>Ga0160419_100288_pt1 | contig 34980 bp, 31 predicted proteins | sample CelAP2metagpilot_2_FD_108196 | JGI IMG/M metagenome (GOLD analysis project Ga0160419, IMG submission 108196) | Phycosphere-associated microbial communities from Cellana algal ponds in Kailua-Kona, Hawaii, USA - Cellana AP2-4-25 metagenome pilot ... | reverse complement strand
GGCATTGATCCGGGTCGATTGTTTCAGGAATGACGCCTTGGCGCGCGGGCGCGCTCATCCCTGCGTGAGCCCTCTGTTGCGGGGCGGAAATCCCTCCCATCTTGGATGCAGCAGACACGCACCCTCAACAGGAGACACACCAGATGACACGCACTCTCATGACCCTTCTCAGCGCCGGCGCGCTTGCAACAGTGGCCTTTGACGCCTTTGGTCAGGGCCTCAGCCCGCTGCTGGGATATGCAAAACTGGCCCCCGTGGGGCTGGCCAGCGCCACGTTGAAGCAGGTCTTTGGCGCAGCACCTTCCGGGGCCGGCTATCTTGTGCACACGCTCACCGGTCTGATCGCCTATACGCTGGGGTACTTCCTGATCGCCCGCCCGGTCCAGCGCGCCCTTCTGCCAAATCTGCACTGGTCAATCACCGCTGCGGTCTATGGCATCGCCCTCTGGGTCTTTGCGCTGTTCGTCATGGCGCATCTGGTGGCGGGCATGCCTGCCTTCCTCGGCTTCACCGGCATCACCTGGGTGGCCCTTGTGGGGCACGTGATCTTTGCCCTGGTCGCGGCAGCCGTGATCGAAAGCCAGAAACTGGTGTTTGATCTGCCCCGCCGCCGCGCGATTGCACTGGGCTGACCCCACCGCACCCCGAACCGCCGCCTTTCCCCCCGAAGGCGGCGGTTTTCGTTTGCATGCGCCGCGCCACGATGCCACCAGAACGCATGATCACCCGGCACCATACCGCAGGGCAGACCGCCTCTGCCGCGCTTTACTCAGACTGCGAGGCCTATCGCTACAGCCTGACCCGCACCTGGGATGCGGCTGGTCCGCTGATCAACTTTGTCATGCTCAACCCCTCCACTGCCACGGAGGAACGCAATGACCCGACCATTGAGCGATGTGAGCGCCGCGCCCGTGCGCTTGAGGCTGGCGGGTTCGAGATCACCAACCTTTTTGCCTTTCGCGCCACCGATCCCCGCGACCTGCGGCGCGCGGCAGCCCCCACCGGGCCGGACAACGACGCGGTGCTGACCGCAGCCGCCGCCCGCGCCACCCGGATCATCGCCGCCTGGGGCGTGCACGGCGCGCATCTGAACCGCGCCGCAGAAGTGACCGCGCTGCTGGCCCAAAGCCCCACGCCGCTCTACCATCTGGGCCTGACCAAACACGGCCACCCGCGCCACCCGCTCTACCTGCCCTACAGCCAGCACCCTCTGCCCTGGCGGGTTAACCAAGCTTAACCAGTTTACCCAAATCCCTTTGCGCACGCGGCGGCCCTGTGCCCAAATACCGAAGGCAGAGTGCGCGCGGCACTCCCTTTCGCAAAGGTGTCGGAACATGTTTCTTCTTGCAGGATTGATGGGCCTGATGGCCGCCAGCGCCGTGGCCTATACGGAGATCACCGCTGACGAAGAACCCGATGACGACGGCGACGAGGTCCGCCAGCAGCTGGAAGAGGAAAACAGCGACGCCCCCGTGATCGACCTGATCACCGGCACCGACCTCAGCGATACGCTGGCGGGGGATGCAGGCATGGACCGGATCGATGGCGGCGGTGGCGACGATGTGATCACAGCAGGCGACGGCGATGATGAGGCGCGCGGCGGTCTGGGCGATGACCTGCTCTTTGGCGGCGACGGGGCAGACAGCCTGCATGGCGAAGACGGCACCGACAGCCTGTTTGGCGGCGACGCCGATGACCTGCTTGCCGGGCACAACGAAGACGACACCCTGTGGGGCGGTGCCGGCGACGACAGCCTGCAAGGGTCCGCCGGGGAGGATCTGCTCCTTGGCGGCGCGGGCGATGACGCCCTGCAGGGCGGGCTTGATGATGACACGCTCTCCGGCGATCTGGGGGAGGATACGCTCTTTGGCGGCTGGGGCGATGATGTGATCAACGGCCTGTTTGTGGAAACCCCCGAGGCGGCAGCGCCAGATGCCGCAGAACCGGGTGATGCCGAACCGGATGCACCGCCACGCGATGCGCAACCGGATACCGAACAGATCGCACAGGCCCCCACTGCCGCGCCCATCGTCGATCAGGACGCAGGCGATTACCTCAATGGCGGCGGGGGCGATGACACCATTCTGACCGGCAACGACGACACCGTGACCGGTGGCGCAGGCGCGGATGAGATCGTGCTGGGGGATTGGCTCCAGTCCGGCCAGCAGGCCCAGATCCTCGACTATGAACCGCAGGAGGACTCGCTGCTCTTCGTCTGGGACGACAGCGCAGCGGACGCGGTTGAACCCGACGTGCGCATTACCCCGGACCCGGAGAATGAAGGCCAGGTGCAGGTCTGGATGGGGGATCAGTTGGTGGCGCAGGTCGCAGGCAACGACCCGCTTGAGGATGCCAACATCGCGCTGATCCCGCTCAGCGCCATGGAAGGGCTGAACCTGAACGCCGCGTAACAGGCAGGTCGCAGCGCGTATTGCGCGCGGCAGGACGAATAACCCTTTGCCAAGCCCTGCAGATTTTCCTATACGCCCCCATCGCGGTTGATTCTGTCAGCCCCGATGCCTCCACGGGCCTGTGCTGGACGACATCCCGGCCTGCGCCATCCCTTTAACCTTTGTACAGGAGACCCCGATGTCGATTACGCCCGAAGAAAAAGCACGGATCATGAAGGAATTCGGCACCAAGGAAGGCGACACCGGTTCGCCAGAAGTCCAGGTTGCCGTTCTCAGCTCGCGCATCGCGACGCTGACCGAACACTTCAAGACCCACAAGAAAGACAACCACGGCCGCCGCGGCCTGCTGAAGATGGTCGCCACGCGCCGCAAGTTGCTGGATTACACCAAAGCCAAGGACGAAGCGCGCTATCAGGACCTGATCAAACGTCTGGGCCTGCGCCGCTAAGCGTCAATTCCTGACGGTGAGATTTCAAGCCGCGTCCCTCCGGGGGCGCGGTTTTTCGATGTTGGAGCGTAGCAAACGGCCCCACCACTGACGAAGCAGCCGCCTGTGATTGAGACACTGGCCGTGCATTTCCAGACCGCAGGGTGGCGATCTGCCGTGGGTTCGGGGCGGTTTAAAGCTGCCAGGTCATTGCGCGCGCAGGTGGCTGCCAAATCGCCAGCCCGTTGAGGCAGAGGTTTGCCGAGATAGATGGCGCACCTTTGATGCGACGGGGCGGTCCGGCGATGCACGGCGGCCTTTGCTTCCGTGAGGGGTTCAAATTGGGGGCTGTCTGGTTACCAGAATGGAAGGCCTGCGAAGATGGTTAGGCTCAGGTGCGCCTGCAAGCAGGTCTGAAACCGGTTTGCCGGACAAACCTGCCGGTTGCTGCAATCCCACCAATGGCTGCCCTCGCATGCGCGCTCTAAGAACCGGGCGCCTCGACTTGACCTCAATTCATCCGGAAAAACTCCCTAAATCCAACATATTGTCGAGCTTTACTTAAGACTTCTGTAGTCGCACTCGTGCAAGTTGCCCCGAACCCAACTTGCTTGGATAGCACCTAAGATGCCCACCGTTACGACATCAACATTGTTCTACATCGGAAATTTTGCCGATATGGATACCAATGAATCTGATAATGATAACGAGAATCCCGGGGTCGTACTGGGCCTTCATGACACTTTGTCGCTGGTCGATGTTACCAACCATGACCAAAATGATAACGGCATGATGCATGACAACGATACAGCGAACAATTCCCCTGATTTTATCAGCTATGATACAGGCAGCGGACCAGTCAGTGCCGCAGTAGATTCCACTTCGGTCTATAATGCGGTGGTCACCTTGGGTGACGGGTCAACGTTGAACATACAGGTGATCGTCGTGCAGTCCGCGAATGGAGATGTGTTTTTCGCAGATTTTACCACCGAACTCGACAATTCGAATGTGCAATCCATCAATCTGACCAGCCTTCAGAACTCTAATTATTCCGGCTATCTTCCCAGCATGACTGTCCAGAATGCATCGGTTGTCTGTTTCGTTCAGGGCACCTTGATCGCAACGCCGGACGGCGAGGTGCCGGTTGAAACGCTCAAACCCGGTGATCTGGTGACAACGCTGGATCACGGGCCACAGGAAATCACATGGGTCAATGCCGTGACGAGCCTGAACCCTGGTCACAATGCGCCGATCATACTTCCTGCGGGAAGTCTGGGGAATGGGTTGCCAAAAACACCGCTGCGCGTCTCGCCACAGCACCGCATAATGCTGCGCTCCAGGATCGCAAACCGGATGTTTGGAAGCGACGAAGTTCTGCTCCCTGCAAAATTCTTGCAGAGCGTCCATGGGATCATACAGGCCCTGCGCTTCATGCCCGTCACCTACCACCATTTTGCCTGCCGTCGACATGAGATCGCATTTGCAAATGGCGCTGAGGTAGAGAGTTTTTTCCCCGGTCCAGAGGCGCTCAAGACACTCTCGGACAAGGCAAGGTCAACTCTACCCGTTGACATCCATCAGACCTTGCCCGCCCCGCCATTTGTGCGTGGCAAGGCGGCACAGAAACTGCTTTGGCGTCACGCAAGGAACGAGCTTCCACTTTGCGAAAACCATTCCATGGCCTGATGATATGCGCTGCTGGCATGTAGGATTTTTGCTCCGAAACATTGATCCAGGGGTGCGCGCTGATTGCAGCATCGGTCGCTAGGGCCCCTCCCTCCTGCCATTCGCCACATGGCACATCTCAAATCCTCACCCCGGCGTCACCACCCCAATCCGCGCCCCCCGCGCTTCAATCGCCGCCGCCGCGTCCAGCAGCACATCCTCCCGATACCGACCCGCAATCAACTGAGCACCCAAGGGCACGCGGCCCACGTCGCCCTCACCAAACCCGGTAAACACCGACATCCCCGGCAGCCCCATCAGCGGCAAGCCCACCTGTGTCAACTGCGCCTCCATGCAGCGGGGGAAATCCTCCAGATCCAGCAAATCCGGGAACGGCGGCTCCCCTGACACCGGGCAGATCAGCACCGGGTAGCGCGCCAGAAACCGCTCCCAGTCCCGCGCAAAGCCCAGCCGCGCCTGCAACGCATCCAGCAACCCATCGCGATCAGGGGGTGCTGTCAGCTTGTACATCTCCGCCAGCACATAGGTCGCATCCGGGTCCGCCTCCGCCGCGACCGCCGCCTTCGCGCCGCGCTCCATCTCCGCCATCCACAACTGCGCCTGCAACCGGGCAGGGGCGCGGAACGGCGGGCTGTCCACCTCATCCACCTGCCAGCCTGCATCCATCAACCGCGCCGCCGCATCGCGCAAAGCCGCCTCCACCAGCGGATGGGTCTCCAGCCCCTCGGGCCGGACACAGAGCGCCGCGCGTTTCTCATAGGCAGGCCCGCGCAGGGGCACCGGCATATGCCACGGATCCTCCACCGAAGGGGCCGCCATCACCTCCAGCGTCATTGCCACATCCGCCACCGACCGCGCGTGCGGACCTGAAACCGCCATCAACTGCGGCCCGACATGCCGGTCCGGCCCGCTGGCATTGCGTGCCGCCACCCGTCCCAGCGTGGGCCTGAGCCCCTGCAACCCGCAGGCATAGGCCGGATAGCGGATCGACCCGCCAATATCCGTGCCATGCCCCATCGCGCCAATCCCCGCCGCCGTCGCCGCCCCGGCACCACCCGAGGACCCCCCCGGCGTCACACGTGGGTTATGCGGGTTCAGCGTATGCCCGCGTAATGAGTTGCGTGTGAACCACCGCAGCGAAAACGCCGGTGTATTGGTCCGACCCACAATAACCGCACCGGCGGCCTTCAGGCTCGCCACCACCGGGTTGTCCACCTCCGCCACCTGATCCTTCTGCACCCGCAGACCGTTGGTCGTGGCAAATCCCGCCTGATCCACGTTCTCCTTCGTGGTCACCGGCACACCGGCCATCGCGCCCAGCGGCTCCCCCGCCGCCCGCGCGTGATCCACCGCATCCGCCGCCGCCAACGCCGCTTCATCATCCCGCGCCACAACCGCGTTGATCGACCCGTTCACCGCATCCAGCCGCTTGAGCGCGTCCTCGCAAACCTCCCGCGCGGTCACCTCCCCCTTGCGAACCATCGCCGCAATCGCTGTCCCTGTCCGTTCAAACAATGCCATCTCACGCTCTCCCTGTTCCGGCCCAAGCTGCCACGAAGAACGCCGCTTGCGAAGGGGCGCATTTCGACTTAGGGGATTTGGTCGAACAACCACGCGGGAGGGTGCCACCATGGCCAACACAATCGTCAACAGCTGGAATGAGTGGGACCCGCTCAAACATGTCATCGTCGGCCGCGCCGATGATTGCCACATCCCACCCGAAGAACCCGCGCTGGATGCCAAAGTGCCCGAGGACAGCGACATGCGCGGCCAATGGGGCCGCCGCCCGCAGGAAACCATCGACCGCGCCAATGAACTGCTCGACAATTTCGCAGCACAACTGCAAGCCCGTGGCATCCGCGTCGACCGCCCGACTTCCATCGACCATTCAAAACCCGCCACCACGCCGGACTTTCACACCGAAAGCCAATTCGGCTGCATGCCGCCGCGCGATGTGCTCCTGACCGTGGGCAGTGAGATGCTCGAAGCCACCATGTCCTACCGCTGCCGCTGGTTCGAATACCTCAACTACCGGCCCCTGATGCAGCAGTATTTCAACGAGGACCCAAACTTCCGTCACGAATCCGCACCCAAGCCGCGCCTGACGGATGCCGATTACCACCCCGACTACCTCAGCGACAAAATCGGCGATGCCAAACGCCTCGAATGGGCCGCGAAGAAGTTCTTCGTCACGACTGAGGAAGAACCCCTCTTCGATGCCGCCGATGTCCTGCGCTTTGGCCGTGACCTCGTGGTGCAACACGGCTTCACCACGAACCTCAAAGGCATCGAATGGCTCCGCCGCCACTTCCCCGAGCACCGCGTGCACACCGTGAACTTCCCCGGTGACCCCTACCCGATCCACATCGACGCGACCTTCACGCCCCTGCGCCCCGGTCTGATCCTCAACAACCCCCAGCGCCGCCTGCCCGACGACCAGCGCGCGATGTTCAACGACAACGGTTGGGAAATCGTGGACGCCGCACAGCCCGCGCACAACACGCCGCCACCGCTGTGCTATTCCTCCACATGGCTGTCGATGAACGTGCTGGTGCTCGACCCCAAAACCGTCTGCGTTGAGAAATCCGAGGTCTACCAGGCCGAACAGATGGACAAACTCGGGCTAGAAGTGGTCGAGGTCGAACTGCGCGACGCCTATGCCTTCGGCGGCGGGTTGCACTGCTGCACCGCAGACGTCTACCGCGAAGGGACGTGCGAAGATTACTTCCCCAGCCTCTCCACGTAGGCTGCGCATTCACGGCGCACGCCCCCCGGATGGCAGCCCCTTACCCTGTCATCCGGAACCGCTACGCCCCGCTTCTGCCCCGTGATGCAATCAAAAGCGCCAGCGCAACACATGCCGGAACCAGCTGCGGCAGCCCGGTCCCCAATTCAACCGTGATCGACGCCACAACGCCCGCAACCGCAACAAACCCCAGAAAACACAGCGCAATATTGAACTGCCATTTCGGGTCTTTGATAAACAGCGACCACGCAAGACCGACCGCCAGGAAAGCGTTGTAGATGCCCTGATTGGCCGCCAGTTGGATGGTTGGCTCAAAGAGCTCAGGCGGGAAAGTGTCGAACACTTTCGGCCCGCGTGTCGTCCAGGCGAACATCTCGAACCACGCGATGTAAAAATGCAGTGCTGATATGAGTGCGACAAGTATCAAGGCAAGGCGTTTCATCTTCTTCTCCTCGGTTCAGCGCGGCTCATAGTGTCTGTGAAGCTGCTGCATGGCGCGCATGAAACTGCTTACATCAATTTTAAAGCGAATTCACGCCTACACCCCACCCCCGTAGGGTGCGCATTCACTGCGCACCACCCCTGCGCACCACCCCACGCCCACCACCAACGCACAACGTCCCACCAGACCCCAAAATTAACCCTCCCTTAACAAACCCCACCGCACGCACCGTTAACCCCGCTTGCCGCCCCATTCGGTGCACAAACGGTGTACAGGTTGTGCACACCCCGTGTACGGGCTGTGCCTCCTCCAAACGCCACAAAACAAAGGTGTTAACGCGCCACCCGCCCCGATTCGCGCCACACCTCTCCTCAGGTGTTGCGCTGCACCCGCACAACCCTTCCCATCGCGCCAATTCTGCGCTACACGCCCTCCATCTGAATGCCGGCGCCCGGACCGCAGCGCCGCCCAAACGAAGATACCGCGGTCAGGGGTAATACGGCCCCTATGCAAATGGCCCAACCGGGCCAACACAGGAAACTTAGATGTTCAATGTAACAACAAAATCGATCGAGTGGGGCGAGGAAACGCTGACACTCGAAACCGGCAAGGTTGCCCGACAGGCAGACGGTTCCGTCATTGCCACGCTGGGCGAAACCAGCGTCATGGCCAACGTCACTTTTGCACGCAAGCAAAAGCCCGGTCAGGACTTCTTTCCCCTGACTGTCCACTACCAGGAAAAATACTACGCCGCGGGTAAAGTCCCCGGTGGTTTCTTCAAACGTGAGGCCCGCCCCACCGAGAAAGAAACCCTCACAGCCCGCCTGATCGACCGTCCGATCCGCCCGCTGTTCGTGCCCGGCTTCAAGAACGAAGTCCTTGTTATGTGTACGGTTTTATCCCACGATCTGGTCAACGATCCCGACATGGTCGCCATGATCGCGGCCTCCGCCGCCCTGACCATTTCCGGCGCGCCCTTCATGGGCCCCATCGCCTGCTGCCGCGTCGGTTTTGAGGATGGCGAATACATCCTCAACCCAACTGTCGACGACATGCAGGACCTGCGTCTGAACCCCGATCAGCGCTTGGATCTGGTTGTCGCCGGCACCAAAGACGCCGTGATGATGGTTGAATCCGAAGCCTATGAGCTGACCGAAGAAGAGATGCTCGGTGCGGTGAAATTCGCCCACGAGAGCTTCCAGCCTGTGATCGACCTGATCATTGATCTGGCCGAAGATGCCGCCAAAGAACCCTTTGATTTCCAGCCTGTAGACTATTCCGACCTGTCCGCAGCCGTGGCAAAAGCCGGTGAAAAAGAGATGCGCGCCGCTTTCGCCATCGCAGACAAGCAGGAACGCACATCTGCCGTTTCCGCCGCCCGCGACACGATCAAGGCCGCCCTCACCGAAGAGCAGCTTGAAGATCCCAACCTCGGCTCCGCCATGAAAGGTCTTGAGGCCTCCATCCTGCGCGGTGACGTGGTCAAAACCGGCAAGCGCATCGACGGTCGTAAAACGGATGAGATCCGCGACATCGTCTCCGAAACAGGCATCCTGCCCCGGACCCACGGCTCCGCGCTTTTCACCCGTGGTGAGACGCAAGGTCTGGTGGTCACAACCCTCGGCACCGGCGACGATGAGCAGTTCATCGACGCCCTGCACGGCAACTTCAAATCCAACTTCCTGCTGCACTACAACTTCCCGCCCTACTCGGTTGGTGAAGTGGGTCGCGTGGGCCCTCCCGGCCGCCGCGAAGTGGGTCACGGCAAGCTCGCATGGCGCGCCCTTCAGGCCGTTCTGCCTGCCGCGACGGATTTCCCCTACACCGTGCGTGTTGTCTCGGAAATCACTGAATCCAATGGATCTTCTTCCATGGCCTCCGTCTGTGGCGGCTCCCTTTCCATGATGGACGCGGGCGTGCCGCTCAAGTCCGCCGTGGCCGGTGTGGCGATGGGTCTGATCCTCGAAGACGACGGTTCCTACGCGATCCTGTCGGACATTCTGGGCGACGAAGACCACCTTGGCGACATGGACTTCAAAGTGGCCGGTACCGAGAACGGCATCACCTCTCTGCAGATGGACATCAAGGTTGCGGGCATCACGCCCGAGATCATGGAGAAGGCGCTGGCACAGGCCAAAGATGGCCGGATGCACATCCTGGGTGAAATGGCCAAAGCCATCACCGGTGCCGCCGAATTCTCAGAGCACGCACCACGCATCGAAACCATGCAGGTGCCCACCGACAAGATCCGCGAAGTCATTGGCTCCGGTGGTAAAGTCATCCGCGAGATCGTGGAAGTCTCCGGCGCCAAAGTGGACATCAACGACGAAGGCATCATCAAGATCGCATCGCCCAACGGCGACAGCATCAAGAAAGCCTACGACATGATCCACGCCATCGTGGCCGAACCTGAAGAGGGCGCGATCTACACCGGTACGGTTGTGAAGATCGTCGACTTCGGTGCTTTCGTGAACTTCTTCGGCAAGCGCGACGGTCTGGTCCACGTGTCCCAAATCGAAAACCGCCGTCTGAACCACCCTTCCGACGTCCTCAAAGAGGGCCAGGAAGTGAAGGTCAAACTGCTGGGCTTTGACGACCGCGGCAAGGTCCGCCTGTCGATGAAAGTTGTCGATCAGGAGACCGGCGAAGAGATGAAGAAAGAGGAAAAAACGGAGGACTGATTTCAGTCCCACCGCTGATCTGATCAAAGCCCCGGTGGAAACGCCGGGGCTTTTTTGGTGGGCAACGGCTCTATGCCGAAGCTGCTCTTGTCTGGGCAATCGGCCCTGACCACAGCAAACCGCAAAAATCCGCCACATTTCCGCCACATTTACCCTAGGTTACGTTAGGTGACTTGCGCGTAAGGCGCTAAGGTTCCTTCCAAATATCCTTTGGGAGGGGAATCATGTTCAAACATCTGGCAGCCGCCGGACTGGTCGCCGTTATGGCACTACCAGCCAGCGCCACATCCATCACCGATCGCTACTCCAGCTTCTACGTCTTTGGCGACAGCCTCAGCGATGACGGCAAGTTCGGGCAGTTGCCCGCCACACCGCCCAGCGAAGGCGGGCGGTTCTCCAACGGGCCGGTCTGGGCGGAGCACATCGCGCAGGACTTCACCGATGCAGGCAAAGACAGCGGCAACCTCGCCGTGGGGGGGGCCACCGCAAATGACACCGCGACGCTGACACCCCTGTCCACTTTCAACGGCCAGATCAACGCGTTCTTCAACGCGCTTGTCACCGACACTGGGCTGCCGCAGAACTTCACAACGCCTCCCACCCCCGAAGGCACAGGCCCCACGCCCGGTGACAATCCGCTGGTCGCCGTCTGGTTCGGCGGCAATGACCTCTTCGCCAGCTTTGAACCTGCGGACATCGCCGCAGCAGCGAAATCCGTGGCTGATGGCATCACCCGTCTGGCAACCTCCCCGCTGGGTATGTTTGACGACTTCCTTGTCGCCAACCTGCCGGATCTGGGTGACACGCCGGCCTACTCCAGCCTGCTCACGCTTGGGGCAACAACCCCGGAAGAACTTGCAGCCGCACAGCAGGTCGCTGCCGCCGCCTCCGCTGCGGCCTCCGCCGCGACCGAACAGTTCAATCTCGAACTCAAATCCAATCTTGATCTGATCGAAGAAGACCTCGGCATTCGCATCATCGACTATGATGCCTTTGCCGTCTCAAAGGATGTGTTTGCGAACCCCGGTGACTATCCCTTCGCCAGCCTGACGCAGCCTTGCACGGTCAGCCTGAACGAGGCGGACAACCCCTTCACCTGCACTCCAGAGCAGGAAGACCTGCTGTTCTTCACCGATGCGGTTCACCCCAATCAGGTCGCGCAGAAGATCACGGCGAACAACATCCGTACCGTGGTTGCCGCAGTTCCGCTGCCCGCGACCTTCTGGCTTGCGCTGTTTGCAGTGGGTGGTCTTGCCGCCGCAGGCCGCCGCCGGATGGCTGCCTGAGCCACAGCGAAACGCAACTGAACGACAGGGCGGTGCCACCCCGGTGCCGCCCTTGTTGTATCTGACCCTCCCAACAGGGCGCAAAATCCTTGCCGTGCGCCCTATCATCGGTATATCCCGGAAACAGGGTCGGCGATGGCGTCGCCAGCACGGATGTGCACACCCTGTTTCACCTTCCTGAACGCCGGGACTTTTCTTTGCCGCCACTGCGGTTGAGGGAGACCGGCTTCCTCATTCCGCGGCGGCACTCAAGTGAGGAGCCGTTGGATGGACCGTCCAGACCACTACCGTTTTCATCAGGGGGAGAAGACCCTCCCCTTCAGCCCAGACGAATATGAGGCCCGCCTGTCAGTGCTGCGCAGCGCCATGGCGGAACGCGGCGTGCAGGCCTGCGTTTTCACCTCCATGCACTGTATCGCCTACTACAGCGGGTTTCTCTACTGCGCCTTCGGGCGGCCCTATGCGCTTGTGGTGACGGCCACCGACAGCGTCACCATCAGCGCAGGCATCGACGCCGCCCAGCCCTGGCGGCGTTCGCATGGCGATAACATCACCTACACCGACTGGCAGCGGCACAACTACTGGCGCGCGATCCGGTCGGTCACGGGCACCGGCACCTCCATCGGGTATGAAGCCGACCACCTGACATGTGCGCAACAGGCGCTGCTGGAGGAGTTCCTCCAACCCCGCAGCACCACCGACGTGGCCGCCGTTTCGATGAAACAGCGTATGCACAAATCCCCCGCCGAAATTGCGCTGATCAAGGCAGGCGCGCAGGTTGCAGATGTTGGCGGCTACGCCATCCGCGATGCCATCAAACCCGGCGTGCGAGAGATCGACGTTGCCATGGCAGGGCGCGACGCGATGGAACTGGAGATTGCCAGACGGTTCCCCGATGCCGAATACCGCGACACCTGGGTCTGGTTCCAATCCGGCATCAACACCGACGGGGCGCATAACCCGGTGACCGGCCGGCACCTCAGCCCCGGTGACATCCTCAGCCTCAACACCTTCCCGATGATCAACGGGTATTACACCGCGCTGGAACGCACGCTGTTTGTCGAAACGGTCGATCCGGCCAGCCTTGAGATCTGGAACGCCAATGTCGCCGCTCATGAATACGGGATGAGCCTGCTCAAACCCGGTGCCAGCTGCGCGGACGTGACAGAGCAGATCAACAGCTTCTTTGCCGACCGCGACCTGCTCCAGTATCGCACCTTCGGCTACGGCCATTCCTTTGGTGTCCTGTCCCACTACTATGGCCGGGAAGCGGGGCTGGAGCTGCGTGAAGACGTGGACACCGTGCTGGAGCCGGGGATGGTCATCTCGATGGAGCCGATGCTGACCATCCCCGACGGCCAGCCCGGTGCAGGCGGATACCGGGAACACGATATTCTGGTGATCACCGAAGACGGCAACGAGAACATCACCGGCTACCCGTATGGGCCGGAGACCAACGTGATCGCCTGACCCATGGCACCAGCAAAGGGCCACGCGCACCGTGGCCCTTTGCAACACCGCACATGGTCGTTTCTCTCCAAGGCATCTATGCTCACTTCGATCCATCAACAGAGGACCCGATGCCTGACCCCCGCCTCCCCCTGAACCTCAAAGGTCTGGAGCTGTTCCAGATCTTCGCCCTGAAAGGCTCGCTTCAGGCCACGGCAGAGGCGACGGGTCTGTCAATCAGCACCGTGTCACACCGGCTGCGGGGGCTGGAAGAAGAACTGGGCGTGGCCCTTTTCGACCACACGCGCAAACCGCTGGTCCTGACGGACCGGGGCATGAAGTTCCTGCGCAGCATCGAAGACCCCTTGCTGAAAATCCGCATGGCGAAGGCTGAAGTCACCGCTGTGGACGCCGATGCAGCCGGGTTTCTCAGGATCGGCACCATCGCGGATTTTGAGGTCGACATCACCCCCGACCTTGCCGTGCATCTGTCCGAACAGATGCCGAAATGCGATTTCCTCTATCAGATCGCCACCAGCCGCGACCTGCTGACCCGCCTGCAAAACCGCGCGCTTGATCTGGGCATCACCACATCTCTGGAGGCGGCCGACAAAGGCCTGCGCGACCTGCCCCTGTTGCGCGATCCCTTTGTTATTGTCCTGCCCGCGCATGCCACCGCCACCCTGACAGAGGTTATCGAAGGCCGCGCGAAACTGCCGTTTCTTCAGTTCTCCCGCCATCTGATCATCGCCCGGCAGATCGAAGCGCAGCTGAGCCGTCTGGGCATGTCCCTGCCCCACAAGTTTGAATGCGACAGCAACCACACCCTGATGGCGATGATCGCAGGCGGGGCCGGCTGGACCATCACCACGCCGCTCTTGCTGTCCCGCGCCAGACGGTTTCAACCCGCGCTCAGCGTGCATCCCTTTCCGGGCAAGAAGTTCTCCCGCACCCTGTCGATTGTTGCCACGCCGGATTGCGCCAGCGGTGTGGTGGACCGCGTGAATGCCCGCGTCCGGCAGGTTCTGACAGATCAGGTGATCACCCCCATGTGCGCGCAGATCCCCTGGCTGGATGGTGCATTCACGCTGATCGACTGACCCTTCCCTATCAACGGCACCAATTCCGAAAAATCCGGAATACATTTCCCAATCTATAGGATTTATCAACCCCAGTATTGATGTTCCGGCACGAAGCCTGCCTACCTCCACAAACGCAGCACCGCAGGAGAGAGCCCATGAAATCGCGCACCAAAGTAGCCGTCATCGGCGGTGGGATCGCCGGGTGTTCAACGCTCTACCATCTGACGCAGGAAGGCTGGTCCGATGTCGTGCTGATCGAACGGGATGAACTGACCTCCGGCACCACGTGGCATTCGGCGGCACAGGTCACCAACTTCGGCATGAACCAGACGATGGTTGGCCTCAAATCCCACTCCATCGCGCTCTACAAGAAACTGCGGGACGATCCGGAGTATCCCGTGGGCTATCACCACGGCGACGGCGGCATCCGGCTGGCCAACACGGAAGGGCACATGCAGGGCTACCGCCATTTCGCCTCCATGGCGCGGGGCATGGGCGTGGAATACGAAGTCATCGACGCCGCTGAATGCGCCCGCCGCCATCCGCTGATCTCAACCGACAACCTGATCGGCGGGCTGTGGGATGGCGAAGACGGTGACATCGACCCCGCCCAACTCTGTCAGGCGCTGGCCTTTCACGCCCGCAAGGCCGGTGCGGAGGTCTACCGGCACACCAGCGTCACCGGCCTGACCCAACACCGCGATGACACCTGGACCGTTGAGACGGACAAGGGCAGCATCGACGCCGATATCGTGGTGAACGCCTGCGGCTACCGGGTCAACGAAGTGGGCGGCATGATGGGTGTGCACCACCCCGTCGCCTCGATGGAGCACCAGTATTTCGTCACCGAAGACATCCCCGCCATCGCGGAGGCAGGCCACCGCATGCCGCTTCTGCGCTGCCCGATCTCCGATTATTACTCCCGGCAGGAAAAGGGCGGCCTGCTGGTGGGCTTCTACGAACAGGACTGCAAGACATGGGGCATGGACGGGATTGATCAGGCCTTTACCAATGACCTCTGCCCCGACGATCTGGACCGGGTGATGGACGTGCTGGAAGGCGCGTTTGAACGTATGCCCGTGCTGGCCGAAGTGGGCATCAAACGGGTCGTCAACGGCCCGATCACCTATACCATCGACGGCGCGCCGCTGGTGGGCCCCATCCCCGGCAAGCGCAATGCGTTTTGCATCATCGGCCTGCGCGCGGGACTTGGCGAAGGCGGCGGGCACGGCTGGCTGCTGGCCCAGCAGATCGTCCATGGGGAGGCGCAATACGACACATGGTGCCTCGACCCGCGCCGCTTCACCGGGCACGCCAATGTCGAAGTCACCGCCCTGAAAGCCATCGAAGACTACCAGAACGAATTCCGCTTTCACTTCCCCCACGAACACCGCCCCGCCGCCCGCAACGCCAAGACCACACCGCTGACGCCCGTTCTGGCCGCCGAAGGCGCCGAATTCACCGTCGTGAACGGCTGGGAGCGGGTGGACTACATCAAGCCAGCGCCGGATTTCCATCCCTCCCTGACTTTCGATTTCGACGAAACCTTCGACGTGGTCGCCGCCGAAGTGGCGAACGTGCAGCAGAACGCGGGCCTGTGTGAGGTCAACGGTTTCAACCGGTTTGAGATCACCGGCACCGACCGCCACAGCTTCCTCGACCGGATGTTCTGCGGCACCGTGACCAAACGGGAGGGCCGTGTGGGGCTGGGCTATCTGCTCAACCACCACGGCATGATCAAAGGCGAAGCCACCATCGCCAACATCCCCGCTTCTGACCGCGGCCCGGCGCGCGTCTGGTACGGATCAGCAGCGGCAGCGGAGTATCATGACATGGACTGGTTGCAGGCACACCTGCGGCCAGACGAAGACGTGCAGATCCGCAGCCTCACGAACGACCAGACAATCCTCGTCCTTGCAGGCCCAAAGGCGCGCGACGTGCTGACCGCCTGCGCGCGCGGCGACTGGTCAAAGGAGGCCTTCCCATGGCTCTCGGTGCGCGAAGCCTTCATCGGATACGCCCCCGCCACCGTGCTTGGTGTCAGTTTCTCCGGTGAGTTGGCCTATGAAATCCACGTCCCCAACGCATCGCTCTACGCTGCCTACACGGCCTTGCGCGCAGCAGGGAAGGCGCACGGGCTCAAGCTCTTTGGTGCCCGCGCGGTCGAGTCGATGCGGATGGAGAAAGGCTTCCTCCACTGGAAAGCCGACCTGCTGACCGAATTCGACCCTTTTGAGACCGGGCTCGACCGGTTTGTGAAACTCGAAAAAGGTGACTTTATCGGTCGCGACGCCCTGTTGGAGCGGCAGAAGACGGGCAAGACCAAAGCCCTCATCACCCTCGACATCGACACGACCAAAGCCCCTGCGCACGGTGGTGCATCCGTCATGGTGGGCGACCGGGTGGTGGGCACCATCACATCTGGCGACTGGGGCCACCGCACGGGCAAAAACCTCGCCTACGCCTTTGTCGACCCCGACCAAAGCGCCATCGGCACCCCCCTGGACGTGGACATCTGCGGACAGATCCTGCGCGCAAAGGTCATCACCCCGTCACCCTATGATCCCAGCTACAGCCTGATGCGCGGATAGCGGCCGCTAAAGCCCCAACTCCTCAATCATCCGGTCGCGCATGACAAACTTCTGCGGCTTGCCGGTGATCGTCATCGGCAGTTCATCGACCTGCCGGAAATGCCGTGGCACTTTGAAATGCGCGATCTGCCCCTGACAGAACGCGCGCATCGCCTCGGGGTCGATCACCTTGCCCGCCTTGGGCACTATCCACGCACAAACCTCTTCGCCCAGCCGCGCATCGGGAATGCCAAAGACCTGCACCTCGCTCACGTCCGGATGGCCAAACAGAAACTCCTCAATCTCGCGGGGATAGATGTTCTCTCCGCCGCGGATGATCATGTCCTTCACCCGGCCCGTGATCGTGCAAAAGCCCTCCGCATCCAGCACCGCCAGATCGCCGGTGTGCATCCACCCGTCCCGGATCGCCTCCTGCGAGCGCGCGCTGTCTTCCCAATAGCCCTTCATCACCGAATAGCCCCGTGTGCACAGCTCTCCCTGCACCCCAACCGGCACAACGGCACCCGCTTCATCAATGATCTTCACCTCCAGATGCGGATGCACCCGGCCCACCGTGGCGCAGCGCTGCTCTGTCGTGTCATCCACAAAGCTCTGGAAGGATACCGGCGCTGTTTCGGTCATCCCGTAACAGATCGTCACCTCGCGCATGTTCATCTTGTCGTTGACCTGCTTCATCACGTCTACCGGACAGGGCGCGCCGGCCATCACTCCGGTGCGCAACCCAGTCAGATCGCGCGGCGCGGCATCCAGCTCCTGCAACATCGCCACGAACATCGTCGGCACACCATAAAGCGCGGTGCAGCGTTCCCTGGCCAGCGCATCCAGCGTCTGCACCGGATCAAAGGCTTCGCCCGGAAAGACCATCGCCGCCCCTTTGCTGACCGCGCCCAGCACCCCCATCACCATGCCAAAACAGTGATAGAGCGGCACCGGAATCGCCAGACGGTCATTCTCCGTCAGCTTGATCCGGTCGGTCACAAACCGTGCATTGTTGACGATGTTGTAATGCGACAGGGTCGCGCCCTTGGGCTGACCCGTGGTGCCCGAGGTGAACTGGATATTGATCGCATCGTCGGGCTGCAACGTGCTGTCGATCTTCGGCAACCGCAGTTGCTGGGCCGGACCACCCAGCGATGACACCTCATCAAAGCGCCAGCAGCCTGCGTCGTCCTCCGCTTCGCCCATGACAATCACATGGCGCAGCTGCGGCAGCCGGGCCGCCTGCAAGCGCCCCTTCTCTGCCCTGTCCAGCTCCGGCGCCAGCGTGCGCACCATCTTGAGGTATTCCGATGACTTGAAAGACCGCGCCATGACCAGCGCCTTGCACCCCACTTTGTTGAGCGCATATTCAAGTTCCGACAACCGATACGCCGGGTTGATGTTGACCAGAACAACCCCGATCCGCGCCGTCGCAAACTGCGTCAGCACCCACTCCAGCCGGTTGGGCGACCAGATGCCAACACGGTCGCCGGTTTCCAGCCCAAGCGCCAGAAACCCGGTGGCCAGCGCATCCACGGCCCGGTCCAGATCATAGTAGCTCAACCGCGCGTCCGGAAAGATCACCGCATCCCGTGGGCCGTATCGCGACACCGCATCGCGCAACAACTGCGGGATCGTGGCAAAAGCAAGCTCTGGGTGCTTTGCCCCCTGCACATAGGATTTGCCATCACGCGGGGCGAGGTTTGTCTGCGCCCCCTCCCCCTGATCCAGCCCGAAGTTCTGTATGCGGTTTGCAATGCTCTCATTTAGGATCGTCACAGTGATGTCTCCTTACATGTCGCGCCAATCGCCCGATTGCTCAAATGCGTGTGCGGCCTGATAGATCTTCATCTCCCCATAGTGTGGCCCAACCAACTGCATGCCAATAGGCAAACCTTCGCTAAACCCGCAGGGAATGCTCATCGCGGGCAGGCCGCCGTTGAAAGGCGCGGTGTTGGGCACCATTTCAAACGCCCGCTGCACATAGAGGCTGAGCGAGCAATCCGCAGGCGGATGTTCCTGCGGCTTGATCGGCAGCGTGGGCATCAGCAGCAGATCATATTGCTTGAGCGCTGCAAGATAGCGTTCATTGCACCGCCGCATGATATTCTGCGCCTTGCCATAAAACCGGCCCCGATATTGCCGCTGAAAATGCTCCCCCACAAACATGCAGGCCTTGAGCGAATGGCTCAACTCATCCGCCCGCCCCTTCCATTGCGCCATGTGATCGGTCATCGACGGCAGGAACAACCCTCGGTAATTAGTGCCCGTCGAATTGCCCCACATCATCCCGTCTTGCAGACCCTCCAGCGTGATCGCCGTCCAGGCGTCCATCGCAGTGTGATGCTCCGGCACCGACACATCCTCCACCCGCGCCCCCAGTTCGCGGAAACGTTCAATCGCCTGCATCACTTTTGTATCCACATCCGGTTCCGAGTTCGGATGCCCAAAGCCCTCCTGCAAGACCCCGATCCGCAATCCATGCGCCCCGCGCCCCAGCGCTTCGGTATAGCTGTAGACCTTGGGTTTGTACTGCCGGGGGTCCAGCCCGTCTTCGCCCGCCAGCACTTCCAGCAGCAAGGCATTGTCGGCCACCGTGTTGGTCACCGGCCCCAGATGGTCAATCGTCTGCTCAATCGGCATCGCACCGGTGTAGGGCACCAGCCCATGCGTGGGCTTCATGCCATAACACCCGCAGTTCGACGACGGGATCCGGATGGAGCCGCCCTGATCCCCCGCAATCGCCATATCCACCTCTCCCGCCGCCACCAGGGCCGCCGACCCGGCAGAGGACCCGCCGGCCATATAACCGCGTTTGTAGGGGTTATGGATCGGCCCCTTGGCGTTGGTGTGCGAGCCGCCCGACAGGCAGAAGTTCTCACAATGCGCCTTCCCCGCGATCACCGCACCGGCATCCAGCATCCGCGTCACAATCGTTGCGTCAATCTCCGGGGTATAGCCTTCCATGATCGACGATCCGTTCATCAACGGCACCCCCGCCAGACAGATCGTATCCTTCAAGGCAATCCGCTTGCCGCGCAGCTTGCCATCGGGTGCGCCGCGCACTTCCGTCTTCACATACCAGGCGTTCAACGGGTTCTCTGTCGGGTCGGGGAAATAGCCGGGGCTGCGCGGGTAGCGCACTTCGGGCAGGTTGTCGGGCATCGCATCCAGCCGGTCATAGGCCTGCATATAGGGCTCAATGATCTCCGTATATTCGGTCAGATCGGCGTCCGACAGGCTCATCCCGAACCGGTCCGCCATGGACCGCATCTGGGCAAGGGTGGGGCGTTTGATCGTCATGGCTGTCACCGTTGAGACTTGAGGTTGCGGGCGTGGTGGGGTGGCAGGGGCGGACGGCGGCGCGGCAAGGCTCTCCGCCCGGTTCGGCGGCGCGGCAGAGGCGCGAGCCGTCGCCTGTCGCGTGCCTCTGGCCGCCCCAAACCCCAGAAACTGATCGACTTTGGATTGATCCGACAGATCCGCGCGCGACAAGGTCCCGGTGATCCGCCCCCGCTCCAACACCAGCACCCGGTCGGACAGGTCCGCAATGAAATCAAAGTTCTGCTCCACCAGCAGGATCGACAGCCCGCGCTTGGCGCGCAGGGCCAGCAGCGTCTCCGACATCTCTTCAATGATTGACGGCTGAATGCCTTCGGTGGGTTCATCCAGCAGCAGGAAATCCGGGTCCGTCATCAGACACCGCGCAAGCGACAGCAATTGCTGCTCCCCGCCTGACAGCGCGCCACCTTCACGGTCCAGCAACCGCGTCAGGCGCGGGAAGTCGGCCAAGACCACCTCCATCACCGCCGTCTCTGACCCGCCGCCATGGTCCTGCCAGGCAAAGCGCAGGTTATCCCGCACCGTCAGCTGCGGAAAGATCCCCCGCCCCTGCGGCACATATCCCAGACCCATCTGGCTGCGCGCATTGGGAGGCAGGCGGGTGATGTCGCTCTGATCATAGCGGATCTGGCCGGAAGTCGCGGGCAGAAACCCCATCAGCGTCTTCAGCAGCGTCGTCTTGCCCATGCCGTTGTGACCAAGAACTCCGACCACTTCGTTCTCCGCCACGTCCAGATCAATACCATGCAGGATCGGCACCCGGCCATAGCCGCCCGACAGCCCCTTGGTGCTCAGCAGGATATCGCGCTCATTGTCCATCACGCGTTCTTTCCCAGATAGACAGCGCGCACATGGGGGTCTGACATCACGCGGTCCACGTGATCCTCCATCAACACGGCCCCTTGATGAAACACCGTCACCGTCTCCGCGATGGAGCGGATGAACTGCATGTCATGCTCCACAATCACCACCGCCGCACTGCGGGTGAGCGTGTGGATAATGTCGGTCATCCGGTCCACGTCCTGCGCGCTCATCCCTGCCGCAGGCTCATCCAGCAACACCAGCCACGGATCAGCAACGGCAACGATCCCCAGTTCCACCCGCTGGCGTTCGCCATGCGCCAACTGCCCCAGCGGCGTGCGCGCAATCGCGCCCAGCGCCAGCCGGTCGATGATGTCATCCGCCCGCCCGCGTGCTTCCGCCACGGCATGAAACCGCCGTGCGGCCAGCCAGATGTTCTCATGCACGCTCAGCGCATCCATCACATTGGGCGTCTGCGTCTTGATCCCGACGCCAAGCGAGGCGATCTGATGCGGCTGCCATCCCGTCACGTCCTGCCCGCGCATGAACACATGCCCCTCCGTCGGGGCCAGCAAGCCCGTCACGCATTTGAAAAACGTCGATTTCCCCGCCCCGTTCGGCCCGATCAGACACCGCAACTCCCGCGCTTTCAGCTTGAAGTTCACGTTGTCACTGGCCGTCACGCCACCAAAGCGCATCGTCAGGGCGTGGGTTTCCAGCACCGTCTCAGCCATGCCGCGCCCTCCGCATCCGCCGCGCGGCGGGTCTGCGCCGTGCCCGCCCAAAGGTGGCTTCAAACAGCCCGCTGATCGCTGGCACCAGCCCGCGCGGCAGGAACAGCACGAACAGCACAAGGATCAGACCGATGATCAGCGTGTTATCAATCATGCTCTGCTGTCCCAGCATGAACTTGAGATACGCCAGCCCCGCAGCCCCGACAATCGGCCCCAGCCGGGTGCCCAGACCGCCAACAATGCACCAGATGATGATCTCCGCCGATTGCCCGAGGGAAAAAAGGTTGGGCGTGACAATCTCCCCCCAATTGGCAAAGAGCGCGCCCGCCAGCCCCGCAATCGCCGCGCCAATGGCAAACAGCACCGTCTTGCGCGCAGCCACGTCATAGCCCATCAGCCCCATCCGGGTTTCATTCTCCCGAATGCCCACGGCAATGCGCCCGAAGGAAGACCGCAGCAGCCACGTCACCAGCAGAAACACGATCACCAAGGCAACCGCGCAGACGTAGTAATAGGGATCGCCCCAGATATAGGCATCCGGATCACCCGGCACGTTCAGCGTCTGAAATGCCGGTATCCCGTTGAACCCGCCAATCCGCGCATTGCCGATCACATATTGCGGCCCGGCGGTGGAATTGACGAATTTGAACAGGATCAGCGTCACCACCAGCGTGATCACCCCCAGATAGACATCCGTCAGCCGCCCGTAGAACATAATCGCCCCCAGCAGCGCCGCGAACACCGCAGGCACCAGCACCGCCAGGATCATCGGCACCGTGCTTTCGCCGATGTTGATCGCGGCAATGGCATAGGTATAGGCCCCCAGCCCAAAGAACGCCGCCTGCCCGAAACACAGGATGCCCCCGAACCCCCAGATCAGCCCAAGGCTCAACCCCAACATCCCGTAGATGATCAGCACCGTCAGCGTGTAGGTGGTGATCAGCATCGGCATGATCCAGATCAACAGGGCCGACACCACCAGCGTGATCAGCACATCCTGCGTCGCAGACCGCTCCATCACATCTTATCCTTGAAAAAGCGTCCGGTGATGCCCTGCGGCATGGCGCGCAGCAGCACAACGGCAGCAACCAGCAAGGCAACCTCTCCGATCACCGGGGAGATGGCGAAGGTGAAGATCTGGTTCACCAGACCAAAGGCCGTGGCCGAACTGACCAGCCCCGCGATCAGGGACGGCCCCCCTGCGATCACGGTAATGAACGCCTCCGCAATATAGGCCCCGCCCGATGTCGGGACGAGGCCCACCAATGGCGCCAGCACCGCCCCCGCCAGACCAGACAGCGCGGAGCCGCAAAAGAACGTCGCCATATAGATGCGGTCCGGGCTGTAGCCCAATGCGGCGGCCATATCCGACCGCTGCATCGTGCCGCGCGCGATCAGCCCGGCGCGCGTGCCGCGCAGGATGGCGTACATCGCAATCACCAGCACAATCGACACCACGATAATGAAAAAGTTGTACCCGTTGATCTGATACCCCCCCACGGCAAAACCGGGGATCGGGGTTGAGATGCCCGTGGTCGTATTGCCAAAGATCATCGTGGCCAGCCCGATGAACACAAGGCTCAACCCCCAGGTCGCCAGCATCGTATCGACCAGCCGCCCGTATAGATGCCGGATCACCAGCCGCTCCACGATCAGCCCGATCAGCCCCACCACCAGCGGCGCAATCACCAGCATCGCGACAAAGACATTCACGCCCAGCCCGACGGCTGTGATGGTCGCATAACCGCCCATCATCATGAACTCACCATGGGCCAGATTGATGACTTTCATCATGCCAAAAACGATCGCCAGCCCCGCACTGATCAAAACCAGTGACGCCACCGCATAGAGCATTTCAACAAGGATGACGAAACTAAGGTCCATGGTGCCTGCCGTCTGAAAAAGGAAGATGTCAGGGCGACCCAGGCCGCCCCGACGGAGTGCGCATCAAAGATCAGATTTCGATCTCATACTGCGTGTTGTCATCGGGATTGGCCTGCAGATCACACACCGCCTGCGTGTCGATAGGCGCGCGCTGCGGCAGCGTCTCGACCACTGTCATGCCCTGCCCCTCAAACTCCATGATGTGCACATCCAGCGTCGCGTGGTGCGTCTGCGGATCAATCGTCACCTTGCCTGCAGGCCCTTCGATTGAAATGCCCGTCTCCAGCGCATCAATCACTGCGTCGCGGTCGACACTGCCCGCTTTACGCACGCCTTCGGCCCACAGCATGATCCCCTGATAGGTGGACACCGCAAGCTCGTGAATGGCGGTCGTATCGCCGTATTCCGCCTCCCACTTCTCCTTGAAGGCCACGTTGGACGGGGTCTCCAACTCCTGACTGTAATTGTAGGCAACCATGATGCCGTTGCCTTCCTCAGCCGTCAGTACCTTGTGCTCATTACCCACACCCATCGTGGTGGACGCCAGCGGGATCTTGTCCTTCATGCCGGCCGCCGCCCACTGCCGGAAGAACGACAGATGCGCACCCCCCACAAGCGGGGCAAAAACCAGATCAGGCGCGGTCTGCTGGATCTTGGTGATGGTGGAGCCGAAGTCAGACACATCCAGCGGGAAGAAATCGGTCGCCACGACCTCACCGCCATTGTCCTCAACAAACTTCTGGATCCAGCGCGCGGTGATCTGGCCGTAGTTATAATCCGCCGCCAGAATATGCACCTTCGGGCCGGACTTACCCATGGCATACGGCACCAAGACCTCAACCTGCTGGGCAGGCGTCACGCCGGTGACAAAGATGTTACGGTCACAGACGCCGCCTTCGTACTGCACGTTGTAGAAATACAGCGTCTTGGTCTTGCGCATCGTCTGACGGATCGCTTCACGGGAGGCAGACAGAATGCCGCCATGCACCACATCCACCTGATCCTGCCGGGTCAGCTGCTGGGCGTATTGTGAATAAAGCGCCATGTCCGACTGCGTGTCATAGGCCGCAACCTCAACCTGCTTGCCCAGCAGGCCGCCCGCGTCGTTGATCTCTTTCACCGCCAGCCGCATCGCCTGATCCATCGGCTTGCCGTAGGCGTCAAAGATCCCGGATGTATCCAGGATCGATCCCAGCTGGATCGTATCCGCCGCCAGCGTGACGGTCGGCAGCAGTCCCGCTGCGGTCAGGGTGGCGGCACCGCCAAGCAATTCTCTTCTGTTCAGAGACATCTCTATGTCCTCCGTTGGTTCGTTTCAGGTCAGGGTGAATTCAGGTCACTCTTTGGGTTTTGGGTCGTCTTTCGCTTTGATCCGGTTGGCGTAATCCGCCGTGCGGCCTGCGGTGGGCACATCGAAGTCCATGCCGATCTCCTCGCCCATCTGCTTCATGGCAGGCAGCCGCACGGCCATGCCGAGGATCTGATCCATTGCGGCACCAAAGGCGCTGTCCACGCCTTCGCCGTTTGAAGACACACCGCCACCCGATCCGCCAATCTGGTTGATCCGGATGGAATCGATCTTTTCCACCGGCTTCATCATCTGGGTCATGATCTCCGGCATCTTCTCCAGCTTGCGCTCTTCCAGCCGCATGCGGATGACCGCGTCGCTCAGGGTGTTCTCTGCGGTGTTGAGCGCGGCATGCCCCGCCGCCTGCGCTTCCATCGCGGATTTCTCCGCCTCGGCTGTGGCGGTGCGTGCGGTGGCTTCTGCCTGTGCGCGGGCCAGCAACGTGCTCACGTCGCTCTTGACCTGTGCATCCTCCAATTCGATGTCGCGCTCCTGCTTGAGCTTGGCGATTTCGCGCTCGCGCTGGGTCACGGCGCGTTCTTTCTGGGCCTGCACATTCTCGGCGGCCAGAATGACCTGCGCGCGGGCTTCTTCCTCATCCGCCTTGGCCTTGGCCTGCTTGGCGCGGGCTTGTGCCAGTTTGATGTCATTGGCGATCTGGGCTTCCTCCAACTCCAGCAGCGCCCGCATCTCCGCCTTGCGCAAGGTCTCGTCATTGACCACCTGCGCGGCCTTTGTCTCCTGCTCCTGCTGGATGCGCATGGTCTCCGACGCCCGCAGCGCCTCGGCTTTCGCCTGCGCCGACCGGCTTTCCGCTTCCGCTTCCAGCCTGGACAGATGCTCCCGCTGGGCGATCTCCGCTTCCCGCTCCGCTTGCTGTAGCTCAATCTGGCGCTGGTGCTGGGACAACCGATGCTCCCGCACGGCCACTTCCGTGCTGGTCTCAACCGCGATGCGCGCCTTGCGCTCTTCGGCGACCATCTCTGCCAAACGCCGCATGCCACGGGCCGCAAAGGTGTTGTTCTCATCCCTTTGGGCAAAATCGCTCTGATCCACGGAAATCAACGCGACCGACACCAGATCAAGCCCCAGCCGTGCCGCGTGGGCCGTGACCATCTCCGACACCTCTTGCGTGAAGGCCCCACGGTTCATGTGAATGTCATTCAATTCCCGCGCCGCAGCCGCCGTCTGGACCGCATTGGCAAGCGGACCGGCCAGCACATCCTCAAACGCCTCCCCGCCCCGCGCGATGCGGTGGCCAAAAGCCTGCGCGGCCGTCGCGATGCTCTGGTCATCGGCCGCCACGCGCAGGTCAAACTCCATCACGACATCCGCGCGCAACGGGTCCGCCGTCAGCACCGCGTCGCGCCCCGTGCGGGTCACCGAAACGGAGGCGGTCTGCATCGACACACGCTGCACCTGATGGACAATCGGCAGCGACACGCAGCCCCCGTCCGTCAGCACGCGGCGCCCGCCCATACCGGTTCGCACCAGCGCGCTTTCCAGCGTCGCCTTGGCGTAGAAGCGTTGCAGGAACCAGACCCCGATCAACAGGGCGATCACCAGAATGACAAGTGCCAGAAGCCAGTACACCAAATGCTCTCCCGTCGTATCACGCCGCCCGGAATGGGTCGCGCAGTCCCTGACGGGTACGGTGGTCAAAATTACTTTCCGTTTCAAGTGTTTTATTTGAACAGGAAATTAATTCTTCTTTTAGGTATGAATTACAGCACCTTAAAGTCGCAAAACTGCATGCCATCCGCCCGTGCAAGATAGACAGCAGGGCGTTTGCGGCTGACTTTCCGGGCAAAACTGCGGCCGGTTTCGTGAATCACCGGCAGGCTGTCGCGGGTGGAACGCTGCTGCCAGACATCATCGAAATCGCGCAGCAGCGCTTCAAGGTAATGCAGCCCTTCATAGGTCGATTGCCCCAGCGCATTCAGCGTCGGGGCCATGTCCCCGTGCAGCGCGTAATAGCGTTCCTTGAAGCAGGCATTCGCCTCGGTCGAGATCGCCCCGAAGTAGGAGGAGACCGAGAACAAGCGTTCCAGATTGCCCTCCCCACAGGCCATCAAGCCGTTCTCTTCCAGCGCGCAGGACAGCCGGACGATGGATTTATGCAAGCCCCGCCGCCCGAACTCCCGATTGAAATTCACCGCATCCTGCCCCACCAGCGACACCAGCACCGCATCCGCGCCAGAGGCTTCCAGCCGGTTCACCAGCTCCGTCATGGTGGGCAGCCCAAATGGCACATAGCACTCCATGGCCAGTTCCGCATCCATCTGGCGAAGACAGGTCTTGGCATAGGAATGCGAACTGCGCGGCCAGACGTAATCATTGCCGATCAACGCCCATCTGCGCAGCCGGAAGGCCTGCTGCAACATCGCCATGGCGGGTCCAAGCTGCTCTTGCGGGGTCTCCCCGATGGCGAACAGCCCCGGCGTGGTCTCCCCCCCTTCATAAAGCGGCGTGTAGATGTAGGGGATACGCTGGCGCACGACCTTGGACAATCGCTGCCGCACTGCGCTCAGGTGCATGCCGACAATCGCATCAATCGCCCCAAGCTCAATGAGCTCGTTCATGATCTCTTCGATGGGTTCCCCGGCTTCCACCGCGGCGTCGATCATGATGAGTTGAACACGCCGCCCCTGAATGCCCTTGTTGCGGTTCAGTTCTTCCACCGCGACCTGCGCGCAGGAAATGCACGAGGGTGCCCAGATCCCCGCAGGTCCGCACATCGGGATCAGCAGCGCAACGCGAAAGGCGCCGGACGCATAATGATCCCCGCCCGTGCGGAAATCTGCCAGTTCAATCGGCGCCGCAATGCTCCCGGATTTACGTCCCAGATCCACGTCCCCCTTGGACAACCCGCACATTCCAATTGAAATTGCTTTCCAAGTCAATTAATTTCAACCGATAACAAGCAGAGGCGTGCAAAGATGACTGGCACAGGGCAATTTGACAAAAATCTATCCTATGCGCTGGCCGCCGCGCATCGGAACGTGAACCAACTGCTGAACGCACGGCTGAAGAAACACGGCATCCAGATTGAAGCCTGGCGGGTGATGGAATGCCTCGATGCCGGTGAAAAGCTCACCATGGGGGAGCTGGCCAGACGCGCGCTGATCAACCCGCCGACCTTGAGCAAACTGGTGGACCGCATGGTGTCCAACGGTCTGGTGCACCGCCAGATCTCGGACGCGGATCAGCGCCAGATCAATCTGCTGCTGACCAGCCTTGGCCAGACCCGCATGCTACAGGTCCGCGCCGATGTGGAGGATCAGGACAACGCCCTGACCGCCCTGTTTGAGGCGCAGGATGGTACCTTGTTGAAAGAGCTTTTGTTCAAACTCGCCTGATACGCGCCGTGTCAGGGAGGCACCAAAAGAGATTTCAGGCCTCTGGCAGGGTTTTTTGAACCATTTGGAAGAGGGGAAGGGCCGGTGCAACTTTACGCCGCAACGCGCGTTACGCTACCAATAGAGGATCGCCAACCAAGGACCAGTACACCCCATGTTCAACCGCCGTTCCTTCCTGCTGACAGGCGCTGCCACGCTTGCCGCCGGTCCCGCTTTTGCCACCGCTGAACCCTACAAGATCCCCGAGCGTCATCAGGCCCGCATCGTGCGCATCCGCCGCAGCTTTGCCCCCGGAGAGATCCACGTCGATCCCGGTCAGTTCGCGCTTTACTGGACAATGGAAGGCGGCAAGGCGGTGCGCTATCCCGTCGGCATTGGCCGGGCGGGGCTTTATGAAAGCGGCACGTTCACGGTGGGGCGCAAGGCCGAATGGCCGCGCTGGACGCCGACCAAGGCGATGATCAAGCGTGAGCCACACCTCTATGCCAAACACGCAGAGGGCATGCCGGGCGGGCCGAACAATCCGCTGGGGGCGCGTGCGCTCTACCTCTACAACGCCGCCGGGCGCGATACGCTGCTGCGCATCCACGGCACGCCGCGCCCTGATACGGTGGAGACCCGCCGGTCCAACGGCTGTGTGCGGATGATCAACGCCCATGCCATCGATCTCTATGACCGTGTGCCCAGCGGCACCCGCGTTGTGCTGCATTGATCTCCCGCGTGCGCCCTGTTTCGCCATGGGTCAGGCTGCACCTGACCGGGATCGCGCGATGCAATCGCTGATCATCCATCTGACCGGCACCGACGCGCGCCGCGAAAACGTCGCCACCCTGCGCGAGACGCTGCCAGACGCCCGCATTGTGCCCGCCGTCGTTGGCCGCACCGAAGCGCTGGATTTCCCCACCGCCCCCGGCACGCTGCATGCACCATCCTACCCTTTCCCGCTCAGCGCGGGTGAGCGGGGGTGTTTTCTCAGCCACCGCCGCTGTTGGGAGGCCATCGCGGACGGTCCCGACCCCTTTGCCCTCATTGTGGAGGATGACCTGCACCTCGACCCGATCCTCTGGCCCGACACGCTGGTCCTGATTGCGCGCAACGCGGATGAGACGTGTTTCATCCGTCTGCCCGCAAAAGAGCGGGAGCAGGTCACATCTGTTACCGACAGTGAAGGCGCGGCCAAGCTGTTCACGCCGCGCATAATCGGGCTGCAAACCGTGGCGCAGGTTGTGGGCAGGCAGGCCGCTCAGCGCCTGCTGGCCGCGACCTGCACCATCGACCGCCCCGTGGACACGACCCTGCAAATGCACTGGGTCACCGGCCAGCGGGTCCAGACCATTCTGCACAGCGGCGTGTCCGAACACCCCGGCCCCTCCACCATCCAGAAGAAATCCCGCACCAGCGGCAAGCTGATGCGGGAGATACGGCGCGCAATCTACCGCGCGCGGGTGCGGCGCAGGCCGCAGGTCTAGTCGGGCGCCTTCGTCGTGCGCAGATAGGGCAGCACGGTGGTGAACGCCCCGAACTTCGCCTTTGCATCCTCATTGGACACGGTGGGCGGGATGATCACATCATCGCCCACGTTCCAGTTCGCCGGTGTCGCCACACCTTTGCCTGTCGAGGTCTGCAACCCATCGAGCGCGCGCAGCACCTCAGCAAAGTTGCGGCCCACGGTCATCGGATAGGTCATCGACAGCTTCAACTGCTTGTCCGGCCCGATGATGAACACCGAGCGCACGGTTGCTGAATCAGCAGGGGTGCGGCCATCAGGCAGATAGGCCTCCGCAGGCAGCATGTCGAAGGCCTTGGACACTTCCAGACCGCTGTCTGCGATGATCGGGAAGGTGGCTTCTGTGCCGGCAACCTGCTCGATATCGCTCTTCCACTTCTTGTGGTCCTCAACCCCGTCAACGCTGACGCCGATCACCTTGGTGCCGCGCTTGGCCCATTCGTCTTTCAACTGCGCCACGGCACCGAATTCGGTCGTGCACACGGGCGTGAAATCCTTGGGGTGAGAAAACAGAATGGCCCAGCTGTCACCGATCCAGTCATGCAGCGAAAGGCTGCCATGGTCGGTTTCAACCGTCAGATCAGGGATGGTGTCGTTGATGCGCAAACCCATGAGGTGTCTCCTTGCATTTATGGTCTCGACCGCAACCTAATCCTTCTTTCCCCCGCTTGCATCCCCCCACTTGCGGACGCATATGCGAAGGGCCATGGTGCCGCCGACACACCCCCTTGCGGTGCCTCGAATCAAACTGGGAGTTTTGCCATGCTGGAAAAGCGTGATTTCTACATCAACGGCGCATGGGTCGCCCCTGCTGCGGCCAATGACTTTGCCGTTATCGACCCTTCGACCGAAGAACAATGCGCGGTGATTTCACTGGGCGATCAGGCCGATACCGATGCCGCCGTGGGGGCCGCCCGTGCAGCATTTGACAGCTGGTCCCAGACCCCGCGTGCGGAACGTGTGGCGCTGATCGAAAAGCTTGCCAAGATCTACGACACGCGCCAGGAAGAAATGGCGCAGGCCATGTCCATGGAAATGGGCGCGCCCATCGACCTCAGCCGCGTGCAGCAGGTTGGTGCCGGCACCTGGCACATCGGCGGCTTCCTCAAGGCGTTTGAGAATTTCTCCTTTGAGGAGGATTTCACCGCGACCGAAAAGACGCTGAAGGAACCCATCGGCGTCTGTGCCCTGATCACGCCCTGGAACTGGCCCATGAACCAGATCATCCTCAAGGCGATCCCGGCATTGGCCACAGGCTGCACTGTGGTGCTGAAACCGTCGGAAATCGCACCGCTGTCCGGGCACCTCTTTGCAGAATTCGTGCATGAGGCAGGCTTCCCGGCAGGCGTGTTCAACCTGGTGAATGGCGACGGCCCCGGCGTGGGCTCGCAGCTTTCTGCGCACCCGGAAGTTGACATGGTCAGCTTTACCGGCTCCACCCGCGCAGGTATCGCCATCTCCAAAGCCGCAGCCGACACGCTCAAGCGCGTCAGCCTCGAATTGGGCGGCAAAGGGGCCAACATCATCTTTGAGGACGCCCATCCCAAGGCCGCCAAATCCGGCGCCATCCGCTGCTTCCGCAACTCCGGCCAGTCGTGCAACGCACCAACGCGCATGCTGGTGCACAAGTCGCGCTATGACGAAGCCGTGGAAATGGCCGCAGATGTGGCCAACAACACCCACGTCGGCCCTGCGTCCGAGGAAGGCCAGCACATCGGCCCGGTGGTCTCTGAGGTGCAGTTCGACAAGATCCAGAAGCTAATCGAAGTCGGCATGGGCGAGGCGCGTCTGGTCGCCGGCGGTCTGGGCCGCCCCGATGGTCTGAACCGCGGCTATTACGTCAAACCCACGGTGTTTGCCGATGTGAACAACGACATGACCATCGCCCGCGAGGAGATCTTTGGCCCCGTGCTGTCGATCATCCCCTTCGAGACCGAAGAGGAAGCCGTGGCCATCGCCAATGACACGCCCTACGGCCTGACTAACTACGTGCAGACAACAGACGACGACAAACGCCGCCGCGTGGCGCGCCGTCTGCGCTCCGGCATGGTGGAAACCAACGGTCAGGGCTTTGCGCAAGGCTCGCCTTTTGGAGGTTACAAGCAATCGGGCAATGGCCGCGAAGGTGGCGTGTTTGGTCTTGAGGAGTTCCTTGAGATCAAGGCGGTTTCCGGTTGGGCGGCTGAGTAAGCACTGCCCTGTCTGCGGCTGCGCGGGCGGAAAGGGCGGGATTGAGTTTATGGGCCAAATGAAGCCTGGACCGTCCCGCCTTAACACTGTGTTAGCCGCTCTTGGATAGCGTCGAAATGCGCGGACAGCTGGAGAGCGACCCCGCGTGCCAGATGAAGCTCTGCCCCATCGTTCAGGCGATCGGGGCAGAGTGGATCACCACGGTCCGGCTTCATTTGGCCCATAAACTCAATCCTGCCGCAACCACGCACGCTGCCGGTTGAGAAACAGGGCCGGCACTATGGTTTGCGCGCCCATTCTTCCCAGATGAACGGGTATTCCCAAACGCAGGCATGTGTCCTGGACAACCCGTCCCGAATGGCCTCCCGCGCCTCGATCTGGCCTGCACCGTAATTGTGAAACTGTACCGTCAGGCGATCAACGCGGCCCATCAGGCCCGCCTCAATCATCGCAGGCAGCAGATCATATTCGCCCCCCTCGATGTTCATCTTCACAACCTTGATCTCCGCCAGATCCAGCTCTTCAAAGACATCCGCCACGGGCAGGATCGCCCCCGTGACCTGCGGGCCAGCGGGCACCAAAGCGGACGACGCGTTCTCATCATCCGACAGCGCCAGCGTGCCTGCCTCTGACCCCATGGCAAAATCATGCACATGCACATCGCCGCGCCCTTCAAAGCGGTCCGTCATCATCTGCGCAAACCGCGGATGCGGCTCAAACGCATGGACGGTCACACCGTAGAGCGCGGTCATCCGGTCGGCCCAGTCACCGTGATAGCCGCCCACATCCAGAACCACATCACCGGGCGACAGCCCCTCATACCGCTCCGGCGTGCCGCGCCCGTGGGCGGCGCGAAACGCCTTCACCTGCCGCTTCATCGCGCGGAATTCAGGGTCACTGGCCAGTTTCCACATCTTGTTCAGCTCGCTCGACACCGACATCGCAATTCCTTTTCAACTGGCGCAGCCTGCGCGGGTTACCCTAGAAAGGAAAACAACGGAACAAAAGGCGATGCAGGCAATGATCATCACGCGGCTTCATGGCGGGCTGGGCAATCAGATGTTCCAATACGCAGCAGGGGCGGCGCTGGCGTCGCGGTTGGATGTGCCACTGGCCCTTGATCCGCGCCCTGCGGCGGCCAAGGATCAGGGCGATCTGCGCGCGATTTTCGATCTGCCCTTGGTGGAGCCCGACCACCTGCCCCCTGACCGCGATGCGCGGCCCCTGGCCTATGCGCTGTGGCGGAAGCTCGGACGAACGCCGGTCCTGCGGCGCGAGGACGGGCTGGGGTATAATACCGCATTTGAGACCTGGGGCGACGGCAGCTACCTGCACGGCTACTGGCAAAGCGACCGCTACTTCGCCGCCCTTCAGGACCGCCTGCGCGCGGACTTCGCCATGACGCCACCGATGTCACCCCAGAACGCCGCGATGGCCGCGCGCATCAGGGAGGGCACCACCATCGCCCTGCATGTCCGGCGTGGCGATTACGTCGCCCTTGGGGCCTCCGCCGTCTGCGATCAGGCGTATTATGATGCGGCCCTTGCGACCATCACCAAAGACCTGCCCGACACCCCCCGTGTGTTTGTCTTCTCCGACGATCCCGGCTGGGCGCGCGACAATCTGTCGGTGCCCTTTGAGAAAACCGTGGTGGACCTCAATGGCCGCGAAACCGCGCATGAGGACATGCGGCTGATGTCGCTGTGTACCCATAACGTGATTGCCAATTCCACCTTCAGCTGGTGGTCTGCCTGGCTGAACGCCCATCCTGCCAAACGGGTTGCGGCCCCTGCCAGATGGTTCGGCAACGACCACCAGCACAATCCCGACATCCTGCCCGAAAACTGGCTGAAGATCGCGCCCTAGAACGGCGCTTTCGCGCGCACCTTCACAGACCGCCCGCCCTGCGGATGATTGAACCGCAATTCCTCCGAATGCAGCATCAGGCGGGGGTATGCCAAAGCCTCTCCGGTCGCATAAAACGGATCGCCCAGAATGGGATGGCCGATGGCCAGCATATGCACCCGCAACTGATGGCTGCGCCCGGTCTTGGGAAAGAGCTTCACCCGCGCCGTCTTCCCGTCGCTCTTGATCACTTTCCAATCGGTCTGCGCGGGTTTGCCTGTCTCGTGACAGACCATCTGGCGCGGGCGGTTCGGCCAATCCACGATCAGCGGCAGATCAACGGTGCCGGACTTCTCCTCCGGCACGCCCCAGACGCGCGCCACATAGGTCTTGCGGGTCATGCGTTTTTCAAACTGCAACCCCAGATGCCGCTGCGCATAAGGCGTCAGCGCAAAGATCATCACGCCGGAGGTATCCCGGTCCAGCCGGTGCACCAGCAGCGCATCGGGAAAGGCTGCCTGCACGCGGGTGATCAGGCAATCGGCCAGATCGGGCCCCTTGCCGGGCACACTCAGCAAGCCGGAGGGTTTGTCGACAAGCAGCACCTCCGCATCTTCATGCAGGATGACAAGCGGGGCGTCTGGCGGGGAATACGTTGCGTCCATAGCTGCCGCAGATGTCAAAAACCGCTGGGCCGCGCAAGGGCCGCGTGGCACGTTAGGCACAACAGGAGACCCACCATGCACCCCACGATCCAGCGCTTTCACGACCTTGTCCTTGCCAAATCACACGACGGCATCCCCGCCCTGATGGCCGAGGACATCACCTTCATGCCGCCCACCTATTGGGCCACATGGACCGGGCGGGATGCGGTCTCGGCCGTGTTGGGGCACGTGAATGAGGTGTTCACCGATTTCGAATACCGCCGGGTGTTTGGCGAAGGCGTGGATTGGGCGCTGGAGTTTCAGTGCAAGGTGGATGGGCTGGATGCCGTGGGCGTGGATCTGATCACGCTGAACGACGCGGGGCTGATGCAGCACTTCGAAGTGGTGATGCGCCCGCACAAGACGATTGGCGCGCTGCGCGCCGCGATGAACGAACGGGTGATGCAGGACCCCGCGTTTCTAAAACACAAGGCAGCCCTCTCGTAGGGTGGGTGAAACCCACCCCCCAAAAAACCAAACACCCCG
>Ga0160419_100286_pt1 | contig 35059 bp, 32 predicted proteins | sample CelAP2metagpilot_2_FD_108196 | JGI IMG/M metagenome (GOLD analysis project Ga0160419, IMG submission 108196) | Phycosphere-associated microbial communities from Cellana algal ponds in Kailua-Kona, Hawaii, USA - Cellana AP2-4-25 metagenome pilot ... | reverse complement strand
TTGCTTCACCGCAAAACCGCCGCATAATCAATCCAACCAGATGAGCCAGATCCTCTCTTAGTTTAGGCCGCTATCTGTCCCAAAATCCCTGACGACGGACAGTCTAGGTGCTTGTGTTTGTCTGACATTCTACGTGTTTGCTCGCGATGGGCGTTGTTCATGTGGACTTTTGGGAGACAGTCTCAATAATTGCGTCAATTTTTTCGATGTCTTCAACAAGTTTGGATTGAGTGACCTCTAGGTTGAAAGTTGCTAGGGCCTCGTTCAGTAATTTCGAAATTGACCCAAGCTTTGCATCGATTTCATCCTTCGAAGCTCTTTCTTGGCCCGGACTTCTCGGAAGGATGTTGGTGAACCTCCAATATCGAGCATTAGCACTGAGGCCTATCGCAGCGTAGATGTGCTCAAGGCACAGTGTAGCGTGACGAACGTCTTCGGAAGGATAGCTGAAGTCACTGATCGTAAGAAGTCCTTTCGACAGAAAGGGTTCCGGAGCAAAGAAAAATAGCTTTGGCGATTTTGTTGAAGTTATTTTGATCCCTTGGTCACTGTTGTTGACAATCAACTTGCCGAAATCAAGGTAGGTTTCGAAATCATCCGCCAAGTCGTTCTCCGTATCCATCATTGCGATTATCAGCAGTATGCATGAAAATGTCGGTCAAACTGGTTAACAAAAAATTAACTGCTCGTGGCTGGTGTGCGCAACACCTGAACTTGTACTCTGCAGCAGAATTCTCCGGAAGGGACGAGCCGCTTTTGCGCTTCTAATCTGGAGTAGCGATCAATTTGTGTGTTTTTGAAGGACCCATCGTAGTTCAAGCTCCAATCTCATAGGCAGAGGGACTGCGCTTGTCCCCCTGGAGTCCCCTGCAGGTATCCATTGTCGAGACGGGCATCGAAGGGTGCGCGCTAAGCTATTGAAATCAAATGGAGGCGAGTACCGGAATCGAACCGGTGTACACGGATTTGCAATCCGCTGCGTAACCACTCCGCCAACTCGCCGCCTGTGGTCTCGCGCACTGCTAGCGGATCAATGCGGGTGCTGCAAGATGCCATATGACGCAAATCGTACGGGGATCGCACGGGGGCAGTTGCTGTGCTGCGCGCGATATGGCACATCTTCGCCAACGCAATTGACCCCATGAGAGATGCAGATGCGCGATTTCGCAAACCGACGGACGATGATGGTAGACACACAGGTCCGCCCCTCGGATGTGACCAAATTTCCGATCATTGACGCAATGTTAACCGTCCCGCGTGAAGATTTCGTACCTTCAGCGCAGCGGGAGGCGGCCTATATGGGCGAAAACCTCGATCTTGGTCAGGGGCGGGTGCTGCTGGAGCCGCGCACCCTGGCTAAGATGCTGGACGCACTGGCGATCAGCAACACAGAGCTGGTGCTCGATCTGGGCTGTGCGATGGGATATTCGGCAGCGGTGATTGCCCATATGGCCGAAGCCGTCGTGGCCGTGGAAGAAGACGAAGCCATGGCGCGGGAGGCGCAGGAAGCGCTGGTGGCAGCGGGTGCGGACAATGCAGTGGTCCATCAGGGTCCCTTGGGCGACGGTGCCGCAAAACACGGTCCCTATGACGTGATTATCTTTCAGGGCGGGGTGCAGCAGGTGCCGTCAACGCTCACGGATCAGTTGAAAGAAGGGGGGCGGATTGCCTGTCTCTTCATGGATGGCGCCCTGGGAGAGGTGCGTTTAGGCCACAAGCGTGACGGAATTGTCAGTTGGCGCATGGTATTTAACGCCTCTGCCCCTGTAATACGTGGATTTGAAAAGGATTCTGTGTTTACCCTTTAGGGATATAAAGGACGAGAATGCGTCCGAACAGGCAGAGAATTCGTTAGACAGGAGTTTTGGTGATGGTGGCCAGGAGCCGTGTGATGTCATTTGGACGCGCGTTTTGCGTCGTCGTGGCAGCAAATGTGGTGGCCGTTCAGGCCCAGGCAGAAACCTTGGCAGATGCCCTGGTGGGCGCCTACAAGCACTCTGGATTGATTGAACAGAACCGGGCGTTGCTGCGCGCAGCGGACGAGGATGTCGCCGCGGCGGTCTCGACGCTCAAGCCGGTACTGCGCTGGTCGGCGGAAGCAACCCAAAACTTCGGCAGCACGCGATTCTCCACCAGTGGGGGGGCCACCCGTCAGTCAAACGAGGATCTGACACTTGCCGCTAACCTGACGGCTGAACTGCTCCTGTATGATTCCGGCGCGAGCAAATTGCGCGTGGCAGCAACCAAGGAAACCGTACTTGCCACCCGTGAGGTGCTGCGCAACATCGAACAGCAGGTCTTGCTCTCGGCCGTTGCAGCCTACTTCGGGGTGCTCGAAGCCTCTGAATTTGTGGCGCTCAGAAAGAACAACCAGCGTTTGCTGACCCAGGAACTGCGGGCAGCGAAAGACCGTTTCGAAGTTGGCGAAGTGACGCGGACAGATGTGGCCCTGGCTGAAGCGCAGCTCGCTCAGGCGCGCAGCGGACTGGCGGGCGCAGAAGGGGACCTGTTGCAGGCGATTGAAGCGTATCGCAATGCGGTCGGTCGCACGCCCGGCAATCTGGCCCAGCCACCCGCCTTGCCCAATGTGGGCAATGACGTAAGGGCGGCCAAAGCGCTTGCCGTACGGCAGCATCCCCGGATGCTCACGGCGCAGTTTCAGGCCAAGGCAGCCGATCTGCTGACCAGCGCCAGCACTGCCGATCTGAACCCACGTGTCACGCTACAGGGCAACGCGCGGATCAGCCGTGATATGAACTCCTCTGCGCGCAGCAACATCGCCAGCATTGGTGTGCAGGCCAACCAGACGATCTATCAGGGCGGGCGGTTGTCCTCGGCCATTCGTCGCAACATGGCGCAGCGCGATGCCCAGCGGGCAGAGCTGCACATTGTGAAACACGATCTGGAGCAATTGGTGGGCAACGCCTATGCGGATCTTCTGGCAGCGCGTGCGCAGCTTGAAGCGACGGATCGCCAGATCCGTGCCGCACGTATCGCTTTCCAGGGTGTGCGCGAGGAAGCAACGCTGGGTGCGCGGACAACACTGGATGTTCTGGATGCAGAGCAGTCGCTGCTGGACGCGGAAACGTCCCGCGTGACGGCGCGGGCGAACCTCTATGTTGCGGCGTATTCCGTGCTGTCCGCCACGGGCCGTCTGACGGCCAAGGACCTGCGCCTGCCTGTTCAGCTCTATGATCCGGAGGGCTATTACAATCTTGTTAAGGATGCACCTGCTAAGAAATCCGAGCAGGGCAGAAAGCTCGACCGTGTTTTGCGGGCGCTGCAAAAAGACTGACAATTCTCGCGGTCCCGTTGCAGGAATCGCGAAGATCGTTACCATGAGGGCTGAGGAAAGAGTGGTAGAATCCTATGTCTGATCCCGTCACAAATGCCGAGGTCGAAGATGTGTTGTCTTCGATCCGACGTCTGGTCTCGGAAGAGAAACGCCCCAAACAACCGGCCCAATCCCAAGACGCCGCAGATCGTCTGGTGCTGACCCCGGCCTTGCGGGTGGAAGACGAAGAGACGGTAGAGAAGAACGAGAGCATTCCGCAGGCAGATCCCCAGAACACATACCAAGACACCGTGGGGGAGACGGCCAAACAGCTGTTCGACCCTTCTGATGATATGCCGTCAGATGTCTACAACCGCCGTATCGGCGCAGATTTCGGCTGGTCGGGCGAGGACGAAGCGCTTTTTGATGATCTGGTTGCGAATGAAAACGGCGAAGAAGCCACCAGTTCCGCTGACCCATCGAAAATGCCGATGTTCAGACACGATGACCATGCAGACGACTACAGCGAAGACCCCTACGGATTCAGCGACGACGAGGAAGAGACCGGCGAAGCGGATGATGTGAGCGCGCATCCTCCTGCCACGGTCAGTGAAGACCCGCCGCATGTGGCGGAAGGCGACCTTGATGCCGCTGAGGAAGAGGCGGAGGCAGATGACGACACGTTTGAAGCCGAGGCCGAGGCTGAAGGAGAAGCTGAACCCGAAGAGGAAGCATCAGGGGAGAACGATATGTTTGACTTTGATATGCTGGCCAAGCGCGGTCAGGAAGCCGCTGCGAGGGATCAGGACCTGCACGCACCAGAAGCACCTCAAAGCAGCGCCGACGCACCGGACGAGGATCGCCAGGCCGGTATGGTTGCCGCCAGCAAAGCGGCAACCTTGAGCGCGAAGATCGCCGCATTGGAAACCGCCATTGGCAATATCGCTGACACCTGGGAGCCTGATACCCCCGGCACAGATGATTATTCCGGCACCGACCAGCCTGCGATGGCCTGGGAGGACGACGTCTCGCATGATGCGACAGGTTTGCCGCTGCGCTCCGAAGCGGCGCAGGCTGCCTGGCAGGAAGCGCACCCGGATGTGGTGATGATCGGCACAGCCCGTGCCGCAGCCGCCGCCGCCGCTCAGGAAGAGCGTGCTGCAGAGATGCGGTCAGAAGGGGAGGCGCGTGAGGCCCGGACACGGGACATCGCTGCCGAAGATCAGGCGGCAAGGGACCGTGCCATTGCAGCGGCCCGCGCCGCCGCCGCCGAACGTGTCGCTGCTGACAAACGCGCAGCAGAGCAGCGCGAGGAAGCCCGCGCCCAGGCAGAAGCCGATGCCCGCACCGCGGTAACGGCGCGCCAGACGCCGATTGAACACACCGCGGCCGAAACCTCTTCCACCGCAGAGGATGGCCTCGACGACGTAGACGACAGCCAGTTGCTGGATGAAGAAGCCCTGCGCGACATCGTCAGTGAGATCGTCCGCGCAGAGCTGCAAGGCGCTTTGGGTGAACGGATCACCCGGAACGTGCGCAAGCTGGTCCGCCGTGAAATCCACCGCGCCCTGACCGCGCAGGAACTGGAATAAACACCTAGGGTCTCTGTACGCCCGCGGCGAGCGACAGAAACAGACCCACATCCATGTACCGTTCCACATGGTCCGCCAGTGCATCCAGCGCGGCATCTACACCTGCGTCGAAGGCCAATGTTGATGTGACGCCAAAGCCTTGCAGATAGGCCTTTCTGAACCCGTCGCTGTTGAAAATGCCGTGTAGATAGCACCCTGCGACCTGTCCATCCGGGCGCGTCGCACCCGCACGCTGTCCCTCAAACACCAGCCAACCGCGTGCACAATCCGAGCCCGTGGTTTCGCCAATATGGATCTCATACCCCTGCAAGGACGTGCCGCTTGCCGGGTGGGTCCCCTGTTTCAGCGACAGATGTTTGATCGGCTCCATCACGGTATCGACCTCCAGATGGCCCAGACCCTCAACCGTTCCCGGCATACCCTCGATCCCATGCGGGTCGGCGATGGTCCGGCCCAGCATCTGATACCCCCCACACAGACCCAGCACCCTGCCACCCCGCCGCAGATGTGCTTTGATATCAACGTCCCAGCCTTCCGCGCGCAGCGCTGCGAGGTCAGAGATCGTCGCCTTGCTGCCCACCAGCAGCACCAGATCAGCATCACCGGGCAGGGGGTGGCCCGGCTCAATCACGCGCAGATCGACACCCGGTTCCGCCGACAGCGGATCAAGGTCATCGAAATTGGAGATTCGCGGCAGACGCGGCACAGCGATCACACAGCCCGCTCCGCCCGACTGGCTGCGGGCAGGCAGGTCCATCACGTCTTCGGCGGGCAAGCGATGCGCCTGATCAAACCACGGGATCACGCCGAGGGACGGCCACCCTGTCCGCGCGGCAATGTCATCGCGGCCTGCATCAAACAGGCTGCGGTCACCGCGAAATTTGTTCACTGAAAACCCTTTGATCATCGCCTGATCTTCGGGTTCCAGAACGGCCTGCGTGCCGACAATCTGCGCAATCACGCCGCCCCGGTCGATGTCGCCCATCAGGATTACCGGAACCTCTGCCGCCCGTGCAAATCCCATATTGGCAATATCGCCAGACCGCAGATTTGTCTCTGCCGGGCTGCCTGCGCCTTCAACGATGATCAGATCACATGTGTCTGCAAGCCTATGAAATGACTGTAGAACCGCTGGCATCAGAGTGGCCTTGTTCTTGCCAAAGGCTGCGGCCTCCTGATGGCCTGCAATCTGGCCCTGCACGATCACCTGTGCGCCTGTTGCCGACTGCGGCTTCAACAGGATGGGGTTCATATCCGTATGGGGTGCCACCCCTGCCGCCCGCGCCTGCAATGCCTGCGCGCGGCCGATTTCCCCACCATCTTCCGTGACGGCTGCGTTGTTCGACATGTTCTGCGGCTTGAACGGCCGTGTCTCCACGCCGCGCCGCACCGCGGCCCGGATCAACCCGGCGACGATCATCGACTTCCCGACATTGCTGCCGGTGCCTTGTATCATGATGGCTTTTGTCATGTGGTGGCTCTGCTGGTTTTCGGTCAAACTGGCGCAAATTCGGGGCAGGGGGAAGAGGCAAGCGATGAACACACCGGCGCATTTGCTGATCGGCGCGGCCGTCATGGCACCCAGCCGGCAGGGGGCTGCCAATCCGATGCCGCGCAAGGTGCTTTGGGCGGCGTTGGTGGGGGCCTTGTTACCTGATCTGTCGCTGTATCTGCTCGCAGGCGCGGCTTTGACGATCTACAACATCCCGCCCAACATCGTCTTTAATGAGCTGTATTTCTCTGACACTTGGCAACGGATCTTTGCGATCGATAATTCGTTCCTTGTCTGGGGCGTCCTGCTGGCCATCGCCTTGTGGAAACGCAGCGCTTGGGGGATTGCGCTGACAGGGGCAGCGCTGCTGCATCTGGCGCTCGACTTCCCGCTGCACCATGACGATGGTCGGCCGCATTTCTGGCCGCTCACGGGCTGGGTGTTTGAAAGCCCGTTCAGTTATTGGGACCGCAGGCAGGGGGCAAATCTGATTGCCCCGCTGGAGGCTTTCGCCTGTGTTGTTGCCGCGATCACGTTGTGGGTAAAGCGTCCGGGCATGGTCCTGTCTGTGGTGTTTGCGCTGCTGCTGCTGGCCGAACTGAACGTGGCGCGGACGTGGCTGTTTGTCTTCCAGGACAGTTGAATGCAGCCGATCCTGCACAAAAAAACGCAGCCCGCAGGCTGCGTTCAGAAACTCAAATTCTTTGTGCGATCAGGCCGCTTCGGCCTGCAAAGCTGCATTCCTGCGCTCTGATTCTTCGCGCGACAGCGCGACAGATGTCCGCACACCTTTGCCCACGAAATCCATGAGGCCGGACACCACACGTTCGTTGGGGTCAATGCCAGCACAGCTCAGCACTTCGCGGCCATCGCGGGAGCGGGCCCAGCGGGCGATCTGTTCTGGGCCATTGCCATATTTCTTGTCGTCAGCAATCGCGTCATCGAGAGCCGCGAGCACCACTGCAGCAAACAATTTGCGGGCACGATTGCCCTGTTCGTTATTGAAAGCGGTGCCGTCAACGAAATCTCTCATCTCGTCGTCCTTTCCGTTATTCTTGCTCTTGTCATTCTGGCGTGACGCCTCTTATGACGCATCCAGTTCGATTCGGATACAACTATATCGCATGTCTCCCATGCGTTGGTTGCATATCATCTCGCAGGTGCGGCATGAGCGGAGCCTTGCTTGCATGCTATTCCTCCTCTGGATATAGGCTGGGTTAACTTCACATCAACCTTTGTACGGGGTTTTGGACCATGCCAAAGATTAACGGAAATGAAATTCGCCCCGGCAACGTGCTGGAGCATAACGGCGGCCTGTGGGCGGCGGTCAAAGTCGACCATGTGAAACCGGGCAAGGGGGGCGCTTTTGCTCAGGTCGAGCTGCGCAACCTGCGCAACGGCTCCAAACTGAACGAACGTTTCCGGTCCGCGGACAAGGTTGAGAAGGTCCGGCTGGAACAGAAAGATCAGCAATTCTTGTATGAAGACAGTGGGATGCTGGTTTTGATGGACACGGAAACCTACGACCAGGTGCAACTGTCCTCCGAGCTTTTGGGAGAGCGCCGCCCCTTCTTGCAGGACGGCATGATGATCGTGGTAGAGTACCACGAGGAGGAAGCGTTGAACGCTTCGCTGCCGCAAAAGGTCGTCTGCAAGGTGGTCGAAACGGAGCCTGTGGTCAAAGGTCAGACGGCTGCGAATTCATTCAAACCGGCTGTTCTGGACAATGGCGTCAAAGTGTCCGTGCCCCCGTTTGTCGGTCAGGACGAAGACATCGTGGTGAACACGGAGACGATGGAATACGTCGAACGGGCGTGATTTCTTATCCGTAAGTTGACGCAGCTTGACGCCACGTCATGTGCTGCGGTGCAGCAAACCCCGGACCTGATCCGGGGTTTTTTGTTTCTAATTGTCCGAATTTTCGGTCCAGGTGACCGCAACCTCCCCCGCGTGCAGAGGGCCTTTGGCCCGGTCAAAGCGCAGATACGCCAGCCCTTGCCCCCCTGCCTGGGTGAATACCGTGCCCGCAGGTTTGCCATTTGCTGTCAGTTCCGTGCCTGTCGGGGCGTCTCCATCCAGACGAACCCGCGCCAATCCTTTGCGCAGCGATGTCTTGTGCTTCATCCGCGCGGTCACTTCCTGACCGACGTAGCAGCCTTTGCGGAAATCCACACCGTTCAGACGTTCAAACCCCATCTCAAGGATGAAACTGTCCGGGGTCAGCTCAATCCCGGTTTCTGGCACCATATGGGCCACGCGCAGGGCATCCCAATCGGTGCCATCATCAGCCTGCGGCATGTCCCGGTACGCACGCCAGCCCAACGCCGGATTGCGCGGATCGGTGTATGCGCCGTCAGGGGCCGCGCCCAACCCGCGATGGAGATGCAGATCAAGCGTTTCAATCACAACATCCGCGCGCAGTTTATACATGCTCAACCGTTGCGTCAGCATATCGCCCAGCGTCTCAGCCACATCAATCAGGATACCGCCGTCCCGCGCGACAACAAAGAAATCGGCGATGTATTTGCCCTGTGGCGTCAGGATCGCGGCGTAGATCGGACCGTGGGCCAGCTTGTCCACGTCATTGGTGATCAGGCCTTGCAGAAAGCTGTGGCTGTCAGCGCCGGTCAGGCGCAGGATGCGTCGGTTGGTCATCTTCTGTCCTTTGCTGTTCCAAGGTGACATATAGGCATCGACCGCCATCCAAAAGGGGCAAGCATGCGCGCGCCTGTTTCTGTCATCATCCCGACGCTGAACGCGGCAGAGCCCCTGCCTGCCTGTCTGGCTGCCCTGATGGAAGGGATCGAGGCGGGACTGATCCGCGAATTGATCGTGAGCGATGGCGGCTCAACCGATGCAACGGGCGCCACCGCACAGGCCTGGGGCGCCGAGGTGCTGCACGGCGCGCCGTCGCGCGGGGGGCAGTTGCGGCGCGGGTGTGCGGCGGCACAGGGCGACTGGTTGCTGGTTGTCCATGCGGATACAGTGCTGGCGCCCGGTTGGTCGAAAGCCGCACTTGCGCATCTCAGCCAGCCCGACAAAGCAGGGTGGGGGCGGTTGGCGTTTGATCAAGGTGGCATCGCGGCGGCCCTTGTGGCCGGGTGGGCGAACCTGCGCAGCCGTCTGGGGTTGCCCTACGGCGATCAGGCGCTGCTGCTCTCCAAGGCGCTCTATGCAAGGGCAGGGGGCTATCCGGACCAGCCGTTGATGGAGGACGTGCGGCTTGCCCGTGCGCTCAAAGGGCAGCTTGTGGGGCTGGATATGATCGCTGTTACCTCAGCCGCAAAATATCGCCGTCAGGGGTGGCTCCGGCGCGGGGCGCGCAATCTGCTGACCCTGCTGCGCTATCTGGCGGGGCAGGATGTTGAAACGCTGGCCCGCAGTTATCGCCGCTGACCTTAGCCAAATAGGCGTTCGCTGATCCGGGCAAACAGGCTGGGCGGGCGGTCATCGTCGCGGCGCACGCTCTTGCTGCGGGCATCCAGCCTGCGGGTGTCGGTTACTTCCTTGCCGTCCTGAAACTGCAACCGGTAAAGGTTCGCATAGATCCCGCCGCGCGCCAGCAGCTCATCATGGGTGCCCTGGTCCATCACTTTGCCCCGATCCATCACGATGATCTTGTCCGCGCTCCGAATGGTCGCAAGCCTGTGGGCGATGACAATGGTGGTGCGCCCTTCGGAGAGTTTATCAATCGCCGCCTGCACCAGCTTTTCGGACTGCGCATCCAGTGCGCTTGTCGCCTCATCCAGCAGCAGAATGGGCGTGTCGCGCAGCAAGGCGCGCGCAATCACGATCCGTTGCCGTTGCCCGCCGGACAGGGCTGATCCGCGCGGGCCGACCCGCGTTTCCAGCCCCTTTTCCAACTGGGGCAGGAAGTCACTCACATGGGCGGCATCCAGCACTTCCTTAAGGCGGGCGTCAGACACATCTTTCCGCCCCAGCACGATGTTCTCGCGCAGGGTTTCATCAAACAACAAGGCTTCCTGCGTCACGACAGAAAAGAGGCTGCGCAGATCGGCAATCGCCAGTTCCGTGGTGGCCGCCCCGCCGATGCGCACATGGCCGTTCTTGGGGTCGATCAACCGGGTCAGCAGGTTGAAGATCGTGGATTTCCCCGCGCCAGAGGCTCCGACCAACGCGGTCGTCTGGCCCGCTGCGGCACTCAGGGACAGCTGATCCAGCACCTGCGTGTCGCCATAAAAAAGGTCAACGTCCTCAAGTGTGATGTCCGTCTTGCCCTCGGGCAGGGCGATCGGCGATTTCGGGTTCTCCAGATGCAGCGGCGCATCCATCAACTCCTTGATCCGTTCCAGCGCCGCCGCCGCGATCTGCCACAGCCCGCTGATCCCGCCCAGCCGCCGCAACGGGCTGAAAGCAAAGCCCATCGCGGTAAAGAACGTCATGAACTGACCAATGGTCTTGTCCCCCGAGATGATCTCCGACCCGCCATAGAGGATCACGGCGGCGAACCCGAGGCCGGAAATGATGTCGATCAGCCCCGGAATGGCCGAGTTGCCAAAGGCCGCGCGCACTTCGGTCTTGATGAATTTACCCGTCAGATCACGGTATTGCCCGGCTTGATAGTCCTCCAGCGCGTTCAGCTTGATCTGCACCAGCCCGTGAAACACCTCATCCAGCCGGGTTGCCAGATCCGCACCCAGATCACGCGCTTCACGTGACCGGCGGCGGACAAAGCGCTGCGCGGCAGCGGCAGGCAGCACCATGATCGGGATGCCCACACAGGCCAGCAAGGCCCAGATCGGATCAATCGAGATCGCCACGCCCAGCAGGACCAGCAGGCCAATGAAATCACGGCCCGCACCGGTGATCACCGCGCGCCAGACGTCGCCCACCGCATTCACATCACTCTGCACCCGCTGGATCAGGAACCCCGGCGGATGTGTCTGGTGAAACGCACCGTCCTGCTTCATCATCCGGGCGAGCAAATCCAGCCGCATATCCGCCGCTGTTGCCTGCGCGACCCGCGTCAGCAGCACCTTCTGCGCCACCCCGGCAATGGCCCGCAGCACGAATATGCCGATCAGCAGCAGGCCCACCCAGATCAGAGCATCCTCTTGTCCTGCAACAAAGACACGGTCGAACATTGGCTCCATCAGCCGCGCAAGCGCGCCCAGCGTGCTGCCTTCGATGATCATGAAGACCACCGCCACGCTCATCAGCCCGACGTGTTTCTTCAGATAGTCGCGCCAAAGCCACGCCAGCAACTGCCGGGAGGTATAGGTTTGGTCGTTCATGTCCGCGCCAGCCTCCGAGCAGCAAAGGGAATTTCAATGGTTTACGCAAGGCGGGCACACAGGGCAAGCATCTGGCAACCATGCAGAGTGGTTGACGCCACGGGGCGGAAGCGTAGGTTCCGCGATGTCACAGCAAGAGGTGTCCGATGACCCATACCCCCATGCCTGCACCCGGCCGGTCCTATCTGGCCATTCCCGGCCCTTCGGTGATGCCGGATGCCGTCTTGCAGGCCATGCACCGCGCGGCCCCGAATATCTATGCAGGCGAGCTGGTGGACATGATGCCCGCGCTGGTGACGGACCTCAAACGGGTGGCGCGCACGGACGGGCATGTGGCGATCTACATCGGCAACGGTCACGCCGCATGGGAGGCTGCCCTTGCCAATGTGATCTCCCCCGGTGACCGCGTGCTGGTGCCGGCCACGGGCCGTTTCGGCATCGGCTGGGGAGAGATGGCAGCAGACATCGGCGCCGAGGTTGACCTGATCGACTTCGGGCTGTACACGCCGATGGATATGGACCGGATCGCGGACGCCTTGCGCGCCGACACGGGCCACCAGATCAAAGCGGTGCTTGCGGTGCATGTGGATACGTCCTCGTCCATCCTCAACGACATTCCCGCACTGCGGGCCGTGCTGGACGATCTGGGCCATCCCGCGCTTTTGATGGCCGATTGCATCGCCTCACTGGGCTGCGACCGGTTTGAGATGGACACCTGGGGCGTCGATGTGATGGTCACGGGCTGCCAAAAGGGGCTGATGGTGCCGCCGGGTGTCAGCTTTGTCTACTTCAACGACCGCGCCCATGCGGTGCGCCAGCAGATGCCCCGCGTCAGCAGATACTGGGACTGGACCCCGCGCGCCTTTCCCGATCATTTCTTTGAATACTTCGGCGGCACCGCGCCCACCCATCACCTTTACGGTTTGCGTGTCGCGCTCGATCTGATCCACGCCGAAGGGATGGAGGCGATCTGGACCCGCCATACGACCCTGGCGCAGGCGATCTGGGCCGCCTGCGAAGCGTGGAGCAGCGCGGGCAGTTTTGCGATGAACGTCACCGACCGCGCCCACCGCAGCACGGCTGTGACCGCGCTGCGGCTGGACGCCCCGAAGGCGACGGATCTGCGCACCTGGACGGAACAGAACCTCGGGCTGACCCTTGGTATCGGGTTGGGGATGGCCGCACCTGATGACCCCGCATGGCACGGGTTCTTCCGGCTGGGGCATATGGGGCACATCAACGGTCAGATGATCATGGGCATGCTCGGCGGGATCGAGAGCGGGCTGAGCGCGCTGGACATCCCACATGGCGCAGGTGCGCTGGATGCCGCAACTGCCGTGATTGCCGCCGGGTACCGGACCTAACTGCGCGCGGCTTCAATGCGGTTGATGACCTTGTTCACGGCCCAGCCAGTCGCTGCGGCGGCAATCAATCCCCAGACCACCCAGATCACCATCAACATCCATGTCAGGTTGACACCGAACATGACAATGCAGGCCACGGTGAAATCAGGTGCAGAGGGTCGGTCGTTGTTGTCGCGCATGAAACGGGCTCATATCAGGCATCTCTCAACAAGAATATAACGCAGCCTGTCTGCGCGTCAGCCCTTTTTTGCGTCCTCTAACGCAGGTGTCAGAGCGCGTGCGAACGCGTCAAGATCCGCAGGCGTGCCGCAACTGACGCGGATGCAGCGGTCTTGCGGGGCAACAAAGGGCATACGGACAAAGATGCCCCGTGCCACCAGCCCGGCAAGCACCTTGCGGGCAAAGTCACCGTCCTGCCCGCAATCAATGGTGACAAAGTTGGTGGCCGACGGCAGCGGGACCAGCCCATGGGCCTGCGCAATCTTTGCAATCCGGTCCCGCGCGCGTGTCACCTCGGACTGGACATGGGCGAGCCATGCGTCGTCCTGCAACGCGGCCAGCGCACCCTCCTGCGCGGACCGGTTCATACCAAAGTGATTGCGGACCTTGTGGAAGGCCGTGATCAGATCCGGATGGCCGATGCCGTAGCCAACCCGCGCGCCCGCCATCCCGTAAGCCTTTGAAAAGGTGCGCAACCGAATGAAGCGCGGGTCATCGGCTGGCAGCGGCACCGCCGTGCCCTCTGGCGCGGTTTCGATATAGGCTTCATCCAGCACCAGCAGCGTGCCTTCGGGCAGCGCCTCCATGGCGGCAGCCAGATCAGTGCCGTGATGCCAGGACCCCATCGGATTGTCCGGATTGGCCAGATACACCAGCTTGGCATCCACCTCCGCCGCCTTGGCAAAAAGCCGGCCCGGATCCTCATGGTCATCGCGGTACGGCACCTTGTGCAACACCCCGCCAAAGCCCGCGACATGGTAGTTGAATGTGGGATAGGCCCCGTCAGAGGTCACAACCGCATCGCCCGGACCCACAAAGAGCCGCACCAGATATCCCAGCAAGCCGTCGATGCCTTCGCCCACAATGATATGCGCAGGTGTCGTGCCGTGATGCGCGGCCAGGGCCTGCCTCAAATCATGGCTTTCGGGATCGCCATACATCCACTGCCCGCTGGCCGCCATGGCGGCAATGGCTTTGGGGGAGGGGCCGAAGACGTTCTCGTTCGCGCCTAACCGGGCATCAAATGCACGGCCCGCTGCACGTTCCTGCGCTTCGGGGCCCACGAAGGGGACGGTTGCAGGCAGATCAGCGGCAAGCGGGGTGAGGCGATATTGGGTCATATCCCGGTGGTACGATCCGGGATGGCGCCTTGCAAGTCCATTGAAACCGGCGGCTGACATGCCTAGATGAGAAACGTTCGCAAGAAAGGAGGCCCTATGCCCCATTTCACCCGACGCGGCTTCATCGCGGCCACAGTTGCTGCCAGTGCGGTACGGGCGATCCCGATGGTCGCAAGCAGACCCGCCGCACGCCGGATCCTCACGCTTGTCTATGACAGGAAGCTGGGCATGATGCGCGCCATCGACCGGCTTGTGCCGTAACGTTCCCCCTCGCCAACGCGCGGCCATTGGGGTCTAGTCTGCGCAGATAAAGGGAGAATGCCATGACCCGCGTCAGCGTCACAATCGAGAACCACATCGCCCAGGTCCGCCTGACCCGTGCGGACAAGATGAACGCCGTAGATCAGGACATGATCGACGCGATTATCGCGGCAGGCCAAGAGGTTGCCGCTTCCAACGCCCGCGTTGTGGTCCTGTCAGGCGACGGCAAGGGGTTCTGTGCGGGCATCGATGTGAGCGGCCTGACCCAGATGATCGGCAAGGACCCGTCCGAGCTTCTGATGCCCCGCACCCACGGCGACGGCATCACCAACCAATGGCAGGAAGTGGCGATGGTCTGGCACCGGCTGGAGGTGCCCGTGATCGCCGCCCTGCACGGCGTGGTCTACGGCGCGGGGATGCAGCTGGCGCTGGGTGCTGACATCCGCATTGCCGCACCGGGCACGAAGCTGGCGGTGATGGAAATGAAATGGGGTATCGTGCCGGACATGGGCGGCATGGTGTTGTTGCCGCGCCTTGTGCGGTCGGATGTGCTGCGGCGGTTGACGTACACGGCTGAACCCATTCTTGCCGATCAGGCCGAACGCTGGGGTCTGATCACGGAACTGGCCGACGACCCGCTGGCGGCTGCAAATGCGCTGGCCGCGACCATCGCAGGCAAGAGCCCATCCGCCATTCCCGCCGCCAAGCGCTTGATTGCGCTTGCTGAATCCGGTGCGGATGACACCGAGGTGTTGCTCGCGGAATCCCGCGAACAGGCAGACCTGATGGGCAAACCCCACCAAATGGAAGTGGTTGCTGCTGAATTCGGCAAACGCGCGGCTGTCTTCAAGTAATCCGACCAAAGGTTAGCCCCATCTGTCTCCAGACGGGGCCTTCCAAATGGACGATCTTCGTCACCACAACTAGGACCGCATTAAGGTTAATACGACCTATTCCCTTCCAAATGGTTAAAAAAACCCCGCCGGAGGCACAAAATCTCTTTTGGCGGTCCAGAAAAGATTTTAACGCTCCGCGGGGGTTTTTTTAACCATTTGGAAGAAGCGGTTAGGCCATTTCTGCCAAACGATCCAGGGCGGCTTGTAGCTGATCGGCCTCTGATTGGCGCTCGGCGAGGTTTTGGCGGGCCTCAGCAACCACATCTTCGGGCGCGGAGGCGGCGAATTTGGGGTTGTTCAGACGCCCGTTCAGACCGCCGATTTCCTTGTTCAATTTGTCGAGCGATTTTTGCAGGCGGGCCTTCTCCGCGTCGATGTCGATCAGACCTTCGAGCGGCAGGCCGAAGGTCGCACCCGGCGCGGGGATGGAGGCGGTGCCTTTGGGGAAAGTATCCACTTTATCAAGGCTTTCCACGCGGGCGAGGCGTTTGATCATCGTCTCGTTGCGCGCCCATGCGGCCTGCCCAGCGGCGTCGATGTCGGTCATCAGCAGGGGCACTTTGAGGCCTGCGGGGACATGCATCTGGGCGCGGGCGGAGCGGATGTTTTCAATCAGCGTGATCACCCAGTTGAGCTCGCGGTCAGCGGCCTCGTCCAGATGGTCGGCGAGCCTATATGTGGGCCAATCGGCGTGGATCAGCATTTTTTCGCGTTTTGCGGTGGTTTGCCACAGTTCTTCGGTGATGAACGGCATGATGGGGTGCAGCAGGATCAGGCATTGATCCAGCACCCAAGCCATTGTTTCCCTTGTTTCTTCCGCCTCTGGTGCGTCGTCTTGCAACAGCGGTTTGGACAGTTCCACGTACCAGTCACAGACCTTTCCCCAGACAAAGGCATAAAGCGCGCTGGCAGCATCGTTGAAACGGTAGTTTGAGAGGGCCTGATCGACCTCTTCCCGCACCCGCGCCGTCTCTCCGACGATCCATTTGTTGAGGGTCGCAGCGGGAGTCACAACCTGTACACAACCTGTACACCGTTTTTGCGCCGCCTCACCGTCGAAGACGCCGTTCATCTCTGCAAAGCGGTGGGCGTTCCAGAGTTTTGTGCCGAAATTTCGGTAGCCCTGGATGCGGGCGGTGGACAGTTTCAGGTCGCGGCCCATGGCGGCCATGGAGGCCAGCGTAAAGCGCACAGCGTCGGCGCCGTATTCGTCGATCAGTTCCAGCGGGTCGAGGACGTTGCCGAGGGATTTCGACATTTTCTTGCCCTTCTCGTCGCGGACGAGGGCGTGGACATAGACCGTGTCGAAGGGTTTTTGATCCACCACGGCGTATTGCATCATCATCATCCGGGCGACCCAGAAGAAGATGATGTCGAACCCGGTGATCAGGACCGAGGTGGGGAAGTATTTGTCGAGCGCCTCGGTTTGTTCGGGCCAGCCGAGGGTGCCGATGGGCCAGAGGCCGGAGGAGAACCATGTGTCTAGGACGTCGGGGTCGCGGAATAGGTCGATACCTTCTCTATTTTCGTCAATCCAATGTGTGGTGTTCTGGAGGTCTGCGTCGCGATTGAAGCCAATCTCGTATTGCTCGCCGTAATACTCCTTTGCCAGCTTCGCGGCTTCGGCTTCTGAGGCTGCGCAAAATGTGACATATGGTTCGTAGTCGGCGGTAGCGTCGGAGAGAACATCTTTTTGCGGCCCATACCAAACCGGTATCTGATGCCCCCACCACAATTGCCGGGAAATACACCACGGCTCGATGTTCTCCAGCCAGTGGAAATACACCTTCTTGTCCTGCTCGGGCAGGATCTGCACATCGCCGTTGCGCACGGCGTCCAGTGCGGGGCCGACGATCTTGTCGGTGGCCACAAACCATTGGTCGGTGAGCATGGGTTCGATGACGACTTTGGAGCGGTCGCCGAAGGGTTGCATGATCTTCTTGGCCTCGACGAGGGGGGTGGCGATGGGTGAACCTTCGTCTTCCGACGCAGAACCACCCATCCTACGGCCGAGGCGCGGATCGTCGTCTGTGGTCATCACGGCGAGGCCTTCGGCGGTGATGTCGGCGACAACGGCCTTGCGGGCCTCGAAACGGTCCAAGCCACGGTAGGCTTCGGGGACGAGGTTCATCGCGGCGATTTTCGCTTCGTCAAACGTCTCTTCACCGTTGGCGATGCGTTGGGCCACCGCTGCTTCCTCGGCGTAGGGCTGACCGTCTGCGCGCATCGCACCTTTTGTGTCCATCAGGTTGTACATCGGGATGTTGCCGCGTTTGGCGACTTCGTAGTCATTGAAGTCATGGGCACCCGTGATCTTCACAGCACCCGAGCCGAAGGTGGGGTCGGGGTAGTCGTCGGTGATGATCGGGATCAAGCGGCGGTGCTCTTTGGGACCGACGGGGATTTCACACAGCTGGCCCACGATGGGGGCGTAGCGTTCATCGGAGGGGTGCACGGCAACCGCGCCGTCGCCCAGCATGGTTTCAGGCCGGGTGGTGGCGATGGAGATATAGTCACGCTCTTCAGTCAGGGTGATATTGCCGTCTTCGTCTTTTTCCACATAGGTATAGGTGGCACCGCCGGCGAGCGGGTATTTGAAATGCCACATGTGGCCGTCGACTTCGGTGTTTTCGACCTCAAGGTCGGAAATCGCGGTTTCAAAATGCGGGTCCCAGTTCACCAGCCGTTTGCCGCGGTAGATCAGGCCCTTGTTGTACATGTCGACGAAGACTTTGATCACTGCATCGTGGAAATTGCCTTCCTCGCCTTCGGGCGCATTTGGCGCGCCGGACATGGTGAAGGCGTTGCGGTCCCAGTCGCAGGAGGCCCCGAGGCGCTTCAATTGCTCGATGATCGTGCCGCCGGATTCCTTCTTCCATTCCCAGACCTTGTCGAGAAACGCCTCACGTCCCAATTCGCGCCGGCCCGGCTGCTGGGTTTCGGCCAATTGGCGTTCCACCACCATCTGCGTGGCGATGCCCGCATGGTCCTGTCCGGGCTGCCAGAGCGTATCGAACCCGCGCATCCGGTGCCAGCGGATCAGCGTGTCCTGCAACGTGTTGTTGAACGCATGGCCCATGTGCAGCACGCCCGTGACATTGGGCGGCGGGATCATGATGGAGAACGTCTCCGCCCCCGGTTTGGCGTTGGCACCTGCGGCAAAGGCACCGGCGCGGTCCCATGCGGCGTAGAGGCGCTCTTCGGCGTCGGCGGCGTTGAATGTCTTGTCGAGGGCCATGTCATCTTTCCCGTATGCAGTTGATGCGGGTCTAGCCGAGGATCGCGGGAAGGAAAAGGGTGCCAGCGGGGGCGGGCGCCTGCGGGGGACGCAGCCCCGCCGGGGTCAGGCCGTGAGTGGTTCGCGGGCGCCGGGGCGGATCACCTCTGGATCGTAAGGCGTGCGGGCGAAAACCTGTTGCACCATGGGCCGGAAGTGGTCCAGCGGCAGGGTGTCATAGGCGGGGTCAAAGCTGGATTGGTCCCAGCGTTCGCAGAAGGTCACGCAATCGTCGAAATAGATGTGCCCAGCATGGCGGTCGCGTTTGTGCGGGTCCGCGCCTACGTGATGCCCGTAGTAGATCATCTGGAAATCCCCATGGGTCTGCACACACCAGCTGCATTGCTCGCGCACGAAGGGGCGCAGGATGGTGGCGGCGTATTCGTCGTGGTTGTAGGGCGCATAGATGTCGCCAATGTCATGCAGCAGCGCCGAGACAATCCAGTCGATGTCTGCCCCATCGCGTTCGGCCCGCGTGGCCGATTGCAGCGAATGGCCCAGCCGGGTGATCTGGTAGCCCGACAGCCCTTCGTCCAGATCGACCAGCGCTTGAAGCAGGCGGTCGGCGGTGCCTTTGGTATAGGCGACCTCATGGGCGGTCAGAAAGGCGTAGTCTTCGGCAGTGCCGTCTTTCATCTGGGTGAATTTCACACGGTCCATCGGGCAATGTCCTTTGTTTTGCAGCGCAAGTGGGTCGTGGTGCAACCCTATGGCGCGAAAGGGTTGCGGGTAAAGAGGCCGCACTGGACACTGCACATTCCCAAGCTAATGTCCGCTTGGAGAATTGGCACCAATCAGAGGCAGCACAGCATGGAAAAATTCGGAAAGAGTCAGTCGGTCATCCGGACCGAGGATGTGCGGTTTCTGACCGGCGGGGGGCGGTATGTGGATGACATCGCACCAGCGGGCGCGCTGCACGGGTTCTTCTTCCGCTCCTCTCAGGCCCATGGGGTGATCACGGAACTGGATGTGTCTGACGCGGCAGCGGCGGAGGGTGTGCATGCGGTGCTGACCTGTGCAGATCTTGAAGCGGCAGGGATTGATGTGTCGATGCCCGGCACGCAGGTGCAGAACCGCGATGGCAGCAAGGGGGCAGGGCCGCTGCGTCCGCTGCTGGCCAAGGATCGGGTGCGCTATGTGGGGGAGCCGATTGCGCTGATCGTGGCGGAGACCATGGCGCAGGCGCGCGATGCGGCGGAGTTGATCCTGTTTGATGTGGATGACCTGCCTGCCAAAGTCGATGTGGCCGCAGGCGGGGAGACCTTGCATGCCGAGGCCCCAGACAACAAAGCCTTTGACTGGGGCATGGGGGACGAAGCCGCCACGCAGGCGGCCTTTGACGCAGCAGCCCGGACCGTGGCGCTGGATGTGGAGGACAACCGGATCATCGTGAACTCGATGGAGCCGCGCGGGTGTTATGCCGAATGGGTCGACGGCCGGCTGCATGTGGCCAACAACGGGCAGGGGGTCTGGGCGCACAAGGGCTACCTGAGCAAGGCGTTTGGTCTGGATGAAGCGGACGTGCGCGTGACCAATCCCGACACCGGCGGCGGCTTCGGGATGAAGGCGATGGCCTATCCGGAGTACTTCTGCGCGGCACAGGCGGCGCGCGTCACGGGCCGCCCGGTGCGCTGGATGTCGGAGCGCACGGAGGCGATGCTCAGCGATAATGGCGGGCGGGATCTGACCTCGCTCGCGGAATTTGCCTTTGATGCGGACAACAGGATCACCGCCTACCGGGTGAAGACGCGCTGCAACCTTGGTGCCTATAACTCACAGTTCGCGCAGGCCATTCAGACGATGCTGTTCAGCCGCGTGTTGATGGGGGTCTATGACGTGCAGACCACGTGGCTTCAGGTGGAGGGGTATTACACCAACACCACGCCAGTGGATGCCTACCGCGGGGCCGGACGGCCCGAGGCGATCTATGTGCTGGAGCGCCTGATCGACCGCGCAGCGCGGGAGCTAGGCGTGGATCCTTGGGACCTGCGGCGGGTGAATTTCATCAAACCTGCGCAGTTCCCCTACACCACCGCCACGGGGGAGACCTACGACGTGGGGGATTTCAACCTCGTGCTGGACAGGGTGATGCGTGAGGCGGACACCGCCGGGTTTGCTTCCCGCAAGGCTGCGGATGCGCAGCGCGGCCTGCTGCGGGGCATCGGTTTGTGTTACTATATCGAGAGCATTCTGGGCGATCCCTCCGAAGGCGCGATGGTGGATTTTGAGGAAGACGGCACCGCGACGATCTACGTCGGCACACAGAGCAACGGGCAGGGGCATGAGACGGTCTATGCGCAGTTCCTGTCAGACCAGACAGGTATCCCCGCGCATCTGATCCGGGTGGTGCAGGGCGACAGCGACCTCATCGCCCAAGGCGGCGGCACGGGCGGTTCGCGCTCCGTGACGACGCAGAACACGGCCACCCTGGCGACGGTGGAGACGATCAAAGAGAGCTTCACCGCCTTTCTGGCCGAGGAAATGGGCGTGCCTGCGGCAGAGATCAGCTTTGATGATGAACGCTTCCGCGCCGATGGCTCAAACCTGACGCCCACGATGCTGGAAGTGGCCGAGATGGCCCGCGCCAAGGGCCGCGATGACCTCCTGAGCCATCACGAACGCGCGACACTTCCGGGCCGCAGCTTCCCCAATGGGGCGCATGTGGCGGAAGTGGTGATTGATCCCGATACCGGCGTTGTGACCACGGATCGCTACACGGTGGTGGATGATTTTGGCAATCTTATCAATCCAATGCTGGCCGAAGGGCAGGTGCATGGCGGCGTTGTGCAGGGCATTGGTCAGGCGGTGCAGGAGCGGGTGGTCTATGACGAGGACGGACAGCTGCTCACGGCAACGTTCATGGATTACGCCTTGCCGCGGGCGGGCGACATTCCCCATATCTCCTTTACCTCAGAGCCGGTGCCTTCAACGGCCAATATCATGGGCATGAAAGGCTGCGGCGAAGCAGGGACCGTCGGCGCACTGGCGGCAATTGCAAATGCCGTGCAAGATGCGGTGTGGGATCAGGGTGTGCGACAGGCGGATATGCCGTTCACGCCGCACCGCGTTTGGGAGATGTTGCAGGGTGAGAAAATCGCCGCCGAATGAAGGATCGCAGGAAACGCTGCTGAACCGCCTGCTGGGGCGGATCTGGCGCAGGCCTGAGACGGATTTCGGCCCGCGTCGCGGCCCGGTCACGCATCTGATCATTCTGGACGGGACGATGTCGTCGCTGCACCCCGATTGCCAGACCAACGCAGGCCGCGCCTATATGCTGGCCCGCGAGATGGGCGGGGCGCTGTCGATCTACTACGAGCCGGGTCTGCAATGGCGCGACTGGCGATCGGCGGTCGATGTGATGATGGGGCGGGGCATCAACCGGCAGATCCGCCGTGCCTACGGCTATCTGGCATCGCGCTACCGCGTGGGCGATCGCATCTATATGCTGGGCTATTCACGCGGCGCATATGCGGTGCGCAGCCTTGCAGGCGTGATTGACCGGGTGGGGTTGTTGCGCGAAACCCATGCCACGGAAAGCAACGTGCGCGACGCCTACCGCCACTATGAATGCGACCCAACTTCAAACGCCGCCCGCGCTTTTGCCCGCTGCAAATGCCATGACCGGGTCGAGATCGAGATGATCGGCGTCTGGGACACGGTCAAATCGCTCGGCATCAATGCCCCCATCCTGTGGCGGTTGAGCGAAGAACGCCATTCCTTCCACACCCCGGATCTGAGCGGCATCGTGAAGAATGGCTTTCACGCGCTGGCCCATAATGAAACCCGTGTGGCCTATAAACCGGTGCTGTGGGAAACCCATGACACCTATGCGGGCCGTGTCGAACAGGTCTGGTTCCCCGGCACCCATGGTGATGTCGGCGGGCAACTGGGCGGCCACAACATCGCCCGTCCTCTGGCCAACATCCCCCTGATCTGGCTTCTCAGCCGCGCCCAGGAAAGCGGCCTGCCGCTGCCGCAGGGCTGGGCGCTGCGCTATCCCACCGATCCGCTGGCCCCTTCCGTCGGCACCTTCCGCGGCTATGGCCGGGTGTTCATGACACGCCGCAAACGCAAGGTCGGATTTGATGCCTCCGAACGTTTGCATGAAAGCATCGAACAACGCCGGAATGCCAAGGCCGACAAACCCGGTCTGATCGAACAACTTCGTCTGAGGTGGACCGCCTGACCTGCTTCCAAATGGTTCAAAAAACCCTGCCAGAGGCCTGAAATCTCTTTTGGAGCACCAGAAGAGATTTTAGCTCTCCGAGGGGGTTTTTAAAACCATTTGGAAGGGGCGTCGGGTGGCAGTGCTCTTGGGGGCAGAGGTCAGGCGATTTTCATGATCAGGCAGGTGGTGGACCCTGTAGCGTAGAGTTTTCCATCCTGCACGCCGCGGATCTCGCCCGTTGCGACGCCGGTGGAGCGGCCTGCGTGGGTTGTCGTGCCGATGCAGTCGATTTCCATGCCAAGCGGGATGCCGCGCAGGATGTTGATCTTGTATTCCAGCGTTGTGTAGACCGATCCGCGCGGCACATGGGTCATCACCGCGCAGGCCATCGCTGAATCAAGGAGCGTGCCGTACCAGCCGCCATGAACGGTGCCCATCGGATTGGTGACACTGAACGACGGCGCGCCGCGAAAGACCGCGCGTCCCTCTGCCACATCGCGCAGGATGTATCCCATGGTCGCGGCGATGGGCGGGCCGGGGTTGGTGCCGTCGAGGATTTTCTGCATGAATTCAAGGCCCGACAGTTTCAGGGCTTCGGATTGGCTGAGCAGGTCTTCGGGGGTTTCGGCGATACGCGGCATGGGGCCTCCGGCAAGTGACATGTCCGGGCGAGGCTACTGGCTGGGGCTGCGGGGGCAAGTCTTACGCGACGTCTTCCAGCGTGGCTTGTGGTGTGACCCCCAGCGCGCGGCAGACATCGCGGGTCAGTTCCGCCCGGTTGAGTGTGTAGAAATGCAGCGCCTCCACGCCTTCATCGACCAGGTCACTGCACAGTTCCGTGCAGAGCGCTGTTGCCAGCAGGTCGTGACGGTTGTCCCGCAGTGCGGCTTCAAAGGCCTGATCCAGCCAGTCCGGCACCACCGCGCCGCAGCGCTGGGCGAAGTTGCGCGCGGATGTCCAGTTCACAATCGGCATGATGCCGGGCGTGATGGGTTTGTCGATGCCTGCGGCCGCACAGGCGTCGCGGAACCGCAGGAAAGTATCCGGTTCAAAGAAGAACTGGGTGATTGCTTCATCCGCGCCTGCATCGAACTTGCGTTTGAGCCAGTCGATGTTGGCTTGTGGGCTGGCCGCATCGGGGTGCGGATCGGGGTAGGCCCCCACGCGGATGTTGAAGGTGCCGGTCTCCGCAATGGCGGTGATCAGTTCACAGCTGTCTTTGAACCCGTCGGGGTGCGGGGTGAACTGCGCGTCGCCTGCCGCCGGGTCGCCGCGCAGGGCGACGATGTCGGTCACGCCAGCCTTGGCATATCCGTGGGCGACGGCCATCGTCTCGTCCTTGCTGGCGCCGACGCAGGTCAGATGTGCCGCCACCGGCAGGCCGGAGGTGCGGCGCAGCACGTGGGCCGCGTCATGGGTCAGATCGCGGGTGGAGCCGCCGGCGCCATAGGTCACCGAAAAGAAGCGCGGCGCCAGCGGGGCCAGTGTCTGCGCTGTGTCCCACAGAGTGAAAGCCGCGCCAACCGACCGGGGTGGGAAGACTTCGAACGAGACAGCGGGCGTGGTCATGGCGGCATCCTTTGGTGTGCGATGCCCTCTTGTCTCACGATTGCTGATGTGAGACAAATTCATAACTTTCATCTTTAACATGAGGATCGCCTCACATGCACATTGAGTTCCGCCATTTGCGCACCATTCAGGCGATCCATGAAGCGGGCGGGTTGGCGCGGGCGGCCGAGCAGATGAACATCACCCAATCCGCTTTGTCCCATCAGGTCAAAGGGTTGGAGGATCAGGCGGGGGTTGAGCTGTTTGTGCGCCGCTCCAAACCGTTGAAGCTGTCGCCCGCAGGGCAGCGGTTGCTGAAGCTGGCGCAGCAGGTGTTGCCGCAGGTGCAGGCGTTGCAGGATGAATTCTCAGGCCTGCGGGAAGGCAGCACGGGCCGGATGCACATCGCCATTGAATGCCACGCCTGTTTTGAGTGGCTGTTTCCGGTGCTGGAGGAATTCCGGCGAAGCTGGCCGGATGTGGATGTGGACATTCGGCCGGGTCTGGCGTTTGACGCTTTGCCTGCGCTCTTGCGTGAAGAGGTGGATTTGGTGGTGTCCTCCGACCCGGAGGAGCTGCCGGGTGTGAAATTTGTCGAGCTGTTTGATTACCAGGCGGTTTTTGTCGCCGCGAGCACCCATCCCCTGGCGGAGAAACCCCATGTCGAGGCGGCGGATTTTCGCGGGGAGACGCTGATCACCTACCCGGTGGACCGCGCGCGGCTGGATGTGTTCAGCCAGTTGCTGATCCCGGCCAAGGTGGAACCGGCGGCCATTCGGCAAGTGGAACTGACGGCTGTGATCCTGTTGCTGGTGGCCTCCAATCGCGGGGTGTCGGTCCTGCCCGATTGGGTGGTGCGGGAGGTGAAATACTCCTCTGACTACGTCACGCGGCCCTTGACCGCGCAGGGCATCACCCGGCGGCTGTATGCGGCGGTGCGGGAGGACGATCTGGGCAAACCCTTCATGGACGAGTTGCTGAAACTGGCAGGAGATGAGGCGCGCAAACTGCAAGCGGTCTGAGCGGGCACGCGCCCCTTGGCAATCGGTGCTGTCGGGCCTATACGCCCCCTCTAAACCCAGCAAAGGACACTCCCCATGGTCGGCAGCGCTAACCTCAACGTGATGATGAAAACCGCGCGCAAGGCAGGGCGGGGGTTGCTAAAGGACTTTCGCGAGGTGGAGAACCTTCAGGTGTCGGTCAAGGGCGCGGGGGATTTTGTCTCCAAGGCTGATCTGACGGCCGAAAAGATGATCAAGGAAGAGTTGCAGCGCGCGCGTCCCTCCTATGGCTGGCTGGCCGAAGAGGGCGGTGCCGAGGACGGCGAAGATCCCACGCGCCGCTGGATTGTCGATCCGCTGGATGGCACGACGAACTTTCTGCACGGGATGCCGCACTGGTCCGTTTCCATCGCGCTGGAGCATAAGGGGCAGGTGGTGGCGGGGGTCGTTTATGATCCCACCAAGGATGAGCTGTTCTTTGCGGAAAAAGGCGCAGGCGCCTTCATGAACGAGACGCGGCTGCGGGTGTCCGGGCGCACGCGGATGCTGGAATGCGTCTTTGCCACCGGGTTGCCCTTCGCCGGTCGCTCTGATCTGCCGCAGACCTTCCACGAATTGGGCCGCGTCCTGCCGGGGTCCGCTGGTGTGCGGCGTCTTGGTTGCGCCTCGCTCGATCTGGCGTGGGTCGCGGCGGGCCGGTTTGATGGGTTTTGGGAGCGTCGGTTGAACGCCTGGGATCTGGCGGCAGGCATGTTGATCGTCAAGGAAGCGGGCGGCATGGTTGAAGGGTTGGACAAGGGCGATGACGTGCTCGAAGACGGCTCTATCATCTGCGCGAATGAGCCGATGTTCGGGGCGCTTGCGAAGCTGGTGCGCGGCTAAGGCCTGCCCCTAAGTCACTGATCTGACGGGTGGTTGACGCCGTCGGTCCAGCGAATGGGCTCATGCTCCCAGGTGTTCACACCGTCAATGCAGCCGATGTTGATCCCGCATTCGCTGGGGTCTGAGCGGCGCTGGTGGTGGGTGTAGATGCCGCAGGTCTTGCAGAAGTAGTGCTGCGCCGTATGGGTGCCCCAGGTGTAGAGAGTGAGGTTGTCTGCCCCTTCCACCACTTTTACGGTTGTGGCGGTGGCCATCACGGCACCGGCCTGACGGCGGGCACAGAACGAGCAGGTGCAGCGGCTGACATCGCCAAGCCCGCGGGGCAGGTGGGCATGCAGCACAACCGCGCCACAATGGCAGCGGGCGGTGATATCCGTGGCATCAGTCATCGGCGTTTGATCCTTGGAATGCGGCTTTCGATCGCGTCATAGGTGGCTTCGGGGTGGGGCGGGTGGCCTTCGGTACGCTCCCAGAATGCAGGCCCGCCGCGTTTGAGCCAGAGCGGCAGCGCCAGCAGGATACCCGCAACAAAGCCCCCCGCATGGGCCCAATAGGCGACCCCGCCTTCGTCCGGGTTCGCCCCGATGCCGCCGATAAACTGCATCCCGAACCAAAGCATCAGCATGATCCACGCAGGGATTGGGAAGATGCGGAAGAACACGATGAAGATGATCAGAATATCAACCTTGGCCTTGGGGTAGAGCAGCAGATAGGCTCCCATGACCCCGGCAATCGCGCCGGATGCGCCGACCATGGGCACCATGGAGGAGGGTTCAAACACCACCTGCGCAAGACCTGCGGCAACCCCTGCCAGCAGGTAGAAGATAAGATAGGGGATATGCCCCATCTCATCTTCCACGTTATCGCCATAGATGTATAAAAACAGCATGTTACCGGCCAGGTGCATCCAGCCGCCATGCAGGAACATCGAGGTGAACAGCCCCTCGAACCCCTGACCGCTGCTGACCCGCGCGGGGAAAAGCGCCCATTCGTAGTAGAATGCGCCAATCGCACGCGGGTCGGACAGCAGGGTGAAATAGCTCAGGAAAATGCCGATGTTCAGCGCCATCAGGACATAGGTAACATAGGGCGTGCGCCCGGACGGGTTGTGATCGCGGATCGGAAACATGGGCGCACGCTGGGTGATTGCTCACCCAGCGTCAAGGTCTGTTAGAGCAGCCAACCCAAATCCTGAGTGCCTCAGGTTTTGGGTTGGTTACTCTAGGTCGCAGCCCCCAGCAGTGCGGCGTTGCCACCGGAGGCTGTTGTATCCACGCAGACGTGCCGTTCAGCCCGGACGCGGGCCATGTCGGGCAAGCCGCAGATCAGGGGCAGGATGGGGCCGTGGCGCCGGGCCAGTGCCTGTTCGATGGCGCGGGCAGTGTCGGTGTCGCCCCACCACAGGATGCCGCCATAGTCGGGTGCATCCGCCAGCGACGCGGGGTCAATCTGACCGGTGGCCTTGATCGCATGCCCGCCGAGCGCCTCGACGGCGCGCGCCTGGGCGGCGGTCGCTTCAGGGCCCGGTCCCATGCACAACAGGGCCGCGCGGGGCAAGGTGGAGAGGCGGTTTGATTCCCCCGTCGGGCCGGGCATGGAGAGTGTTTCAATCGGCGTCTCCGCGCTGTGTGGCGGCAGGGGTGGGAGCGCTTTTTGTGTTTCTGACCAATTTGTTGTAGCCGTTTGTTCATCCGGTGCGCTGAAGCGTGGGAGATAGTTTGGCCCGCCTGCCTTCGGCCCCGTGCCGGACAAACCTTCACCGCCAAACGGCTGACTGCCGACGATGGCGCCAATCTGGTTGCGGTTGATGTAGATGTTCCCGGCCTCGATCCGTTCAGAGACATACTGCACCCGGTCATCAATGCGCGTGTGCAGCCCAAAGGTGAGGCCATAGCCGGTGGCGTTGATGTCGTGGATCACCTTGTCCAACTCGGAGGATTTGAAGGTCGCCAGATGCAGGACCGGGCCGAAAATCTCCCGCTCCAGATCGCCAATGCTCTGGATCGAAATCAGCGTGGGTGCGATGAAAGTGCCGCCATTCGGCGTTGGCAGTTCGGCGATGACGCGGCCCTCCGACCGGGCCGTTTCAATGTGAGCGGTGATGCCGCTGCGCGCGGTTTCGTCAATCACCGGGCCCACATCAGTGGACAGATGCCAGGGGTTGCCCATCCGCAAGGCATCCATCGCGCCCACCAGCATCTCTGTCAGGGTGTCGGCAATGTCTTCCTGCACATAGAGGCAGCGCAGGGCAGAGCAACGCTGCCCCGCAGACTGAAAGGCGCTTTCGACAATCGCCTGCACGGCCTGCTCAGGCAGCGCTGTACTGTCGACAATCATCGCGTTCAGCCCGCCGGTTTCGGCAATCAGCGGCGTGCCGGGCGCGCAGTGCTTGGCCATCTGGGCGCGGATATTCAACGCAGTGGCGGTGGAGCCGGTGAAAGCCACGCCACCCAGACGCGCGTCCCCTGTCAGCGCCGCACCGACCGCGCCGCCACCCGGCAACAGTTGCAGCGCGCTGCGGGGCACGCCCGCCTCATGCAGCAGCCGCACCGTCAGATCCGCGATCAGCGGCGTCTGTTCAGCAGGTTTTGCAAGCACAGCGTTGCCCGCAGCCAAAGCGGCAGAGATCTGGCCGGTAAAGATCGCCATGGGGAAGTTCCAGGGCGAGATGCAGGTGAAGATGCCTGCCGCGGGCGCGTTGGTGGCTTGCGCGGCGTAATAGCGCAGGAAATCAACGCCTTCACGCAGTTCGGCTACGCAATCCATCAGGCCTTTGCCTGCTTCGCGCGCCAGCAGGGCAAAGATCTCCCCATAGGCGTCTTCGAGCAGATCTGCCGCTTTCAGCAACACGTCGCGGCGCTCTTTCAGCGGGGCATCCCATGGCCGGGCCGCGTCAAAGGCATCGGCCACATCCGTGAGTGAGGCAGGACGGACGGTGCCGACCGGATGGTCGGGCCGGAAGGGGTTTGCCACTGATTCTGCGGCTTCGGGATGCGCATCGCCTTTGGCCAGTAAGGGGGCTGCCTCCCATAGCTGGTCCTTGAACGGCGCACGGGCGGTGTCAATGCGCGTCAGCGTCGGCGCATGGGTCAGATCGAAACCGCGCGCATTGGCGCGTTGCGGTTTGAAGACCTCCGGGCCTTTGGGGATGGTGATGGTGGCGTCTTGCAGTTTGGCAAACGGATCCTCCGCGACAACCTCCGGCGGGACATCCTCATCCACGATCTGGTTCACAAAGCTGGAGTTCGCGCCGTTTTCCAGCAGGCGGCGGACCAGATAGGCCAGCAGATCCTTGTGCGCACCAACCGGCGCATAGATGCGGCAGCGGGTCTTGTGCTGTGCCATCACCAGTTTGTGCAACGTCTCTCCCATTCCGTGAAGCCGTTGAAATTCATAGGCTTGCGGGTCAGCCTTCATGTGAAGAATGGCGGCGACCGTGTGGGCGTTATGGGTGGCAAACTGCGGATAGATGCGGTCCGTCATCCCCAAAAGCCGCCGCGCGTTGGCGATGTAGGACACGTCCGTTGCAGGCTTGCGGGTAAAGACCGGGAAGCCATCGATGCCTTCGACCTGGGCGCGTTTGATCTCCGTATCCCAATAGGCGCCCTTGACCAGCCGCACCATGATCTTGCGGTCATGGCGTTGCGCCATCTCATAAAGCGCGTCGATCACCGCCCCGGCGCGGGGGCCGTAGGCCTGCACGACCACGCCAAACCCGTCCCAACCGGCCAGCGCAGGCTCCGACATCACCCGGTCAATCACGTCGAGCGACAGCGACAACCGGTCCGCCTCTTCGGCATCGACGTTTAGACCCATGCCCGCTGACTTCGCCAGCAGGGCAAGCGCCCGCAGGCGGGGCACCAGATCGGTCATCGCGGCCTCTTCCTGCGCGACTTCGTAGCGTGGATGCAGCGCGGAGAGCTTCACGGAGATGCCGGGATTCTGGCGGATGTCCTTGTGGGTACAGGCCGTCGCGATGGCGGAAATCGCGCGGGAATAGCTCAGGTGATAGCGTTTTGCATCGGCTTCGGTCCGCGCGGCTTCGCCCAACATGTCGTAGGAATAGGTGAAGCCAAGTTTCTCCATTCCTTCCGCACGTTGCATGGCGGCGTTAATGTCCTCTCCCAGGACGAACTGCCGCCCCATTTCCTTCATCGCACGCGACACTGCTGTGCGGATCACAGGCTCCCCCAGCCGTTTGATGGCGGCGCGCAGATGGCGGACAGGACCGGGTTGATCATCGTCCAGCACCCGGCCTGTCAGCATCAACCCCCAGGTCGAGGCGTTGACCAGGCTTGACGTGGAATGGCCCAGATGGCGGCCCCAATCGGACGGCGCGATCTTGTCCTCAATCAGCGCATCCATCGTGTCGGCATCCGGCACCCTCAAAAGCGCCTCCGCCAGACACATCAACGCAACACCTTCGTCGGTGGACAGGCCATATTCGGCGAGGAAGACTTCCATCAGCCCCGGTGCAGTGCTGGACCGGATCTGGCGCACCAGATCAGCGGCAGAGGCCGAAATCGCGGCCCGGTCGTCGGTCGTGAGGGCAGCTGTGTCGATCAGATCTGCAAGAACCGCCTCCGGATCGGCATAGGTCAAGGTATCAATCTGGTGGCGCAGGTCGTGGGCTGTGTCGCGGGGCATGGCTTCCTCTGATGGGTGATATGGTCAGATTACACTATCCAGGAAAGCCATTTGGCCTTATCATCGGCAAAACAGTAGGCGTTTGATCGGAAATATGGATGGAAGATGTCCCAAATGACCTGCGGAACTTCGACCGCTTTGACCGGGCGATTCTACAGGTGCTGGCGGAAGACGCGCGGATCACGGTGGCGGATCTGGCCCGCCGCATCGGTCTGTCCAAATCGCCCACCCAGGCGCGCCTGCGGCGGTTGGAGCAAACCGGCGTTATTCTGGGCTACCGCGCGCTGCTGGACCCGATCCGGTTGGGGCTGGATCACGTCGCCTTTGTCGAAGTCCGGTTGAGCGACACGCGAGAGGCCGCGCTGCGCGCTTTCAACGCGGCCGTCGCGCGGCAGCCGGAGATCGAGCAAGCCCATATGATCGCAGGAAATTTCGACTATCTGCTCAAGGTGCGCACCCAGAATATGACCACCTACCGCCGGTTTCTGGGAGAGACGATTTCGACCCTGCCGCATGTTGCCAGCACCTCAACCTATGTTGCGATGGAAGCGGTCAAGGAAACTGTCCTGGGGGTGGAGGCTTGACCTGAGCTGCTTGCGTGCCATCCTTTGGGGCATGCGACATCTCATCTTCTCTGCCGTGCTGGCCACCCTCGCCATACCCGCATTTGCCGCCTGTCCGGAGCCGAAAGACACCCGGCGTGACATGCTCAACCTGATTGCCAAATCGCAGGCCGCGCCGAATTTCACCGAAGGCAGGCGCGTGTCGGCCGAGATGTGGGAACTGTGGCTGCAAGCGCCTGATGAACTGGCGCAACAAGCGCTGGATGCAGGTATGCGCAGGCGCGAAGTCTCCGACTTCGTGGGGGCGCTGCGGGAATTTGACCGGCTGGCGGCGTATTGTCCGACCTATGCCGAAGGGTTCAACCAGCGCGCTTACTTGTACTTCCTCAGCGGTCAGCATGACAAGGCGCTGGTCGATCTGGATATCGCGCTGTCGCTTCAGCCCCTGCATATCGCCGCACAAGCGGGCAGGGCGCTGACCCTGATGAACCTCGGCCGCATCGAAGAGGCCCGCGAACAGATGCTGATCGCGGTTGAAAACAATCCCTGGCTCTCCGAAAAAGCCCTGCTGGCCGAAGGCGCGCCGCTGGGGCCGAAGGGCAAGGACATCTGAGCATTTACACCACCCGCTCTTGGGCTATGGTGCAGCCCATGCGGGCGTGATGGAATGGTAGACATACCAGACTTAAAATCTGTTGGGGCGTAGCCCCGTGTGGGTTCGAGTCCCACCGCCCGCACCACAAGAGACTTCCCCTTTCTAAAGCCCCCTAAAGCTTTGAACGGCAAGGAATGTTCTGGGGTTCTAGCCCCTGTGTTTCGACATTATGTGAGGGGGCCTGTCAGGGCATACTTCAGCCCCGTACGACGCAGTGCGACATGACCTGTTTCCCATAGTTTCCAAGGGTTTGTCAGGAACGTCAGCGCAGGTTCTGGTTTTCCTCAAAACTCCCCTGCGGTTCCGCCTGTTTCGCCAGTTGCTCGGTCAAGACGGCTTTGCCACGCTCGAGTGCTACGATTTCACCTTCGTAAATCGGGATCATGGTCTCGCTCTCTGCCTGCATAATGCGTTCCATCAGTTTTTCGCTGCGGGCGGCCATTAGGTTTCAGAGCAATGGAATGATTGCCTAGATAGCGCAATTTCGCTTACGGTTAAATCAAAGGTTGGGCATCCAGATGATACCAGAAGCACATGATCGGACAGGGACTTTCAGTGATGCCGCATGGAGCGACGTGATCAGTGCTGTCGATCGCACCTACTCCGAGTTGGTGGCCTATCAGGAACAGTTGGAGGCCCAAAACACAGAGCTTGATGAATTGCGGCGGTTCATGGCGTCGGTGCTGTCATCGGTGTCTGATCTGTTGGTGGTGGTGGACCAACAGTATGTCATTGAGCGCACGGGCGGAGCGATTGACCGCGTGTTGGGGCCCAAGCACTTGGCCCACCTCGGTGCAATGGTGGACGATCTTGTGGTCGATGAGATGCGCGAAAAATTGCGCTGTGTGATTGATCAGGTGATTGCCTCACAAGAGGCCGTCACGCTCGAAATTGACGTGATGACAGATGCGGGTCCGACGCCGCTGGAGCTGAGCGTGGGGCCGCGGTTGGATGAACGGGGCCGCAGTCGCGGTGCGGTGCTGGTCGGGCGCCCGGTCGGAGAGTTGCGCAGTGCCTATTCCGATCTGGAGGCGAGCCATGCGGCGCTGAAAGAAGCGCAGGGCCATCTGGTGCGCAACGAAAAGCTCGCGTCACTAGGGCGTCTGGTCGCCGGTGTGGCGCATGAGTTGAACAACCCGATCAGCTTTGTCTACGCCAACACGCATGCGCTTGAGAAATACACATCACGCTTCGAGACGTATTTTGAAGCGGTGCAATCGGGGGCGGACCGCAACGCGCTGATTGCGCTGCGCGAAGAGCTGAAGCTGGACCGGACCCTCAAGAACTTGCGCGGTGCGATTGACGGGGCCAAGGATGGCGCCGAACGGGTGCGTGATATCGTCGAGGACCTGCGCAGGCTGAGTGCGGAAGGATCCGGCGAAACGGTGAGCTTTGATCTGATGACGACGGCGCGCACGGCAGCGGATTGGGTGATCCGGGGGACAAAGACGCCGGTGAAAGTCTCCTTTGAAGGTGGAGCGACGCGGCTTGCATTGGGCAATCCCGGTCATGTTCAGCAGATCGTCATGAACCTTGTGCAGAACGCGGTGGACGTGCTGGCGGAGAGGGAAGACGCGCAGATCCACCTGCTGGTGTTTGAGCAGGACGATACGGTCCTGTTGCATGTGGCGGACAACGGTCCCGGCGTGCCGACAGAGGCAGTGCCATCGGTTTTTGATCCGTTCTTTACCACCAAGCCAGTGGGCAAGGGCACGGGGCTGGGCCTCTCGATTTCCCACAAGATTGCAGAGGAACATGGCGGGGCGCTGATCCTCTTCGATACGGGACCTGAGGGGACGTGTTTTGAGCTGACCCTGCCCGCAGGAGGTGCGACTTGAACGTGTTGTGGTTGCAGTCGGCGGGGTGTGGCGGGTGCACGATGTCACTGCTTTGTGCCGAGGGCCCCGGGGTATTTGACCTGCTGAAGGGGGCGGGGATTTCGTTTTTGTGGCATCCGGCCTTGTCTCAGGAAACCGGCAGCGAAGTGCGCCGGATTTTGGCGGATGTGGAGAGCGGTGCGCTGCCCCTGGATGTGCTCTGTGTCGAAGGGTCGATCCTGACGGGGCCTAAGGGCACGGGGAAGTTTCAGATGCTGTCGGGCACGGGGCGGTCGATGCTCGATTGGGTGCTAAGCCTTGCGCCACGCGCAAATCATGTGATCGCGGTCGGGACGTGTGCCACCTATGGCGGGGTCACATCGGCGGGCGGTAACCCAGCTGGCGCGATTGGTGTGCAATATGACGGGCATCAACCGGGCGGGGCCTTGCCGGCGCGTTTCCGGTCCAAGAGCGGGCTGCCGGTGGTGAATGTTGCGGGCTGTCCGACGCATCCCGATTGGGTGACGGAAACGCTGCTGTTGTTGGCCGCAGGAGATTTGGCAGAGACTGATCTGGATGCATTGGCGCGACCGTTGTTTTATGCTGAAAATCTGGTGCACCACGCTTGTCCCAAAAACGAATTTTACGAATACAAGGCGAGTGCTGAAGAGCTGAGCCAGATGGGCTGCATGATGGAGCATCTGGGCTGTGTCGGCACGCAAGCCTCGGGCGATTGCAACATCAGAGGCTGGAATGGGGGTGGGTCCTGCACGCGGGCGGGATACCCCTGCATCAATTGCACCGCACCGGAGTTTGAAGAGCCGAACCATCCTTTCACGCAGACGCCCAAGTTTGCAGGTATTCCCATCGGGTTGCCGTCCGACATGCCCAAAGCATGGTTCATGGCTCTCGCCTCCTTGTCGAAGGCTGCGACACCCAAGCGGTTGGCGGAGAACGCGGTCGCAGCTCGGGACCAGGTCGTCCCAAGTATCAAGTCAGGAAACCAATGAACACGCGCAATTTGCTG
>Ga0160419_100285_pt1 | contig 35068 bp, 30 predicted proteins | sample CelAP2metagpilot_2_FD_108196 | JGI IMG/M metagenome (GOLD analysis project Ga0160419, IMG submission 108196) | Phycosphere-associated microbial communities from Cellana algal ponds in Kailua-Kona, Hawaii, USA - Cellana AP2-4-25 metagenome pilot ... | reverse complement strand
CTGCTGAGTACCTCAAGACAAGCGGCGGCATCTTTTTGGACATGAGCAGCCACGATTTTGATATGGCTCGTTTCTTGGTGGGGAGCGAGATTGAGGAGGTCTACGTGCAAGGAGCCTCGTGGGGGCCCGAGGCTAAGGCGGCAGGGGACCTGGACACTCAAATCACACTTTTACGGTTCCAAAATGGGGTGTTTGGAACAATTGAAAACTCTCGTTTGTGTTCTTTCGGGTATGACCAGCGTGTGGAGGTCTTTGGGGAGCTGGGGTCGCTGCAGGGGGAGAATCGGAGCCCGAGCACAGTGCTGCGTTCGGATGCCAAGGGCGTGACTGCTGGTCTGCCGTACTCGTTTTTTATGGACCGGTACAGCGAGGCCTATGTGGGGATTATCAAGGCGTTTGTGAATAAAGTAACAGGCGGAGAAGGGGAGGGAGTCGAGCATTTGGCGGGTGCGATGGACGGGAAGGCCACGGTTCTGGCGGGCATGGCGGCGAAGGCGTCGGTGGAGACAGGAAGGCCGGTCCATATCACGGAGGTGGGAAAGTAGAATTTGGAGGCAGGAAAAAGGAGGGAGAGAGAGATGGCTGATAAATTATTTTCGAAGCAAGGGAAAAGGAAGGAGGAAGAAGAGACGATGTGTGTATAGTGAGGTCAAAAGCTGTTACTGCGCTTTGTGTTGTCACGGTCGGAAGGAGCCCTTCTTCACTTGTGTCGTTACGAGACGTGCACGGGCAAGGAAAAAAAAGGAGACCAAGAACTTAAGACTCGTCTATCTTGACTCTATTGTCGCACCTATTCTTTATCGAGTGTTTTTGTCCCTCTTTGGAAAAATGCAGATAGGCAAACTCATTGGTGCCGGCTGTTCTTCCTCCGCCTGACAATAAAGCCTCGACCATGCATATATCCCATGAAATGGCCCTCCTTTTTGTCCCTGCTCCCTCTGTCGGTCTCTCCCTTCCTTCCTCCCTTACACCCGGGCCACGGGGACCAGGTCGTCAATCTTCATGAGCATGCACACCGTCTCCGAGGCCAGCGAGATCGCACTCAGACTCACCAGCAACGGCTGCACGACCTTCTCCGCATACATATCAGATATACTAGACTGCCTGACATTAATTCCCGTGCCATTCTCTCCCGCCGCATGCCGACGCCGCAACTCCGTCACGATAGCAATGGGGTTCAGGCCCCCGTTCTCGGCCAGGGTATACGGAACCACCTCCAATGACTGCGCAAACGCCGCCACACAGTACGCCTTCATCCCAACCTGCAATTTCGACCACTCCGTCAGTCTCAGATTCACCTCCGTCTCCGCTGCCCCCCCGCCCGCGATCAAAAACCGCTTCTTGACCAAGCTCCTCACCACACACAAAGCGTCATGCAGCGAGCGATCCGCCTCCTCCAACACCAATTTGTTCGACCCCCGAATTAAAATCGACATAGTCGTGCCCGGGTTTTGGACGCCCGTCACCTTCACTACCTTATGAGAGCCCCCCGGGACCGTCACCTCCGTCACGAGCTCCGCCGATCCCAGCTTATCGGGAGTGAAAGAATCAACGTGCGCCACGGGCATACAGCCCAGGGTCCGCTGAATGAACTCCACATCCGTCCGCTCCACCTCGGTGATGACCATGATGTCCATCTTGGCCAGAAAGTGGAGGGAGAGGTCATTATATGCGTCGCGTAGGATCGATTTTTGAACCAACAAAACATTGCACCCTGACTTCTTGATCTTCTTCACCAGGTTGAGAATGTATTTCCTCTCTTCTCGCAGGATCCGGTCCATGGCCGCGTAGTCCGACACCACGACATTATTCTCCATATCCGTCTTGGGGGCCGATAAATGGAACTGGATCAACCCAATCTTTGCCTTCTCGATGCGAGTCGGGCCGCCGGCCGCCCCCTTGTTCGCGCCCTTCTCAAACACAATGCCCGGGACCAGCTCCGTGTCGTCCACAGTGCCGCCCAACTGCTTTACGATACGAATGTCGTTCAAATCAACGTTGACTGCAGATTCGGGGTTAATGATATTCAGCACCGCGTCCACGGCCACCGGGGCCAGAATGTCCGAGTTCTGCGACACGACCTTGCTGCTCAAGCAAGTCACCACGGCATTAATAAGTGTTTCGCGAGCCCGTAAATCTACAGGCTTGGACATGCCTTGCAACACTTCTTCCGCCTTCTCCGCAGCAGCTTTAAAGGAGTCGGCTATCATGGTGGGGTGAATGCCCTTGGCCAAAAGGTCGGAGCACGCGTTCAGCATCGAGCCTGCCAAGACCACCACGCTCGTCGTCCCGTCCCCCGCCTCGATGTCCTGCGATTTGGACAGCTCCACAAGCATCTTGGCACAGGGATGAAAGACAGACATCTGCCCTAAGATGGTAGCTCCGTCATTGGTGATGATGACTTCGCCGTCTCCGCGTTGGATCATCTTGTCCATACCCCGTGGGCCCAGGCTCGTGCGGATAGCGTCTGCCACACCTGTTGATGAGATGCGGTAGGTTGTTGGGGAGAGGGGAAGTAAAAATGATGAGTGCTCTACAGGGATGAGAAACGGAGCTAGCAATAGCAGCAAATGGCAAAGGATGTTAGGCTTGCAGGGTTGCCGGCGCAGCGCAGGGCAGAGGTAATGATGACGGCGCCATGGAAATATGAAGAGACGCCCAGCCAGAGAAAGCCAACGGTAATGAAGCAGAAACCATAAGTGCATGCATGCATGCATACAAAACGCTGGCAGGCGCGTTTGACACAAGCACATGCATAAATGCCTGGGCACTTTTTAGTCAAGCAAAGAAAGGGGAAGCTGGCGCTTGGAGACTAAGACATGTTTTCATGCGCGACGTACCTTTGGCAGCCACAATGTTGGAGATGCGAACATCCTTCTCCTTAGATGACTCCTTCAGGGTCTCGCCCCGGCGTGAAGCGGTGCTGACCATCGGTGGTGCGCTGTGTGTTGGGTGTGGAGAGGCGTGAAGAACATTTTGGCGTGAGGCGAGCGATTCGGTGGAGGAGCTGAGGGAAGAGGTTTTGATCACAAGACGCCCTGTCCGCCTGAGCTCCATCGGCGACAGACGTCCCCGCTGCACTCGAAGCTAGTGGTAGTAAGGGAAGAGGGGTGAACACAAAATTTAAGCCGTGAGTTTGGGTAGTGCGGGCAACAGTGGGCGAAAGTCTTCTGCGGCGGCTCGCCGCCGCAGACACCAAGTCGTGACATCACGAGGCCAACATGAATCGTCATTGCCGGCCTCCGATCACCCCAATGAAGCGCTCTCTCCGCATATTTTTTGAAAAATAAAAATGGTGCGCTCATAAGCAAACACAGAGTCTCATTCCAACATTTTGGAGCGCAGGGGACCACAAAGGCTGAACGACTATTCCAAACTCCATGCTCGCTCGCTCTCACATTTTGTTCCTTCTTCCCGCTGTAGTAATTTATATATTAACACATTTGCTTTCGTCATTTTAACCCATCAAGCTCTTCACTCAACCCTCCTGCCGCCCCCCAATCCCCCCCGATCCAGTTCCCGCCCGATTTCTTCGACCCGTACCATCTCCCCCGCCTCCTGACAAAGCTTCATTACCAATGCCAGCATGTCCTTGCCTGGCGCCACGCCTGCCTCCTTCATGGTTTTCAACAATTCGTGGGCCCGAGTCGCTTGTTTGGCCTTGTGCAGCGCCTGCATGGCGAGATCGTAACTAGCATAGTCGCAAGTCACCCCCCGCCGGTCAGCCTCCAGCACCAGTGTCAAGGCCATCTCCCACTCCCCTTCCTCGCCGCAGCCGCCTATCGCGCGATTGTAGGTCACCAGATCAGGAACCAATTCCCTGTATGTCATTTCGTCAAGCGTCCATTGGAGCTGCCGCCAATTCTTGGCCGCCTCACAGGCGCGGGCAACGAACCCGTATACCTCGTTGTCTAGCTTGTGCTCCGCGTCTTTCATGTAGCTCAACACGTGGTTGGCCTCCTCGTACCGGCCTTGCTCCCCACACGCCTCAATAGCTAACACAAAACTCTGCCGATCTGGCTCTAAGCCCAGCTCGACCATCTCTTCTAAGAGCCAGCAACCCGGTTCCCACTGTCCCTCCCTCGCGCATGCCTTCAGTACCTTGTTGTAGATCTCGACCGTGGGAGTCTCGAGCGTTTCGAGCAGGTTCAGACCTTCTTGCCAGCTCATATCCTCTCCGCCCAGCGTTGTTACTTCGCGAGCAGAAGCTCTTGCACGAATTGTGGGAGAGGAGCGGAAGGAGGGCTGCGGATGCCCCGGCACGAATGCCTGCGCAGTTGGCAGCAGGACGACAAGGGTAAGGAGCAACGCTAGGGCCAGGGTGCCACCCAAAGCGTCCAAGCGGCTTTGCCCCATGGGCATCTGTGAAACGACCATTATCGCATGAGGTGTTTTGGTGAGAGTGGTCGAGTATGGGTGTGAGAAGGGTTACAAGAGTTAAAGTGTTCTTCTCATCATCATTTTTGCGTTCACGCAATGCACTCTCGAGACCAGACTCAGATCCTTCGTGTGTACACACCTAGCGCAGAACGGAGCGATCTTCGAGGAAGCCAGGGGCTACATCGTAGGCTGCGTGGGGCCACTGATCTACAGAGGCTTGGCTGCGTGAGCACTGAGATGGTACGTGCCGATCACCGCCCCTCCCTCCGTCCCTCTCCCTCTCATACTTCTGCTGATATTTCACAACATGCAGCGCTTTCCGAGCAGTGCAAGTCGCATATCCATGTCAATGCTACTGCTGGCGCGCATGTTGCGACTTGCCGCTCCGTCGTCGTTGTCGTCGCCGTCTTGCTTTTTGGTGTCTGTCTCCCCCCTCAGGCTCCAAACCTCCTGCCGCTCGTTCATGAAGAAAAGGCTGGCTACTTCCTTCTTATCCCACGCTAAATCTTTTGAGGAGTCGTCTATCTCCTCGTTATCCTCTACAAATGCGCCAGAAGCCTCCACAAGCGCGACCGAAGCAGTCATATCCTCATCCACTTCTCCAGCTTCAGTTCCCCAATCAGGGGTCACCCCCACGCCCAACACACGCTACGCAAGTCATAACGACTTCGTCCAAGCTATGCAAGGCCTGACGGGAGACCCCTTACAGTCTACGGGCACCAACGTGGTAATCTATCGCGGCAACATAAAAGCCAAAATCATGGTTGTGGGAGAAGCACCTGGTGAAACGGAGGACATCGAAGGTAAACCCTTTGTGGGCCGTGCGGGGAAGCTGCTCGACGATATTCTGGCAGCTGTTGGCTTGGATGAGGACTCTGTATATATAACCAATGTTGTCCTACGTCGTCCACCGAAGAACCGAACACCTCTCGCACCAGAAGTGGCGTGGTACCGACCTCTGCTAATGGAGAATATCCGTCTAGTCGATCCGCACATCATCTTGTTGGCGGGAGCGTGTGCCTGCAAAGCCGTGCTGACGGATGAAAAGCGAGGCATTACCAAAATTCGGGGCGAGTGGTTTGAGCGGCAGTTTGGAGGGGAGGGAGGGATGGATGGGGAGGGTCTGAGGCTGTGCATGCCGATGTTTCACCCTTCTTACTTACTGAGGAATCCGAGTAGGAGGGTGGACGGCCCCAAGTGGTTGACTTGGCAAGATATCAAGGAGGTGCGTAGGCGATATGACGAGGTACAGCGGGAAGAGGGTGAGTGGGGTAAGGAGGGGGAACAGGAGGGTAGTGGCGGCAAGGTGCCGGCAGGGACCTTGACACCAGACGTGTGAGTAGCAGCCAGTCAAGGCATTGAAAGCAGCCCAATCTGTGAAACGGCGCGAAAATCTCAGTGTTCATCTAGTTTCTTTCATGTTTATTTCTACCGCCTATTTCTGTCTCCTTACTTCCCAATGCAAAAGTCCCTGAAAATGACATCCAAGACCTCTTCCACGTCCACCGCCCCCGTAATCCGCCCCAGCTCCGTGGACGCGATTCGCAACTCCTCCGCCGCCACATCAAGCCCTAGATTCCGGTCGTCCAAGAAAGAAGTCAAGGCCTCCACACACTTCTCAACATGCACGCGGTGTCTCGCCCGTGTGATGACAGGGACCTCATTTTGTTCCTCCTCTCCCCCCCCCCGGTCAAGCAGAGCCTCCAGCCTGGCCTGCAACCCGCCCAACATCTCTTCCACCCCCTCCCCCGTCGAGCACGACAAAAAGAATGCCGACGCCCTTCCTCTTGACCTCGCTCCATTCCCCACCCCGCCTGCTCCAGCGAGGGAGCGCACGGCCAAGTCACTTCCCTCCGCGACCGCGTCCATCTTATTCACCACCAGCAGCAGGCCATCCTTCTCCTCCACCGCTGCCAGCACCTCACTCAACGCCTTCGGGGGGGCTCCGGCCGCAAACGGGCCTACCCCTGCCAATGACGCCAGACCTTCGCTCTCCAGCGAGCCTGAGGCATCCAGTACCACCAACGTCAGCTGGGCTTGCTCCGCTGCTTCTCGTGCCCGACGAATCCCCTCCTGCTCAACCTCATCCGCAGCCGCTTCTCTAATTCCTGCCGTATCGCTCACCAGTACCGGCAGGCCTGCGAGCTCTAACTGCACCTCAACCACATCTCGGGTAGTGCCCGCTATAGGAGACACAATGGCAGCCGGCCGTTTCGCCAACAGATTTAAAAGCGTGCTCTTCCCCGCATTCGGCGGGCCCACTATTGCCACCCGAATCCCCGACCTGATGACCTCCCCTCGGTTGCCGTCTGCCAGGTGCCGCCGCATTTCCTCTCGGAGCGTCGCTGCCCGAGGACGAATGGCGTCATAGGCAGCCTCGTCCACATCCAACTCGTCATCCCCAAAATCAATCACCGCCTCCGTGTGCGCCAAACACACCTTCAGTTCCTCCCTCCACCCCTCGTACGTCACTCTCAAACCACCCCCCATCTGCCTCAAGGCCTGCTTACGTTGCGCCGCCGTATCGGCAGAAATCAAATCCGCTAGTCCCTCTACCTCTGTCAGGTCCATCCTTCCATTCCCGAAAGCCCGTTCCGTAAACTCTCCTCTCTCGGCCGGCCGTACCTCTGCTCCCTTCCCTACATCCAGAGCGAGCAAAGCTTGGGTCACACCTTGGATTACAGCCCGGCTGCCGTGACAGTGAAGTTCGACAGTGTCTTCTCCCGTGAAGGAACGAGGGCCCGGAAACCACAGGACGAGGGCTTGGTCCAACACCTCGTGAGTGCTAGGACAATAAAGCTTCCGCAAACCAGCCACACGAGGCATGGGGAAAGATGCGGGATTCTTGACGGCAGGAGAATAAGTGAGGGCTGCCAAGCATTGCTCGGCGCGGGGACCGGAAATGCGAATTACTGCCACGCCCGCGCGACCTTGACCCGAGGAGAGGGCAAATATGGTGTCGTCCACGTGTGGGGCGACCGCGTCAGTCCAGCTGACTTGATTCCTCGTTCGCTTTCTTGAATTGATGCTAGAGGCGGAGGAAAGAGACGACGAGAGTGGCGCGGGAATTGAAGGCCTGGAAAGTCGGCTGCTCAGTGAGAAGGGAGAGAAAGGGGAGAAGGAGGAGGAGATCACGGTCCTGGCGCTCGACACAGTTCTTCTTATTCGCAACTTTGTGGCTGGGAGGACCAAGGGCGAGTAAAAAGCAGCGACAGCAACCAGATGCCGGCTACACGGTGCTATTGCGGGCATCATGGTGGTCGTCGCAAGTGCTACGTCAAGTTGTAGTAGAATGATGGTCGGAAGGAGGCCAAGCTGAAGGAGAAGGGAGTAGGGAGGCCGTTTGCCGCGGCGCATACCCTTGCGCGGAGAGCAAAGTAGAGACGCTGATGATCCTCGTCTTCCCTCTCTGGCTTGTCGCTGCTTGCGTCCGTTGTGGTGTGAGCATGTGAGGGAGGGCGTGAATGAGTGGGGAGAGGCGATAAAGAGGATGACGATCACCATCGCATCCCGATGAGACTCTCACGGTCTGGCAAAATGATGATGAAACCCAGGGGGAAAGAGGACTGCCTAAAGAAAACAAACTTTTCCCCACAATCCACTGTGACAAGGCTTCCCCTCGCGTTGTTATGCGCTGCCAGTTGCCATGCACGTCGCGGTCCGGGTGGTGCTGCATCTGGTTGTACTCGCTCTGTTTAATTTAATTGCTTCGCCCCCGGAAGCCGAGGAAGCCTCGACGCTTCTTCATGCCCTGTTATCAACTCACCACGACTCACCCTCCTCGCACCGGCACCCACTCTTCCTTCCATCAACCTACAGCCTAGTTACACCCCCTCGCCTGCCAGCCCCCTGTTTCATCAGTCAAAGACACCATGGCCACCGCCGTCGTGAGCAGCCGGCCCACAGGTCCCACGTCGACGGGCGAGGACAAGGGCATTCGATCGTACTACCTGAGTAAGATTGACGAGCTCGAGCTGATTGTGCGCGAGCGAACACAGAATCTGCAGCGGCTCAAGGCCCAGAGAAACGAGTGGAACGCCAAGGTACGGCTTCTGCGGGAGGAGCTGCATCACTTGCAGGAGCCTGGTTCGTATGTGGGGGAGGTAGTCAAGGCCATGGGCAAGACCAAGGTCCTTGTCAAGGTCAATCCCGAGGGCAAGTATGTGGTAGATCTGGACAAGGACGTAGATATTAACATGTGCACGCCCAATACCCGGGTGGCGCTGCGTAATGACTCGTACACCCTGCACAAGATTTTGCCGACCAAGGTGGACCCGTTGGTGTCGCTGATGAAGGTGGAAGCCGTGCCTGACTCAACGTATGACATGATTGGGGGTCTAGATAAGCAGGTGCGGGAGATCAAGGAGGTGATTGAGCTACCTATCAAGCATCCGGAGCTTTTCGAGGCTTTGGGGGTGGCGCAGCCCAAGGGCGTGTTATTGTACGGGTAAGTTGATCTTCATTCGCGGAAGGAAGAGGAGGGAAGAATAGGTTGGTTTTCCGTGTCGTTTTGTAGAAATATCTACAAGAGCGGGAGTATGAATCTCTCCTCCATCCCTGGACCCTACACAAAACAGGCCCCCGGGTACCGGCAAAACACTTCTGGCCCGCGCGGTGGCCCACCACACGGACTGCACCTTCATTCGTGTGTCTGGGGCGGAGCTGGTGCAGAAATATATTGGGGAGGGGTCTCGGATGGTGCGTGAGTTGTTTGTGATGGCCCGTGAGGCTGCTCCATCCATTATTTTCATGGATGAGATCGACTCGATCGGGTCGTCGCGCGTGGACGGGAGCGAGGGTGGGGACTCGGAGGTGCAGCGGACGATGTTGGAGTTGCTGAATCAGTTGGATGGATTCGAGCCAGCTCAGAACATAAAGGTAGTGATGGCCACGAATCGCATTGACATCTTGGACGCGGCCTTGCTCCGCCCTGGCCGTATTGATCGAAAGATCGAGTTTCCGCACCCGACCATGGCGTCAAGGTTAGATATTTTAAGCATCCATAGTCGGAAGATGAATTTGATGCGTGGGATAAACTTAAAGGGAATCGCAGAGAAGATGCCGAATGCCTCCGGGGCGGAGTGCAAGGCGGTCTGTACGGAGGCGGGTATGTTCGCCTTGCGTGAGCGGAGGATACATGTTACGCAGGAAGACTTCGAGATGGCGGTAGCAAAGGTGATGAAGAAGGACAGTGACTCCAATATGTCCATGCGCAAGCTTTGGAAGTAAGGAGGGAGGAGATGAGGAGAGATGGAAGGAAGGATGTTGTTAATGAAGAGCAAGAGAAATCGTATCAGATTGGGGGGAGGGATTGAGGGAGGCTGAAGTAGAAGAGGGTGACCAAGGGCAACAGAAAAGGAAAGAGTTGTAATTTCAAAAGGAGAAAAAAGACGTGGTCCGCGCTAAAGTGCCACTCGGACGATAAGCGACCAGATTTAGTAAACAAAAAAGAAGAAGAAGTCTATCATTTGTCATCGCACCCTGTATCGTTTCACCTTAACCACCACTTTTCTAATTTAAACTTGTTTATATTTGACGCTCGATTTCGAACCGCAGTCGCAGTAAGCAGGACTAAGATGAACCAACAAAAATATTGTAATGCACTTAAAGCGCCCTCCCCTCGCTCGTATTTTCGCTTCACCCTGCTTTTCCAGCGAGTGCTTGGTGTCTGGCAAAAATGGTAATCACTCCTACTCCATCTGATTTTATTTCTCTTTCTGGGGCCAAAGACAAGGCCACCGTGCTCTTACACATCTGAAAAGCTTCGATCACTAAAAATACGGAGAGGATGTGCCTCAGTATTAAATACCTGACGCGAAAGATCCACCTCCCCAGGCTCCGTCTCTTGGATGAGATAGAGGTATTTGAGAGTTTCAGCCAAGAAGAAAGATTCCATATCATCCTCATGACTCACCAGCTTAACGTCTGGGCCTGTTTTAGTCGTCTCCTCCTCGCCCTTAACTGCCGCCTCCATTGTCGAGGAAGTATCACCATTACGCAGCGCAGTCTTGTGCTTCTTGTAGCCAGGAGGAGTGGCCATAAGACGGACCTGCGCGTAAGCCTCGTCGGTCCGACAGTACGTATCGATGGCCTCGAATATGTTCGCCCCGTATTCCCGCCACTTAGGATTCCCATCAAGCAAGTGCAGGTAGTACATGGACTCAGCAATCTCCGGTCGCAGAATGTAGCGGGGGTCAGACGCCTGAGGCATGCCCTTTTGATCAAAGGTCACGGAATCGGGAGCCAAACCCGTTGCGTGAGAGCTAGTGAACTGATAGCAGGTCTCCCCCAACTCCCGTGCCAGGTCCATGTAATGCGCTGCGCGCTTCTCCAACGTGACATCGCCCTTGGTCTCGAGTGTGGCGGCAGCCAAGGCCAGCGTGCCGGGATAGAAGCAAGCCAAATGCTCCATATTGTCCGATTGGTGCCCGTTGTCGTTGTTGGCGATATACAAACGACCGCCTGGCCCACGAACGAGTAGCAGCTCCTCGATCCCGTCGACGGACTCGTCGAACATTTCGCGGAGCCAGGTTTCCTTCTTATTGCCCTGTAACCAAGTCTTGAGCAAGTACTCATAAAAGGAATCGCCTCGTGCTGCGACTGAATAGTGGTCTCCGCCCCACACACCCGAATCAGCATTATAATCCAATTTGAATACTCCGTGCTTGGCCACTTTGGCGCTTTCATCGTGCATCTTCTCAAACACATACATGGCCTTTTCCGCGTAAATAGGATTGCCGGTCGCGTGGCTCAGGTAACGGAACTCAATTTGCATAGTTCCAAACTCAGCGAGGCAAGCTGAGCGGGAACCGCTGTGCTGGCCCGAATAGAGAGTTAGGCCATTGATAGGGAAGCCGGTTTTGGAGTCAAAAGCCGGCAGCAGGAGATCGCCCAGCTCCACGGCCCTGTCGAGAAATACCTTGTCTCTAGAAAGGTCGTAAGCGGACAGGAGGCCGGCCAGCGCACGAATGTTGGTTTCAAAAACAGAAATGTGACCGACATCCTTGAAGCTCAAGTTCTCTGCAATCCAGTCCCGGGCCTCCATAAAGTCGTCCTTCAGCCCCATCACCCACAGCGTCGACAGAGAGTCGAGCATCGTCATCGCCATTCCGCCCCACCTGTCGGCAGCGGCCTTGGACAGTGGCAAGATCGTGTCTTTTCCCCAGGCGTTTGCGCGGTAGGCGTCCCAAGCCCGCTTCATCCCCATCTTGACACGTTCTCGTCGTATAGTAGCCAGTGCCTTGTCCGTACGCGGGTCTTGTGGTGCAAAGCGCACAAATGTATCGTCGAGACCCTTCTTCCTCGTCGTGCGGGCAGGTGAAACTAATACTTTTGCTGCCTTCATCTTCTTCGAAACCTTGACACTTGCTGCTTTACCACCACTGGCCCCAAAAGCAACAGCAGGTTTAGCATAAGCCGCACCTTTGTCCTCCTCGGGGTCGTCGACCATGTCATCATCAATGTCCCCAAAAGCAGCTTGCCTCTCTTCCTCAAACTCACTCTCCATAGCCGCTGCCAAGTCTGGATCGTCTTGCTCCAGGTATTCAAGCGGCTCTTCTTCTTCTTCTTCTTCTTCTTCTTCTTCTTCTTCTTCTTCTTCTTCTTCTTCTTCTTCTTCTTCTTCTTTCTGCTGCTTTTCTTCCATTTCGAGCAATGCATCCTCTTCTTGATCTAATTCTCTCTCCAAAGCTTCTTCCTCCTCGTCTTCTTCTACCGCAATTTTCCTCTCTTCCATTGCGGTACGTTTCTCCTTGGTAGAGGGCAACGGGACTTGATTGGCGGGAGCCAGATTCTGTAGTTTCTCGCCGGCTGCCTGATGTGCAGGTCCCATGGACTCATGATCTGCTACTGATGCTGCCGTTGCTGTCACGGTGCCGCGGAGATTTGTCGGAGCCGCCAGATCGTCAACGGCGTTGTCGGGCAGAGCAAACAAGAGCATGTTTTTGCGCCCTTCGATTGCATCGGCAGGATGGTCATGTACAGGCAACTTATGCCAGAGCAACCAAGGCAATGCCGCAAAAAGTAAGGCTAAAGCAAGGTACATTACGAGGCCCAATCGTTTCTTCATAGTGCGGTTGCCGGGAACCGCTACGTTTGAGGGGGACAAGAATGGTCGTTAGATGATTTCAGTGGGATAGGTGACTGTGATTGTTAGGGTGTGTAAGCTGGTCTCTAATACAGACATAATTGTTTGACATCATGTAGCCTGCGCATTTTGTGTGCTCGTGATGGAAGGGCAACTAGAAGCGGGACCCCCAAGCTCAAAAAAGCTGAGCGCGATCTTAATGGGCCTTCAAGAGGAGTTCACTTTAAGTGATCGTCATATGAGGACTTACATCTTTCATAAGCCTTATAACTACTTATTGGTTGGTGCATGGCAGCCTGGATGCGGCGTATTAGCTGCTGCGTTCGGTCTTAGCTCTCGCAAGAGGCGAAGGTTTGGCACGGCGGCGATAAAGCAAAGCGGCGGAAGAGGAGGAGAGGGAGCACCGACAAGGACAAAAAGAACCTTGAAACCTAATTTGAGAAGTGGAACATCGTATTGTTGCATTGTGAGTGATAGAGCACGCATGCTTGCAAAAAAGCCAAGCAAACAAGGCACACCACGAGGGCGGGCATACATGTGTCAAAGCCGCACAAGCCCCAAGATGGTTCAAATACATTAGACCTGGGCGCCCTGCCAAAGGGGTTGTAATGTTATATTTAAGGTATAGTGCAAGCCTTCTTCGCCGTGCGCCATGTAAAGCCCTCCCGGCGGGTGCACTGTCGAGTCAAGCCAATGAAGGAAATGGATAGAGATCATGGAACGAAACGGCTCTTCGTCCAATCCCGGCCGTTTTTGGAGATCATCGAAATATTGTATCATACCTGCGTGCGAGCCGGAACGTGATGGACTTCCTTCTTCGCATTGTCTCGCATTTTGTCGCCCAGTTGTCATGGCTGTGGGTCATTGTTGTACGACTTTGTTCATTTCTTTTTCTCATACGAAAATTTCTGTCCGCATTGGAGATTCGGTTACTCATGGTAATTCACACTCATCAACCTCCCCTCTGTTGCATCACTTGCCACACAGGCACAACCGATGCAGGAGGGTCGTAACAAGCAGCTTTTGCTGCTCCTGGCGACAATCACATCATCTATAGGGGCCACTGCCATTGCGATGGCCGAGAGAGATTCTCCTTCCACCCTTGAGCCAACCCTAATGCGCATCCCCCTGGCCAAGGTGGCTCTGCCTCCCCGCGGTGTCCATCACCGGCAACGTGGCCTGGCAGAAAAGGGGGAGATCATCTTGAGAGATGTCTACCAGGATGTAGCCTACACAGGTGTGATTGGTATTGGGACCCCCCCCCGTGAGTTCACCGTCATCTTCGATACGGGCAGTAGCGACCTGTGGGTGCCCTCGGCCCTGTGCAAAGTATGTGGCCACCGCAATAAGTATAATTCAGACTCCTCATCGACCTTCAAGAGGGATGGGGGTCGCTTTGAGATCACATACATGGGAGGCCCTGTCTCCGGCTACCTGGCTGAGGACACGGTCACCTTAGGTGGTTATGCCGTAAGGAATCAGACGTTTGCCCAGATCACCAACCCCTTGGGCCTGGGGACTAGCTACTTGGGAGGGGGATACGACGGCGTTTTGGGATTGGGATTTGACGAGATTTCAGTGGCCAATACTGTAACACCTTTTCATAATTTGATCCAGCAGCAGGGCAAGGCGCTGCCCGAGCCGGTGTTTGCTTTTTATTTGGGAGGGGAGGGAGCGGGGCTGGGCGAGCTGACGGTTGGCGGCACCGACCCAAGTCATTACTTAGGACAATTGCATTGGGTGCCCTTAGAGGAACCGCCGGGGTACTGGGCTGTTGGGTTGGATAGGGTGCATCTGGGAGCACAGGATTCTCAGAGCAAGGCACACCTGGCAGTGATGGACTCGGGCGCATCCCTTATTATTGGGCCGAAGCGGGACGTGGATGCCATAGCCGAGGGACTCGGGGCAACGGCCACGAATCGAATTTATACGGTGGATTGTGGAAAGAGGAAAACGATGCCGACAATAGAGTTTGTGGTCGATGGGCAGCCCTATGCTTTAAATGCGGACGATTACGTGATAGAGGATGGGCCTTTGTGCCTATTGGGGCTGCAGGGCGACGAGCACATGAGCGCTCAGTGGATACTGGGGGATGTATTTTTGCGAAAGTATTACTCGGCCTATGATTATAAGAATAAGCGGGTTGGTTTGGCGTTGGCTACTAAGGGCTCTTAAATTTGTATGATGTCGGGAGGGTGTGTTACTGTATGTATCTAGAGGGCGGGATGGAGGATGCGAGTGGGGAAGAAGGGGTAGATAGATGTGAGTGTTTTAGCTATTATTCGCTTTCTTGATGCCATACATAAGCGATGATAATTTTGATTGGATTGAGTGTCTTCGCTTGTGCCTTGCGCCATCAACTAGGGCGCAGAGAAAAGATGTATCCGAAATAAGGAAAGATGGGTTGGAGCCATGCAAACATGCCCTGAAGTGGGTGGAACGAGGAAAGTATGACAAGACCAGAAGTTTAATCAGAATGCATTAGCTACGGTGCGTGCGTGCAGTCGCACACAAACAAAAAGCAATAAAGTGAGAGAAAGCACTCGCTCGCACTTGCTTGTTTCAACACTTCACTTTTCTCACCACCTCGTGACTCTTGTCCGGCTCCCTCATTTCCATCTCTATAGACTATGACCAACACTTATCAGCAACCATGCTTTTGAGAGCCTCTCTGTCCTACGCTAAGGCGGCGTTTCCGCAGCAGTCCTTTCAACTCGATAGCAGCAACAAACAGCACACAGACCACACTCCCCCACATCACAGGACACGTACAATATAAAGACGACACCTGACCATCCTTCACTCCTTACTTGGTCTGATTCTTTACTCCCAAAATACGAGCCTTGATGGCAGCCTGGTCCCCCAAATAATGACCTGACAGAGGCCCGATGCTGTCCTTGTGCTTGATAGGCTTGAAGCGGGCGTCCAACTCGTACACCAACGGCGTGCCCGTGGGTATATTTAACTCCGTGATATCCGCGTCGGGAATGTTATCCAGCTCCTTGACCAGGGCCCGCAAAGAGTTGCCGTGCGCTGCGATGATAAGGCTCTTGCCGGCCGCCACGTCTGGCTTTATCACTTTCTCCCAGAAAGGCACCACCCTGTCCAAGGTCGTCTTCAAACTCTCCGTTACGGGCGTCTCGTTTTGCAGCAGCGTGCCGTATCGAACATCGTTACCGGGATAATGGGGGCTGTTTTTCTCCAGAGGAGGAGGGGGGATGTCATAGGAGCGGCGCCAGATGTGCACCTGGTCCTTGCCGTGCTTTGCCACCGTCTCATTCTTGTCCAAGCCTTGCAATGCCCCATAATGCCGCTCGTTCAATTCCCATGCCTTCTGCGTAGGGATCCACATCAGGTCCATTTCCTCCAGCACCAGCCAGCAGGTCTTGATGGCCCGACGCAGCAAAGATGTGTAGGCTTTGTCAAACGTAAAGCCCGCATCCTTCAGCAGCCGCCCGCCCTCCTTCGCCTCAGCAATGCCTTTCTCCGACAGTTGCACATCGTACCAGCCCGTGAAGCGGTTCTCCTTGTTCCACTCACTCTCTCCATGCCTGTGTCATACACAGTGTGGGTTGGGAATGAGAGATCAAAGGAGCGCATTGGGACTCCCACGACATCGCTCGCCAACATAACAAAGCAACCAACACCCCACACAAAGGTGCCTTCATACAAACCATACGCACCTAACCAAGACGAGGCGGTACGCCACTTTGGAACTGCCGCTGGCAGAGCGCATCAGCATCGTGGACGGGCGGAGAAGGGCCTTGGAGGCCGTCAGGGAAGATCTGGCTAGCATCATGATTGATCTGTGTCGTATGAACGGGGGACAGACCTGATAACCAAGAAAATAAGGCCAAAAACGTTGTACTGAATGTACAGAGAGCTGACAGTCTTGGTCACAAGATGTTTACGACCAAACTTGCCAACGTCGTACCTCCTGGGTGGCGAGGTGATAGAGGAAGGGGATCGGAGGGAGCGGGGAAATGGCTTGGCCCAAGGGATGATGAGAACGCTGCCATGACCTTGCCGCGTCGAGGTCTCCGGCGATACTTGCTTTTACCTGCAGCGTCGCCTGGTTTCACAGCCTGGTCTAAACTCTTGCCCACATTACTAAGGCAGCCCATTTGGTTGACTTCCCTTCGCTGACCATTCGTGACGGCCTGCTTGCTGTTTGTCCCTTCCCTGCAGTCGAGACACTTCCATCACAGCCCCACAACGAGGCCATGCTCGACCCCTTCCAGCGCTTCTGGCAGGAGCTGCCTTTGCTCCCAGGAACCACGCGGCCGCCGCTCTCCGAGTACGAAGTGGAATGCTTACTGCGAGACAAGGTGGCCCTAATTGACGGCCGGAGCAACCAAGTGGTGCACACGGGCGGGTTGGTGATCCTGACCTCCCACCGCATCATCTGGCACTGCCAAACCCAGTCCCGTGCATACCACGGCCATTTGTCCAAGGTCGTAGACGCTCGAAAGTCGCACAACATCTTCAAGCCCTCTTCGCGGGTCCATCTCTATCTACAAGGTCCTGATCAGCACAGGGACAAACCTGCCACCAAGATCGATTTCGTCCACGGCGGGCGCGACGAGTTTTTGGCGCAAGTCAAGACCCTATTGCAAATGCGGGACTGGGAAAAAGTGCCGGCGTCATCACCCACTTCAGGTTCCGGAAGATCCCCCGCTGCCGCCGCCGCCACCGCTTCCGCCGTGCCTGTTTTTACTGCGCGCAAGGCCGGGGTGGGAGGAATCATACGACGGCAAGAAAACACCAGGGCCGCGCAAGACAAACTAGCAACCGAGGCTTTTGGAGATCTGCAGGCACTAATGGGCAGGGCTCGTGAAGTGGTGAGCGTAATCGAGCGCTACGCCACGGTTCTGGCCTCGAAGGCCGAGGGCGAGGGAGCAGGCAGCGGTAATGGTGGGGGGCAGGAGGACGCTGAGCTGCAGGGCTTGCTTATCGACATGGGCATTTTCAATCCTGTGACGCGTGTTTCGGCGGGCTCACTCTACCACAAAGAACTAGCCCGACAGCTGGCACAGTTTCTCACGGGCGGCGGGAAGAGCAGTAGGGCGACCGGGGGCATGCTTGCGGCACGGGGCGGGATGATGACATTGCATGACACATACTGCCTCTTCAACCGGGCCCGTGGCACGGCTCTTATATCGCCCGAGGATCTCCTGGATGCATGCGAGGAATTGGAGTCACTCCAGCTTGGCATGCGCTTGCACCGCTTTCCCAGTGGCGTGAGTGTCGTGCAAGCCCAGGAGTTTAGCGAGCAACAAGTGAGTGGACAATTGCGGGCTCTAGCTGAGGCGGAGGCGGACGGTTCATTGACGGCATTGGACGTGGCCACCCACTTGCAGGTGTCCCTCACCTTGGCGCAGGAGTTTCTGCGAGCGGCGGAGGCGAGGGGGCAGCTCTGTAGGGACGAGAGCGCCCAGGGCATGCTGTTTTGGCCCAATCGTTTTCCTGATTTTATCGAAAGCACTCATCAGGGAGCGAACGACGCGCATTAGTAGGACCACCAAAGAAAGAAAATGCGACGAGTGTAAAAAATCTTTGACAAAAATGAGTAGAGGACGAAGAAAGATACTATAGTTGGTCCGTCGGCTGGCAAAGCAAACACATAGATCTGCCAGCCCGTCTGTAGAGCGCGTTTTGTGTAGTAACGACTGTCTCGGAAAGAAGTGACGAGCACAACTTTCACCTTGCTCTGTCTTCTCGCAGACGGAGATACTGCTGACCTTTTTTGAAATCAAATGGCCCCTTCTTTTTCTTCTTCTTTTCCCTCTGCCTTGCGCTACTCACATGTGAATAAATCTGAGGTCTCCCCGCTCACTTACTTGCAGAGCTGCCATTTTGGCCCGCCTTCTCTCCCAGCGCCAATGCTGCCTCTTCTTTATCCATTCCTTGCCGGTCTGCATCCAAATTATGCACCACCTCCTTCTCCCCCTCCCCCCTTCTCATTCCCCCATTGCGCCCACTCTCATCATCAAAGTTCCACTCTTGCATCCTCTCCATCGCATGCTTTCCCCTGCCCCGTGCCTGCAGCCCCTGTCCATCCTCATACGACGGCTGAAAGTCCATCTCCTCCACGAATCCTCGTCCAGGTGCATCCTCTGATCCCGCCACCTCAAAGCCACCCATGTACCAAGAGTAATCCACCCGAGGGAGGGAACGAGGCCGTTCCGCCGTCAGCTTCAAGCGACGCTTCTCCGTGTCCACTTCCATAGCCCACACCCTTAGGCGCATACCGGGGCGAAACACATCCTGCGTCAAAGCCCCCTGGGCCCGCTTGGGGTAGTAGATAATGTGAAGGAAGCCTTGCACCTCAACGCCCACATCCACGAAGGCCCCGTAATTCGACACCTTGGTCACCTCACCCCAAAGCTCATCCGCCTCCCGCACCTCGGCCAAAGGCGTTCGGGCTGCCAGTTCCTTCTCCGTCTCAATCTCGGCTGGGACCAAACTGCCCGTCACAATACCCTCGGCGGGGCTCACGTACTTGACGTAAAAATTGACTGTGTCACCCGGCCTCAAATAGTCCCGCGCGTCCAGCACAAAGTCTCGGTCGCTCAAGTCACGCAAACGTACGAAACCGTCCTTCTTGGCCCCGAAATCCACGTATGCTCCGTGCTCCTTTACAGTGATGACGACCGCCTCGTGCTTGGCGCCCAGCTTGAGCTCCGAGAGTGGCATCTGTCGGTCGCGCCTAGGCCGCTTGACCCACTTAAAGCCGCTCTCCTCCCGCTCTTTTATCTGCATGAGTTTGAAGGCCTTACGCATTTCCTCCAAGTACTCATCTCGTTGGTCACGAAACTTGGCCTTGTTGGCCCGAGCTTGCTTCTTGTTCTGAGCGACTTCCTGCAAAGTGTGGGGAGAATATAGTACAGGGAGGCGAGGGAAGAGAAGTTGGTGAGATCTTGTGTCTATGGTAGCCCGACAGGTCTCTCTCCTTCCAAAGCATTACATGATGGCAACTCTTACCAACTGCGAAAGTCGCCCAGAACATGGAAAGTGGTTGTTTCTAGAGGAGTATGTGCCCTTGCCCTCCCTCCCTTCTCATGTGCACTACATACATACCTTGAGGAAATCAAAGTGCTTGCTCTTGCGCTCTTCCTCCCGAGTTTTCCCCCCCCTGACTTCTACTACTACGACTGCTGCTTCAGTTGTTGGTGATTGGGTGTCGTATTCTTCTTGGCCTGCAGCGGCTGAGTAGATGGACGGCGTGGACAAAGGCTTCTCCGCCACCACTGCCGTGTGTGCCCTGCCTCGTCCTCGCCCGCATGCGAAGGAGGGCAGAGGGGATACGAAGGCAGCATGTGACGACAATGCCGCGCAATCTATTGCAAGCACGCAACAAGCAAGTGCCCATGCAGCAGGGCGTCGTGCCATGGGTATGCCTAGGTCTGTGGGCCACGCAATGACGAACAGTCCTTCAACTCCTGCTGATGATGCGCACTCCAGTGCGTCGAGATGCCCTGCCCTCCAAGCTCCCAGTCCCGAGTCCACCTGTGTAATATACGCAGTACTGGATAAATTGAGTGTTCTGGATACCAAGCGTGCGAGACTCTTGAGTCCTTTGCCATGGAAATGCGTGGTATAAAAATAGCAGCCGTGCCTGGCCATAAAATCCTTCACGGCGATCATGTCTCCTCTGGCCTTTCCTTTGCACCTTCACCTTTGTGTCTTTTTGCGTAGGAAGCCGTTGGCTCTTGGCATGTGCATGTCTGATTTGATGTGCCTTGACCCTGCGCATATCATATCGAGAATCATCGGGTTCAGAGCTCATGGTACCGCTGATTTGGCAGTCCCTGTCTAGCCAGCCCCTCATGCCTCAAGTCTCACCTCCCTTCAACACACCCTACCTCACCCACTCCTCTATGAAAAACAGGATGGCGGGACGCCGACGGTCTCATACCAGCCTCATGCTACTAGTGCCGGTAGTGGCGATGCTCTTGAACGTCGTCTTGGCCTTCCAACCTCGTGTGGTGAGGTGCAGTCCCCAAGTAATGAGGAGCCGAGCGACGATCATGAGCTTCGAGGGAGAGAGTATACACGCAGAGCAGGAGCCACAAGAAGGACACATGCTATCAGTATGGAAGGCCATGCGTACCAAGTTAAGTGTGGGCACGGAGAGCTTGGGCAAGCTAGTGTTTGGGACGGGGGCAGCCGTGGTGGCAGGCTTCGGAGCCCCGCCGAGCGTGGACCTGATGAGAGCTGTGAAAGACGGGCGGCAAGACATGGGCACGGTCCTGCAAAGCATGGTACATCCCCCATCGGCCGAAGCATTCAGCCTGAAGCCCTTCTCGCGGCGCTCGCTGAAGGAGAAGCTGGCCTCGGTGCCGTGCTTCTTGGTCTGCAACCAACAGGGCTCGCCGTACCTGGTGCCGCTTGAGACGGGCTTCGACGTGGGCGTCGTCTTCCTGGATCCCGCAGACGCAGAGGAAATGCTACAGAGCATGATACAAAATCCGCAGACAGCCGACGCGCGGATACTGGTGATGGGCCTGGACAAGGGGCTGGAGCTGGTGCAGAGCGAGCCCCGACGGAACGGGAACCATATGCTCGTCTTCCAGTTCTGCCCGAGCGTGCAGCAGCTGAAGAACGCCAACGGCTTCCGTAAGGCCGGCTGGAAAGCGATCCTAGACCAGCGGCCGGACAAGTGGCGTTTTGGGTTCAACCGGCAGGGGGTGCGCAATGCGGGCTTGCCTGTGTTTTACTGCCCGGATCTGCGTATTGCCAAGGGCCGGGAGATGGTCAAGCCCATCTTCTTCTCAATGGAGGACCTGTACTACGCCTGGGACCGCAGCACGGCCGGTAAACATGGGGCGGCGCCCGGAGACGTCAAGACGCTGGACTTGCTGCGGGTGGTGGAGTGGATGTTGAATGAGCCCGAACAGACCAAGCTGGTTGGGTTTCACGCCAGCACCCAGGCACAGGACTACGTGGAGACGCAGCTGCGGGTCAAGGGCGGTAAGTCGCGACCAGTAAGGGCCAGCTAAATTCGTGGGGCTTTTAAGGGCGAGCAACAGTTGTGGGGGGAAGTTGAGGCGTTGAGGAAGGAGAGGGGGCGGACGTGGTGGGAGTGGAAAGCAGGTAGATACCAAGGCAGTGAGAAGGACAGCGAAGACATGACGACAAAGCGGAGTGTGCCTAGCACACATAACAACAACAACAACAACGACAACAACAACAATAATAGCACTAGAAGTTCAAATCGAAAGTAGACGGTAATCGGCATCGATACAAGTATATCCACGAGTGTTTCTTTCAATTTGCAAGTTTTACCCTTTTTTTTTTCTTTACATATCATCCACAACCTCAGCGTCGAACGCTAAACATACTGTTCTTGTCCATATTGCTGTTCCCGTTGTCGAAGAGCGAGGCAAATGCCGACGACGAGGCCATCTCTTTCTCTGCTGCTCGTTGCGCCTCAGTGGCCAAGGACGAGGTCGAAAGTCCCATAGGGGCACTCGACACGTGAGACGAGGACCCAGCTTCTTCCTTTCCGCCTCCGTTGGTGAGCAGCAGCTTGGCCACCTTGTGTGCCTTCTTTTTCTTTTTCAGCTGCCCAGCCTCGTCCAGTTTTTGCTCCCCCTCTCCCTTCCCACCCTCGTCATTTTGCTCTTCCCGTTGCTTCCGCTTCCTCTCCTTCTTCGCCTTACTCCTTCGGTCGTTCATGCGCCGACGCAATCTATTTTCTTCCTCCTCGTCAGGCACCAGTTGTATCAAGTCGTCAGCAACATCAAACGGGCCGTACTCGTCCTGCAAGCTCGCTTCCCCGATCTCTTTTAAGGCCCGCTCACTCAGCACCCACCCAGTGGACCGGATCACCACAAAGGGCTGCTTGGCGTTCATCTCCACGCGCGCCACGGGGCAGATATACTTGGACGTCAATTCTTCGTCCACAAAGGCTCCAGCGCCGGCATTATTGCTCTCCCCCTTGGCTTCCCTGGAGGCACTTGCTTCGTTGGCCGCGGCCACCGCTGCCGTCTCGTCTGTCCAGTTGGGGTTGATAGTAAGGCGGCATGGAATCAGGTCCTTCATCCCCCGGATGTGGGCAAATGCGGGATTAAGTGTTCGTTCCAAAAGTGCCAGTAGCACCGCCTCCTTATTGTACAGGTGTCCCAGCTCGCACGCCACGATGGGATCCCGCAGCGCCTCACTCGACACCGCACAGACCCGGCTGCGAATGAGGGCCCGGAAACGCTTGTTCATTTCCTCGCTCGGTTTCTCTCCCATCTTGTTGCCAAGGCCGCGCATGTACTTGCGCTGCATGGCCAATACGCCCCCATCGTTCCCCATGGATGATGTTGAGGTGGTAGAGGGAAAAGGGTAGGATTATAGGATGTATAGGATGTAGGAGGGCGGTGTAGGACGCCAGTACCTTTGCCTGTCGAAGGAGGGGAAGACGAGAACAGGTAAAAACCAGCGGCATATTTACGTCGTAGGATGAGTGTGTGGGTGTGTGGTGGCACGAGTTGTGGTTAGGGGGTTCACACAACACGGAGACAGAGGGTTCACTCAGGACTCCCAGAGCTTTGATAAATTTTGTCGAGACATGCTTCAAAAAGACATCAGGAAAGCCTTTACACCCACTCACAGGTCCAACAATTACCCTCAGGGTAATGTAGAAGTGATGGAGATCTGACTCCGCCATAGGGGGAGCGTGATGCCGCCAACCTCCCCGTTCAGCCTCTAGAGAGGAACTCTGAACCCGCTGGAGGCATCCGGGAGTCCCCGCCAGCGACCATTGTCCCAAACACTCTGGCGGGTCACATGAGGCTTAGATATCCCTAGCCTTCCTTCCTTGCTTCAGATAACATGCTGCCTTTCGAGGGGAGGGACGCATCAGCTGTGTGGCACCATCACCATAATAATTGTCATCGTCATTTATCATGTCTGGTCTCAACACCGCTGACCACTCCCACTGTCTGACTCCTCAAACTCACTACACAGTCAACCATGGGGCGCAGCACCAAGAGCGGGAAGCGGGAGATGAATCCGGCGGACGCCTATCGCAAGGAGCAACGCAAGAAGGAGATCAAGAAAAATAAAAAGGACCGAAAGCGCGTGCGGGAATTGGGTGCTTATGTGAAAGACCCCGACCTACTGAAGGTGGAGATGGAGAAAATGGAGAAAATGCTGACGGCGGGCTTGCTGGACCACAAGCTTCTGGGCAAGCTCGACCAGATGCGGCACCTGTACCCGGCCATCGTCAAGCTGCACGCCAAGAAGAAGGGCATGTTTGCTCGGGGCGGCACCGTGGATGACGAAGAGTTGGAGGCCATGCTCGACGAGGCCGAGCATGCATCAACCCAAGCTTCCGCCCCAAAGCAATCCGCAGCAGTAGCGTCCAGTGACGGCCAACATCCTGCAGCAGCGGCGCCTCCGGGACCTCCCCCACGAGGCATCCCCCTGCCACCTCCCGGCCCACCTCCCGGTACTTCTCCCCATTTGCAACACCAGTACAAAGCCGGCAGCAATAGCCTGCAGGCGACAGTGCCCATATACGGCCAGCCTCTTCCACCCCCATCCATGCTACCGCCCCACCTCGTTGGACGGCTCCCTCCCCCTCGCCCTCCCCGAGGACCCCCCCCCGGTTTGCCACGGCATTTGGCTGCCGCCAGAGGTCCTGAACTCCCACCCCCCCCTCCCGGTCCTCCTCCGAGCTATGTGGGACGACATGGTTCGCCCCTTTTGCCCACGCCTACGCAATCACCCTTGCCGCCCCCCTACCCCCAAGGGCCACCCCCTGGCGCTCCTCCAGGTATCCAGCCCTCAGGCTCGTTCCCTTCTTCGTCTGCCCGCCCGTCAGCCCGCGTGCAAACTGTGGCAGACCCGCTTGATCCCTCCGCTTCCAACTACGGGGAGTACCGAAAGATGTCCTACGTGGAACACCAGAGAGGCGGAGCCGGCCCCCAAGGACAAGGCCCTCTGCCACCCGCCATAATGGGCCCTAACATGCCACCATCAGGCACAGCTCTTCCTCAATTCAAAGGCCCATCCTCGACGCCAACCTTGTCGACGGCCAACTTTTCACGAGCTGCAGCAGCGGGGCCGGCATTGGGACCCGTGGTGGGACCGTCCAGGCCCACGCAGGTGGCCAAGGACTTGGTCGCTTTCATGCCTGCCTCCTTGCGCGTTAAGCGCCCTGTACCTCCCCCTTCTTCGGCTGCAGCCGCCAGTATCATGCGTCCACGCAATGTGAGTTTGGCTCCCACAGCTGCTGCTGTGGTCAGGCCCGCGGAAGGAAGTAGTGCGGCTGGATTCTCAGTGGTGGGTGAAGCAGTGAAACCCAAGGCCGCGCAAGATTCTTACGACCAGTTTATGAGCGAACTTTCCGATTTGTTCTGATGAGGATGTAAAAGTCAAAAAAAGGAGAGGAGGGGAAGACGGGCAACGATCGTATATTGCAGGAAGACGCAATTCCTGTTTGCTGCTTGCTTTATTTGACTTGCCGGTCTAGCTCGTCATTGATTATTTTTTGCTTTGTCCTGTCCTTTTTAACCGTCACTTCCACTCGAAATGTCAAAAGTTCACACAAACCGGAGTTGAAGTGGAAAACTGTCAGCTACCAAACTGCCCTTTGGCCGGACAAGAGCGGCACCACACTCGCACGCTTTGAGGCTTCGGATGTGCGACCCACTTACCACATCCTTTTCGTTCTCATCATCCTCATTTTTTCCCAAGCGAGTAAGGGATTCTTCGGGACAATCTTCGGTAAAGCCGCGGTGCACTTCCAGCATACCCACACCACCATCGCTACCGCTGATGCTTGTGGGGAAAAGCACAATGGAGGGATGGTAACCTAGATCATAGGACCCATGAAGCAAGTCTGCATCGCATACATTTACAAGGCGGCGTCTGGACCATGAAGTGGAAGAAGAAGTGATGCTTGCGTTCCTGGCACAGGTGCCCCGCAGAAAGTGGACCCATTTGGCGACGCTGGCATAAGTAAAATCGAGGACGCCTGGGGTAGCATGGGGAATGAGTTCGCAGACATTAAAAGGGCCGGTGTTGTGCAGGTGTGAATTGTAGCAGAACCCGTCACTGCTCACCAACATAACAACCGTGGAGGTCTCTTTCCCTCTGTTCCCTCTGATCCTCGCCATTGTGGCAGCGCTGGCAGCAACAGAATTGCCCACTCCCATTTCTACCACGCAATTCTCCTCTTCTGCTGATCCAGCCGAGAATTTGACTAAGGAATGTTCTGTCATGTACAACTTGCCCGCCGCCGAGGCAAAGATAAGCACTACACCCTCTCCTACATCAAGGACGGCAACCGCAGATTGCACTTCCCACCCCGGTGTTGCTTCCTCTTTTTTCCCTAAAACATTATCCGCTCTCCACCACAAGCACCCGTCACTCGTCACCACATCGTCCTGGAAGTCGTGATCGGTCTGTCTCCTCCGAACCTGATAAGCAAGAATGCAATACTTTTGCTGCCAGAAATTGTCGATGTACAGCTCCAGCAAAGTCAGTGTCGCGTTGCTCTTGCTCAGCTTCTGGTCCAATAGAAGAATTGTCGACGAAAAGGAAAATCGTACTGTCTCGATCTTTGGAGTCTCAGGCGTCCGCCGCCTCACTCTCCCTTTCGGCATCGAGACGGCCGCCATTGGAATGAAAGGAGATTTAATGCTTTTGAACGATCCCGTCAGGCAAAGCGTCAGTAATGGACAGATGTTGCCATCAGACACCCCGTTATCACTCTCAATATCATAAAGAAAATAATTTCCCATGGATGTGCTCACCAACAGTTTGTCTTCCAATACCGTTAAAGACTGGATGCGCCGTCCTTTACCTCGTTCCTTCCTTCCCTCCATGCCGGGCAAGACCAACCGAGTCGCCGAAGAGATCTCAAGCTCCCTTAAGTCCTGCCCCGAGGATGACGATAAGGGCTGCATGGGGTCAAACGCGTAAATCCGGTACTCGGCTCCGCGGCGATCAAGCAAAATCAAAGCCAGACCTGGCCTGATAATCGTGACCAAGCCACCCATATCCTCTTCCTCTGGCTTTTCCACTTCTTCCTTAATTTCGCCATCCTGTCGCAGCGGTTGGTTAAGTCCCAGTCCTGCATATACCTGAAACATGGCCGCGTCCGAGTTGCTGGCGAAGTCCAGGCCAGGTGCATGAGGCTGACCTCCCCGAAACACTTCCATCAACGCTTGAATGCCGGCTTGAGAGCCAGGCTCCCAGAGTTGATAAGGGTAGGCACCATCTGAGAACTTGCCATAATTCACTTTTGGATCAGCTAAGCCTTTCCACAACTCCAGGTCTGCCGGCTCGTTCAACACTTGAAAACGATCCAAGCCGTCCCGCACGAGATCCGAAACAAAGGCTTTTGCCGGCGCCGTTCCATTCATATATACACTGCGCCATGGCCGCCAGCGCTGGGCCAAGCAGTCGACAGGAACGCCCCCTCCATCAAGCACAAACTCGATCATGTCTTCCAGCTCTTGGGCCACCAGCATGTTCTTCGCGGCCTCAACAAATGCGTCTACCTTCCGTAACCATCTTGCCGAATGCCCTGTGTGCGATCGCGCCACCGAAAAGTTGTCGCTGCCGCCGCAAACGTCGCGGGGCGCGCCTTTGAAGCACAGCGCGATACGCAAACCCTCATGCCGTGCCACACTTTTCACAGGCTCCACGTGGGTCAGCACGCCTAAGACGTCGTCCAAATGGCTATAATAGCCCGGCATGGCGTAGTCCAGGCGGGGCAAAGGGGGGTCATGCGAGAGGATCAGGCAACCAGTGGAATCGTTACACCGCACGCCGCCATCGAAGTCTAGCCACCTCGGGTCGATTTTGAAAGATCGGGCGCCCTTTCTCACCAAATTTGGCCATTCCGACAGGCTATTGCAAGAGTGGACCTGGTACCTGACGGAAAAGAAGGGAGGATTCGGGGAAAGCGAAGTGAAATTCTGGAGCAATGCAGGGTAGGGTTTACTCACGCACTCAAAGACGTGGCCGCTTAAGACGGGCGGAAACAAAAGCACATGCCGACCAGCTCTAAAAAGGAAGGAGGAAAAGTGACACGCGATATTGAATGAGTATCCCTCTGGCACTTTCACCCCTCCCTACTCTGCTCACCCAATTTTATACCGCGCCTTGGCCGGCTTGGCGGCTATGAGGAAGCCCTCCTCTTCCCTGGCATATAGAAGCCGCTGCTGAGGAGTCCTGGCAGTGCTGACTACGAGGAGGATAGGGAGGAGGAGCAGCAGCAGGAGGAGGAGGAGGAGGAGGAGGAGGACAAAGGCAGTTCGGACAGACATGAAATAGCAATACAACAAGTGGCGGAAGACAATGAAGAGAAAGAGCACTTCAAGCAAGCTCACGCCCTAGCTCTCCCTCATGAGATGAATACCCGCCCTGTCATCGTCCTTATGCATGAGCCCCTGTAGCAGACAGTATGTGGAGTGTTTTTTAAAGTGGAGACGCGCAAGAATGAGCCGGAGCATATCACAAGAAGGCCGTCAGTGACGGCCAGGTTGAACACCCGGGTGATAAAATTGCGAAGGGCCGATCTTACCAGGTCAAGCAAATGCTATTTTGCAAATCATGTTCCGGCGTTCTACACTCTACTACACATGCTAGGACTTCATACCACGCACTTCTATTAACCCAGGTCGACATGCTGGCAATGGCCGCATCTGTGGGGCCAAATATCTGCTTTTTTGGTCAAGAAATGCGCCATCCACAATGTTGCTCTTGCCTCCAACAAACTACCCCCTCCTTTAATACTTCTCTTTGCCTGAACGAATCTCACTCACATAACTATGACGACATGGGCAGGCTCCAGATGTTAAAGGAATATCACTGTTAAAGCAATAATATGAGAAGGGGAGAGCGTTACCTCCTGCCCACCTGCCCACAGATACACGCCAAGAGCAAGAGCAATCGATCCAAAAACCTGCTTGTATTTCTTGCTGCAACATTGAGTGCAACCATCCCCCTTGCCATGCGATGCAGCAGCGGCACCATCTGGGCTTGCACGTAGAAATATCGCGTCGAGGCGTCGAGGAAAGACCAAGTCTGGGGCGGATGATGCTTTGTGTAGCCTCCCTTTACCAATCATCTAATGCTCCCACCCATTCCACTCACACAGGAGGACGCGATAGTCACCATGGCGACCAATGATATTGACAATGTGGGCGGGGATACAGACACGAAGACTTTGCAGCGTTTCATCATCTCCGCCACCAAGGACATCCAGTTGACTTTGCTCATGACCTCCATCCAGATGGGCTGCAAGGCTATTGCCCGTGCCGTGCGCAAGGCCGGCATTGCGGGCTTGTACGGGTTGCACGGATCGGAGAACATCTCCGGAGACCAGGTCAAGAAGCTAGACGTGCTCTCAGATGAGATCTTTGTCAACTGTCTCAAGGTATGCCGGTCAGGCCAGAAGGACAAGGAAAGCGTGCGTCTGTAGAATTTGCCTTTACTTCTCTCGAAGCGTACGTTCATCTACTTCTTCCCTTATTCGTTCTTTTGCCAGGAATCACACTGTTGCGCGGTACTCGTGTCGGAGGAGAGAGATGAACCTATCATCGTGGAGGCCACAAAGGCTGGTACGTACATAGCGGAGGCAGTACACGTCACCTAGCATTGAGAAAGCACGGCTGATAGGCCATTTCGTTGACTGTCCTTCCCCCCACCCTTGTGAACGGCTGCAGGCAAGTATTGTGTGGCATTCGATCCCCTAGACGGGTCGTCCAATATCGATTGCAATGTCTCCACGGGCACTATTTTCGCCGTCTACGAGCGCGTCTCCCCCTCCGATCAGACAGCCACGTAAGCCACCTTCTCCTTCTTCCCATTGTCACGTCCTTCTCATTATCACGCGTACCATTCTCGTCACTCTTCCCCTTTTGCATGCCCATCTTAATATTTCTCGTCGGTGCAACGCTGCCCTCTTTCTTATATTGCCCCCCTGTGCTTTTCCTATCAGCGTGGACGACATCCTGCGGGCGGGCACGGCGATCGTAGCGGCGGGATACTGCATGTACGGGTCGGCGACAGACATGGTGCTGACGTTCGGGCTCGGCGTGCACCGTTTCACGCTGGACCCCACGCTGGGCGAATTCATCCACACGCAGGGTCCTGTTCAATTTCCAGCCGTGGCCAAGCGTATCTACTCCTGCAACGAGGGCAACTACGCGCTGTGGGACGAGGCCATGCGCGCCGCCGTGGACGGCTTCAAGCAGCAGGACCCACCTTATGCAGCGCGGTACGTCGGCTCCATGGTCTCAGACGTACACCGCACTCTGCTCTACGGAGGTATCTTTCTTTACCCGGCCGACCGCAAGAGCAAGATCGGCAAGCTGCGCGTGCTGTACGAGGGCTTCCCCATGGCCAAGATCGTGGAGGACGCGGGCGGAATCGCCACTACGGGCCTCTTTCAGGGGAAAATACAGCGCGTACTCAATCTGCACCCCACCGGCGTGCATGATCGCTGCCCCATCATCCTCGGTACGCCCTCCGACGTACAGACCGTGCTAGACATCTATGCCCAGGTGTCCGCCGAGACCGCCAAGAGGGAGGCGGCGGCCAAGTCGAAAGAGCTGGCCCTGTCCTAGGCGGATGCGTGCATGTAGATTCGACAACATGTCACCTAAAAGACGCTGCATGAAGATGAACAGGACGAACAACTGCAAAACTGGACCATAAGAACAAACAGAAGCAGCAGCTACGGCAACAATAACCACAGCCAGATTAAATCTGGCAATTGTACTTACTGGCCAACCAGCCCAGGAGATGTGCTTCTCTGTATTTGAGAGGGAGGAAGTCAGAGGACGAAGTGGGAAGAAAAACACATTTAAATGAGAGACAGAGACGGAAGACTGCATCTCATTAGGAGTTGTGTGTGTGTGTGTGTGTTTTTTTTTTTGGCGATTTTATTTTTTCAGTATGGATAGCGGTGGTTAAAAGAACGAAAAGATATTCCGTTGCAGGAAGTGTGGGGCGTGACGGAAATGTAGGATGGATGGCACAACATGCTGTTGGGTTACCAGGGATTTGAATAAGTTGGAGATGGCATTATGTGATCGATGTCAAAAAAATACGCAATAAGGAAAGAGACGCGCACATGTGGCATGCTGGGTTGGAGTGTTTCGCTTTGCTTTTTTTCATCATAGTATGGTCATCCTGTTTTGTTATACATGGCCCCCCAAAAATCACAATTACATGTATCCACATACGTATGCGTATTGATCTTCTACACCTTACTCTAGCACTTTCTACTTCCTTTTTCCCCGATTAAGTCCGACGAAGGACCAAAATGTGGACGAGGAGGTACAGGAAGCACTTTTTGTCCTCTTTCTTGATCCCATCATGTACTCGTCAACGCTCTATTCTACAATCGCGCCAAGCAAGCGGACAATTCTGCTTTTCGATGGATCTCGGTCGATGAATAGCAGTTGCCATCAATCGATCATTCCTTAGACTTACCTCGTCGCATAATGTTCTTGTCTTCAGGACCTATGAGCACCTCGTCTTTTTCTATGATTGGAATATGTATTTGTGTAGCATTATGTACAATTTTGAGGTCCTTCACCTGCTCATGTCACATCGGCCCACTTTCAGGACAATTGATAGCCGCGACGACGGCGATCTTTGTAGCCGTCACCTTTTCGTTCTCTTCTTCCATACACCGACACCGCTCAGCCAACTCGTTCTCGCGGGCTCTGAATTCGGCCTGGTACATCTCGAGGGTTTGCTGATCCTCGAGGGGCAAGAGAGGCTCCGCCAGCAAGGCTTCTATCATCAGGCGGGCCTGGGCGTAGAGCTCACGGCCCCGCCCCCACTGCCCGAGCAGCTCCTTGACGGCCCCCTCCTTGGCCAGACTGAGCGCGTGCTTGTATAGTAACTCCTCGGCCGACCGCGTGACAAGGCCCAGACTCGCCGTCCACTCGCTTCCTTCCATGCTCCCTGCCTCCTTCTGATGTTGCTGCTGCCGCTTATTCAAATGCACGCGACACTCCTGTGCTCGATCCAAGATGATGCTGAAATGCAGCTCCAGCCACCCTTGCAACAACGAGATACGCTCCTGCAACGAACCGCTCGACGCCACTCCAGCCCCACTACCACTCCCGCTGCCGGTGACACAGTTGCTGGCATCCCCATCCAGCTGCCCGTCAAGTGAGCCCGGGTGCTGCCAGGCTGCCAAACGCAAATTGCTGGTATGCGGGCTGCTCCAGTATGCCTGAATGACGTCGATAACCTGGCGCAGAGCCTTGATAGCTGTTCCCACCACCGACAGCGCCTTCAGGTACAGCACTAGCGCATCCACCAAAAGCGCGACAGCCCTGGTCTCTGCCGTCACTTGGGACTCAGAGGAGGAGGAGCTTATGGAGGAGGTGTTGGTTCCGGTGATTGAAGATCGACCCTCCTCCTCGTCGTCGGCCCCTTCCTGACAGAGCCCGTTCTCCTGCAACAGGATGGTGTGCATGGCCGAGTGCAGGAGCCCCAAGCCCGGCGTTGAGCCCCCGCGCCGTAGCGAGAGGCCGGCAATGGCAGCGGCATCTCCGAGGGATGCAATGAGAATGGCATGACGTGTGGAATTCTCTACGTAGGCCAGCACTCGCAGTGCCCCCTCCAGCGAGTCCATCGACTTGATCGTCACCACCGGCTGCTGCTGCTGGGTCTGCCCCTGCACCACGCAGCCCAAAGGCTGTTGCATGTACAAAGTCCCGTGCAGTCCCGCAAGTGGCCCGCCATTATCCGATCCCTCTTGCTGCTGTTGCTGCTGCTGCCGCTGCTGCTGATAGTGATGGTGGAAGGAGGGCGAGACGGCGGGGCGATGGCAGTTCCGGCGGTGTTGGCCCTGGTCTGTTGAAGAGGGCACGTCGTGTGGCACCCCGGCGTTGACAATCACGAAACCGTCCGACTCCACACTTTCAGCCCCATCTATGCCCCCCTGGAGGCCCCCACCTCCCACGCCACCCGAGGACGAGGCGGACGAAGAGGAGGACGAGGAGGAGGACGAAGGAGAACACCGGGTCATGGAGGAGGCGGTCACCGACGTGGAGCGCCCGTGGCCCGAAAGCGCCACGGCTCCAGGTGGACTTGCGGTCAGTGGCTTAAAGGGGTTCACGCGCGGGGTGGGTGGGGCCGCCATAGGGTTGATGCTGTTGCTGTTGCCGTTGGTCTGGAAGGGCAGCATGATGGGTCTCGCCAAAGGCGCGCGGCTACTGACCGCGGTCGTGGCAGCGGTGGCGACAGTGCCCGCCAAGATGAGCCCTTCAAAATCGCCATCAATCATCTTCCTGCTCACATTATGCCCTCGCTGGCGCTGGGCCACGGGTTGCTCCAAAGAGGGACTGGAGGTCCCCGTGGCGACGCCCAGAAAAGGCGACTCCGCCATTGACATCCGCCTCGTGGGCGTGGCCACGTCGGACGGGGCGACAGTGGAAGAAGGGGGCGAAAAAGAAGAGGGTTGCGCAGCAAGCACAGAGGGTGGACGAGAGTGGTCGATTCTCTCCTTTTCCCTTCCATGCCCATGCCCCAGCGGCAGGCCCCCAGCCCTAGTGTTCCTGCTGCTACCGCTACTGCTATTGTTGCTCCTGGTGGTGGATGTCGTCTCGTCCTGCCGGATCAGGGTGGCCACGTGATGGTTCTCGTGGTCGTCGAGGAGGATGCCGCTACTTTTCATATCAATAAAGTCGTTCTGGAAGAAATCCTCGAAGGAGATGCGCTCCAGGGGCTCGCGCTTGAGCAGGCGCTGGAGGAGGGCGAGGCAGGGTCGAGAAAGGTCCACGTCGCCAGGGATCTGCAGCGGCCGTTTAATGACTTTGAGCAGCTCCACCTGATTTTGTGCGGCAAAGGGCGGACGGCCAGCAACCATCTCGAAGAGCACGGCGCCCACGGACCACAAGTCGGCCTTGGCGTTGTATTGGTTCTGGCCCAGAATCTCGGGCGCCATGTACAGCGGGGACCCGCACAGCGTCTCGGCCATGGAGCTGCCCTCCAAGTGGCGTGCGAAGCCAAAGTCGGCGATTTTGAGGACGGCCCACGGGGAGTTCTCGGTCAGCAGCAGGTTCTGCGGCTTAATGTCACGATGAACAAGGTTGCGGTCGTTCAGGAACTTGAGGCCGGCTGCCAGGTGGCGCAGGAAATGCTGGGCCGTGGCCTCCCCCAGGCGTGCGCCCGGCTGATGCTTGATAAATCGCTGCAGGTCGCCGCCGCGGCAGTACTCGAGGATGATGTAGATGTGTCTGTCGCTGCGCTCGATGTCGTACAGGCTCACAATGTTGCGGTGCGCATGGTTCTTGAGGATGGATATCTCCGACTCCAGGTTCTCCTGCAGCTTCAGCGTCAGCCGCTCCTGCGAAATGTCCTTGATGGCAGCCTCTTCACTTGTCTCCACATGCACGGCACGGTACACCGTGGCGAAGGACCCCTTGCCCAGCTTCTCCAGTCGGTGGTAGTTCGGGGGACCATTCCGCGTTGAGGACGTGGCGGTGAGGTTGGATGCGTAGGAGGGAGAGGGAGCGAGTACGGAAACGCTCCTGACGGTTGTGTCGGTGCTCATGTTCATCTAGGCACTCGATCTATGCTGACATGTACATATACCTACGAAGCTATGCTTTCAGCTTCTAGCTTCCGTGGGTTGGTCCTTTGTGTTAATTATGAATCGAAAGCGGTACGCGAAGATAAATTGAGTGTTCCTAAGTACCTAGATGTATAGCTTGCTAGCCTCTTTTCCTGCGAAGTGGAAAGCTGAGGGATGCCCTCGATTGAGGGTGGCGCCTGCGCTGCAGATTAGGAGGGGTCTCTCCCTTGCTCCTTGCCTCTTGAAGCCACGACGGTGCTTTTGAGAAGCTTTGGAAAACAGCTCCCTTCTCCGCCTGGTATGGCGTATTGTGGAAAGAAAGACGCTACGCCAGGGACCTGTATGAGCGTGTGTGTGCGTTTGTGTGTGTGTGTTTGTGTATGTGCGCATGGTGCGTATGACTTCGTCTGGCACAATCTGAGCATCAGGCGTGATAACGGATGATGAGCAAGCGAGTCAGGCGGTGCTGTAGCACAGTTTATATTCTCCCCGGCTTAATGAGAGCATCTGTGTCCTACCTGCGTCCTTGGTTTTAGCATGTGAAGGCGCAGTGAAGGGTGGAAGGGACAAGACAATGCTTTGGATTCGCGGCAATCGTTCTGCCAACCGACGATATGACGAGACATATGGAGAGTGCCCGAGCGGCAAAATTTTCCTTCAAAATGCAAGAGCAGAACTATTGCATCAAGAAGAGCAAACGGTATTGGTTAATGCCTCCACTCATTCTCTTTGGGATTTTGACCGTTGTAGTTAGTCTTCTGTCAAGACCAAGAGTCTCTCACAAACAAAAATCTGGACCCGATTGAGATACCCGACCCCCAAATTTTGAAGAGCCCCCCGCTTGAGCGCGATATTCCGAGATTGCTCCAGGATGATAGCCACTGAGGTTGCCACCAGGGGGACGTATCCCAGTGCTTTCTCGTCTTGTTCCTTACTGGCCGTTTCTTTTTCGTCCGCCAGTGGCTCTGCGTACACCACCGCTGCTGGTATCGCATCGTTTCTGATCTCTTCCTCCTCCTCCTCCTCCTCCTCCTCCTCCTCCTCCTCCT
>Ga0160419_100284_pt1 | contig 35091 bp, 29 predicted proteins | sample CelAP2metagpilot_2_FD_108196 | JGI IMG/M metagenome (GOLD analysis project Ga0160419, IMG submission 108196) | Phycosphere-associated microbial communities from Cellana algal ponds in Kailua-Kona, Hawaii, USA - Cellana AP2-4-25 metagenome pilot ... | reverse complement strand
GAGGAGGCGGAGGCGGAGGAGGCGGAGGAGGAGGAGGAGGAGGAGGAGGAGGAGGTCATAGGCGGGCCATCCGAGGACTTTGTTGGTGTGAAACCTGAGAACACTTCGTGTCTCGGGACGGCAGTGGGGCACGTAACATCCTGCGGGTGTACAGGAATATGGTCCGTGGGGAAACTCGTCCCCATGATCTTCGGTTTGGTCAACCGCGGATAGATATGCGGACACTCTATGTGTAGCCTTCCTGCTCACCTCCTCTTTTCTCCTCCTTTCGCTTCTCCTCCTGGCCCTGTGTGGGCCGTCCGGGGACTTTGCCTGATCGAAAAACCTGTCAAAGTCGCTAGTAAAACTCGGACAAGGGATAAGGGGTGAATAGGCAACATTGGCAACATTTTATTGTTGGAAGGCTCCCCCTCGTATGCAAGTCCTAGAGGACGCAGGTTGCATGCGATAGTTCTAGAGGGATGTAACATCTAACGACCAACGACCCATTTTTACGTATGTGTGTAGCAGATGTCGGTACATCAAGCAACAACCAAAAAAAGGAGCAACTAACCGATGGGCCGGGTTACAGCAGCACACTCGCCATGTCGTGTCGGATCAATCTTTCGAAGCCCTTGATCACTTCAATGTGGTAGCTTTGGACTTACCGCTTGAAGGCCTGTGAGGCAGCTAGGGGGATGGGAAGGTTTTAAGGCTGACATAATGTATGTGTTATTTCTTTTGTCCTGATGGCTCCTACGAGGTACTTGCGTTTTTGTGCCGCGTGTCCTTGCTTGCTCATTTTGCTTGCTGCCCTCTCTCACACGAACGATCCTTTCCTCCCTGAACATTATCTCTCAGCTGCAGATTGCTACATTACCTGCAGGACTGGCTGGTGAACTCTCCCGATATCGCCTTTAGCCACGGACAAGAAGGACATCGTGCGTGGCGAAGCAAGACGGGCACCCTCGGGCGAGGCTGCAGAAGTGAGCCATGCCGTTCCCTTGTCCTGTCCCACGGCGCAACAACGAAGAGAGGATGGACGCTTTATTCAAGGCACAGCGAGGAAGGAAAGAGTCGGAGCGCCCACGGCGGGGGAGAAGAAGAGGCAGTCCGACAGGGACAAGCACGAAAAGGGTGCTTTTGGGCAGCGCGGTGAGCAATTCGTGCATATGTTTCGTCTGCCTGTCAACGGCCAATTAATACTATTGCTTTTTTAAATTACAAATGTTCCTTTTTTGGGAGGAAAGCAATTACGTATGGTAGGCCCCCATGATTTGGCCAACGTCCTGTCTTCCGTCACTTTGCCATGGAATGCCAAAACGGCTGTTTGATTCTATGGTGTACTTTCGCACCCTCCCTTCTTGATACTGATCACATGATACACGCACACACGCAGGTGTTCCATGTTTTGTGCCTCAGGGCATCCGGCATGCCAACCGCATTTGTTTTGCCAATCTCACTTGCGACCTTCGGAAGGCCCGACGACGCGGCCAGGATGTCGGCAACCAGGGAGAGAGGGACTGTATATTGGAGTACAACCGAACGTACGAGTGCCAACGAGCGTGATGCGTACGACTTCGAGAGCGACGACCAGAGGACAATAGAAAGTCTGTCGCGATCACCGCAACGACCAGCATCAAGGATCGGGCAGCTATTCTCGCGACTTTTACCCAGGGCGGCCCTGATAGTGCTTGGCGGGGGTTGGCTTGGGAGTGGCAGCGGGAGAGGGGGTTTTCTGAACGATGGAGGGTGGCCGTATGCGGCTCGTGCGGAGGATGAATTGGCGCAATACGCGAAGGAAGGCAACAAGGTGGGGGTCGACGCAAAGTGCTTCGTGCAAAAGTGCTCACTGTCCACGCACGACTGCCTCAATAACCCGGACTGTCTCAAGGGCCTGTCATGCCTCTCCAAATGCAAGGGCGAGGGAACATGCTCCACTGCATGCTTCGCCAAGTACGGCAATGGAGTGCTGGATAACTTCTTGCACTGTGCCGTGGAGCAACAGGACTGCGTACACGTGCCGCGCGACCGGTCGCGGGCCACCTGGACGGACCCGGACACGGTGGGGCTGGACAAACAGATCTCACCCTCCTTCCAGATCTCCTCGCTGGAGGGCCGATGGTACAAAGTGATGGGCATGGATGCGCGCTATGACTGCTTTGACTGCCAGGTAAACCACTTTTCGCCCAAACCGGGCGGCACAGACACCATGCTAGCCGACGTATCCTTCCGTATGCCCAGACCGCGCGCCCCGGGCTTCTGGGAAAATCACATCACAGAGGAATTGCTAGGGGACGGGTCAGGCGCACACCGATCCATGCACTCGGTAGGACGCATGTTCGGGCTAACGTTCTGGGAGAACTGGTACGTGATCGGCGAGAACACGGCCGAGGACTCGGAGTTGCCGGCCTACAAGTTCGTCTACTACACGGGCCACACTCTGCAGGGCAACTATGAGGGCGCCTTTGTCTACGCCCGCACGCCCGAGCTACCGCCCGAACTTATGTCATCTATCTCCCGGGTAGCGCGTGCCAACGGACTCGATCCCACCAAGTTTTGCAAGATCCGCAACGCCTGCTTCCGCCCGGATGCGCCACCCCTCGAGGCGGGCACATCTTCCCCCGTGGATGGCATGAAGCTTACCACCGTGGCCCCCACCTCCTTCGCAGGGATAAAGGGTTGGCTGAAAACCCGCGCTTTATGGCTGCCCCGGCAGGTTTCGGAACTGAAAGCGGCCATGACGCGGGAACTGGACGACTGGTTCGAGGACCCGACCAAGACCAGCGACTGGCTGATGAGGCAGCAAGAGCGTATGATAATGGTTGCGGATGAGCCGCGCGCGGGCGCCGTGCAAGTCATCGCCAGTCGTACCTCAGAAGACGGTAACGGCGGCGACAAAAGTGGCGACAATACCGTTTCAACTCCTCTTCCTGCTCATTCTGGTGCGATTGCCGCAGCTTCCTCGACGGTCCAGTTGGATAGTGGGAAAGGCAGTAGAAGCACTAGCGGTGGTGGACTGCCACCAGTATTTGTGGACTATTTGGCCAAAAAGAGTCCTTAGGTAGATTAGGAGGTTGTTGCATGTTTTGATGTCCCCACAACATGCGTTGTTCCTCCCTTGTTTCTTGTTTTCATTGTTTTTATTAGGACACAGCAATGCATGTAACGACAAAGGATCTGATTCATGCTCTGCCTGAATGCAAACAGAAAAGTAGCGAGTAGATTTATCTCACGGTCGTATGAAAAAATAAAACGAGATTTAGATAGGGCTATCTTGACGGCTTGATAAGTAACATGGACAGACACATCCATAGACCTTTTGAACCAAGTCTCATTCGTTTATCGTAACTTTCCTTCTCTTCGCGTGCTGGTCCTGACCTATTTCAGCCGTTTTCCATTCAAGTATCCTACATAAACAGCGGCCTGCTTTTGAAACTGTAGTTCCTGCCATAGTTCTCGAATATTTCGCTCTCCAAGCTTCCGTCGCCCTTACAAGTGTTTCACTTCTCAGCCGCTGCCGCAGAGGCCTTCTCGTCTTCGACACCTCCTGTGCCCTTGTAGCGATAGAAGCAGAGGTACGCCATATGCCAGTCCCCGCCCCCTGAGAGCTGTAGCACTTCAGACGTCTTGCACTCCGACACGTCCTCGTCGTCGAAGACTAGCCAGTTATCGCCCTTCTGCCGGACCCAGCCCATGTAGTGTCCGCCGTCTGCTGTCCGACCCTTGTGCGTCACCACGCCGAATAGCTCGTAAATGCCCTTGAAATCCAGAGGCAGTCCGGGTCCGCACGGTGTAGGAGACACAACCGCGTTCGCCGACTCCGCCATGGACATGGCTAGCGCCGCTCGCAGCGCGGCCTTCTCCTCCTCGTCCTCAACGTCGGCAACCCCAGCGTCGGCCACGGCAATGTCCTTGCTTTCATCGCCCATGTCCTCCTTATCCAGACCCTTACCCAAGATTTCGTCTACTTCCTTCTCACGCGTGATCATAAGCCGATCCTGCAGCGTCTTGTTGCAGAAGTCGAACATGTCCAGGGTCTCGGGAAAGGTAACGGTGCGAAGGGACTTGCATTTGACACCGGCGTGGTCCTGGCTGTCCGGAGTAGCCTTCCAGAAGAAGCGCATAAACTGTACGCACAGGTAGCGGGGCAAGCGTGAAATGCGCGTTGTCTTGTTCCAGACCGCGTTCCGGCCCAGCACCGCGCTCTGCTTCTCGATGGTGCCCTCCAGCGCCAGCTTGACGCCCTCATGCAGGTAGTTTATCTTCACGTCGCTGCCCGCACCGCCCTGAATGTTGCACACCAGCTTACGCACTTGGTCGCGTTTAAGCACAGCCGGCTCTGCCTCCGTCTCAGCACAGGTCAGGGTGTCCTCCACCTCCATGCCCAGCAGAGCGTCCACGAAGTTTCCCGCGTCCTCCAGCGTGGGCAGCACGTACGCCTCGCGCAGATTAGCGGCCAGCGAGGTTAGCAGCTCATTCAAAAACTCATCCGCATCCTGCTGCATAAAGTGGCCCCGAGATTGCTGAGCGAATTGCGGAAATTGCTGGCGCAGAAGCATGACGAACTGCATCGGCGGTACGGGCTCGGTAGTACCGTCCAGCAGGTTGAGCGTGTCCTTGAGGGCGTTCGTCAAGAAGGGTTGTTGGTTGGTGCCCGTGCCCGTGAACAGGTTCAGAGCTTGTCGGAGCTCCGGCACGTATCGCAAGCACTGCAGTGTAGAGTTGAGATAGCAAGTGTTGCCGAGATTGCGCAGGCCCGCGGGGAGAATTGCACCAGACTTGGCCTGATCGGCCTGTGCCATGTCCTCCACAAAAACTACCTTCTCCGCGGGTTCTTTGACCACGTCTGCCGTTCCCACCAGCATAACTACCGCTCCGTCCTTGACGATGAGCTTGGAAAGGTCCTCGTCATCTTTGAGGGCTAGCTTCCACAAACCCTTTCCCATGAGCTTTTGCCGCTCCACGGGCACGCCTGTCAGCTCGGAGACATGCTGTTTGAAAGCCAAGGCGGGCTGAGTGATGTCCAATGGGACATCCGTAAAAGTCTGTTTGTTCCACTTGATCTGTACCTTGGCAGGCCCCATTGTGCGTGTTTGACTGTAGGGGCTTGGAGTACTGGTTGTGTGCGGAGCTAGGGGTTAATTTTATGTGGTGGATGGGCTCCACCCGAAAACGAAGCCAGTAGCGACCACAATGTTGTGCGGCCCACGTGCAGAGCTATGTGTATCAAGGCACATATTTTGCGTGCATGGCGTTCCCTTCCCTATAATGAGACAGACGCTAGCGAGGCCACGCGTGTCAACATTAATTCTTCGCGAATTCTGCAAAAATATGAAAATGAGCGATGCTTCCTCCACAGCGCGAGGTTTGCTGTCTAGATGCATCAGCAATGACAAGCAAAACACTGGGTCAAACATTGACAAACATAACGTTTAGGGGTTTCCCTGATCGAATGATTCTACGTCGCTTTCTTTTTTTGGGGCGCTTACGTTTTGAAGCTTTGATGGTATGGGTCAAACCAAAGACAAATATAACGTAAAGGGGTTTTCTTGATCGAGTGATTCTATGTAGCTTTCAATTTGTGCCTACGTTTTTGAAGCTTTGATGGCATGGAAGCGATACTCTGCTTCCCTCCCCCACCCCTGCCCCCCTCTGCTGAGAGACGCCTTCTGGTGGGAGAGCCGAGCACACCCACCAAGACACACGTGGGATTGAGAGCATTTCCTGCCTCTAATGTCATCGCCAACAGTCAGACACATTGCTATAATTGGCTGTTACGCGACAAAGCAGCAGCAATCAGTCAAGTCGTTGCGGAAGCATGTTCTCCTTCTTTCCTATGTCACTCTAGAGCTCGTCTGAGAAGGTGATCTCCCCGTCCTCGTCGTCTTCGTCCTCGTCGTCTTCGTCCATCTCGGAGATCTCAATATCGGAGCCAGAGAACATGCTCTCACCATCTTCCCCATTGACCTTGGCGTTCTTCATCATCTCTTCGCGCTCAGCCTTCTCTTTCTCCACGCGCACCGCCTCGGCCGCATCGAACATAGCTTTCTCGCCCTCCTTCTTGGCCCAAAATGTATCCTTCGCATAGGCTTTGGCCTCATCCAGTGAGTCAGTCAGGATGATGTCGTCGAACATGGTGCCCGACTTGACTTGCCAGAGCTCGAAGCCGACAGCCGTCACCTCCTTGGCGCGTGCGTGCAGCTTGGGGTCCTCGAAGTAGTCGGGGTTTGGCACCTGCGGGTGCTCCCAGACGCCCTTGTAGGCCGGGTTGTCGATCATCCTGGGCGTCCAGGTGCCCATGTACTCGGGGTTGTCCACCATGGGCGCCTCCCAGGCCCCATCCTCCTCCTCGTCCCAGTCCTCGGGCTGAACGGCCTCAGCGTCAGGCACGGTGGCGGGGATGTCGTCCCAGCCGGCCGGCTTGATATCTGACGGATCGACAATCATCGCCTCGTCCACCCAGTCCGCTGGCTTGCTCTGGGCTGGGTCCGGGATGGTCTTGGGCGGGAGAAAGTCCCAGGCGCCCTCCAGGGCACCGGCGCGAACGGACTCGCCGTCGATGAGGACGTTGAACGAGTTGTTTGCAGCAATGAGGTGCAGCGTGTACAGGTGACTGAGCTGATCCGTGCGCGTGGGCACATCCTGTTTGATCAGGAGGTTCTTTTCCTCACTTTTGACCTGCGGGTAGTTGAAGATGACGTGCGTGCGCTGCGTCGAGCCACATATATCGGGACCGAACATGATTTGATAGGGCGAATCGCCCCCAAAGGAGGCTTGATCCAGCTTGGGCCCTAGTAATTTGATGTAGGCGCCACCACAGTCCAAGCGCTGCTCGTGCTTGACGGTGAACTGGAGCACCAGGTCCTTGCCCTCGTTCGAGAAGGGTTTGGCCAGCTTGGCCGAGAGGCCGTAGAAGCGGGCGTCTTCCGTGGTCTTGATCCCCTTGTCATTGGCGTCCCCAAACCAGTCACCGGCTGTGAGCACCCACTTACCCATCTCCTCTGCCGACTTCCATTTGCTGGGCACAACCCACCGGGTCTCCCATTTATCATCGAAGTTCTCCTTGAAATAGACAGTGGCCGAAGCCGTGGCGGCCAGCATTCCCACCGTGAGCAACCCGCGTCCGGCCATTGTCTTGGTATATTGAGAGTGCGATTCACCTATGTGTTATCAGTAGAAGATGAGGGGTAAGCTGAATAACGATTGCAGGGGGCTGAGCCACTGAACTCCGAAAGTCTCAGTCGACGCACACAACCCGGAACGCGGGGCGAGGCGTGGGGCGTGAGCGGTACACGCATGGGCGCATAGACTCAGAATGTACATGAGGTATATGTGTCATGAAGGCGCGGGGCTGTGGGCTTGTTGGAAAACGGGCATGGTGCAATTCAAACCACAGCCCTCGGTGGGTCGGTTGCTCTGGCCCTCCTGCGTCGAGTACGGCTGCGCGTGTTCGTGCTTCGGTAGTATTCCTATTGCCCACGCCTAGAGATTGGTGATGATTTTGCCGACAAGTGGAGAGCCGTCTTTCGTATGCGGAAGCCCATGCAAACTTCCCACGCCGAGGGATTGCTAGCTGGTTCTTTCTGCGAGTTTGAATCGGAGAAGAGGGGGAGGTGGGCGCCTATGGGCGCGACTTGGCGATGATCGCTGGCGATTGCACGATGGATGAGCCTTCCTGGGATTGTGCCATGCAGCGAGGCAGTGCGAGTACGAATGAAAGACGCGAAGGGCGCTTCTAAATACCTCAGAATTTGCCATATGAGCTCATGATCGCGGAGTGTGAAATGTGTCGGAGTATGAGGCATCCTGTGATTGGTTCATTTGAACCCATTCGTCGTCTGTCGTCCCGTGCAGGTTCGACCTCCTACCCCTTTTTTCACCCTTCACCTTCCTTCATACATCCATTCGTCCACGGACACCCCACCAGACAGTGTACTGCTTGATGCAGCCGTTCTTTACAGAACGACGACGAAGCACGCCCACATCTACGGTTTCTTTCCTTTTTTAGGGTTCTTCGTTATGGTTTTCAGTCGCGGTCAGGTCGCGGCGGCAGCGACGACGCGAGTCTTTACCTTGAGTGACCAAACACGCCTGCAGATTAAGGTGGGAGATTTGACGAAAGCGGCCATTGGCGCCATAGTGAACGCGGCGAACGAGCGGATGTTGGGTGGAGGCGGGGTGGACGGGGCCATCCATCGGGCAGCAGGGCCTAGGCTTTACGACGCGTGCAAGGCAGTGCCCGAAATCACGCCGGGTGTTCGTTGTCCTACGGGGGAAGCCCACCTCACGCCAGGCTTTGAGTTGCCGGCATCTTTCGTCGTGCATACGGTGGGTCCGGTGTACGAGAATGACTTTGTGTCGGCCCCCTTGCTTCGGGCCTGTCACCAGAGCTCTCTCGGATTGGCCTCGAGAGAAGGTGTGGCATCGGTGGCTTTCCCAGCCATTTCATGTGGAATCTACGGGTATCCGGCATCGAAAGCTGCACGCATTGCTGTCCAAAGTTGCATTGACTTCATCAGGGAACAGGTGAGCTGGGGGAAATGAGGCGGGATAAGGCATGCGCTTGAAGAATGAAGAGAGCAGGAAAAAAATCTTTCTTTTGCGAAAAGCGTGTGCACGAATCCCGCCAGTCGAAGCAGTATTGAATAAATGAATGATCACATCCATATAAATATAACCAGGATTCTACATCCCCGCTTCAAAACATCGAGTTTATCCTATTCTCACAAGAAAATTTCACTGCCTGGGTCGCTGCCGCGGAGGAGCTCACCCAACCTAGCTCCCGCGGCGCAGAAACCTGTCCAACCATCGAAAGCTGAGATGCAGCGACCAATTGCAGCGTCCTCATCATCACTTCAGCCAGATGATTTGACTCCAGCCATTGGAAATCCTTCTGCGAGCAAGCAGCCGCAACAGCACCGGCAGCAACAGCACCGGCAGCAACGGCACTGCCAGCTAAAGAAGCAGAACGAAATCAGGGGGGAGGGGGGACGGACAAAAATTTCAACAGCCACACCTGTAGTGCCACTGCAAGTTGAATGAAGTACAGAAGGAAGTGAGGAAAGGGATGGATGGGATTTGGCCCAGAACTGTCACATCCTCTTCAAGTATCGCAATTCGTTGTCTTCTTTCACCTCGGTCGTTGTTGCCCACTCACTGTCGCCCCACGTTGTATCTCTCCTCCTTTTCACGCCATGACAGGCAGTAGAAGAGGGCATGGATTAGGAATAGGTAGAGGAGGAGGAGGCGCCGCGTAGGTGCAGAAGCAGAGAGTGCATACCAAGGCGTCTAGCTCCACTGACGGGAGAGGGACAGGAACGAGGCCTTGAAAAGGGAATAAAATAAAAGAAGCGGGGTCGCTGTTACAACCACTGCGGACGCGCAGCTTTGACGAAAAATGACGCCGTAAAAAAACACACACATATGACACGAAGAAGACAGGAAAAACTAGCTGAGAACATAAGAGCGATTCTTCGAGCTGCACTCGATAGTCTTGTTGGAGTTTTTCATGTTCTTCTTCTGGCTGTGTTTTGTTGAAATTGATCGTTACCGCGAAGCTAAAGAATGTTTTTTTAAGCCCCTTTTTTACAGAGCAATGTCCGCAGCCGTCAAGGGAAGACACAAGGGCCAGAGAGAAGAACAGACCCCCAAGCGCCCTCCCTCCACATCCTGTCCGTCCCCCCTACGCCCCGTGCCCCCTCACCAGAAGAATTCATTGGCCCGGGGCGCCACAAGCATTCTCACCACTACTGTTGGTTACTTCTGGCCCTTCTTCTTCTTGGCCAGCTGCTTCTGGTAGAACTCCAGCTCCTTGCCCTCCAAGATGTAGCCGTCGGCGCGGCCGCTCTGACCTGGGCGGGAGGTGATGCAGGCCAACAAGCGTCCGGATGCAAACTGCTCCTCCAAATGCGTCTCAAGGTCCCCCTTGCGCTTGGCCAGTTTACGAAGCGCGTGGTTAGACTTCTTGACGGCCTCTGTCTCGGTGGTCTTGGCGGCCGCGGCCACCGCTCCCCTCTTTTTCTTGCTGCCCACCTCCTGGCCATAGTGCTGCTCATAGTACTGTCGGAAGGGCGTGGCGTCGATCTGCACGACGGCGCTCTTGACAAGTGTCTTAGTGCGGACCAGCTCGTTGTTGGAGGCGTTGTAAACTACATCTAGGATGCGGGTCTTCTTCGCCTGGGTCTCGGAGCGCCACGCAAAATTGCCGGTTTCCAGGCGCAGTGCGCGGAACTTAAGATTCCCACCTCGTCCCCGCACCACGTGCACACGTTTCTCACCGTGACCCAGCACCAATTTGGTCATGGCCGCCGGCCTGCCAAGCTCAAACTTACGCTTCTTGCGATAGGAGGGCCGCTTCCCGCCCGTGTGGCGGCGCTTGTGACGCGAGTCACGAGTAATACCCATGGCTCTGTAATATAAGCAAGACAACAGAAGTGGGAGGAGCGATTAAGTCAGGGGTAAGGCTTGGTAGAGGTGGTGGTGGGTCGGGTCAGGTGAGTGCGGCTGGGGAGGAGAGATAAGGTGAGAAGGGCCGACAGCCACCCGTCTTGTGCACTAGCCTGACTTCTCCACCCAAGTCAAGGACATTAACTCATGGAAATGGGAATGGGCTTTCGTGGTGGTGGTTGTCGTTCCCGGCCAAAAGAGGCCAGGAGTCCATCGCCTCCTATTTCTTCTTCGTTCTCGACTCGTATGCCTGGCCTCCGCTCAACCATCCGCTAGTCAGACTCGCGCATTGGGAATCAAATACGCCTCATAGCACCAGCATTGATGCTTTGTAGCCAGGCGCATTTGACGACGGCGAGGAACGGGCAAACCAGGACATGTGGAGGAGAGAAAGCAGCATTCCAACAGAGATCGAGGGGAGACGACGCTTGAGGACCATCGAGATGAGGAGGCATTGAGAGGAAAGGATGATGATGAGAAGGGCGCGTTGGAATCCTGCGCATGTCAGTGTCGTCACACCTTCGTCTTTCTCATCTTCATCCTACGCGCTACAGGCCAAAACGTCCCCCTGCACAACGCCGACGAGCAAGGACTGCCCTTGGTCTCTTCTTCAAAGCAAACATATCATGGCGTCCACAATGTAAGTGCTGCGGCTTATCAACCTTCATGCCAAGAGATGTTAGGCCCCTCTTTTGTCCAATCCTCGGAATGAAATTCAGAAACCTGCGACTATAGTTGGAAAGCAAAAGCTGTTTCCCCCCACATGTTACTCCCATACAGTCCGCATGGTCTGCAGGCCAGGGTCGTCATATACCCCCAACCAATGTTAGACAATTTTGCTTGCTGTTTTCTGTTGATCGATGCATTTAACGTAAAAATAAGCTGGAGAGACACAGCCTATCCTTTACCAATTGAAACGCCGCCTTTCCAAACCTCACCCCTTTGTGATCCTCATTTCTCACGTTTCGAAATCGGGAACATTGAAAACTAATTACATAGCATCGAGGCGAAGTGGGACGGCATCGAAGAGGAAGACGACTTTGAGGACGTTATCCCACGCCAACAAGGCGAACGGGAGATGGAAGATGCGGATAATAAACAGAATCAAGACCTGGCCGTCGCCGGGCTGTTTTCCACCCATTTACCGCCACGAGCAGGGTGTGAATCAACGGGCCCCATGGGAGACCGTGCCAAGCGCGAAGATTGCTGCGTCATTTGCCACCAAGAGGAATTTGATGCGCAGGTGAATGAAATAATTTATTGTGATAGATGTGATTTGGGGTTCCATCAACAATGCTATGGTGTGCCAAAGGTCCCAGATGGTGATTTCTTTTGTGAATTCTGCAGTGTTGCCAAGGAGGCTTCCGACAGGAAGAAGAATGCACCCGCAGCTGTGTGTGAGCTCTGCCGTCAACGAGGTGGGGGACTTGTGAAGGCCTGGATTGTGGACCCCGATGTGGACGAGAATCTGGAGGAGGAGGAGGAGGAGGACAACGACGACGACGAATGGAACGAGAACGAGGAGGAGGAAGATGAAGACGACGATGTCATGAGTGAAAGCGTGGATGCAGATGCTGCTGCTGCTGCATTGCGTGCGTCACCGCCATCTTTGTCTTGCCCATCGGCTTTGCCAGCCTTTGTGCACAAGGTCTGTGCTTTGGCAGGCTGGAATCGACGGCCACGCCGGCTGGTGCGGTTCGTGGCGGGTACGAACGCTCAAGTGGCCATTTTGTCACGTGTTTTGGTGGCAAAGTATCGGTATGCCACGGCCAATGAAGATGCTGCCGCCGCCCAATGGCACTCAGTGGACATTGCCATGTGTGGTATCTGCTATTCTTCTGTTGGCTTGCTTATTCGTTGTCGCCACCACGATCCTGAGAGTGAGTTTTTCAAGTGCTCGTTCTATGCTCATGCCGCTTGTGCCTTCAATGCTGGTCAGGCCTCGCTCCTTTTGCACGACGTTCGGCAATCCCCCTTAGTTCAGATATGGTGTGCCACGCACAAGCCTGGACCTTCTATCGAAAGGCCGGGGGGAGAGGCCGTCGCGCGGTGCCTGGGTCTTCTCTTGCACCCTCCGCCCGCAGCCGTCGAGGAGCACCAGCACCAGCAGTGGCAAGATCGGTCCCGGCGCCAGCCACTTTTGCAACACTTGCTTTACGAGCGGAAGAGAGAAAGCTACGGGCGCTTGGGGGGTTATAAGGACGACAAATATAGTTTGCTGCAGCAGCGGCTAGCATCGTCGCCTTCGGGGGCTGAGGGGGCTCGCCTGATCCTTTGTTGGACGGATCGGGCCAAGGAGATTTATGCATGCCGGGAGCCTCATCCTGCCACGCCCATCGTCTGACGGCCGTTATCGACGGAAAAGACAATATAAGAAAAAGAAATGGAAAGAAATCAAGTGTCCCAAAGAGACATGGGGTTTGAGGCCCGACTGACTTTGTTGGTACGAACAGTTCAGTTTCCTTCCTCATTTCTCTCGCTGGAAACTCCTACCGTCCTTCTCCCCATTTGTTTTTCAGTCTTCCTTATTTCCATCCCTTGTGTTGGCTCCAAGTGTACTTACACCCTCTCGCTGCCCTCCATCTTTATCTTTCATTCTTCATGTCTGGGCAATGGGGACCTTGCAGATAGGGCACATGGCATTGCACTGAAGTAGCCACCGGTCAATGCACGCCTTGTGATACGTGTGCAAGCAGGGCAGGCGCCTAGTGACGTCACCCAGCTCAAATTCTTCCATACACACACTGCAGTCGCGCGCATTCCCCATGCTTTCCCGCCGCATCCTCTCGAGTTCCGTGCTGCTCACCGTGACCTCAGGAAGTGCGCTGACCGCGACCTCACTCGCCTTCTGCGGCTCATGCCCAGGACCGAATAAATTGAGCAAGTCCTCGTAGCTCATTCTGTCGACAGCGTCCTGCTGTTGGATCATCGTCATTTGCTGGAACTGAGAGCCCAAGATCCCTCCCCCTAACCCTCCCACCAGGGAGCCCATCAGCACGCGACGATGACTATCCGCTCTTGTGCCTCCTGCCAGGGCCGATCCTAATCCCGCTGCACCTCCACCAAACAATGCCCCCGTTACCACAGCCTCCAGCATCCCCTGAGCTCCTCCTCTCCCGCCGCCTCTTTGCCTCCCCCACCCTCCGCTGCCCCGACTCAGAGCGTCGGGCGATACCATTACGTACCCGTCATTGTTCGTCGAGCCAAGCATATCTTGACGTCGGGGCCGCCCCACCTCACAGGCTTGGCAAATCCAATTGCCTCTCGTATTACCGCCGTACGTACACAATGGACAAGTCCATCGGGCGTGCGCGTTAAGTTCTCGCACATCATTTTCCTGTTCCTCCATGCCACCGCCTCCGCCACCACCGGCCTGATTGGTCAGCGGTGCCATACACATCTGACAGATGTCCATGTCTGGTTCGTTAAAAAAAGTGCAAGTGGCGCACTGAATTTGAACGCCGTCCTCCTCCTCCTCGTTATCCTCTTCGTTGCATACCCCCTTAAGCCTGCCACCTCCGCCCACCCCATCGTCCTTTGGACGGCCTGCCGCCTCCCCCGAACCGGCCATATCACTGCTGCGATCATCCTCGCTATCGTATACCACCTCATCATCCCGTCCCCTGTCAAGGTTCCTGTTTCCCGCCATCGCAATCGCTGCCGCGGCCGCCGGAGCATGGATGCTTGGGAGGGTGGGCCTGCCTGAATTTAAGGGGCTGCTACCCGTCAGGTCGATAGTTGTTGCTTCCTCCCTCTCCTCTCCCTCCTCCTCCTTCTCGTGCCCCTCCTCCTCCTTCTCGTGCTCCTCCTCTCCCTCGTGGTTGTGCTCTTGCTGCTGCTGCTTCTGCTGCTCTCGGGAAGCCCGCGATGGTGCGGTAGCGGAGGAAGCCGCAACATGCACACGGTGGTGCGGTGCCTGCTGGTGCTGCCTTGGACATCGGGCCTGATGTAGGGCCGCGTTGACAGGAGGGTAATTGGTGCTGCAAGTGGGACATGTGTCATAGTTGTCCGAGTCCATAATTACTGTAGGAGAGAGAGAAAGAAAGAGCACCCCTCTTGGAGAGGACGAAGGTCGGGCCCCCGGGCCGGAGGACATAGGCTCGTATTGAAGCGCGCCCCACGTGCCCTGTGTCCTGTTATGACCGGCTGGAAGAAAAAGAAACTTGTCGACTGTAGAATGTGGGAGAGACAGAGCGTCGTGAGGTCACCAGGTCGTCGGACTTCGCCTGCACCTTACCTCTCTCTCCTGTCCTACTATTTGTCGTCCGGCCTTGACCTTACCTCCTGCCATCATTCATTAAAAGATTGGAAGCCAACACCATATAAAGGCGCCCAGGCTACCTTTACCACGGCGACAAGATTGCTGTTATTGCCTAGGGAGCGCCAGAATTTTCTATGCTCTATCTCTATTGTCACTCGTTCTCTTGCCTCCCACCCCACCCGCACCAGGGCAGCTACGCACGCTTAAATCAAGGCAGCCATGGCGTCGGGAGGAGTGGAGGATTGGCTTCGGACGGAGCTGCACGATGTGGTGGGCTACAGCGACAAAACCTTGAGCCAATTTATACTGTCCCTGGCCAATAAGGCCACCTCTGCCTCAGCGCTGCACGGACAACTCCTTGCGAGCGGGATTGACGAGGGCCCCCGAGTCCGTCCGTTTGCAGAAGCTCTTTTCCAAAGAATCGTACAAACCCAGGGGAAAGGCGGCACGTTACATTCTCGTGCGGAGGGATTTGGCAGGGCAGGGGCTGCGTCAAGCATGCGGGGAAGGCAGCCTACCAACGCAGATCTGATTCGACAGAGCCAGCAATACACGTTGGTGGAGAGCGACGACGAAGATTACGCCGTGGCCCTCGGTGGCGGGAAGGATGCCAAGAGTGTAAGTGGATCGTCGAAACCTCTTAAGAAAGATAAGAAGGAGAAAAACGAGAGGAATGGGCGGCACTTGCGAAAAAAGTCTTGTGCTGGAGGCGACGAGGAAGAGGAAGAGGACATTTATGCAGTGCGGAAGCGCTTGCGGGACGTGACGAGCAGCGCCGCGGCCAAAACTTCCCAAAATAGGATTGGCGAAGAATTGAAAGAGAGCGGGCAAAAGCAAAAGCAGCTAGACGAGGACATTCGAGAACGCGACGAGTTTGTGCAACGCATGCTGGAGAAAGAAGACCAGAAGACCAAGCGGAAGGCCCCAGGTGGAGGTCTGACGGCCCAGCAAATCCGCGAGCTGGCCACGACAGGGGCCGTGTCGAAAGACGTGGAGGATTACCTGGATGATGCGCGCAAGGTATCGCGACGGGAGTACCTGAAGAAGCGGGAGGAGAAGGAGCTGGCCTTGATCGAGAAGGAGCTGCGGGATGAGGAGTTCCTTTTCGGGGACATAGAGATTACAGCGGAGGAGAAGCAGCAGCGGGAGGTAAAGCGAAAGGTGCTGGAAATCGCTAAGGAAAAGGATCGATTCGACACGGAGCACCGAGGCTACCGCATGCCCGAGGCCTACGAGACAGAAGACGGCAAGCTGGACACCAAAAAGCGGGAGGCGGCTTTGATGGCCCGTTACCAGGAGGAGGAGCAATACAAGACAGAACAGGAGCTTTGGGAGGAGCAGCAAGTAGGCGTGGCTTCCTTCCGGCCGGGGGCCAAGGATAAGGGTGCGGGAAAACTGTTGTCGGCGGAGGAGGCCGAATTAGAAGAGTTCCTATTTGAGAACCAGATCGACTTCGTCTCTGACCAGCTCTTAAAGAACAAGCTGGTGGGAGAGAAGAAGAAGCAGGAGAAAAGGAAAAACCTACGTGGGTTTGAGGAAGCTGAGACGAGCAGCACAGAGGCTTCGTCATCCGAGGAGAAGGAAGAAGGGGAGGGTTGGGAGGCCCGCGCTGGCAAGCCCCTGACGGAACTTGAGAAGCTGAAGGCGGGTCGGAAGAAGCTGCCCGTCTTCAAGTACCGGGAGGAGATCCTGGCGGCCATCAAGGACCACCAAGTGCTGGTGCTTTCGGCTGAGACAGGCTCGGGTAAGACCACGCAGATTCCGCAGTATCTGCACGAGGTGGGTTACACGCAGACGGGCATGGTTGCTTGCACGCAGCCCCGGCGGGTGGCGGCCATGAGCGTGGCGGCTCGCGTATCACAGGAGATGGGCACCAAGATCGGACAAGAGGTGGGGTATTCCATCCGATTTGAGAATTGCACGTCGGAGAAGACGGCGATAAAGTACATGACGGACGGCATGCTCCTCCGGGAATTTTTGACGGAACCGGACATGGCTTCTTATTCGGTTGTGATCATCGACGAGGCCCATGAGCGGACCCTGCACACAGACGTCTTGTTGGGACTCTGCAAGGACATCTCACGATTCCGCGAGGACTTGCGGCTGATCATTTCCTCGGCCACACTCAATGCCGAGCGGTTCTCCAATTACTTTGACGGGGCTGCCATCTTCACTGTGCCCGGGCGTATGTTCAGCGTGGACGTGTACTACACCAAGGCCCCCGAGGCTGACTATCTGGACGCGGCTGTTGTCTCGGTGTTACACATTCACATCTCCCAACCCGTGCCTGGGGACATCCTGGTCTTCTTAACTGGCCAGGAGGAGATCGAGACTGCCGCCGAGGAGCTGACGAAGCGAACTAAGGGCTTGGGCTCGCGCATCAAGGAGCTGATCATTTGCCCCATATACGCCACGCTACCCTCGGAGCAGCAAGCCAAGATATTCGAGAAGGCCCCACCCAATGCCCGTAAGGTGGTCTTGGCTACCAATATCGCCGAAACCTCGTTGACCATCGACGGCATCTGCTATGTGGTGGACACAGGCTTCTGCAAGCAAAAGTCTTACAACCCGCGATCGGGCATGGAATCCCTCATAGTCACGCCCGTCTCGCGCGCAGCTGCCGAGCAGCGCAAGGGGCGGGCGGGGCGCACGCAGGACGGCAAGTGTTTCCGGCTGTACACGATGTGGGCCTTCCAGAATGAGCTGGATGAAGATACAGTACCGGAGATCCAGCGCACCAACATGGGCAACGTGGTGCTTATGCTCATGTCGCTGGGCATCAACAATATCCTGCAATTTGATTTCATGGACAAACCCCCCACCGAGGCCATCATGCAGGCCCTGCAGCAGCTCTACGCCCTGGCTGCCATCAACGAGCGCGGAGAGCTTACCAAGCTAGGCCGGCGCATGGCAGAGTTCCCTCTGGAACCAATGCACTCCAAGGCGCTGCTGGCCTCCGAGAAATACAAGTGTGCCGATGACGTCATCACCATCTTAGCCATGCTTACAGTCGGTAACTCCATCTTTTACCGGCCCAAGGACCGTGCCGTACACGCCGACAATGCCCGCTTCAACTTCGCACGGGGCGGCGGCGGCGACCACTTGGCCCTGCTGCGCTGCTACCAGCAATGGGAGGAAAGCAACTTTTCCACGCAGTGGTGTTACGAAAATTTTGTGCAGGTGCGGTCCATGAAGAAGGCCCGCGACATCCGGGAGCAGCTAGCAGGGCTTTGTGAGCGCGTGGAGATTGAAGCCGTCTCCTCTGCCGACATCGATGACATTCGCAAAGCCATCACGGCTGGCTTTTTCTTCAACTGCGCCCGCCTCACCCGCTCCCAGGACTACCAGACCCTCAAACACACCCACACAGTCTACATCCATCCCTCTTCTGTCCTCGCCCGGGACCAGCGGGAGGGCGTGCTGCACTCCCACCTGGTATACCATGAGCTGGCTTTCACGTCCAAAGAGTACATGCGCTCCATCACCCCGATCCAGCCGAAGTGGCTTTTGGAGGTGGCCCAGCACTATTACGACGCCGCTTCTATCGAGGACCTCTCGCATAAGAAGAAAGCGCCCAAGGCTACAGGCAAAGCCCCTGAGCCCGACCGATAAATGTAACGACGAGAGGGCCGAACACACAAATGACATGTACAGATAGATGGAGACAGATAAATGTGCCCCCTGGATAGAGCGAAAGCGATTGACTCGACATACCAAGACAAAATACACTTGAAAGATTAGATGGGGATGTTTTTATATTCCTTCATTCCTGTTGTGTTGCAGTGGTCCGATTAAAGCCTCAATTATTTAGGCTTCCATTGTCTTGTCTTTTTGGAAAAGAGTTTAATGTGCACAATAGCTCCCTCCCTCCATTCTCTCCTTGTCACACCTTGAGTCATCATCTAGCTCACGTCCGATCAATTAATTATGTACAGTCGATGCTTGAGCACGCATCGTTGTGCGACGTGGATGAACGCGAAAGAACAAGATCACATGCAGAATATGTCTTCTAGTACACAAAATATGTCTTTAGTCTATGCAAATAGGATTGGCAGAGAATACACTACCACCAGCTAAAGGGACTCTTGCCCTACAAGTTCAATTGCTGACCTGCCACACACGTGTGCGCCGCTGACAGTGTCAGAGAAGGCGGCACTGCTGCGGGCCCTAATCTTTCCCTTCTCCCTCCAGTACGGTATTCGGTGCATGCGGCAGAAGAGGACGACGCGAACTGTTTGTAGAAAAATCTGTTCGTTTTCGAGGTCGTGGGTAGACCCAGGGCCTCGGCAAAGGCATCGACCGAATGGCTGCATCAACCTCGTGGTATTTCAAGGAGTGGTACAGGCGGAAGGCCCCCTGGCTGATGCGCTCGAGGCAGAATATAGCAGCATGTGTGCTGATCACTACAACACCTACAGCTTTGAGGAGAAAAATTGCAACACCCTCCCGCCGGAATGTCTCCTTGACACACAATTTATGACGTAGAGCTTGCAAGTATGAGCCGCGTCGTGCAAGAAGGGATTGTTTTCCCGTCCAAGCACTCTAAGGAATCGATCGCAACAACCTCTCTGAAGGGCGAAAGCAAGTCCCGCGCCATGGCTACCAACACCAGCTAGCCGTGTTAAAATGTGCTTTACCGCCGCAACTTGGACTCGATTGTCAAGGGGGAAGCGGGGTTGGCAAATACCTCGGCCCGCAGGTCAATCATTTCCAAAAGTTCCTCAAGGCGAGTGACTGACTTGACTACCACACTGATAAAGGGGCTGCGTAGATTCATCCGGTCGACTTGCTGCTGCTTACTGAAGTTACATAACCACAGAATGCGCCTTGACATCTGGTGTCGGGGCTACTACCGCCGAGCAACTAGGTGCCGTGGTGAAAACCTGAACGATAGCACGGAGCACCATTGTCCTGCAAGGAGTTTGCGGTGGTTACATTCTTGCGCGCGGCTCTTGTTGTCAATCCCCTTCTGTCTGTCCTCTGTGGGAGGGCGCCTCAACTTTCTCCGTCATCAAAGCGAGTGTCTCTTCCACCGCAGCGCTTCGGTGGATGCCCACAACGAATAAGGGGATATGCGAAGCATCCGGCCACGTAGCAAACCGCTGTGCGTTGAAGTGCCAGAAGGGAAAGCTGCGCTGTGCGTTTAAATGCCAGAAGGGAAAGCTGGGCATGAGAAAGGCTTGTTGAATTTGTTGGTGCTGATGATGATCGAAGAACAATCTGAGGCGTCTGGATTTGCAGCTTGCGGCACGCAATAGGATGGCGTTTGCACGCGAAGGGGAAGGTCAAGGACCGCCTCCACGTATCAGGCCGCTCGTAGCACCGTGCCAACCGAAAATTGCGCCGAGCGAAAGAGAGTGCTCCACTAGCTGAGTCTCAGTCTTGAGAGTCGTCACCTATGAATCGCCAAGAATGATCTGACATCTGGGCCACTGGTATGGTGAAATGTATACCGCACGAGGAGGCTTAGGCTTAAGAGACTAGTTGTACGGCACCTTGAATGTGAACGCTCTCACAGGAAACAGCAATTACCCCTTTGTCCCCGTGAGGAGGCTCAGCTTGCCTCACAACTGATCACAATGTTAGGTTTCCCGCCGTTTTTAAGGTGGCGTGGACGTGAAAAACAGTCAAGGAGGTGGTCAAGACTTACGCCTCGTTCTCATCGTAGCCCACTTACCCCATACTCACAGGCGCCATTACCCCTTCACTGCTTCGCCTGATCTCGCCATCATACCAATATACTATCTTCCTGCGCAATCAAGCAGATGGACGACCTCAATCCCTTTCGGGCACAACGCAGGTAAGTTCCACAAGCGTAAGAGTGAAGTGAATTGATTGCTATGGTACTAACCCGCCATTAAACAATTCACTACCGCCCACAGGCTGGCGCGCACACCGCCATTGAAGCTGAAAGTGCCTGTAGCGGCGGTCGAAGCCCCGCCGCTTTGGCCCAAAGTTCAGTCGCCGCCAGCCCAGAACATGCACCACTTTGTGCCAAAGGGACCAGCTATAACTACACAGCATCACCAGCAACCGAGGATGGTGCACTCCCCTCCTTCTTTAGCGGCACAGCAACAACAGCAGAAGGTGGTGCGCTCCCCTCCCGTTCCCACTCTTGCCCGCCTTGCCGCCCGTCTGGCCGCAGCTACTGAGGCGCCTGTCGCTGCCCGCATGTCCTCCTTGCTCGAAACCCCCGAGCTAGCGCCCTCCGCGGTAACAGCAGCGTATGAGAAGAACGAGACTGCAGCGGCCGAGAGTCCGGGCAGCCTTCGTACCACTACCACCAAAATCGTCACAAAAACTGCCATACTGGGGGAAGCGCAAGCATCCGGCACCCCACCCCTCGTCGAGACGCAGGCTGCGGCTCCTGCGCCGCTTCCCGAGCACATCAATCTAGCGACGCCTACTACCACGACGGCTGTCACCGCGACGAGCGACACGACAGTCGACCCCAAGCAGGCGCAAGACGTGTCTTCCGTCGTCACGAGCAATGAAGCAAATTCCCCGCTGCCACAGTATTCAGTAGCAGAACCAATGGTGTCGGTCCAATCAACGGAAGAGCTCGTCGTGAAGGAACCGCCGTCATTAGAAGTGCAGAAGAAGGTCAACTTCATGGAGGCCGCATTGCCGGTTGCCAAAGCGCAACATGAGTGGCAGCAGCACCACCAGCAGCAAGAGCAACGATCTGAGCATGACGTCTCGGCGACAACCTTTGTCACTCCGCCCGTCGAAAAAGCGTTGCCATCTTCGCCGCCCGCGGTCTCCTCCCCGCCTGTTTCTGCAGCTTTCCAGCGACCTGCTTATCCTATGCCCGCCATGCCCGCGGTGGCGCCATGGACTGCCCCGGACCCACCCTCTCGAGATGCCCCCTCGGCGAGAAGCTTGATTACCAACATCCTTTCCTCCGCCTCATCATTCTCAAGGGCCCCGATCAGGACGACGACTGCCGCCTCGACGACATGCATAGCGACAGTCTCCCCCCGCATGGCGGAGCAGCCCTTGGGTGCCAAAGTTTCTGCTCCTGCTCCCGGCATATCCACAAAAATGGTCAGCCAGCCCTCTCCATCTTTGCCGGCGGCGCAAGTGGCCTTCAGCATTCGCAACTTCACCCAGAGCCTGAAAAAGGGCCCCCCAATCGCCGAAATAAAGCCGGTAGTTGTGACAGTCGATCTTACCAGCACCCAAGCGACAGTAAAATCCATGGAGGAACAAGAGGAGGACGCGTTGGATGCCCCTATTGCCATGGTGGATATGTCCTCTTCTGTACAGTCTGCGGAGGGCAAAGCCATGGCTACTACTAGCGCCCTTCCTGCCGTTCTGACTTTCATGCCTTCTGCTCCTGCTTCTGTTCCTGCTGCTGCTCCTGTTTCAGCGGCGGCGCAAACGGAGGTGGTGGTAAAAGAGACGCCTGAAGAGGAAGACCTGGTGACGGCGGCCAAGGCCACACTGACGCAGCAGGAGGCGGAGCTGCAGGACGAACTAGCCAGGTTGCGTGCGGAGTTGATGCAGCAAAAGGCCGAGTCACAGCGTTTAATGGAATCCTGGACACAAGCCCAGGAAGCGCTCAATGAGTCGGGCGCCGAATTGAATGGCGTGCAGAGGGAGCGACGACGCTTGAGCGTGGACGTGAGCCGTCTCACCCAGAATTTGACGACGACCGAGGAGCGCATTCCGCTGCTCTTGGAGGAAACGGATAAAGTCCGTATGGAGGCCCACCGCATAAAAATGGAACAGCTGAAGGAGCGGTGTGAGCTCACTGCCTCGGTCCGCGCCTTTGACCGGCTGTGTGAGCTGGAACGGCGACTCAAGATCAAGCTCGTACACCAAGAGGCAGCCTCCTACGACGCACGATCAACCTATTTGCGCGACTACAGAACCATGTGCTCTTTTGGACGCACTGTGTCACTCAAGGCCTTTGAGCTGATGGGTCGGGTAAAGGAGGGTGTGGGCAGGGTGATGGGCGCCATGCAGGTCCAGCGTGGGGAGCTGCAAAAGCAAGCGGCCGAGGCTAGCCAGCAGGCTGCCCACGCCTCAAAAGTGTCGGCGGCTGAGATCATCCGTCTTGCGAATCGTGAAGTAGATCAGCAAAAGACGCTACAGAAGGTGGAAGAGGGAAAAAAGAAAGCTGAAAAACGGCTGGTTGAGGCGGAAAAGCGCGCAAGCGAGGAGGTTCGGCGCCTGGAGAGCATGGTGTCGTCCCGCGGAAACGAAATCAAGAAGTTGGAGGACGAGTTGAAAAAGCTTCGTCGCGATGGGTCGAAAAGGGCAGCGCTTGCAGCCAAGGCAGCGAAGGCGGTAGTCAGCAACAAGATGAAGGCAGCGCAGAAGACTGTGAAGAAGGCAGAGGAAAAGACAGAGGAAGAAGACAGGGAAGAGGACGAGCAGCAGCAGCAGCAGCAGCATGAAGAGGAGAGAGAAGAGCCGGAGGATGAAGACGTGCCTCTTGTAGCGACCAAGGCCAAAGGCAGCAGAAAGCGTACCACGAGCAAAGCCAGACTGGAGAAAGCCTCCGCGCCCAAAAAGATTGCTCCACGCCGCCAACCGAAAAACAGGGCAGCAGTGAGGTCGGCACCCGTGTCCCAGCGGCAGGACGTCGAGGCAGAGCAAGTTGAAGCGGTGAAGACGACCCCAGTAGTGGCGACGATGGTCACAGCACATTCTTCTTCTTCCTCTTCAGGTCTACCATTCTCGTTTGTCGAGGCCGTGGATGCTATTCCGGACGTCATGGAGGCCCGTGCCGACAAGGATGTCGAAGAGGAGGTTCTTGCCGTCTCCAAGCGCGCCGCATTCCGTGCTTCAACCAACAAGCGTGTAATGCAGGAGATGCAATCAGAGGAGCAAACGACACAAGCAAGCGAGAACTCGCCGGCCGCACCTTCCTATGTCAAGAGATCCCGCGGTGCCTCTCTGTCTGAGCCGGTACAGGAGCTGACAGCTATGGCGAGCCCGCAAGCCCCTGCAGTCACAACTATTAAATCTCTGCGGCGTAGATCCTCGCGCAATAAGAATGACTTACCGGTAGCCTTGCATGCTGCAGCTGCGCCGCCCCTGGGGGAGCAGTCAAAGAATGCGGTGAACGAGCAGGCTCAGGTGCCCACCTTTGCGCCGGTCACCATGAAGAAGCCCGCGGCCGTGGTAAAGGCTCCCAGTGCGGGGCCTTTTGCGGCCCCTTGCACGACATCCATGACAACCATTAAGCCCGCGGCAAAATCCAGCACATTGAAGCACTCGCAGGGATCCAAGAAGAATACGATCTTCTCCACATTCATTAATAAGGGGGCTATCCCCAAGCTTAAAAAGCAAACATAGCCTGTGTGGGAAGCGTGTATCTTGCGTGTATCTTGTATGTACTGGTACGTTGATAAGGCTGATGGGTGGATCGATCGAGGTATGGAAAGAGAGTATTGGTCAAGAAGACTGAGCGAATGAATATTTAAATTTAAAGACAAAGAAGGGGTACAAGCGAATGAGAACAACAAATGTGGAAAAGGACACAACGAACCGTAGAGACTTAAGTCGGACAAGGTACAAAGATCCGGTAGGAGAAGAAATTAGCACGGACATGTAAAAGTATTTACGAACACCTGAACTTCAGTCTTTTTGCCTCTCATTCTTCTTCTAGTACACGGGCAATCGTGCGTCTATCTCTTGTGCCCACGCTATAATGCCTCCGTCTAGGTTGACCACATTGGGAAACCCCAACGCTGCTAACTTTTGACAAGCCTGTGCCGAGCGGCCTCCCACTTTGCAGTACACAAGAATGTCCTGATCCCTCGGAAGCTGCGCTGCCACTCGTTCCACTTCCCGATGCGGGCAGAGAAGGTCACTGAAAGGCAGCGTGGCGATCTCCGCCTCCTGTGGCAGCCGGACGTCCAGCACAAAAGGGGCCCAACCGTCCTCCTCAAACTTGCGCCGTGCCTCCTTGACCGACACACGTTTGAACACCGGCTCAGACAATCCTTGCTGCATTTGGTGTCGCTGTGTTCCACTACCGCTACTGCAAAAGCAATCGTAGTCGATGAGGGAAGTGATTTTGGGGGTATTTGGGTCCGGCTGCAGGCCGACCTCACGGAAGGTCATGTCAAGGGCATTATATATGAGGATACGACCGGACAGTGGCTTCCCAACACCTGTGAGAAGCTTGAGTGTCTCTGTGGCCTGAATGCAACCAATGATTCCTGGCAACACCCCCAGCACGCCCCCTTCCGCACAGGAAGGCACGTCGCCCGGCGCAGGAGGAACGGGCAGCAAGTCCCGATAATTAGGCCCGCCCTGGTAGTTGAATACAGACGCCTGGCCTTCGAACCGCAAGATGGCCCCGTACACTAAAGGCTTCCGCAGTATGACGCAGGCATCATTGACTAGGTATCGAGTGGGGAAATTGTCTGTGCCGTCCACCACGACGTCGTAGGGAGCCAGAATGCGCAAGACGTTCTCCGAAGTCATCTTCTCCTCGTACATGTCCACCTGCACGTGCGGATTCACCTCCCTGATTCGATGCTCCGCCGAACGGACCTTGGCTTCCCCTACATTAGACTGGCCATGAATGATTTGTCGTTGGAGATTGGACACGTCCACCTCGTCGTCATCCACGATGCCCAGGCGACCTACGCCCGCCGCGGCCAAGTACAGTAACAAGGGAGACCCTAAGCCCCCCGCTCCCACGCACAGAACCGAGCCACCCTTGAGCTTCCGTTGGCCTTGCATGCCAATCTGAGACAGAATGAGATGTCGGGAGTAGCGCTTGATCTCGTCCAGCTCTAGGTCTGGTGGTGGCAGGGCGGAAGAGGGGGAAAAGGTTGCAGCAGCAGCAGCAGCATTCTGTCTAGCAGCGGAAAAGTCGGACGGCAATTGCATGCACGTGAAGGCTCTCCTGTAAGCCTTTCCTGCTCCGAGTCTTTCTGTGGGGAGCATAGAGATCCAGGCTGCTGTTGTGGTGCGTGCGGATGTCCTAGTAGTGAAGTGCTGGATACGATGGCTGGGGCGATATGTGGTAGGGCATGCGAGTGCGAGCCCCCCTGCCACCACGAAAGGGCACCACCATCGCATGGATGTGCCTGTGTCGATGTATCATTGATGCAGAGAGAGAGCGTGTCATTGTAGACGCATAGAATACGTGGCATTAGAGCAACGCAAAGGAAGCAACAAATGGCTGCCCCTGGCGCATACGAAAATGTCATATGTCCCCATGCTTTTTCTTGTTTTTTTCCTTTACTGCACAAAAGCTTACAGCGTCATAACATCTTGGTGGGCACTAGCTTCTTAGCTCCGGCTGACCAGTCCATTCTTTGTTTGCTTACGGGTAGTTTCATGCGCAAATTGCGGTAACCTTCGTCAGTCAACTTACAATAAGTTATCTCTAGGCCCCGCTGTGGATGAAATGTACATAACGTGTGAGACTTTCGATCAGAGGCTGATAAGTTTGTCAACATACACCTCGTAGCCACACTCGGCTCAGTTACCTGCATCGTCTCCTCGGCTTGCTGAATGGCGTCGACTACCGCAACCGCAGCTGTTCTCTCGTCCATGGTGGGAGGAAGAGGGGTGGTCGGCACGGTCTTGGTGGCTCGCATCTGAACGTTGCCTCCCTCGAAGTAATGTGCGCAGAGCTGGCCATGTCAAAATATGTGTCAGATTGGTCTTGTAAAGCAGGCAAACAAACGTCATCTGTGCGTACCTCGATGGTGCCTGACAGCGCCTTCTCCTTGATCTCCCAAACGGAGAGCCAAGATCCCGACCAGAAATTCCGGACATTTAGTCGTTCCCCATAAATCACCACACTCAGCGCCCCTTCCTGGGCGTATACGGCACACGCAGCCTATGTTTTGAGAAGGATTGTATTTTTATTTTTGTTTGCTAACTAGTTACACTTATGAAATCCAACTCACTGCTTCTGTCGCATAGTTTGCTGCGACGTAGTGTGCCACTGCTTGCTCCAGCTCCACTCGCGCGGGCTCTGAAGTAGCGGTCATCAGCGTCTTTCCATTGTCGTTATCCGTGGAGACCACCTTCGGTAGGAGAAGAGGGGAGCGACGGTCAGCGAGCAAGCGATGAGGCAATTGATAAGTTCCTGAATCGCTTCGACGTACCTCAGCCCGGGCATCCACCATTAGAATCTGTTTGTTTTTCGGGTCGAGGTAACCTTCGTCCACCTCGCCCAGCTTGTGCAGCAAGACCTGAAAAGGAAGAGAGAGAGAGAGAGGCGATGGTGAAAACGGGCTTTTCCCCATTCCATATTTCCACGTAACAACCCAACTGACCTTGGCACCGGCAACTGTGACAATCACCCCCCGCTGAGAGTGATATGCCCTTGCCACTGCTTGCAGGAAGGTCTTGGTCAGAACGCTGGGCGGGAGAATCTCACGCAGGTCTGAATTGGAGAGGGGGAGAAAAATTAGGGCGAGGAATGGGGAACCGCACGGCTCATCCCACAGAAAATGTACCCTTACCATCCACTACGTGCTGAAACTGGCCTGCGCAACTGGACATCAGAAGGCTTTCCGCCACACGCTGTTTATCACAGCCCACCGCATCCGCCTTTGGAGGTGGGCGGCTGGTGGGAAGGCTTGACTTCATAAGTCCCCTTTCCTCCTTGGCTGGAGTTGCTGGCAGAAAACAATGATTATTACGACGTGTGTCAACCTGTGCTCGTGCGGAAGGGTAATAGGGGCTGGCGTGGGTGAATTTGTGAGTGGTGCGATGATTGAAGTGAAGTCTTGTTGGCGATACATGATCTCCAACAATTATCACAATGCGCATGCGATCATATACATCGACAGGCTCGCTGGGCATATCAAGGGCGACGTCTTGCGTACCCGGCCAGTCCGCGGCGTGACGTGTAGCCATATATAATAAATGGTAATCGGGAGACGGGGGACCACCTGCTGGCTGGGTAGGAGGCTAAACGCGTGACGACTCCGGCCTCGGTGACAACAACGGGCACCATGAAGGTTTACGACAATGCTGAACAACAGGTGCAGCGTCTGCGGAAGGAGCTCGAGGCTGTGGACTTAGAGCGGGCTCTGGTGCGTCGGCGGCGAGCTCAAGTTGAAGGGAGACGGCGCCGGCTCCAGCGGCTGCAATCGCGATGGTGGGTCAGCAACAACGCCGCGGAGCGAATGGTGATTCACTTGGTGGGAAACCAGAACGCTACACTGCAAGATGTGGCGCGTGCCAAGGCCCGGCTGAAGGTACTGGCGCAGTTGAATGCAGCAAATGATTGTTTCTATATTTGGCATGCGGGGCCCTTTGCAACCATTAATGGATGCCGCCTGGGCCGCCTACCTTCCTTCATGACGGTCGAGTGGGTAGATATCAATGCAGGCCTGGGCCAATCAATGCTTCTGCTTGACACATTGGTGCGACGAGCGGGCTTTAGATTCCGGGACCACCAGCTGATGCCCTTGGGTTCATTCTCCAAAATTATTAAACTGCCCAGGGGACGAGACGAGGCGGGTTTGGTACCCAGCAGTCCCCGCGCCAGCGGCGGTAACGCGTTGAATCTGTACTATGACGAGGCCAATCTGGTTTTCTTCCCCCGCCGAAACCTGAACGCGGCACTGGTCGCGTTTCTGCGGTGCGTAGAGGAGTTTGGGACATATGTCGAGCAGCAGGACCCGACTCTTCGCCTGCCACATCGCATCCAAGACGGCGGGAAAGTGGGCGGGCTGTCCATAAGTCTTATTCAGGGGGAAGAAGAAACGTGGACGCGAGCGCTTAAATATCTGCTGACGGATCTCAAGTGGCTGTTGGCCTGGAGTGCAAAACGCGTGGCGACTTGATGGACTGAAATAGCGGGGGAGACCTTCTGAACGAATGAAATAGTCTGTGGACATGAGATAAAATTGGAGGAGACAAACATTAAAATCAAACGCTATACATCAATGCCCGATAACTGTACACTCTTTTCTCTACGTTTCTTTCTTAGCTTCTTGCCTTTCTCTTTCGTGCCCGCGTTGATTTGTGTGTATTTCTTGCATGGTGCTTTTGCACAAGACGAGGATTAAATTATGCGGGCAACCGCTGGTAAAAAGAGAACAGGCCGATTTCTAATAACTACCAGATTTTCCCTTTTGTCGAAGCCACAAGAACAAGCATTGACACGGCACGCTACCGCGATAGAAAAACGCATGATCAAAGCCCTCAGATATCATGTAGGAAGGCAAGGACACGCACATCAAAAACGTGCATGTTCCGCTCTTAATGATATGGTATATTTTCGGATGCTTGTGCTTCGCTCACCAAATGCTTCTTTTTCCTTCCTTCAAAAATCAATTAACCTTCTCTGCCTTGCCTTCATGCGCTTCGCTTTTCTGCTTTGTCTTCGCTACACCCCTCAATTCGATCCCCCATATCAACCAAATGCACCCCTCTTCATGAGGGAACTCATCGTCCACATCTCTTTGCTTCGTCTTGACCGTCATTGATAGCTTAACAGCGAGCTACAGCTACTTTGTGTTCTTTCCCTTTATCCAGACGCGGACTTTCGTTTTCAAGAAGGTGCTGGTGTAAGGATTTAGTTCTCTTTCTTGGCTCGTCGAGATGAATGTGGAAGTACAACTGATACTCCATGTAAAGATGTGAAGCTGAAGACATAATACGGACAATTTCACGCATTTTTCCACAGTTAAGAGGGGGGAGTGGACTCTCTCTCTCTCTCTCTCCATCTCTCTCTCTCTCTCTCTCTCTCTATCTCTCTCTCTCTCTCTCTCACACACACACACAAACATCACATTCTAATTTTCGACTACCTTACTCACTCACTCACTCCTTCCTCTCCCTAGTACACCTTTTCTCCCTTCTACTGAGACTTGGCCTTGCCTGTCATCGCGACATACGCTCCGTGGAAAGGACGTAGGACAGGCAGCAAGGGCACCCCTCCGCGGAAACGCTCATCCCACACACAGCGAGTGGCCTTGTCCAACCGCTTGAGGATGGCGGGAGAGATGAGATGCACGCGATCCTGCTCAAACCATTTGCGCTGAAAAGTCGCTTCCATGCGCCGGAGCGTCGCGAGGAAAAAAGGAAGGCCCGCCTCCTCATTAGAGGTGAGGAAGAAGTCCGCCAGGCCCAGGATGCCGTGACCGTTGGGTTGGAGAAAACGGAGAGCGTTGACCAGGGCAGCAGTCTTGTCGGGGATCATCGAGAGGGAGTAGGAGAAGGTGAGCATGTCAACCTTACCCTCCATGAAGGGCAAGGCCTGAAAAATGGAGGGGGCGGTGAAGTCATGCTCCACCAGGTGCACCAACCCCGTTAAACCCGCAGCAGCCACCCGCTTGTGGGCCACCTCCAGCAGGGAAGGCGAGACGTCCACCACGTAAATCGCCTTAAAATATTTGCGCAAGACCTCTACGGGCAAAAACTCGAGGTTGCGCGCCGTCCCCCCCCCAACATCCACCCAGACCATTCCCCCTTTTCTCTTGATGGGCATCGACTGGATCAGGTCCATGCGGGCATGTAAAAAGTTCTCCCGGAAGCCGTCATAGCCCTCCTTTTGGAACTTGTAGAACGCCTCCATGTCTCGCTCATGCGCCCCGTCCGTCGCGCCTGCCACCACCAACGCCACATCTCCTCCTTTCTTCCCCGCCATCGCCTTCCTGCTGTTATTGCTGCTGGTGCCAATGCTGCTGCCCGCCTGAACAACGCGCTTCCAGACCGGGGCCGTGACGATCTTGGCACCCGTCATAATTTGAGAAGCCACACCCGAGCGGTAGGCAGAGTCGTCCTTGCGCCAAGAGCGGCAGCGCGGGGTCACGACAAACTCGCTGTCCTTGAGGTATGCAATCCAAGTGGAGAAATACATGCCCACGCGGTCCTCCATGGTGTTCTCGTAGATATCGTCCACCTTATGCGCGCCCAACCAAAGGAGGGGGGGGATGTGCACGTTTTCTGAAAATGAGCGCCAGTAGATACGACCGCGTTCTTGGTCCATGCGTTGCATCAACAGAGATATCTCTGAGGTCACCATGCTCTTGTCCATCCAATCCATGTGGTCCAACAGGGAAGCAACCGTGAACAACTCGTCCTTGTCAGCGGCATTCTTCATGATCGCCTGCTCGATCGACCCGTGGAACAAATGTAGCTTTCCGGCCTTCAGATACTTCTTCATCGCTGCAAAATTTTCCTTTTTCAAATACCGGGGACAGCATTCCTCGGTGTACTCCCCCAAGATGTACCCAAGATAAAAATAGTTATCATGCACTAAGTCCGTGTTGAACAAAACGTGATTGACAATCACGCTGAAGTTTTCTCGGCCCATGCCCAAGTTCATCTGTCGTCGAGGCACACCTGCAAAGAGGGCAAAGCAGGGCAGCATGGTATCGAGGAGCCAGGAGCAGATGGCGATCTGCTTCTCGTGGGTGTGGCAGAGGGCGAGGAAATCGTCCTTGGACAATTTTTGGAGAATGGCCTGACGGATCCAACCTAAATGAAGGAGGGGGAGGACGACACGAAAGGCGAGAAAGGCCAAGAAACCAGAGGAACCCGAATACATGAACGACTGGATCTTCTGCACGTAGCGGTCCCAGAACTCAGCGGAGGCGGCGGACATATCGGGACGAAGAACGGTCGGGTAGAGCTCACGAAGGAGGGCTGTGTCGTTCTTGGCAAAAATAGCAAAGAATTGCGCGTGGTCCAAGTGCTGGATGGCCACAGCCTTGAGCTCAGTCAGGGCGATTTGGCAGGCATTGAAGTCCACGGCTGTGACTCGGGCACCCTCGATGATGTAGTCCAGGACGTTGCACCCAGCCGAGGCGATGGTGATGACGTGGTCGTCTTCTTGAAGGTTGAAGGTCTTTTGGTCCATCCTTGGGTCCTCCCAGCTCACATTATAGATGTAGGCGTAGTTGATGAACTTCTTCATGAGCCAATCATGGAAGAGCGCGAAGACCAGCAAAAGGGGCGCAAAGGCGCAGATGAGGACAAGGAGGATACTGCGCAGGATGAAACGGGCGATAAAGGAGAAACTAGGCTGAAGCCGGCCCTTGATCTTGTCTCTTGTTCGGCGGGCGCGATTCCTGATTGCCCTGAACCTATCAAAGTGTGTGTGTTAGACAGAAATGAGGGCGGAGAGGGGGAGAATGGTGAATCAGATGCGTCCATCACGTCCAGTGAGTGAAAGCATGTTACAAAGCAGACCATTCAAATCACCATCGAGCCGAGACAATTCAAATTTATATTTGACCTTCGTACAGTCTAAACTTGTCCTCCGTCCATGCTACGTTCCCATTCCACGAACCTCGCCAAAAAAGCGACTTACTTCTCGTTGCGCCAGGCCCGGGCCTTGGCCGCCATGGTCATGTGGTCGCGGGGAACGTTGCACATAAGTTGGTGACTGAGAAGGACAAGAAGAATGAAGGCGATTGAAAGCGGGGTCGCAGAAAACCTGACTTGAAAGTACTTGTTGCTCGTGTCGTCGCTGATCGGACGGACGGTGAAGAGCAGAGAAAGCACCGCTTATCCGACACTGTTATGTAAAATCGTGTGAGGGTGGAGTTAAGAGAAGTGAGGGTGCGAGGCAGTGATCGCTCGTGTACGGGTGGTGTCGAGAAGTAAGCACATTTTGGAAATGAATCCCTGGGATTCTCATGTACTCCGCGCCGGTCCCCTTAGCTGGCCTCTCAAGGGCGCATCCAGAGGAAACACGACGCAGTGGGGTGGACATCGAAGAGATCATTACGTCGCCGTAGTCATCAATGAAAAATGCCGTGCCGGAATGCCTCGGCAGCAAGCATAGGGCGGGCGTTGGCATTGCCTGATTCTGGATCCCCGCAAGCAGAGTGTTCTCCCAATCCATCCCCTGTGCCGAAAGCGAGGAGAACCCTGTCAGTTGGACAAGCCTTTCACAAGCCTTGCAAGTCCATGATGCCTTCGATTTGTTACAGTCAGAGGTCGTCATCGTTTGTTAGGATGTCGCAATGCTGTGCCTGAGCACGCGAGGACCGGTCATCGCAGGAGAAGAAGCGGACTGCAGATTCGTTATGCTTTGTTGTTCTAGCTCACCTGTGTTGTGGTGAGTTCAGGAGAGGGACTAACAGACACGAGATGACCAAATTGTAAGATGATTGAGGCCGGCCGCATGGCTGGCTATATTTCGGCATTCGTATGAACAAAGTATCAGTGGCACCGGGAAACAAGGCAAGCATCTTCGTACATTCCTCCCCCCGCTTCGACAAGAGCGGGCCTCGTCATGAATAATGAGCGAGGGGTTGTTTTATCCCAGGGTGTTTCTCGCTCGCCATTGACACCGCGCCACGATGGGCCACCAGACGGCTTTGCAAGTCGTTCCCACGTGGTTTGGACAATCAAATTCTCGATTACGCTTGCGTTTCTTGTCCAACAACACATGTTTACTCCTTATCTGAGGTTCTTATGTATGATGTTAAATCGCAGGTCGCGCCCTTGCAACAAGACTTTCAAGCGAACCGAGAACACACTTCAGCTAGCGGCGCGCTCCGTGCCCCACGGCCCCGTCTTCCCCCAGCGAGCACCACGGGAGCCAAGACATCTCAAGTATGGCTTATGTATTGAATCCTCGTTTCTTGATGGGTAAGTGTTTGCTGGGATTGTTGTGCATGCCTTTTGTCCCGAATCTTTCTTGTCTGTCTCCTTGCCCTGAGCTCCAACGTACGCCCGACTCCGCCCCGGCGCTTGCTGTCTTTGACGAAGTGGAGGGTGTTAAGCAATCATTTTCTCTTTAGCTCCGTCACTTTGTATCGCATATCATTAACAATGAAGCCTTCGCCTAGCTTCCTCATTATGTCAGGACTGTGCGTCCTTCTGTGCTCCTACATCCAGTCTCGGCCACGGCCTCCTCCTTTCCCCCACACTAACCTCTTTCATTCCCATCTCAAATCAACCCTACATTATTGAATTTCACATCATATACTGACAGGATTATCTTTGACCGTCATATGCTTGGCCCTGGCGTTGGGTGCCGTCCTGACAGGGGAGTTTGCCAATGGGATGGCCGTGGTCAGCGGCAGTGAAGGCTATGCATCCGTGAAGTTGGGTTTGTGGTACGGTAAATCCAAAAGGGCAGGTCGGCGCGAAGTATTTCGATACCAGTGGTGCGATGTCGATAGCCCTTCCTTCCACGGGCCCCACTGCACACAACTGCAGGTTGCTCGAACTGCGGCATGCACGGGTGTCTGTCTTCTGGTCGCCCTGGTGGTCCTCCTTGTTCTCCTCACCACCTGCACCATAAAGATTCCTATGGAGGGGCAGTTGACGCGGATGGCTGCGGGATTGTCCGCGACGGCCTCATTCTGTTTTGTGGTATGTTTGGCCGTGTGGACGATTCTGGTCCTGTCGTTAAGCGAAAAGGGAGATGACAGCAAGGCCCACCTAGCGATCGGTATGTCCTGGCTGGCGGAAGGTGGTGCGTTTATCATCGCCTTCCTCCTCACCATCAACATGCTTCAAACGGCCAAAAGAATAGAGCAGGAGGCGTCGGCCTCCATCCTGAATGCCGAAGAGAAGACTGGCTGGGTGGAGGCAGGCAAGGCAAGTGCTGCTGGCGGCGGTGACAACCCCAGGAAAATAGAAAAGCCACGGGCTGGCAGGCGCTCGCATGGCGGAGGAGACCTTGAGGCATAAGCATTCATATGTAAATGATTAACAAGTTATCTTTAAAGGAAAAAATCTCATCAAAATGAGCTCACACCATAGTAGATTGGAAATTATTATCAATCAATTTTCCTTTCTTTTTCACTCAGCTTCAAACAAACAGTTATTATACATACATACCGCGCCATACTCCTCCTGCTCCTACTGTTGCTGCTGTTGTTTGTCCCAATCTCTCTCAGCACTTCTTCGTGCCATTCCCAAGACCACTAACACCGCTGCTGGAGTCTTTGTCGTTAATAAGAAAGTTGGGGTCGTCCACCATCAGACATTGGTAGATTTTGGTGGAAAGGGATTTGAACTGCCTCGGCGCCTGTTCGTTTGTTGGTTGATATTAAAAATAATTAAGAGGGTGATTGCGATGGTTTAGGAAAGCTTAACACACTGCAGAGGGCCTCCAGTGATGGATATGTTTGGTCACTGAAACGGTCACAACAGAGGGAGGAAAGAAAAAGGAGAAAGAAGACACAAAAAGCGAGCACCACACAGACTCACCTTGCCAACAGGACAGGTTTCCATCTTATCGGCGAGCCAATTTATTTTTTGCTCTTGCGTGTACCTGGGATCCTCGTACACGTCCAGCAGGCTCCGAAGCGTGCGGTGGTGATTTTTCACCACGTAGAGAGACTTGCTCTGGATGTGTGAATGAATGTGAGTTAAGATGTCAAAAAACGATTCAACTACGCCCCCCCCCCCCCCCTCCCCTTCCCTTCTTTGTAGCGTACATCACTCATTCCCGGGATGACCTCCAACTGCCGCGCCCAAGCCGTGGCATTCTT
>Ga0160419_100283_pt1 | contig 35215 bp, 49 predicted proteins | sample CelAP2metagpilot_2_FD_108196 | JGI IMG/M metagenome (GOLD analysis project Ga0160419, IMG submission 108196) | Phycosphere-associated microbial communities from Cellana algal ponds in Kailua-Kona, Hawaii, USA - Cellana AP2-4-25 metagenome pilot ... | reverse complement strand
GGGGGAGGGAAAGGAGGGATTGTTGCTAGGATTAGATGGTGAGAGTGGTATGCGGAGATGTCCACGAGGGGGGAGGAGGGAAGGGGGGTGGAAGTAAAAGGGAGGACGGGTTAATGGAGGAGAGGCGTCCTGCGTGCCTTTGTCTATGTGTGTGGTTTGGCTGTGATGGGTGGACTGGATAAGTCTGTCCTTGTCTCGATCAGTTGGAGGGAGGCAAGGAAGAAGGAAGGGAAGGAGGGAGGGGTAGTGGGGGGAAAGGAGTCGAAAACAACGAGGCTGATGAAGAGTCGAAAAGAAGAGGGATTAAATGAGCATTAGACAAAGAGGGTTAATAATCCTCGCTGCCGCGGTTGCCGCTGCTACTGATAAATGGTGGTTGGCGTCAGTGACTGGTTCTTTCCTTCCTTCCTCAGCTTCCACCCACGAGGTTTAAGTCCACGCTCTCTGGCTCTCTCTAGAGGGTTCCAGAGCTTTCGTACGACGCGGTCGAAGCCCGTTCACCTTCCATTCTTCTCCCCCATCCCCGAGGGGCTTCTCTGTGCGCCTTGCCCTGCCACGCCTCGCAGTGACGATAGGCTGACGCTCCTCCTGTGTCTTTTTCCTCCTATCTTCTCTCTCTTCTTCCCACACCCGTCAGTTCTTCCTTCCTCCTTCTCTTCCACTCTTCTCTCTATTCATCCTCCATCAAACAACGAAATCCACCACCCACCGCACGGCGGGCGAACAAGAGGAGAAATGCCCTCTACTTCCTCCCTCCCTCCCTCCTTCCCTCTTTCCCTCCCCTCCATTCCTTATGTATAGACTCCTTCGTCCTTTCTTCCCTTTCTCCGTCCCTCCCTTCCTCCCCAGACAGATCTCTTGATGCTGGGCTAAAAAAGCTCAACCCCCTCCAGCTGACTTCAACGCGTCGCGATCACCCTCCCTCCCTCCCTCCCTCCCTCTCAAGTAAACCTCTTGACGCTCGGTAGGATCTCCTCAAACTCGAGCTCACTCCTGTCCGTGGCGTTCAGGTGGATCCCCACTCCAACCAAGGCCCTCTTAATCGCCTCTTTCGACCCGGCATACACCATCTTGGGCCTCACCTTGGCCGTGTCCGGAGCCCAGGACAAGAACACAATCTTGCTCGTTGGTCGACCATCGTCCGTTTCGAACTCCACGTCGATGACGGCGTAGCGACAGTCGCTCTCGGGCAAGTCTTCGGTGAAATCCTTCCAGGATTTCTCTGTGGGGGAAGGAGGAAGGAAGGGAGGGAGGGAGGGAGTGTGCGAAGGTGATTAACGGTGAACTGGAATGTAGGGTGTGAACAAACACAGCAATATAGAAATTATTTGTATTACATCCAAACATACTTCCCCAACTCTTCCATGACGTCCATCCATTCCACCTGCTCGCGCACCACCCTACTTTCCTCCCTTCCTCCCTCACTCCTCCTTCCCTTACCCCGGGCGCCTTCCTTCTCGATCTGGATCTTGTCGTCCTTGATCACGTAGATGATGTAGCGAAGATTGTAGGGAGGTCGTTGGAGCTTGAACTGACTGAAGGATGAGCCCACCTCGTCCGCGGCTTCGACGCCCGTGGCCTGGAGCAGGAGGGAGGAAGGGGGGGTGGGGGGAGGATGAGCGGGATAAGAAGAGGTGTGACCAGTCGGCGGGGGTGGGGAATTTTGAGGGGGAGTACATAAGTGGGGAGACTTACCATGGTTGTGTGCTCGAGCAAGATACAAGTCTGTGTCCATGTGGGTGGAAGGGGAAACGTGAGAAGCGCAACGCACTAACTACTCGGTTCGTTGGGATCTCCTGGTGATGATCATGAGTGCGGAGGGAATTTCCCGTCGATTGGCAAGGGCAGCCATTCCCCTCTACACAAACCCACGGCATGCAGTAACCCCCTGCTGTGTTGGGTTGATGGAGGTGGAGTCCCAAGGCAGCTTCAAAATCGTGGTGACGGAAGGCTTGCGTTTCTCTCTCCCGTTGCAGGCGACCACTTTCCACTTTTTGAGCGAGAGCACTTGGATGAATGAATGCCTTCCTTCACGCCATGGCCCATGGCCACAGCATCCCGACGGATGACTTCGTCGATTGCGGTGCACAGTGATACAGTCTGTCCCTGTCCAGAAAGCGCATTGATTGATCAGGATTCAAAATATGCTTGGAAAGGGGCATTTTCACCAAAGGCTCCGACCATAGAAACACTGTGAACCGTGGTTCCCCTCGGAGGCAACCACAAAGCACCCTGTACACCCCACCCCACATTTATAGCGCAAAGTTTGGCGAATAAGAAATGACACACAGCTACTCTTCACTAATAGCTTTGGTTCTTTCTCCGATGGAGACGTAATTAGGTGCTTTTCTTCCTTGCCCCTCGTAGTTCGTTCAGGCAAATAATATATACTCTCTATTCCTTTGTACATCAGTATCAAGCCTTCAAAAGCCACCCATCTCCCCTACTGTGGTCAAAGCCACAACTCAAACAGCAGAGTCGCCCATCAGCTCCCCTTCCACTACACACATGCATACGGCGACCCCGCCAATGGAGTGTTCTCCCCCTCCCCTTCTCCAACCACCTCCTCCCTGTCTCGTTCCAGGCCCCGGCCGTTCAACGTCTCCAACGCCACCGGTGTGGGCGGCGACATGTAAAATTGACACAATCCTCGGTTTTTCAGAAATTCCATCCCAAAGTATGAGGCAAACACCAGCAAGGCCAACGGCAAGGAAACCGCCCATGTCTGCCATGTTGCCGTCAGGAGTATTACCGCGATGAACACAGTCGGCAGGAACATGATAGCCACCGCTCCAGCATTGCTTACTGGAATCCGATAGGGCCGCGGGAGGTCCGGTTGTTTAAACCTCAATACTAAGAAAGCCGCGATCTCGAAAATCTCCGCCAGTGCGTACAAGAAATTGACCAAGACAATGATCCGTTCAAAGGATGACGTGAGGCTAATACCCAACACCACCGTCAAAGACAACAAAATGGGAAATATTGGCGTACCGTACTTAGATTTTTGTCCCCAAACAGACGGAATCAAGCCAAGCTCAGCCATTCCCATCAGCTGATAGGCGTCCGAACTCATTTCGGCGAGAAAGAGGCCCACATTCGATATCGCGGCGGATAAGACAATCCAGCCCGCGAGCCACCTTCCCCCTACCTCCCTCCCCACCTCTGTGAATGTCCCGTCCTTCCATTCGGCATAAGAAATAGTGGTTGCAAGCGTGCCGACCAAGATTGGCAAGACATAGGAAACGACGATCAGGGCAATACTCGAGAGCATCGCGCGTGGGTACGTCCAACCAGGATTGCGGACTTCGCCGGCAAAGGAGGCAGCGGAGTCAAATGCGTTCAGATTCCAAAACAAGATGTTGAGCATTCCGAGCCAATCTGAGCGGGTAAGCATGCCAGCCTCGTAAGACCAGGACTGTGTGCGCGACAAATCGAGTTGGAAGAAACCCAGTACGACAAGGATTAAGAAGGGCAGGAGGGAGGCAAAGCAGACGCCCACAGCGACGCGACCGGCCAGGTCCAAGCCACGGTAGGAGAGGAAGGTAAGCATGAGGGTGAAGGAAATGATCAGGAGCTTTTCGAAAGGGGGTGGGGAAGGGGAGGGAAGGAAGAGAGGGGGCGTCAGACGTGAGGATGGTAGCGGGAGGGCTCACTGGTTGAATCGTTACATACGCAGAACATGTCCAAGAGCACACACACACACTTTACTCTTGTCTATCATACCGCTCTAGGCAACGGCAGCGCCAAGCGTGCATCCAGCATGGTGCAGTAGTCGACAAAGAGCACGGGATAAATCGCGTTGTCTAGCACGCCCGACAGCCAGGACAACGCTCCACGCATGTACCCCCACGAAGGATGGCCGAACGCCTCATTCACCCAAGCCACGCACCCCGCGCACTCGGGAAATGCCGAGGAGAGTTCCGCTGTGAGAAGTGCCTCCGGTATTGACCAGACGAGGGGGAAGACGAGATAGCTAGGAGGGGGAGGGAAGAAGTGAGGGACAAGTCCGTGGGAGGTGATTGAAATAGACATGTTATAATCGTTGAGGAAATTCAAATTAGAACCTGTGTCGTAAGTTTATTATTAAAGCCTCTATCCACTCATTTCTTTCTTCTTTCCCCTCCTCCGTACCCGACGATTGCCAACAGCGGTCCCGCTAAAGAGACGATGCCCTCGATTCCAAAGGGTCCGCCACTCGAGGTATAGAATATTAAGGCCAGCAAAGGCCAGAAGGTCAAGGGGCGTTTAACCGAACACAAGTCGTCGAGGGCTTGGTCTTTTTTTGGTATGCGGGTGTCGATGTCCGGTGGGGATGTGGCAGACGAGGAGGAGGAGGAGGAGGAGGAGGAGGAGGAGGAGGAGGAGGAGAAAGATGAAGTTATGGAGGGATGAGGGCTGCAGGAAAAATGGGGCTTGTCGACGACAATTGTGGCGGTCATACACCCTCTGTTCTTGGAGATAATTTGATCCCCGCTACTGCTGCGCTGGTAGTAGTGCGGCATCAGTTTTGTTGTCAAGGAGGCGAGGAAAAGAAACGCCGCTGCAGCGACGCCAGTGGGAGGACGGAAACTATAAGGTGGAGGGGAAGGAGGACAAGCTGTGGTCCGGCGCCATGTGATGATGGAGATTGATGCTTTCCCAAATCAGCCACCTGGTGTGATAAGTGTCGTGGCCTAATGGTCAGCGTGAAAGCCTTGTGTCTGTCTTGCTTGAGGAAGAGTTTCGTCCTTGTGTGATGGAGTGGCTGGGATAGTCTGCAATAAGATCATGCACAATTTTCATGGTACGGTAAATTATTGGTACCGTGTTCAGAGGCCCGGCCATTATCGTAGACGGGTGATGAGCTCTTCATAAACGGCGAGTCGACGAAGCTCTCCTTTGTCCGCCAGTCTGATCTCCTGTGATTTGCGACTTAGAAAGGACTCCGGGCGTGCAGGCTACAGCGCCTGCATGCTTGCCTCTGTGAGGTGGGTGGGGTTGAGGTATGCGCCGACGTTTTCTTGCGGTGTTTGCGTTGTCCAAGCCTTGCTTCCATCGTCTTCTGTGCATGGCGTCACCTCAGAAGTTCTTCCGTTGACTCGGAGCCCTTCTTGGTCTTGCCCCAACCGAGCTATAAACCTTACACCCACAGCCTTCACATCCACGCTCAGAGGGCCACATCCGTCACACTGTTGTCCGACTTCGCCGCCTATCTAATACCGCGACATGTGTGATCCCCTTTTACAGCCATACCAACTCCTCTCCTCGCCCTCTGAACGAACACGACCCTCACTCTCTTCCGCCCATCTCGACTACACACACACCCTCGTATGTATACAGAACCAACCACAAGCAATTCTCGTCCACTCTCATGTCCTCTTATCCAGCCGGCGGGCCGCCTCCGCCTGGGGCTCCTCAGCCTCCGTCCCACCCCCGTGACTATAATCCCTCTACACCCGATGAAAAGGCTTACTACGACCAGCTTTTCGTCATTGCCGACACGGCAGCCACGGGCCAGTTGCAGGGGTTGCACGCAGTGAATTTCTTTAAGCTCTCGGGGTTGGATGTGGGGATTCTGAAGAACGTCTGGAGCATCGCTGATGCCCGCCAGCAGCATTACCTCGACCGGGAGGACTTTTATGTCGCCTTGCGCTTGATTGCCATGGCCCAAAACAACATTCCTCCCACCCGCGAAAAGCTTCTCGAGACAGTGGCGATCCAGCTGCCTTATGCGCGTTTTCAGAGCATGCCTCCTCCTGCCACTACTCCTCCCCCTCCTCCTTCCCCTCCTCAAGCCCTGTTGTCTCCTTCCCAGAGCGGACAGGACCCCTATGCGATGTCCGGGGAAGACCGCGCGAGGTACTTGAATCACTTCGCGCCCTACGACACGAATGGGGATGGTTTCGTCGAGGGAGCGCAGGCTGTCGAGTTGTTTTCTCGCTCCGGATTGGACCGACAGGCCCTGGGCAAGGTGTGGGAGCTCTCGGACAACGACAAAGACAGCAGGCTCAATCCCGATGAATTTGCAGTGGCCATGCATCTGATCGTTTGCGTTAGTAAAAGGGGTTTACCGGTGCCGGCGCGCCTTCCCCCCTCTCTCGCTTCTCTTTTAGGGATCAAGGAAGGAGGAGGGGTTGGCAGCCCGGCTGCGCCTGCACCGCTCTCCTCCCCTGCGTCTTCCTCCTTGCCTCCTCGCGTTCAGCAACCACTTGCTGCTTCCGCTTCTTCTCGGAGCATCCCTTCTCCTCCTGTGTTGATCGGTCCTCCTTCTCCCTCTTTGCACGACACCAGCAAGTCCACCTTGGCCGGTACTCTCACCTCCTCCTCCCTCGCTCCCTCGCCCTCCCCCACGACCTCCACTCCCCCGCAGCAGACCAATCGCTCCTCCACCCTCCCTTCCAGCCTCAACATGTCCTCTTCCTCCGCCCCCTCCTCCTTCAAACCCGCCACCTTCCCTCCTCCTGCTCCTCTCCCGCAGACAAACAGCAGCAGCAGCAGCAGCATCAACGATCTCACCGGGGTAGTGAAGGACACGCAGGCCCTCGCTCAGATATTGAAAGCCGAAAAAATCTCTCTCAGTGCCACTATTGATTCAAACATGGCCGATGGGAAGCGAACACAAGCAGCACTTGTGACGGCTTTGGGCGAGATCACTTCTCTGCAGGGTGAGCTCGCCGCGCTTCGTCAGGCTGCTGCTGCTGCTGACGAGGAGCAGCGGCAGGCATTGCAGAATCTTGGGGGGGCGAGGAAGCAGAGGGAGATGCTGTTGATGGAGGTGGAGAAGGTGAGGGGGGAGGTAGAGCGGCTGCAACAGCAGAAGAGCGACTTGTCTGAAGAGCTGGCCAGTCTGCGGATCCAGGTGGGGGTGGTTGGCGCGGGGGAGGAAGGGATGGAGGCGCTGCGGAAGGACCACGTGGCGGAGGCGGGGATAAATAGGACGGAGATTGTGTTGTTACGGTCGCTGTTGAGTGCGATGGGGAAGGCAAGGGAGGAGAGAGGTAGGGAGGTGGAGGAGTTGGAAGGGCAGGTGGCGGGCGCCAAGCAGGCCTTGGCCCAGGTACAAGCGTCAGTGGTAGCGAAGAAGGAGGAGGTTGATAAGGCACGGGAGGAGAGAGACGTTACCACGGCGGAACGTCACGCGGCTTTGGTCCAGTTGGCGAGCGGAGAGTTGAAGCTACCCCCGTCCAATAGCAGCAGCAGCAGCAACAACAACGGCAACAACAGCAATGGGAAGCCTGCGACTCTCTCTGCCTCCTCAGCATCCTCCCCCAAAACTACAGCTGCAGCTCCCTCCTCTTCCTCCATACCCCCTTCCACCAAGCCCTCGGCCACCTTCGGCTTTGATGAGGAAAGCGATGCCTTGTCTGCTGCCGCTCCAAAGATGATTCCCTCCTCCGTGGGCACCTCCGCTTCCTCCTTCCCTGCCTCCCTCCCGTCCTCCACGGCAGCTGCTACCTCGACCTTCTCAACTTCCACCTCCTCGCAGCCTCCGCACAATGCCTCTCCCACATTGAGTAGTGGCACCCCACCCCCTCCTGCTCCTGCTACCACAGCGACTGCATCAGGAGGAGGAGTGAAGGATGCGTTCAGTGATGGATTTGACGACGATGGCTTCGGCCCTTCTCCCTCTTCTGCTGCTGCTGCTCCTCCTCCCAATCTCGTCAAAAGCAGCAGCAGTAACAGCAACAGCAACGGCTATATGGAGAATGCTACTGTCGGAGATGACTACGACTTTCCTGCGCCGGAGGAGGGAGGTCTAGATGATTCCTTCCCTGCGCCTGAAGAGGCATTTGGGGGAGTGAAGATGAGTGCTCCTTCGACTGCTGCTGTCCCTGCTGCAGCTGCTCCTGCTGTTATTCCTGCTTCCTCTGAGAGAAAGGAGCTGATGGGAGTGAGTGTGATGGGGGGGGGGAGTGGGGGAGAAGCAGGACAAGCGATGAGCGACCCCTTTGCATCGGATCCTTTTTCGTTTCCTGATGACAATGCTTTTGGGGATGCCCCTCCTGTCACGGCACCTGCTGGGAATGGAGAAAAGGGGGGGGGTTTCGGTGATGGCTTCGATTCGAGTGCGTTTGATAAATTCTAGATATTGGAAGAAGGGGAGGAACGGGAGGAGGAACGGAAAGAGGGAGGGAAGAAGATTGGAGAGAGCGGAACGGTGTTATTTTTATAAATTTGTAAACCAATAGAGGATTTGTATTTCAAAAATAGACGGAGGGCGTCGGCAGCAGGGGGTATGCCATATGAAAAAGGGCTCTACAGCTTGTCATAAAAATCAGGCAAGAAACAGGAGCGACGGAGAAGAGGAAAGGAGAATGGAAAAGACCATAAATGAGGACATGGGAGGTGAGCTTCGTATCATTAAATAGAGAAACGAGAAGAAGAATGAAAGACTTGAAATCACTTACATTGAAATCTCGGGAGCTGGAAAGCGAAACTGTCTAATGTAATGCGTTGCAAGGTTTTAGAGGTAGGGGAGGTTAAATTTCTAAAAGTTTCCCGACGCTCAGCGCGCACAAAGGCGCAGTGAAACATGTCCAATGGCAAGAATATAATTTGTTTTACTCCGAGATCGGAATCGTTAGTTGATCCTCCGCTTTTTGAATGAGAGCGGATCACCTTTAGGGTGTCTATAGAAGAGGAAATGCCGTCTGTCCACCTTGTGTCGATCTCACGCACCCTCACACAATCGTACAAACACAGCAGACACAACGTGCAGAGGGATAACCAGCCGCTTTCTAAAGTCTGCCACCAGCAAGCCTCTCTTTAGCTACCCTACTGCCATTACTCCCTCGACCTCCATCTAAATCGACCTACAACCCAACCCGCTCCCTAAAGCATATCAACCATGCCGCCCGCCGCCTACGACTCCCGCCAGGTGCAAATAGTCCTCCAATCATTGCGTGCCCAAGGTATCCTGCAGCCCTCCAAGGCCCGCGCAGGGGAAGACGTGGTGATTGCCTATGACTTGGATGCCTTGCATACGGGGTTCGACAGCCTCGTCAAAGCCTTCCCCCTTCATTTCCTCCACTGCTATGCCATCAAAGCCGCACCCATGGGCTTCATCCTCCAAGCAGCCATTCGGGCAGGGCTAGGACTCGAAGCTGCTTCAATTCTAGAGGTCGAAAGCGCCCTCTTTCACGGCTGTCCCCCGGAAAAGATTGTCTTTGACTCCCCCGCCAAGACCTACAAAGAGCTGGACTTCGCCTTGTCCAAAGGTATTCACATCAACGCCAACACTCTCGAGGAACTTGATCGCATTGCCTCCATCCTCTCAGCAACATCCTCCTCCACCTTTCCCCCTCCCTCCATCGGCTTGCGTATCAACCCCCTCGTCGGCGCGGGTACAATCCAAGAACTCAGCGTCGCCACTGCCACATCCAAATTCGGTGTCCCCCTCACCCTCGACACCTCCTCCTTCTCCTCTTCTTCTTTTTCTTGTTCCTCCTCTTATTTTTCTTTGAGCAATAAACATAAAGTCATCTCCTACTTCCATAAGTACCCCTGGCTGACTGGCCTCCACATACACGTCGGGTCTCAAGGACTCGGGATGGATCAACTAGCACAAGGCGTTAAGGTCCTCATCGCCCTCACAGAAGAAGTAGAGGAATCGCTTTCTAAGAATGGGGGAGAGATGGAGAGAGGGAGAAGGATCACCACGTTGGATATCGGAGGGGGGTTGGCCGCGAATTATCTATCGAATCAAGCCATGCCTACTCATGCGCAGCTGGTGGAGGTTTTGAGGGAGGCGGCTCCTTCTCTTTTCGTTCCGCCCCCACTTTCTTCCTCGAATAGAAACGGAAGCAGTGGCAGCAGTGGCAGCAGTGGCAGTGGTCCTTGCGTGAGGGTAGTGACGGAGTATGGTCGCTCCCTGACGGCGAAAACTGCCTGGCTTGCCAGCCGGGTGGAGTACGCTTTTGACAACCACGAGGAGGACGGGAGGGAGGGACAAAGGGAGGAAGAGGGAGGACGCGGGACGATAGGATTGCGAACGGCAATTCTGCATGCGGGTGCCGACGTGTTGTTGCGCGAGTGCTACGTGCCGGGGAAGTTCTACCATCGATTTACAGTGCACGACAAAGATGGCCACCTGGCCGAAGTAAAGGAAGGAGGGAAGGAGGAAGGGCAAGTGCACGCACGCACCCCTCGCCTTCACAATCTGGCTGGGCCTCTGTGCTTTGCGGGGGACGTGATTGTAAGCGGCATAAAGTTACCAAAAGTTGAGTCAGGAGACTGGCTTGTCGTGCATGATGTCGGAGGGTACACTCTGGCCTTGTTTTCTCGCTATTGCTCAAGAGCCGCGCCAGCCGTGGTTGGGTATAGAATAGGAAGAGAGGGAGGGAATGAGGCAGGGATGGGGGTGACGGTGGAGGTGCTTCAGGGAAGGGAGGCGGGGGAGAGTGTGTTGGAATTTTGGGGGCCGCGAGGGGAGAGGGAAAGGTAGAAGAGAGGAAGGGAGGAGGAGTCCTCGTGACCTGGGTGGCTTGTGTGCACTGTGAATGATTGAGAGTATCATGACGACATTATATTTTTTGTGTGTCAATTTGGGATGGGCGTGCATGAATAATCGTGTGCTTCAAGCTTGTGGTCTAAATCTGTCTGGCTTGTTTTCTTTTTTGTTTCTCGATTCCCTGTCTTTTTGTCTGTTGTTGCTGCTGCTTGTCTCTTCCTCCTCCTCCCTCTTTTCTTTGTTCTTCTTACTCCTCCGTTTTTCCGGTGATAGAGGTAGTCAGCGACGAAGACCACCACGCCAAAGACCTGCATTTCATTCATCTGCTCGCCACCCTCCGCTCTCCTCTCTCCTCTCGCTGAGAACCTTCGTCTCATTGCCTCATGACTTCCTCTCTCCGTCTTTCTCTTCTTCTTGTCTCTTCCCCCTATCCATTCCCTGTACGTCGCATCCTCTTCCCTCTTTCCCTCATGTGTGCCTACCTCTCCTCCTCCTCCTCACACACATCCACACTTCCCCCCCTGACTCAATTAATACAAATCCTCTTCCTCCTTCCCCCCCTCCCCGCCCTCTGTCCCCTCCTCCCCCTCCCCCTCTCCAAACTTAAACTCCCCAAATCCCCTATCCGCCTTCATTTGCGCATTGAACGCGTCGTACTTTCGAATGTCCGCCTCGCTCACACTCTTCCTCGCCCTCCCCATCGCCTCCTCGAAGTGCAATTTGGTAATGAAGGGCACCGGGTCTACCTCCTCCCCTTCCTCCTTCGCTTCCTCCAACCCCTCCTCGATCCGCCTCGCCCTCTCCACCTCTGCAAATATGCTCTCTCGAATTGCGTTCTTGGCAGCTCGTTGACAAATCTCTGAAATATCAGCCCCGGAGAAACCTTGGGTGGCCTCGCTCATTGCCTCTAGATCCACGTCAGGGGCGACGGGAGACTTGCGCAGGTTCGCGTTGAAGATGGAGAGGCGGGAGCCAAAGTCAGGAAGAGGAATGTAGACCAGCTGGTCGAGACGCCCAGGGCGCGTGATGGCACTGTCGAGGATGTCGGGTCTGTTGGTCGCCCCGATAACAAAGACGCTCTTCCGGGCACCCACGCCGTCGATCTCCGTCAAAATTTGATTGATGACACGGTCGCCGGCTTCGCTTCCTCCCCCGCCGGAGCCTCGGGCCTTGGCGATGGAGTCCATCTCGTCAAAGAACAGGATGCACGGTGCGGCAGCACGGGCCTTATCGAAGAGGTCGCGGACGTTCGCCTCGGACTCGCCGAACCACATTGTCAGAAGCTCGGGGCCCTTGATACTGATGAAATTGGCGCCACATTCGTTGGCGACGGCTTTGGCCAGAAGGGTCTTGCCGCAGCCGGGAGGACCGTAGAAAAGGACACCACGGGCGGCGGGCATGCCTGAGAGCGGGAGGGAGGGAGGGAGGGAGGGAGGGAGGGAGGGAGGAAGGGAGATGTAAATGGTACAGGTAATAAATTAGCATGCACTCATAGAAAGGGGGAGAAGAATCTACAATAGCCAAAACACACGGAAGGGCTGGAAAGAGGAAAAGAAGGAGGGGGGAATGGAGGGAAAGCAAATTCGCACCGAATTTCTCGTATTTGGCTGCGTACTCCACAGGGTATTGGATCGTCTCGGCCAGCTCCCGCTTCACGTCCTCGAGCCCGCCGACATCCTCCCACGTCACATCAGGCACCTCCACTTGGGTCTCTCGGAGGGCGGAGGGGTTGCAGACGGACATGGCGTGCCTGAAGTGCTCGTTGGTGATCATAAGGGAATCGAGGAGCTTCGCGTCGATCTCCTCGTCGTCAATGTCAATATCGCTGGAGGAGGGAGGGAGGGAGGGAGGGAGGGAGGACGGATGGGAGGAAAGAATTTGAGGGAAAAGATGTAGGGAGGAGATAAAAGCGCAACGCAAACGATGTCACAAGAGAGTTGAGGTTTAGGCAAGGTCTGGAATGGAGAGGGGGGTTGAAGAAGGGAGGAGGGGAGAAAGGGAGGGCGGAAAATCGGGAAGAGCTCACCCCATCTTCTCTCGAATGCACTGCAATGCCGCCTCCATGCACAATTGGGCAATGTCGGCGCCGACAAACCCGTGGGTGTCCTTCGCGACCAGCGCCAGGTCCATGTCGGGGGAGAGTTTCATGTTTCTTGTCTTGATCTTGAGGACCTCCAGGCGGCCTTCGTCGTCAGGGACGCCAATGTCCAGCTCGCGATCGAAGCGACCGAACCGACGCAGGGCCGGATCGATCTGATTAGGGCGGTTGGTGGCTGCCATCACCACCACATTGGACGAGGGCTTGATCCCATCCAGGAGGGTGAGCATCTGAGAGACGATGCGCCGTTCCACCTGGGAGGGAGGAAGGGGGGGAGGAAGGGGGGGAGGAAGGGGGGGAGGAAGGGGGGGAGGAAGGGGGGGAGGAAGGGAGGGAGGAAGGGAGGGAGGAAGGGAGGGAGGAAGGGATGGCGGGCGTACGAAGAGGGCATTAGAAGAAATACAATAGATACAGGTAGGTCCTTCTTCTCTCCCTCCCTCCCTCCTGCCCTCCCTCCCTCAGTACCTCTCCTCCGGCTTTGTCTCGTTTGGGAGCAATGGCATCCAGCTCGTCAATAAAGAGAATGGCAGGCGCGTTTTTCTCCGCATCCTCGAACGCCTTGCGTAACTTGGATTCAGACTCGCCCGACATCTGAGAGGGAGGGAGGGAGGGAAGGAGGGAAGCGTTAGAGGAGGGACGGGTGCTAAGTGCATTCTTCTCGGCGCCCTGACAAAGCTGTAAAGCTTGATTCCGGGTGGCCGCCGGGTTTATACAAGAAGAGGAGGAGGAAAGAAGGGAGGGAGTACGCAAGGAAGGAAGGAAGGGATGGATGGAGGACGCCATAGAGGAAGGGCGAAATGACATGAATGTTGGCGTGATTATGTTAAGGAAGATAGGAAGGCTGGCTGGGAAGGGTTTCGGGAAGAAGGAAGAGTTTTTGCACGAGCACCCACCTTGCTCATAATCTCGGGCCCGTTGATCGTGAAGAAATAGGCATTCGTCTCCGCTGCCACGGCCTTGGCAATCATGGTCTTCCCCGACCCGGGAGGGCCATACAGGAGCACACCTCGCGGAGGGGGGATACCTACAGAGCGAAACAGCTGCGGATGTCGCAATGGAAGCTCTACTAGCTCCCTGATCATGGCCAGCTGCTTCTTGCACCCCCCGATGTCGTCATACCCGAGCTCGTCCAGCCTCTCGTCATCCTCTCTATTCAAAGCCTCCTCACTAATCTCAACCTCTGTTTCATCCCCCACGATGCAATATTTCGCCCCCTCACTCTCCTCCCCTTCCTCCTTCCCTCCCTCCACCTCCACGCTCAGCACCTTGAACTCCACCGCCCTCATGCCCCCCCGGGCCAGAAACGTGTCTCCCACCCGCACGGGGCGGTACGTCTCCTTGAAGTAAGGCTCGACAAAGGTCTCAAAAAGGTCGCCTTTCAAGCCCTGGATGGTGTCGGCGAAAGGTACCACCACCACCTTCTTCCCCGTCTTGACGTCCTCCACCTTGGAGAGCGAAATGGCGTCCGACAGGTGCACGCGCAGGTTCCCTCGCACGGTCTTGGTCAGGCGGACATGGGCGTCATCGAGGGTGTCGTCCGGTACAGCCACGCAGACTGTGTCCTTCCTCTTCTTCCCTTTCAGCATGACGAAGTCCCCTTGGAACAGGTCCAGCCGCGCCATAGTATCCTTCGAGAGGGCTACCATGCTGTGGTCTTCATTCACGGCCTCGTCCACGATAAAGCTGTTCTTAACCTTCCGCGGGGTCGCAGCATTTTCTACTATAGCTGGCTTCTCTTCTTTCTCCAGCGCCACTGCGGGGGGGGGCACCTTTTCGGCAGCCGCCGCTGCTGCCGCGGCAGCTTTCTTCTTCTTTCCCGTCCCCTTCTTTTTCCCGACGGGGGCGGCACTGGCTCCGCCCCGAATGAGTTGGAGCCAGCGGGGAGTGCTGGTAGTGGTGGTCATGAATGGGGTGGTGGTGTCGTCGTCGCTGTGTTGGTGTGAACGAGGGGGAGGTGGATGAGAAGGACGAATGGAGGGAGGGAGGGAGACGTGCTCTTGTCATAATGGGGGAGAGGGGTAGGAGGGAGGAAAGATGCTCATGTTGCCATCATCCTGAACGAAAAAGCACACATTATTCATAAACAAAGGAGCATGAACAATATGAGTAAGCCAAGGCAGAGAAGGAGGGACATCGTTCATTCATCCACATCGTCGATCCCTACACGTACCACTGCATGGCGCTGTGTCGAGCCTTGAGACCAAAAAACTGGCTGCCTAAGGAAGAGGGGCCAGAGATGGCAGCCAGTGTCACGGCGCAGCATCCCAATAAGGTAATCAGGTTTAGGATAAGGGGGCTGGAAGTGCTGATGAAGCGCAGTGATGATGATAAGGGTCGTCGTCGTCGTTGTCGCATCCCGCCAGGGGCCATGGGAGTGGGAGCAGGAGCCACCGCAAGGGTGGCTTGCCGTCTTCTTCCCTCCGTGGGCGCCATGGCCGTGAAGTAGTCGGGAGTACACACGTGAGCTGCTACTCCTCTGGGACCCGTCCTGTTTTTGGTTTCTATGAGGGCAGAGGGTTGGGTTGGTAAAGGTAAAGGATCACGGCCCTGATTGAAGCAACAGGGGATGTGGGGCGGTGCTTCGCGATGATGCAAAAAACAAACCAAAGAACGCATAGAAAGGGTTCGAGATAAACATCGATATAGTGGGAGGGACACGATAGAAATCATGAGCACTTGGTCGCCCAAGCACTGGCTTGTTTGGATTGGGCTCTTTGAGAGTTGCTGTTGCGTCAAGTATGATGATCGCCGGTGTGTGGACGCGAGATGCAAGCCTTGAATAAGCTAGTTTGCTACCGCAAATGGGGATTTCGCTCTTATGAGAAGGTCACGTGCTCAAGCATCTACATCGTAATTGGTACTTTCGTGTCTTTGTGCTCGAGGTTTCGGAATGAAGCGGCACACGCTTTTGATAAAGAGCCTTTCTCAGCCATGTGAGGCAGTGATTGCTCGGGTAGCGCTCTTGAGTGGCCCATTTGACTTTTTTGTTCTTTTGGTATCCCAGTACATAAAGGTGGTGTGGTAAGATGCCCATTTCGAGAGCGTTTGGTCCTTTAAGGAGCAATGACAATTGGACTGATGATTAAATGCGTAATCAAAGCTGGGTAGGTCATTATTTATCAAGAGTAACGCCTCATCCCTCCCGCATCGGCCAATTCCACAACTATTACATTTGATTCCTTTCAGATATGATCTCTCCACCTTTCCAAAGCCACTTCATGCTCTCGATTGTTATAAGCCTGTCAGTTTTCCCTGTCCCCTTTCATCGGGGCACTTTCTCTCTATCCTAAATCCACACTTACTTACTCTTCCCTCACCATCTTCATCCGTCTTTAATCAACACCCGAGGCTTGGCAAAGAGCTCCCGACTCGTCCCCACCTCCGTCAAGCGTGCCTCTAAAGCATGCTTCTTTCGAGCCATACTTGGTGTGTCCACTCTCAAGGGGATCTTGAGCAACATCGATTGTATTTCCCGTTCTTGCGCATCCAAGGCAGCAAGGGCTTCGCTTCGTTCTGCATCAGTCAGGAGTCGCATCCCTGGAGGGATATCAGAATGTCGACCTTTCATGGCCGCCCGTCTGAGCGCCTCGGCGGCAAGGCGAGCTTGCTTGATTGCAAGGAGATAGGAAGGAATACGCCCAAAGGCTTTGTGACGGGCGCATCCACCGGTGCTCGTATTACTGCTGCTGTTGGAGGAGCAGGGAGAAGGGGAGGAGGACGAGGAGGAGGAGGAGGAAGGAGAAGAAGAAGAAGAAGGAAAAGAACAAGAAGAAGAAGAGGAAGAAGAAAGCTTTATAGCCGCTCGTCGATTATTGATTATGTGGTTTTTGGAAACCGCGGGACGGAGCAAGGGCACGAAGTCGCGAGCGCGAGGCACGGCGGGCTTACGTTCCAGATGAGAGAGGGAAGCTGCTTTTGCTGCCTCAGCTGCGGTGGGAGAGGAGAGGAAGAGGGCAGAGGCATGATGTGTCCTTATTTTTTCTCGTACCTTAGTGCTTTGGTCGAGAATGCGTTGTTCGAGGGTGCCACGCTGAAGGAAAGGGGTTGAGGGAGGAGCTGGGTGGATGATCGAGGAGTGACTTGCTGCTGCTGCTGCTGCCGTTGTTGCTGCTGCCGGGGACGTGAATGCAGCCGTAGCGGTGGTAGATACCGGTGAGCCGGATGAAGGCGACTGGAGACGGTCGCCGGATTTATTCTGGATTTTTGGGAAAACGTGACGTCTTTAAAATGACGCTAGCACAGTCTCTTGCGTCTTCCCTTATTCCCGTACTCCCTCCTTACCATGATCGCTGTCATCTTGCTCTCGATGTCCTGGAACCTGTTCATCTTCCATTTTAATTTGACTTCATCCATTCGCATAATCTCGTCCGTAAACGCACGTTGGCTCCGCACGTCGTCTTCCAGCTCTCGGATCGCTTTGCGGTTTTCTCTCACATAGTCCCGCTTTATAGTGCCAGCGGGTGGGGACGACATAGTTTGTCTGATTTCACCACGCAAATAGTAGGTGGAGATGAGTGGAAGTACTTATGTCAATTATCTGCAATTTCATATGTACCTTCTCACGCCTCGGTGCTGCAATTGCTTGCTGCCGGCCACGAAAAACGAGGGCATATGTAGTATTTGATGGGCCAAGTCAGGCTTGCTTTTCGTCTAAATGCCTGAATGAACCAATATCTAATCGCGTTGCTACACCATCTACGACACGCAGACGCGTGTGGGGAAAAGGTGGTAAGTCTGTGACGGAGTTGTGGGCGTGGCACGAATGAATTTAGGAGATGAACGCAGCACTTTTTTCGTCGTCGTGCTGCTGCAACGGGCTGGCACAGATGTACGGTCCCTAGGAGAAATGTGCGGCACCAAATACAGAAGCAAACGTTTTCTCTTTTCTTACTTTGTGACTGATTCGCTGCCAACCCAAGCAGCATGTCCACACATTTTTTGGGTCGCTTATCGTCGTCCTTGATGGGTCTTCGGACAGGTCGTGCGGATACTTTGGCGTGGGCTACCCGACATCGCCTACCCCACCGCCGGCCCTACCACGTCTACGTCGCCCTTGGCAGCAATCTGGGGGATCGGGCGCTTAATCTACAGCGAGCCGTGGAGGCACTCAATGAGGTAAGGATTTGTTCGGTGTTGGTTTGACCCTTGACCCTTCCTTCCCTTTCTTAGAAACCTCAAAAACCTCCCCACTTCCAAACATAGCCCACCCTGGGCCACGTCCAAGCCACCTCGGGCCTCTTTGAGTCCAAAGCCCAGTATGTGACGGAGCAACCCGACTTTCTCAATGCTGTCTGTAGGATTCAGACGCTTCTCCCTCCCCTGGCCCTCCTCTCTCGCCTCCAAGAGATTGAGAAGATGCTTGGCCGGGTAAAAGGCACTCAGCGCTTCGGTCCCAGAACCTTGGACTTGGACATTCTCTACTACCATGAAGATGACGATCCGTCTAAGCCTATCACCTTCGAGAAGCACGGCGAGAAAAAGGGCTCCGAGGAAGGGTCGCTTTTCGTGCCGCACGTCCGATTGCATGAGCGAGAGTTTGTGTTGCGTCCACTGGCGGAGCTGGCGCCCTCCCTCCGTCATCCCTCACAAGAGCATATCACCGTAAAAGAAATGCTACGGGCTTGTGCTCGGAGCCGCCCAGAGGATACACCACCCTTGGTAAGGGTGTTGCCATTGAAAAGGCGGAGGGGGGGGGGGAGGGAGAAGGGAAGCCTGCTGCTGCCCCTCGACCCGGCGCATAATAAGACCTCCACAGTAGTCATGGGCATTCTGAATGCTACCCCTGACAGCTTTAGTGACGGAGGGATCGATGCAGGGAGCGTGGAGGCAGCTGTGGAGAGGGCCGTGCGGATGCGGGAGGAGGGGGCCGGGATCATTGACATAGGGGGTGAGTCGACGAGGCCTGGGGCCGATGAAGTGGGAGAGGAGGAGGAGCTCCGGCGAGTGGTGCCTATTATTCAGGGAATTCGCGCGCATGACAAAGACACGCTGCTTTCGATTGATACAAGGAGAGCAGGGGTGGCCCGAGCAGCGGTGGAGGCGGGGGTGGACATCGTTAATGATGTGTCCGGGGGAGGGTTTGATTCAAAAATGTTGGCAACAGTCGCGGCATTGGATGTGCCCTACATAATTATGCACATGCGGGGTACTCCCCAGACGATGATGCAGAGACAGCACAGTACATACAATGAGGATGCTGTGGAAGAGGTATGTGGGGAGCTGTGGGGGGCGGTGGGGAGGGCGGAGGAGGAGGGAGTGAGGAGATGGTCGATGCTGGTGGACCCGGGCATTGGGTTTGCCAAAGGCCTGGAGGTGAACATGGCCTTGCTGCGAGGATTGGACTGTGTGTGTGAAAGGATGGTAGGGCTTCCGGTGCTAGTGGGGGTCAGTCGAAAGAAATTTTTGGGCACACTGTGCGACGAGCCGAGGGCAGAGGAGAGGGACGTGATGACGAGCGTGGTGAATGCGGTGGCTATTTCGCGAGGGGCGGCGATGGTGCGTGTGCACAACGTGCCCATGGCCGTTCAGACCGTACGGTTGGCGGATTCGTTGCGCAAATGACGGTAAAGCGGTCGCGGATGAGATGATTGGGGAACGTGGTAGATGGGAGAAAAATGAAGCAAATAATATAATTAGATGGATGAGGAATTGTTTATCTGGGCTCACCCGACATTGCAATTTTTCCTCCATTTTTTCATTGATGCAGCCCCATGGAAGGATCACCAAGTGTCGAGAAGGATTCCCACTTAATGGAGGTCATCAAGTGAGAGGATGAGAACCAGCCATTCGCGATACAGAATCATGGGAACATTTCATACTCCACAAATTTTCTTGAACACAATACCCACACAAATTGAAATTAGCTAAAACATGTGCCCGTCCCGTTTGTCGAAAAGGGAAAGGAAAAGTAACAAAGGTAGGCCGATGCGAAAAGGCATTGACTTCTTTGCCGCTCTTTTTCGATTATTTTACTTTGAGTTTTGCATTCTCTGTCTTGTCACGTGTGTCTCTTGTCATCCTTTTTCATCCCCTGTGCCCTGTCATCTCTCTTATTTTCATGATTATGTGTCAAGCAGAACCTTGCTTGCTTTTTCGTTTGCTCGTGTCCTCTTCCTTCTCCTTTTTGGTGGGTTCAAGTGACAAAATTGAGTGCAGGAAGAGCTTTAATTTTCCCCTTAGTCGTCTTACATTTTCTCTTTCCCATGAACATGCACGCGCTCTAGAGCGCGGGAAAAAGGTGATGAAGTACCCATGCACACGACATACACACACTTGCTCATATTTGTTTGATTTGAGATCCAGAGGCTCAGTTCACAAAAAACAGGCACCGCTTCTATTGATACACCTTCCTCCATTACCCCCTCTTCTCCTCTTCCACCCTCCGCTCCTCCATATCCTTTCCTCCTCCTTTCTCCTCCCTTTCTTCCCTCCTCCTCCCACCTTTTTTCTCCTTCCCTACCAGACAAGAAAATCGAGTTACGCCTTGACCAACTTCCCCACCTCCAGCTCTCCCACTAATCGCACGGGCCCTATCACGAAATCCACTTCCACACTCCTTTCCTCCTCCTCCACCTCTACCACCTTTCCCACACCCCAGGTGGGGTGCCGCACCCTCTTCCCTACCACAATGCCCTTCGGCAGCGTAAATATCCGAGGTGTCCCTCCCCCTCCTGCCCCCTCTCTTCCCTCCTCTCCTCCAACAGCGCTCTTGCGCGGTCGACCTCTAGGTCGCCCCGTCACTGCTGCCCCTCCTGCTCCTCCTCCTGCTCCTGCTGGAGACGTCATCGTGTCCCTATCACCACTGCCACTGCTGCTGCCACTTCTCCCTGTCCCCCCAACCGACGAGCTTGACCCCCCACCACCAGGCGCCGATAGTGGTGCTGACACCATCACCACCTTTGCCGCCCCCACCCCCCCTGCCCCCCTCGCCGCCGCCGCTGACGCCGCGGCTGCATAGGCTTCCTTACTAGTAGCCAATAGGGCCGACCCTTCCTCCTCCAACTGCCTCAAACGCTCCTTGATCTCCAGGATCGTCCCCTCCCTTGCCCTCCGCGCTGCTTCCGTACCCGCATCCTCCCCCGCCCGGCTACTGCTTGGCAACACACCCCCCCCTCCCTCACTTCCTCCCTCCTTCCCTCCCTCCCACCCCTCCTCCCCCCCTCCCTCCTTCCTCGTGTTCAAGGTCCAAACGTCTGTCTTCTCCTCCGCTGCTGCCCTCCCCTCGAGCAATGACGCCTGCAGCTGCTTCCTCAGACGGGCCGCCTCCCTCTCTCTTGCCAGCGCCTGAGCTCTTGCCCTCGTTCTCGCCATGGCCCTCTTTCCACCCCCCTCCAGCAGCACGCGCATCATCCGTCCCTCACCCTCTTCCTCACCCCATTCCTCCAAACCCTGCCCCGCTGCCGCCATGGGCAGGAGGGAGGATTGTCCCCTCTTCCTCGCCCTCACTCCATCAGGCCCTACTGCCGTCCCTCCCACCGATGACGACGCCGAGGCCGCGAGGGGCGGAAGCAGAGAGGAGGCAGACGGTAAGCCCCCTCCCCCCCCAATGCCCGTGGATGAGGGCGGAAAGGAGGAGGTGGGCGACGTGTCCGTGTCTGGCACTGCCTCGAAGCTCCCTATCCCTCCGTAGGCTTGCTGCACGTACACGCACACGCGATTGGGGATATCTCGCAAGAAGCCCGCCGGAATCCCATCCCTCCAACCCGACCCTCCCCCTCCCTCCCACTCTCTTCCTCCCCCCCTCCCTTGATAGAACGGCACCCGTCTCCGGTACGACATATGGAGGTGGGTCTTAGCGCGCGTCATCCCCACGTAAAATAATCTCCTCTCTTCCTCCTTCTTCTTCTTCGCCGCCCTCCGCCCCTCCTTCCTCTCCTGGGGAAAGGTTCCTTTCTCCAACCCTGCCATGAACACACAATCAAACTCTAATCCCTTGCTCGCATGCACAGTCATTAATTGTGCCACAGGCCTTCCCTCCTTCCCTCCATCCCCCCCTCCCTCCACCCCCATCTCATCCGCCATCAGCGCCACATCCTCCAGAAACTCCACCAACGCGCCCCCCATTGCCACTCCCACCCCTCTCTCCCTCCCTCCCTCCCTCTCCTCCCACGTCGCGGCCCCTACTACCATTTCCTCCAAATTCTTCACCCTCTCCTCCATCCGGGGGTCCCTCCGACTCGGCTTATTGTAAAACGCCCGCAGACCCACCCCTCCCTCCCCCTCGCCCTCCACCACCTGATGGAGGAGAGCCGGCACGGACATGCCACACGACTGAATCAGCAGCACGCCCACCAGACGCGCGAACGACTGAAGCACCCCTATCCTTCCTCGCGCCCACCCTCCCTTTCTCCCCCGCGCTTGCGTGGCCAGCAACCGCTCAATGTCCAACAGGCCGCCGGACACCAACGGGTCGTCCTCCCCCCCTCTCTCCTCTTCCTCCACATCCTCTTTCCCCTTCATCACCCGTTGTTTCAGCTTCTTCATCCTCCCCTCCCTCTCCCCCTCTCTCAGCACCCTCAGGGGCTGCGACAAGGATCGCAACTTCTCTACCAACTCCCTCAACTCCTCCTCGGGCAAGAACGACAATAAGCAGCCCACCGCCGACATACCTGTCCTCTCTCCCTCCTCCGCGCCTTTCCCTTCCTGCGCCTCCGCAGCCGCGAAGGCCATAAAGGCGTCTGCGGTACTCGTCCCTATCTTCCTCGGAGGTACGTTGATAATCCTCTGAAGGCTCGTCACGTCGAAGGGGTTAGCCAACAGCCGCAGAAAGGCCAGGGCATCTTTTACCTCCTTCCGTGTGAAGAAGCTCTGTGACCCCTCCACGCGGTACGGCAGGCCCTCCCTCCTACAACCCTCCTCCAATGCACGCGCTTGGGCGTTGGTCCTGTACAAGATGGCCAGACTTTCCACCCCTCCCTCCCTCCCTCCCTTCAACAATCTCTTTGCTTCCTGTGCTATGTAGCCCGCTTCCCCCTCCTCGTCATGCGCCTCCACCACCGTCAAGAGGTGCGGGCTGCTCCTTACCCCCCGCATGCCCCCCACCCTCTCCCCGCCCGCCACCTCGTCTTCCCTCCCGCCCTCGCCTTGAATGACGGCTTCGGCCGCATTGACGATGTGGTGGGTGGAACGGTAGTTGGTCTCGAGGCGGCGAGGGAGGGAGTGAGGGAAATCCAGGTGGAAGGACGACAAAGCCCTCTCTCCATCCGCCCCTCGAAAGCCATAGATGGCCTGATTCAAATCCCCAACCACCATGAGGGAGGAGGGCGAGGAGGAGGACAAGGGAGGGGGGGAGGGCGGGCGGGTACACAGGAGGCGGATAATGTCATACTGGACCCTGTTCGTGTCCTGCCACTCATCCACTAACACATGCCGCCACCGCCGCTGCAACACCTCCCGAAGGATCTTCCCTCCCTCCCTCCCCTCCTCCATAAGCAGCTCCCGGGTGAGCAGGAGGAGGTCGTCAAAATCCACCGAATTTCGCGCCTGCAACGCCGCCTGGTATGTCTCGTAGGCCCTTGCCAGCAGGGAGGGAGGGAGGGAGTGGGGGAGAGAGGGGTGTGAAGACTCATCCTCTCCCTCCTTCTCTCCTTCGAGGTGACCACGGCGAACGTCGTTGGGGCTCCATCCGGCGTTCTTGGCACTGCTGATGGCCTTGAGTAGCACCTCGCCCTTCACCTCCTCCTCCTCCTCGCCTTTCCCCCCGTCCGTCCCCTCCTCCAACGACAACAACGCCGCTGCCGCCTCTTCTTCCTCTCCCTCCTTCCCTCCTCCCTTCCCTCCTCCCCCCTTGCTCCTTGTCCTCGGCTTGGGTATCCGTCTCTTGATTCTTGGCCCGATCTCCCTCCTGTCCTCATCCTCCTCTTCCTCCCGCAGCACTCTCGGCAACACCTCTTTCATCAGCCTCAAGGCGTCCTCCTCATCATACACAGTGAAGCCCGCGCTCAGTCCGTACCTCCCCTCCAGGTACGACGAGGCGAACTGCCTCAATACCCGCAAACACACCGAGTGGAACGTCCCCACCATCGGCATCCCTCCATCCCTCCCGCCCGCCCCTAACAGCTTCCCCACCCTCTCCTTCATCTCTCTAGCCGCCTTGTTCGTGAACGTCACAGCCAGAATTTCTTGTCCTTTCACCTTTTGACCCTCCCCAATCTCCCCCCCTCCCTCTCTCCCTCCCTCAAGCATCAACCACGCTATCCTGTGCGTTAACACTCTCGTCTTCCCTGACCCTGGCCCCGCAATAACTAGGGTCGGGCCCCACCCGCACGTTACAACCGAGCGTTGCTGATCGTCCAGATTCTTAAGCAGGGAGGAGGAATCGCGGGATGAAGTGTTGGGCGCTAGCGGAGTGGAGGTCTGGGTGCTGCTGCTGCTGCCTTTGGCGGCTAGCGCGAAGGAAAAGTGAGAAGGGGAGGGGCGGAAGGAGGATGCAAATAACAAATAAGTCGGGAAGGGGATCCTCCTCCTCCTGCTGCTGCTGCTGCTGCTGCTGCTACTGCTTGTGTGAGAGAAGTGTGATATTGACAGTCCTCCTCGCCCTCCTCCTGGTGCTGCCAGGGGGTGTATCCTTGCTCCCATCATTGACGACGACCGAAGCGAGCCGGGCTGGAAGAGGAGAGGGATGGATGGAAGGGTTGAACACCTTCTACTGCTACTGCTGGTGCTGCTGCATGCGGCGTTGGTGTGAAGTAGGCCCGAGGCGAGGGCTGTGGTCAGGAGGACAAGGTAATGGGCGGGTCGCAGGCGTCGTCTTGGCCGCTGGTGTTGGCTACAGAGGAGAAAGTCCCGTGTCTTTCCATCCCCACCAATGTCTCCAACTGCTGCCACTTCTGCTGCTCCTGATCCTGCTATTCTTTTTCTCCTTCTTCTCATGGTTATGTGTGCGCTGTGTTGCGGATGTGGAGTTAGGGGCCGGCGCGTTAGATGGATGTGATGACGATGATGAATTTGCCGTCTACCTTGTGTACGGCCAGAGCGGGAACTACAGCTTCCTGGTAGGAGCCCTTTATTGCCTGCGTTTAAAATGGTACCAATTTGAGCGTGCGAGCAACGTGTATGGTAAGGTGAGAGTGGGATCCAGTCTAGTGTGAGGTTGGTGTGGCGCGCACACTACCTCGCCGACGACTATGGCTTGGTGAGTGGAGAGCTCTGAAAGCACACACGTGTCCTCCGCTACATGCTTCCACGCTAACTCATCAAGACTCTATACGCAAGCACAGCATGCCCATGCACAAGTGCGTGCATAAGACGCTCAAAATGGCCTGCTTTTCCCTCCTCTGTGGGTGACATTTTAGGTTCTATACTCGCCTCCTCGTCGACCTCCTGCCTCCACATCCCACAGCAAAACGCTCATTAAATGAGACAGGCACCCTTTTGGCGTCCCAGTGCTTAGCAAGTGTCTCCGTTGCTCCCTTGAGCCCTGGGCATCTCTGCCTATCCTTGCCGGCACTCTTTTCATAGAACCTTTTTCATTCATATCTACACACTCCCTTTCTCGTATGCCCAATACGACGACCATAATATGCAGGAACGCATGCAAAGACGGGCCATTCTCTCCCCATTGCTGTCGTCCGCCACCCCCATAGCAGCCAGCCGCCACCTCCGCCACTGCCCGTGCTGCCATCACATGTCATCCTCTTCCAGCCCTCCGGCATCCCTCCCTTCTCCTCTCCCGGACGACCCTTCCCTCACCCGCGCCTACATCACGGCTATTCACACTCTCAGTCCGAGTGTGCGCCAACTTGATCTCCACATTCTGTGTGGCAAGAGCAATTCGCCTCGGGCACCCTTCTCCTTCCTCGCCGGACAATGGGTTGACTTATACGTTCCAAATCTCCGACACTGTGGAGGATTCTCCATGATCTCCTCCCCCGAATCACTCCCTCTCCTCTCACTCGCCATCAAAGGCTCCCCTGCTTCCCGCTCTATCCACGCACGCTGGGCGCACACATCAGAAGGCGCAAAGGAAGGCGATGTGGTCGGCCTAAGGGTAGGAGGAGGATTTCACTTTCAAATGACGGAAGAGCACTGGATGAAGGGGACAAGGCTGGTGCTGCTTGCGGGAGGGGTGGGCATTAATCCACTCATGAGCATTTTGGCGCACGTGGTTGGGTGGGTGGAAGAGAGGGAAAAGCAGCAGGAGGGTGGCAAGGAGAAAGAGGAAGAGGAGGAGGAAGGGATAGAGAAGGACAAGGGTAGGTTTCAGGTGTCTCTCATTTACAGTGCAGCTATGCGAGCAGAGCTAATTTTTGAGGAACAGATAAAGGAGTGGACAAAGATGCATGCCTCGTGGCTGTCCGTGTTGTTTATCGTGACGAGGGAACTTGGAGGGGAGGGGGCGTGGGACGGACGGAGGGAGAGAATGGATGGGATATTAGTGTGGGAGGCCGTTGAAGGAGAAGAAGGGGAGAGAGGGAGGGAGAAGGCAGTGGTGTACATATGTGGGCCGTCGAACATGAGAGATGAAATGGAGAGGATCCTGATTGGTGGGGAAGAGGAAGGAATGGAGGGAGGGAGGCGTTTGAGGAAGGCGCAGGTGGTAACTGAGAAGTGGTGGTAAGGGTAGAAAAGCGAAGCGAGTGGTGTGAAGTAGTTCCCCTAAAATCACAATGAAGTCAACGAAAGGTCAGACAAGGAGTTACTTTCGGCTGCCTCACCACCACCGTTAATTCAATTTTGGTCCTATCGGAGATTATCAGATCTGAACGCATCGGCAGGACAAGAGGTGGCTCTCGGGTGGGATTGCAAAAAGATGCCGGCCTGGGTGGACGAGGACCGAGGCTCAAGGTCCAGACAGGAGAAGGATGGACATCAGTCAGCGAAATGGTTAGATAGACCCAATATAAGACGATTAAAGGATTCTTCGCCGCGCAGAGGCATCTCCTGCGCCAAGGGCCATCCGCATCTCGAATTCATCAGGGTTCTGCGAGCTTGTGGCGTGCGACAAAGCAAGCGTCACATTTTACCTGGGTTGACCACGGCACACGGATGAAAGGCTTGGGTCACGGGAAAAAAGATCTGTAATCACCGGGTCTGTAAACGAAGGACTGATATCCAACTGATCCCCGCACAGCTGTAAGACCTACATATAATCCAGGAGGCTGAAGGATCCTATACGATTTTTTTTTCGTCCAAATAATCAAAAGATTCAATACCTGCAAAACTGGTCCCGAGGCAAAAGAAAGGTCACCACCACCACCACCAGCAGAGCATCACCACCACCACCACCACCACCGTTGCCATCACTACAGTCTTCTTTGCGTCCCTTGGGCGTACCTTAGCTGGGTTTCAACGAAAATGAAACACAACTTTGTTCAGTTTGCCAGTTGTGTTCTATGTTCCCTTTCTTTTTCCTTACTTGTTGAAGGGGGTTTTGTGGGCATGGTTGGTATTTACTGCCTTACTCTTATCTAATTTCTGGGTACTCTAATCTTATTTCTGGTGCACTTCATGTACCCAATATAAACATGCCAATTTTGACCGCAGGGTGAATTCGGGGTTGAATTTTTGCTCAAGAAAGCACAAAGCATTTGCCCGCCATCCTCTCCATCCTGGCCGCTCTGCTTTGCCCGCCTTAATCCTCCAGACACCCGAGCCGGCCCCAAATGCGGACCCTAAATTCGAATACCTTAAAGGCAATCGCTTTTACGATCCTGAAGGGCCGCTTTTTGCTGATTTGGAGGGATCTTTGCAACCCTCAGGTGTATGAGGGTTGCAAAGTTATGAACGCAGGGGTGCTGGACGTAAAAACGCAGTCTGGCGCCAAAGCAATGCTGGAGAAGATAGCGGACAAGTAGACATGCACGATGCAAACTACCGCAAAAGCCCTCGGGCGGGACCCAGATCTCCTATTTCTGCTATTGGTGGGTCCAAGTCTGCCGGATTGAGAATTCGGAGGGCCAAGCGCGCCACTAAAAGCCTAGTGAAAAGTGTTGCAGTGACTAGTGCGCAGCGAAAGCACACACCCCGTACAGTTGGACCTCTCACCCGCATGGCCAGATCGACGAGGAGGAGTGCCACAGCAGCTACATGCTTGCACCACGTCTGGCCATGCCGAGCGCTTGGCGCACCTGTTCCCAAGGTAGCTTAGGAGGGACAAATACAGGAGCCAGCAAGGCCGGCAGTGTTGTAGTGGATGCCGATGAGGCACGGGGTTGTTTTATGGTTGGACTGGCTCTGATACTCATATGTGTAGCTGATAATGCCAAAAATGATCCACTCTGAACAATGCTCGGGCAATGTGGCCCACAAAGTGGGTACGGTGATGTTTGGTGCGCAACGGTAGTATATGTAGGAGATGGCAAGCCCCAGCATAAAAATATCAGACGCTTCGATCATCGTGTGCTGGTAGAAGCAGCCTGGATAAAATAAATGGCAAGTTGCAATCAGTAGCATGATACAATGTGGGTACCTTGATATCGGCAGCACCGTACGGCTATACACCGAAATCATATGTGAGTCTTACAAACCCCGGCACTATTTTCACTTCACGAAAAGGGAATACAAGATGGGCTCACCTAAGAAAGTGGCCATGCAGGAAGTTGGAAAAAGCGCCGTGCGTAGAGAAGCCGGTAATAACAAATGGAGTTTTTTGTGTCAGTCCATGTGAGGAATCACAGGGCCCTCCGTTCTCAGTCTTCCACATGGCACCATTACAGGAATGTGATATGTTTGTAGTTTTCCATAGCCTCATTCTTTTGACTTGACTGAAGTCCTACAAGCTCTTCTCTGATACCCATTCTCATCTTCGAGGAGGGAGCAAGTCTACACCCAATTCAAGGACGCCAATAACAAGCCAACCTCGTGCACATGTCCTAAGAACACGAGGCCCACAATACCCTTGTGTGAAATCGTATTGGTCGGGGGATCGATCCGTGCCGAATGTACCTCATACATCCTCTCACCTGCCACCATATCCTCCTCCCCTCCCTCCCCTGCCGCATGTGGGGTGAAGCCAACAGGAATAATGGTGAAGTCAAAAAGAGTGCGCATTGGATGGAGGGAGGCAGCCCCGCTCCCTTTGGCGCAGATCCAGGTGCCGGCGTGGTCAGTGATAGCCAGCGAGTGGGGAGGGACAGGCCAGCCTTGCGCGGCGTCTTGACAGTGACGTTCGGTTCGGGCTGAAAGACAGAAGGAAAAGTGTATGGGATAAATACAAAAAAATAGCGAGATGGGTTTACATCATGATAAAAAAAGAGAGGAAGGGAGACAGGCAGGGCAGAAGGGAGGGCGACGCCCACCTGACGACTCATAGATTAGGGCCTCACGCCCCGTCCTTTGATCGATGGCAGTCACACGGATACAAAGCCCGTGCGTGGAGGAGCTGCTATAAATGAGTGGGTTCGGAGGATGGGAGGAAGCGAAGGAAGGAGGACCAGTGGGGGACAGAAGATGATCACATGGTCTTTGTGGCATACGATCAGCGATCAGCATGCGAAAGAGGGCTTTCGTACGATAAAGGAGGAGTGAAGAAATTGGAAGAGGCGGATGAGCAGAAGCACCTACCGTTGGAAATACCGCCTTATATCATCAGCCCCCTCTCCCACCCCTGCTCCCGTCCCCGCTGCCCCTCCTCCTCCCTCATGACTCTCACGCGCTCCACATCGGGTCGAGGCCGAAAAGGGAGTGGTCGCAACAGAGGAGCCTGCGCCCAGACGGAGAATAGTCCTGTGCTCCTGATGATTATGCCACTCCTGATAGACTAGCTCCCCTTCGCCTGAGAAGAGAGAAAGGCCATCGCGTCGGTCGTGCATGTCGAAGCGGAGCCGGTACCTTTACGGACAGAGGAATGGAGGGGAAAAGAAAGGCAGGGAGGGATGATTAGGTGAGTATTGTCTGAGGTACACGGAAGAAAAGAGAGAGGCATCACCCCCTTCTCCTACTGTTTGTGCCCCCTGCCTCCCTCTCTCCCTCCCTTTCTCTCCCTCCTGCTTCCCCCGCCTCTTCCCACCTGGCTTGCCACTGTGGCGTGACTATCAACAAACCAGGCTCCACAAGCCCTCGACCGCGATACACACACACGCCATGATAGGTCCTCTGCCCCCCCGCAAGGGGACGAGGAGGACACCTAGAGGATGCCAGGAAACACCGAGTCACTGGCCACAAGGCCGAGACAATAGGGGCCCAAAGCTCATCGACAGCGGCAAGAGAAGCCCACCTGGAGGATACCTCGCGGAGAGACCCCAACTGCTCGCGCGCATACCTGTGCGAACCAACGAATGCACCTTCCTCTCTCCGTACTTCCGTCCCGCCCCTCCTCCCGTCTTCGTCATCCTCTTTCTCTTCATCCATTTCGGTGCTCCTGCTGCCGCTAAGGAATGTGAATATTTTGATGAGCACTCCGTCGGGCAGGAAGGCAATGGTAGGGAAAGAGTGGGGGGATGCAATAGGGCATCTGTGGTAGTGGTTGTAGTGGTGATGGGGAACACCGGATGGAGGGGACGAGGGACCAGCCGTCGTGGTGGGTTGTGTGAGTTGCGAAGGGAAGGAGAGCGAGGCAAGAGACAGGCTCTCCATCGCGGCCGTATTGTCATTTCCGACATTCATGCCACTTCTGCTTGTGTTTGTAAACGGATTCTCCGACGAGGCCCGGAAGACGAGAGGAGCGAGCTCTCCTAACGCGAAGCAGGCCTCGCGCAGCGTCGCGACATTGGAGGGAGGGAGAGTGTGGGCGTGAAGAGATGAGCGCACCGCGTCGCCGTGCACGGCAAGGAGGAATGTTGACACCCGCAGGGATGCTAAGAGGTCCGCGTAAAGCGGTGGTGGTTCTGAGGCCATACCGGCTTCGTGCCGTTGGCGAGGCGGCAATGATGACGAGGACGGGCAGATTTCTTGTCCTTGTGGTGGCAATACGAAGATGTGTTAGATGGGGATTTGGGGATTGCGTCTAGCTGGTTATGGGAGTCGAAAAAATGAGATTTTTTTTTTGGGGGAGGCTCGGATTACGAAATTGCTCCAGGAGCATATGATGACTGTCCCCTTGCCTACCCTGCTGGTGTCTCGCTTGAAAACCTCACACACACCAAGAACACAAACACACTCAGCATCTCCATACAGAGAGCCACGGAGGATCTACACCTGGTCCCACTGCACCGTACGTCTTTTTGTCTGATTCTGTTTCTGCTGGCCTCTACGGTATTTTATGGACCACCACGTACTAAAGTACCCACCTCATGAACTTCTCCTCAAAACATACACAGAGGCCGCAAACACGCACCATGACACTCCAAGACAGAGCCACCACCATTCTCTGGTGCTTTCTGTCTTTATTGCTTTTGGGTTGCCGGGCATTTCAATCGATCTTGGACAATTCATCCTCGTCCACCCCTTCCTCCATGTTCGCAGCAACACGAAGAAGAGGGAGGAGACGGAGACCAAGACAGGGGGGAGGACAACAGAGGGAAGGTGAAGATCTTAAGGAGCAACTGCTGAAAGGGTAGGTGGGGTTGCGCGGTGCGGGAGTGGCAAGGCGCATTTTGTAGCTTCTAACAACCTTTTTAAAATGCCGTACCACCCAATCGCATGCTCTCACAGCAGCAACAGCAACAGCAGCACCCCTCAAGACTCCTCGTCATCCTTCTCCTCGTCTTCTTCTCCCTCCTCCTCAACCTTCTCTTCTCCATCTACTCCTGCCTCTCCAGATGCCACCCGCCCCATTCCTCTGTACACGTCCGCGCTCTGGTGGCGTCAGAGCCTTGGAGCGCTGCAGCTCGCCTTCCATTTCACTCTCTTCACTTATCTTCTCTGCGTGCATCCTCCGCATGACCTGGACGTCTCCCAGAAGGAAGAAGTGGGAAAGAACGGGTGGAAAGAGGCGGCGATGCAGCACGGCGCGGCTGCGACAGTTTGGCTCCTGCTGGTGGAGGTGGAAGAGTGGAGAGCGAGGAAGGGAGGGAGGGAGAAAGGGCGGCTGCTGCCATGGTGGGGGATGATGGGATATGCCCTCGCGGCAGTTGCCTCGGCCTTGCCGTTGCTGGACGTGCTGGTGGACGGGGACAGGGAGATGATACGCCGGTGCGTGTTTTGATGATTGTACACCCCTTCCTCCTTCCCTCCCTCCGTCCTTCCCTTCTGCTAGTCAGCTTATGTGTGTGAGCAAAAACTCGCCCTATTTTCTTTGCTCCATCTCTCCTCCTCCTCACGCACCTCTCTCCTCCTCCTGTTTTGTATCCATTTACTCACAGCCTCCCTCTTTACGCCTCCACTTGGAACCTCCTCCTCCTGCTCCTTCTCCTCGTCCCCCTCGCCCTCCACGCCTCCCTTTCTCCTCTCCCTCCTTCCCTCCATCCCCCCCCCTCCGAGTCTTTCTCTCCCGAGCAGTTTTCCTCTCTCCCCTCCTACGCACTCTTCGCCTGGTTTCAGCCTGTCATTCTCAAAGGGTGGAGGAAACAGTTGGACATGAGCGACCTTCCTCCCTTACTTCCCAACGATGGTAGCGCCGCCGTTTCTGCCCGCTTCGCCCCCTTGGTGAAAGCCGAGGAAGCGCTTGCGGGAGAGGTACCTGTTCCTACACCTACTCTTCCTCCCACCCTCCACGTCTTGGAGGCGAAGGAGGGGATGGACGGCCGCATGTTGTCTCCTCCCCCTCAACGCTGGAAAAGCGAGAAGCAGGCCGCCCTCCTCCCCGCCCTCGCTCCCTCCCACGCTCCCCCACACAAGACAAAGCCCCGAAGGAGGTGGAGGGGTTTGACAATCACCCTCCTCCTATTCCGACTGGCGCGAGGGGGCGTGGCAGTGCAAGCGCTGTGGCAAGCCGTTGGGTCCCTGGCAGTTTTTATTGCCCCTCTGGCCTTGAGGCGGATCGTGGATTTCATCAGCCACTATGCAGGGGAGGGTAGGGAGGGAGGCGAGGGAGGAGAGGGAGAAGAGGAAGTGGAGAGAGGGGAGAGAGGAATGGAGATTAGCGATGGAGGATCACTATCTTCTCATGCCCTGCCCTGCCCTGGCCTGCCCTCCCTCCCTCCCTCCCTCCAGGCTCGGAGGTCGTCCCCATCCCCGTACTGGTGGCGACGGCCCTCCTCTTCGTCGGCCCCGCCCTCCAAGGCATCGCGGACGGACAGAATTTCTTCTTGGTAAGGAGGGAGAAAGGAGGGAGGGAGGGAGGGGGTTGAAGACGGGAGGGTCGAAGGGGAGGAGAGTGGAAGGGGGTGAGAAATGGCAGCAGTGACAAAGAAAGGAGAGGGAATGGAGGGGAGAGCAACCTACCTGCATGCTCGTGAAACAGGCTCCCTCCCTCACCCCCTCCCTTCCTCCCTCCCTCCCTCCCTCACTTCTTCCTTCCCTCCTGTCTTGCAGGGTCGGCGGCTTCTTGTCCGCTACCGCGCTGCCTTGATCGACCTCATCTTCCGCAAGGCTCTGCGGCTGGACGTCTCGGCCGGCAGCGGCTACTCCGTCGGGGAGCTGACAAACCTGTGCAGCGTGGATGCCAATAGCACGGAGGTCATCTCCTACTGTCACTTCCTCTGGTCCACAGTGCTGCAGATCGCCGTATGTGTGACCTTGCTGTTTCACGTGCTGGGGGCCTCAGCTTTCGCTGGACTTGGCTTTATGGTGGTCAGGTGCGGGGCGAGGGAGGGGGGAGTCAACGAAAGAGGGAGGGAGGGCGGGAGGGAGGGCGGGAAGGCCGGGCGTTGAGTCATGTAGGTGTTTGTCATGTGTACCCTCGTCACTCATTTTGATGTTTCTCACATTCGGTGCTGCGGCCCCCCTTCCTACCCCTCTCTCTCTCTTCCTCCCGCCTTTAAAAGCCTTCCAATCACCGCCTGGGCCTCTCGGCGCATCCAGCTCTACCAGACGCGGATGATGAAGAAGAAGGACGCGCGCATGTCGGTCATGAGTGAGATCTTGCAAGGTAGGGAAGAGGGAGGGAAGAGGGAGGGAAGAGGGAGGGAGGAGGGAGGGAGGAGGGAAGAAAGAAACACACCCTACTACGACTGTCTCCAAGGTAAGGCGGGAGGGAGGAAGGGAGGCAGGGAGGGCAGGGAGGGGAGGAAGTACCGCAGAGACCTCCACCAGCAGGTCTTCTAGACTAATCCTAGTTTTCCTTTTCCTCCTCCAGGTATTCGGATCCTGAAAATGTGCGCGTGGGAAGACGAATTTCTCAGGCGTGTGACCGAGGCGCGGGAGGAGGAGGTGATGGAGCTCCGCCGCTTCGTGTATACGCGGGCAATCATCATCATTACATGGGTAGGGAGGGAGGGAGGGAGGGAGGAAAGGAGGGAGGGAGGGAGAGAGAGGGCGTCTATGAGAGGGCTGTATGATCAGTCGCCTGATGCGACATGTGTAATGCAGGGATGCACAGCACGCTCAGTGTCCATCACGTTTCTGTCCTCCGTCCCTCCCTTCCCTCATTCTATTCTTCCTTGTTAACGATCGAAACAGGACGCGACCCCCACCCTGGTGGCCCTCTGCACGTTCCTCTTCCACACCCTCGTCCTCGGCCGCACTCTCAGCAGCAGCGACGGCTTCTCTGCCTTGTCGCTCTTCGACCTCCTGCGCTTCCCACTGGTACATCCACGCCCTTCCTCCCTTCCTGCCTACCTACCTGCCCCCATTTTTTTACTCAATCCCTCCCTCCCTCGCTTCCTCCCTTCCTTCCAAGGTGGTTCTTCCCGACATGATCAACTATTGCAGCAAGGCTCTCGTCTCCTTCGGCCGCATCGAGGACTTCCTCTCGCGGCCCGAGGTGGCCACCCCCCCTTCCTCCCTCCCATCCTCCCTCCCTCTCGGAGGCGCTGCCATTGAGAGTGCCTCTTTTCGATGGGGCGGGGCCACGAGCGAGGAGGGGGGGGAGAAGGAGGGTGAGACCACATTCTCATCACTCACCTTACAAGGTACTGTCAAAATAAATGAAAGCGCCCGTCTCTTTCTTCCTTTCTTCTCTTCCTCCTTTCCTCCCTCCTTCTCTCCTTCCCGTCAGCTGACCAAGATCTCTGACACTCGTCCCGAGGAAAGCAAGCTTACACATCCTCTTTCTCTCCCTCCCTCCTTCCCTCTCTCTACCCTTCATCTAGATATCACCCTCTCCATTCCCCCCGGCGCCTTCGTCTGCATCTACGGACCTACGGGTGGGGGCAAGACCTCCCTCCTCCTCTCCCTTCTCGGAGATATCCCTCTTATCTCCGGCCACGTTTCCGTCAACGGCCAAATCGCCTATGTTGCACAAAAAGGTACATCTCTCTGCTTTTTCTCTCCTTTTCCGTTCCAGTATTAGACGTGGCTGCGGAAGCATAGTTTCTCAGCACCTTCTCTCCCTCTCTCCCTCCCCCCCTCCTTAGCCTGGATCCGGAACGCCACGGTCAAAGATAACATTTTATTCGGCCGCCTTTTTAACGAAGACGCTTACAAGCGCACCCTCGATGCCTGTGCCTTGCGCCGTGACATGGACGGGTGGCCTGCAGGTACGCTTTGGTCTTCCCTTCCTCCCTCCCTCCCTCCCTCCTTTGTTCCCTCGCACATCCGTAGCCTCGACGCGTACATGGCTTTCCTTCCTCCCTCCCTCTCTTCTTCCCGCCCTATTGTTTTTTGTCAAAAACCACACACATGAGAAAGTAGAAAACACAGCAGCATACACACTTCTAAAATACCTTTCCTCCCTCCCTCCCTCCCCTCCTCCCTTCCCCACCCCTTCCACACACACTCATCCCCCCCACCCCCCTAATACAGCGTGCCAGCCTACGCGTGGCAATACG
>Ga0160419_100281_pt1 | contig 35281 bp, 39 predicted proteins | sample CelAP2metagpilot_2_FD_108196 | JGI IMG/M metagenome (GOLD analysis project Ga0160419, IMG submission 108196) | Phycosphere-associated microbial communities from Cellana algal ponds in Kailua-Kona, Hawaii, USA - Cellana AP2-4-25 metagenome pilot ... | reverse complement strand
TGTGAACGCCGCCAAGGGTCAGCACCGGGCACAACGGCTATTTGCAGAGATGCTCTCCTCCACAGAGCGCCAGAACAAGGCTCTGGCTGATGAGTGGTTGCGGACAGCGATCGAGTACAAAGTGGAATGGGAGCGCGAATTGCAGCGTCGCGAAGCGCTTGGTATCACCAACTTGCCGCAACCGTTGCCGCACCCTGATCAGGTGATCATCGACATGAATGCCGGCACCGCGCGTGTTCGAGGCCCGATGACGAAGGAGGATCGCCAGGAGCTGGAGGATTGGGCGAAACGGCGCGATGACTGGATCACTGAATTGCAGGACATCGAAGAGCATCTGCGGTCAGAGGCGGATCCAGACATCCGCAAGCTGCTGGAGGATGATAAAGTGCAGGCTGAGAAGCTCCTCGCTATCATTGATCCATTGCTTGAAAAGATTGGATATTGAGATGCAGCGTCGCGGTGTTCCTGCGGGAGTCAATCTGACAGCAAAAGTCATCGTCCCGGAACCCACCTGGTCAGTGAGAGACCAGAGCGTATGAGACTGCTGACTTGCCAAAGCGACCTGCGATAACGACAAAGCATTTCATGATAAACCCAGTGCAAACCAAAGCTCAGATTGAATACCTCGAGGTGCAGCAGTCTAGCAGTGCAACGTTTCGCCAACTTCATACTTCACATTTTTTGCTGCTACGAATTTGTCTCGGGGAAAAGATCATTATTGACGAAGCCGGAGAGACGACTCGGGTTAGCTCAGGGGAGTTTGCGTATCTGCGCCGTGGAGAGCGGTTGACTGTCTCAAACCATGTGGATGATCACGGGCTGTACCGGGCTGAGGGTTTCGTGATCAACGAAGCAGCCATCCTTGAATGTGTGAGAGACGCGCAAATCGACGATCTTTCACGCAAATCCAGAGCCGGGGCAATGCATGAGGGATTCAGCCATGCCTTTTCCAGATTGGTTGGCGCACTGATCAGCAGCTCCGTATCGGATCGCATCCTCCTGCACTGGTTCAAAGAGCTGACCATTTGGATGCAAGAGGCGGGAGTAGCTCTTGAACCGACATCGCCCTCCGCTGTGACTGCCCGACTTCGGGACTTGCTTGAGGCTGATCTTGAAAGGTCATGGAAGTCTGAGGATGCAGCGCATGCGCTTGGATTGAGCGAATCGACCCTCAGGCGGAAGCTAAGCAAAGAAAATACAAGCTTCTCGCAGGAACTGCGCGATGCAAGGTTATCTCATGCGCTGATGCTTATTCAGACCACAGATCGTTCATTGGCAGAGATCGCATTCGCAAGTGGTTTCAGTTCTCAATCCCGCTTCAATGAGGCCTTCAAGGCGCGCTTTGCCGTCGCTCCCAGAAACCTGCTGGGACGCTCGGGACAAGTGAGCGCATAGCGTAAAAAGTTGACCGGCTCGCGCAATACCTTTGGCAACGCTTTGGCACAGACTGACCTTCAGACACTGTTTCGGAGATATCGTGATGAAAGCAAGTATTTTGGGTGCAACCCTTTCTGCAGTGCTGTGCGCGCCAACCCATGCGGAAGGCTCGTTTCAACTCACTAGCCCTGACATTGCCGAAGGCCAGCACCTTGATCAGAAGTTTGTTTTGCAGGGCTTTGGGTGCAACGGCGGCAATACGTCCCCGGCGCTGGTATGGCGCGGCGCACCAGAAGGGACACAAAGCTATGTCGTGACCCTGTACGATCCTGACGCGCCAACAGGCTCCGGCTGGTGGCATTGGGTCGCATTCAACATACCCGCAGAGGTGACGTCACTGAAACAAGGCGCTGGATCCGAAGACGGTGGGATGCCCGATGGTGCCATTCAAAGTCGAACAGATTTTGGAACGGCAGGTTTCGGTGGCGCATGTCCCCCAGAGGGGGCCGTGCATCGCTACCAGTTCCGTGTACATGCGCTTGGTGTTAAAAACCTTGACCTTGATGAAGATGCAAGCGCGGCGTTGGTTGGTTTTATGACCCGGGCAAATTCACTTGATACTGCCATCCTGACGGCGGTTTTCTCTCGGTAACAACCTTCGACCTATTGCGATCGGCGGTTCTTATCGCGTTTCATCCAATCGGCTATCGGTGCCGTTGCCCCTCATCCTTTCAGTGAGACACGTCTGGGACACTATGGAACTCTGGATCCCGATCACCATCACGGCCGCGTTCCTTCAGAACTTGAGGTCCACGCTTCAAAAACAACTCAAAGGCGTTATGGGGACCACCGGGGCTACCTTTGTACGCTTTGGATTTGGCGTACCATTTGCAGCACTCTATTGGGTGTTGTTGATTTGGGGATTTGATGCAGGCGTCCCTCACTTGAACGGCAGATTTGCGGTTTGGGTGGTGATCGCAGCCATTTCACAGATCTTAGCCACTTTCCTTTTGATACATCTCTTTTCCTTGCGGAATTTTGCCGTCGGCAATGCCTACGCACGAACCGAACCAGTCCAAACGGCACTGTTTGCCTTTGTGTTGTTCGGCGTTCAGTTCAGCCTGTCGTCGATGCTCGCGATACTCATGGCGGTTGTTGGTTTGGCTTTGATTTCCGTTGCGCGTACTGGGATCTCTAGCCAACAACTGATGTCTTCCAATGCTGGCAAGACCGCATTGATTGGCTTGGGTTCTGGTACCTTGTTCGCCCTCGCGGCGATTGGCTTTCAGACAGCCGCGCGCAGTGTTGGATCAGGGGATTTTGTCATTCAGGCCGCGACAACGCTGTTGGTCGGAATTGTCTTTCAGACGATTTTGATGCTGCTCTTTATGAACCGCGAAGAGATCATCCATGTGATTGCCGCTTGGAAGACCTCTTTGATGGTGGGCTTTGTGGGCGCGACTGCGACGCTCTGCTGGTTTGCGGCATTCACCTTGCAAGAAGCGGCCCTGGTGAAGGTGGTTGCGCAGGTTGAGATGTTGTTCGCCTTTGGATCGAGCGTTTTTGTCTTCAAAGAAGCGATCAACAGGCCAGAGCTTGTCGGTTGCTTACTGATCGTGAGCAGTATTCTCTGTTTGATCCTGATCGACTGACCCTTGAATCGTGAGTTGCCTATCTAGAAACGTCGACCAGGACCTAGGGTGTCGCCAGATCATCTTGATCAATTTGGTGTTTCTCTCGCTGGATCCTATGATGCGCGGGTTATGGAGACGACCCTGCGCTCAAATCGTCCGCACCTTAGCGACGAACGGCCAGTGATGCTTAACCCTGCCGATCCATCTGAAGTTGTCATCCTCGCGCTTGCAAGTGTCGTTGTGACCCTCGCCATGCCCGGTCCAAGCCTCGCTGCAGTTGCATCTGCAGCGCTGAACAGAGGTCGCTTTATTGCGCTGCACGTGGCGGCGGGCATTTCAGCAGGTGTGTTCACGTGGACGATATTGGTCGCCTGCGGTTTCTGTGTGCTTTTACAGACTGCCCCGGTGTTGCTGGGCGCCATGAAAGTGTTCGGGGGGAGCTACTTCTTATGGCTGACGCTTAAGAGTCTTCGGGCTGTGCTAAGTCAAGAACAGGTGGCGTTTGATCATTTCCATCACGCAGCGACGGCATGGGCTGGCTTTCGGCATGGCGCGTTGGTTGTCCTGACCAACCCCGCCGCCGCGCTGATGTGGACAGCTATTGCATCGTTTTTGTTTGGCTCTGGTATGACCGCCTGGCAGGTAGCAGGGTTGAGCCCGGTGTTCGCGATTGCAGCTTTCATGGTCTATGGTTCCTATGGTGTCTTGTTTTCAATGAGAGCCGCTATTGCAGCCAATCAAAGGATGTGGCGCGTCACCGAGGCGGTGTTTGCCGGCGTATTCGGGGTGATTGGCGCTTCACTTATATTGAGTGGCATTGGTGACGTGAAAGGACTATGATGTCGAAAACCACCCCTAGAACCGTCGACGTTGCCCGACCTGTTTCCGCGGACAAAGATGCGTGGATGGAACTTTGGGCGCAATACAACGCCTTTTATGGCCGGAAGGGCGATACCGCGCTCCCACAGGACGTAGTCGAGGCGACCTGGAGGCGCATTCTGGACCCTGAAAGTTCGGTAGACGGGTTGGTTGCCTTGGTCGGCGGGAAACTGGTGGGCCTTGCCCATGTCGCCTTTCATGATAACCTAATCCAGCTGCAACAGACGTGCTACATGCAGGATCTCTTTACTGCGCCGGACGCGCGGAGCTTGGGCGTTGCGCGCGCATTGATTGATGGCGTTACGCAGCTATGCCGGTCTAGGCAGGTCGGCGACGTTTACTGGCACACGCAGGCAGAAAACACCGTGGCGCGGCGCCTCTATGATCAGCTCGGCAGGGATACCAACTTCGTCGTCTATAGAATGAATGTTGACTAATCGCCTTAGGCACCAACGTGGCACGATGGGCCGATCAGCATCCCTCTCCGAACTCCTCGCTGACCCAGTTCCCCACCGCTGTCAGGGCGTCGTTTGGCCTATCTTTGGGCCGCACAAACCAGTACCCATAGCTGGCCTTCAACGACACGTCGAAAGGCATGATCAGGCGGCTGTTGGCAATTTCATCTGCGACAAGCAAGGACCGCCCCAGAGCCACACCCTGGTGGTTCAGAACCGCCTGTAGAATTGCGGTATCATCCCCCAACCGTGGTCCAGGCTGGGGCAGAATGGTGCAACCGGCTTCCCGAAACCAGGCGTCCCAGTTTTCTGGCAGATCTCCATGAAGCAGTGTCACGCGCGACAAATCATCCGGATGGGTTATGCCGTTCTGGCGCGCAAATTCTGGGGTACAGACGGGGCTGATTGTTTCATCGGCGAGTTTGACCGCATCGAGGTTAGGCGGCGGGGCGGGGGAGTGCCGGATTGCAGCATCAATGCCTTCCTTTGCGAAATCGACCAAATGCCTGGATGCAGTGATGCGCAGGTCAATGTAAGGATGGGCCGTCATGAACCGTTCCAGGCGGGGCGCGAGCCAGCGGGCGGCAACCGATGGTAACATGGACAGGGTTACCACGTGATCAGATTGTGCGGCTTCGTTGACTGCTGTCCAGGTGGCTGAGAACGCCTCGGCTAGCTGATTTGCCAGCCGCTGTCCCGCAGGCGTCACCCTAAGCCTTGCGCCATTCCGCACAAAGAGTGAAATCCCCAATATCCCTTCCAGGTCGGAGACCTGTCGTGAAACACCACTTTGGGTAATTCCCAATTCCGCGCCTGCCGCAGTGAAGCCGCCACATCGGGCGGCTGATTCAAATACCTGCAAAGAACGCAGTGACGGTCTTGCATGACTTGTGCGCATGATGAAATCGGATTCTTCTCATTTTGCCTTGGGTCTCCGGCTTAGTACCATGAGTCCAATTGTATATGAAAGGGCCGCTGACCGATGACTGACGTTACCACTGCAAAAGCCGAGACCCCTAGTCGTTCACGCTTGGTTCCCGACCTCCCACTCGTTGTCTGGATGGTCGCACTAACGTTGATACTCGGATTGGGCAGCGGCATGGGTTCAGTTGACTTGGTCGCTGCCTATAACCTGGGTTTTGGGCGGGCATTGGGCGAGTTTGCTCTTATCCTCTTGCCTTCATTTACGCTGGCTGCTGCGTTGTCCCGCCAGAATGTCGCCTCCGAAGCGGCAGGACGCGCGACGGCCTTTGCCTCGCCCGTTGCCGGGGCAGGGATGATTTGTCCTGATACCGCTTACGCGGCCCTTTCACCTGCCGCAGGGCGCTACAAACTCGAACTTGCCTTTGGGGCATATGCAGGGTTCAAACTGCTCTATCCAGCGGGTCCACTAATTGTCGCCGCCGGGTTGGGTACGGCTGTCACCGAAGCGGTACCGCCCGTCACATTGCTTTTGGCCGGTGTACTGTTGACAGTGCCGGTGTGGATGACGGGTCTATTCTGGGCGCGTTTTTCCAACAAAGCGGTGGAAAGCGCCCCCATTGCGGCGACCGAGCAAACCAGCGCAGGACTTATCCTCACATTTGCCCCATTTTTGGTAATGACCGCACTGTTGATCGTTGGCGGCGTTGTCGGGCAGACGGGCATCGGTATCATTGACTTTCTACTGATGCCGAAGGGCGCGTTGCTCTGCGCCGCGATCCTGGCGCTGTTGCAAACACCCCATGAAGCAAGGAGCGAATGTTTGGATAGTGCGGTACGGCGCACTGGGTCTCTCTTGCTGGTGATCGGCGCAGCAAGCGCCTTTGGTGGGGTATTGACCATGCTGGTTCCACTAGATCGCCTTGTCCCAAACGGGAGCGGGCTTGCAACCCTGCTGGCGCTGTTTGCCTTGACGGTGATCTTTAAGCTTGCTCAAGGATCGTCGATGGCCACGTTTGCAGCTGTCGCCCCCGTCGCCGCACCTATCGTCGTCGCGAGCGGTGCTGAACCAATTGCTGCTGTCTTTGCCATTTGCCTCGGCTCTTTCATCGCCATCCTGCCCAATGACAGCTATTACTGGTTGGTCCGGCGCGATGCTCTTGAACACGAAACAAGCGAGGCGCGTGCAATCCGCATTCTGACAGGTGGTGCAGTTTTGCAAGCCTGCATTGGCATGGCCCTCTTGCTCTCGGTCGTGGCGGTTTGGACATGACCGAGCTGCGCAGCGCCAACGAAAGTGATGCACCTTCAATCATCCGGATAGACGCCGAAGGTTTAGCAACGGGACATGCCTCGTTTCGCCAAGAACCTCATGATTGGACCAGTTTTGAACAAGCCTACAGAGCCGAACGTGGGCTTGCCTTGGTTTTATTAGATGATGGGCGTGTTTTCGGATGGGCGGGTGTTAGCCCGACTTCAGCCCGCGAAGTCTATCGAGGCGTAGGTGAGGTCTCAATTTATGTATCGAGAGAGAAGCAAGGCAAGGGTTTAGGCCGGGAATTGCTACTAGCACTCGTTTCAAAGGCTGAGGAGCAGGGCTATTGGACGCTTGTGGCGCAAATATTTCCCGAAAACGAGGCAAGCCTGGCCTTACACGAGGCTTGCGGCTTTAAGCGCCTTGGTGTCCGGTCGAGGATAGGGCAGATGACGTATGGACCGTACGCTGGTCAATGGCGAGATGTCGTCATGTTGGAACGGCGCAGTGATTAGGTTTGTCGCCAAAGAGAGATTGGAGGCCCAAGAAATTGAGCGTCTGTCGACAAGGCTTTTAAGAGAAATGGGTTCTTGATATCTAGCAACTGTAGACATCAGTGCCTTTGCTGGCGGCTCTTCTTGGCATAGTTTTTTGCGGCTTTGAAGCGGTTTCCACAGGTTTCCATGATGCACCATTTTCTGCGCGCGTTTTTGGTTTCGTCGATGAAAAGCCATCCGCAATTGCGCCCCGGACATCGCTTCAAACGTTGAAACTCACGTTGATCGCTCAGGATAGAGAGCGCGGAAATGGTAATGAGGTTGATCAGCGGAAGGTGATCTACGGTTAGGTCGTGAGATGCAAGTTGCGATTTTGGGAGCGAAGCGTAATCGATTAGATTGAAGTCCAGCGATTTGTCATTGCCAAGAAACACGGACCGCAGCATTGCCCTGAGCGCTTGCAATTCTTTTATGGTGGCAGTTTGGCCGACTTCACTGAGATTAAGAGCTTCCATCCAAATCCGTAGATCCGCCGTGTTCGATAGCTTCTCATCTATTACTGTGCCGTCTTCCGACCAGTTTGCAGTGTTTACAAAATCGAGCGCCAAACGCCCGCCAATGGGTCGGACGGGTGAAGAAGTACTGTAGGTCATGGCCCTGTCTAACCACTGTAGCGGTTGACCAACAGTCCAAATGTGATCTAACCTAAGTAATGGTTAGATCAAAGCTGCCCGACACACCCCACCATGCCAACAGCGTCACGCTGACGTGGATAGGGGTTTTGTCTGGAGCCAGGCGCCTCGCGCCTCTGTCTTTTTTTGTCTTTCCATTTGGCGTTGGCTTTGGAGTTGCTGCGATCGAACAGGAGCTGACGGGCCCCCAAGCAATCGTGATGAGTGCGGTCGTTTTTTCAGGTGCGGCCCAATTTGCAGCGCTTGATTTCTGGCCCCATCCGACAAATCTGATCTCCGTTGCATTGGTGATTTTTGCCATCAACGGGCGCCACGTGATTTCTGGCGCTGCCCTTGCTCCCTGGTTGAACCAGTTGCCCTTGCACAAGAGATGGTTGGCGCTTGGGTTGCTGAGTGATCCAAATTTCACCGATAGCCACCGTACATTCCAGGCGGGCGAAAAAGACGTCGGCATCCTGCTTGGTGGTGGATTGGTCCTGTGGCTGAACTGGATCTTGGGGACGGCCATCGGTACCTATGCAGGCACCACGGCAGGGTCGCTGCGCTCCTTCGGGTTTGACGTTGTGATGGTTTGTTTTTTCGCAACGGTCATGACTGAAAGGCTGAAACACCGATCCGCTATCGCGCCGGCGGTCTTCGCCACGGGTGTCAGCGTGATGACGCTGGGTTGGTTGCCGGCGGGTTGGAACATCATCGCCGCGGCAATCGTGGGGGGCGTTGCAGGGGCTGTTCGTGGACAATGATCTGACACCGTGGCTAGCCGTCATGGTGATTGCTTTCGTTACGTTCTGCAGTCGAATTGCGGGACCCGTGTTGATGAGCCGGATTGCCGCTTCTGACAGGATCGAACGATTTCTGGATGCGATGGCAGTGTCCGTTGTTGCTGCTTTGGTTGCCTCCATTATCGCTCAAGCCGGATGGCGCGAGGCGGCGGCGGTTGCGATATGTGCTGTTGTTATGTTGCGCTGCCAGAGCGCGATCTGGTCGATCATGGCTGGGATTTGGTTGGCCGCTGCTTGGTCATCCATCAACGTGTAGTACCGCTAAGCTGCCACTTTGGAATGCGAGGATGAGCGCATGTTCGAGATGCTGCGGCTGCAGCCCGCATTGCCGACATTCGCTGCGCTGCCAAAGTCCATGATTGTTCGAACTTACGCATCGCGGGACTTTGCCGCCGTTACCCCTCCGCGTGTTTGCTGACGCAGCATCTGTTCGCAGTCGCGGCACCCCCGTTGTTTCAGCGCAGTCCGCGTCGTTGGAGCGGTCATTCAGTGACCAGGTCTCGTCTGGAACGGGGCCGTACTTTCGCAGCCGATGGGCCGACCAAACGAGACGTGGACAAACCGTCGTTGGTGTTTTGGGCTCCAAAGATGGCTTGATGCAATTCGTGACGGCAGGATCTGTCCAAGACGGCAACCCAGGCCAAAACCGCGCGTCCCGACACTTACAAAAAAACGTCAAGCAGCTTGCGCTTGGCTTTGGGTCATCCAAAGAAGCCCAAAGAGAAGCAACGCAGCAGAAACAGCGCATGCGATTGTACGCACAGAGTTCCAGAAGGTCCATCGCGGGACATAAACCTGCAACCAGTAATCGCGGGTGATGTCCGAAGACACTTCCATGCCCGCAAGGGCTTCGTTCATCGGGACGTTGAAAAAGACGGTGACGCCGAAACAGCCGACAAGATAGACAAGCCCGGCCAGCAGGATCAGCGTACCGGATGGTCCACTCAGAGCAATGGCTCCGTAACCTGCAACGACCAATGACACTACTGCCATTCCAAGAAACAGCGTCATGAAGACCCAGTGAAAGACTTCTCGGTTGATCACCTGCATTGCCTCAACGCCGGCATGATCGCTGGCAATCGCCAGAGCACGCCTGATGAAGTCGGAAAACGCAAGGAAGACACCCCCGACGAAGGCATAGGCGAGAATGGCGAATTGGATCAGCAGTAAGAAGGCGGTGGACATGTCAATTAATCCTTCATGCAGTTTGGGCAGGTGATGTTTTTCACCTGCCCGATGGTGAGGTTTGCTCAGGCTGCAATGGGCCAAGCCCCGTCGATCATTGCGGTTTGTGCGAAGTCCGCGAAGTCCCGAGGCTTGCGGCCCAAGGCCCGTTCGATTCCATCGGCTGTATGGGCATTGCGCCCGTCCAACGTTTCCCGGGCAATTGCCGTGAAAACGTCTGCCACGAATGTATCGCCAGAGGCGGCGACATTTGCGTGGAAGTCGTCAAAGCTGATGGGGATGTGCTGGATCGGGCGGTCCAAGGTGGTGGTCAGAACCTCGGCCATCTCGGCAAAGCTCATCAGGCGCGGGCCGGTTACCTCATAGCGTTCGCCAAGGTGTCCCTTTTCGGTCAGGGCTGCGATGACCACATCCGCGATATCATCAATGTCGATGATCGGCTCCGCGATATCGCCGCCCGGCATGGGAAGAACCCCGCCAAGGATCGGGTCGCGAAGGTAGCCTTCAGAAAAGTTCTGCGCGAACCAGGCGGAGCGGACGATGGTGAAGCCGATTCCGGATTTGCGGATCACCTCTTCTCCCATGCTGGCGAAGTGCTCACCCCGGCCGGACAAGAGCACGATGTGCTGCAAGCCAGTGTCCAAAGCGACATTTGCAAAAGCCTCCAGCTTTTCGATGGCGCCCGGGAAGGCCAGGTCAGGGAAATAGGTGACATAAGCTTTGGTGACACCGGTCAGGATCGGTGCCCAGGTGCTTTGGTCTTCCCAATCGAACGGGGTCTCAGACCGTCGGGCAGCGCGCCGGACGGGCAGGCCTTTGGCTTCGAGTTTTGTGGCGACGCGTGATCCGGTTTTGCCTGTAGCGCCGACGACGAGGATAGGTTGATTTGACATAGTTTTCTCCTGTAGTGAGCCGTAGGCCCACCTAGTTTTTTTGGGGGTTTCAACGAGTGTTGTTGTGGTAGCGGCGGCCCTCAGCGAAACAGGGCTGCCGCCCATCCCATCGCGATCAGGCAGAACAGCGATGAAAAGTAGATGAGATAGAATTGAATTTGCATGCCGCGGTCCGGGTATCGACCGTGGGGGGCGTGCGAAGAACGGTGCATAGCTACGCGCTCTCACGGACTTGGCCGACGAGGATCGACCAATCCATGCCCAAAGCGCCATAGACGTCACCGGCCTGATTGCTGGCGTTGTCTGCCAGGATCTCGATCATCAGGCTCGCACCATCGGCGACAACCACGCCGGCTTGGGTTAGACGAACAAGTGCGGTTTCGCGCTTTGTCATGTTGAAGGTCCCGCTGGCATCCACGGCGACATAGGCCTCAAACCCCTCGCGCACGGCCCGCATCGCGGGAAACGCGGCGCAGACTTCGAGGGAGAGGCCCGCAAAAATCAGCTTGCTCCGACCGGTTGCGCGAATGGCCTCTTCCACCCGTGGGTCATCCCATGCATTGACCGTTGTCCGGTCAATGAAGGTCTGATCGGGTAAGGCCTCTTGCAGTTCGGGAATGGCCGGCCCCCAGAGCGTCTCGGATGAGGTGGTGGTTGTGACGATCGGTAGACCGAGCGCCTTTGCAGCCTTGGCCAGCCCGACAATGTTGTGTTTCAAGTCGGCGATCGAATAGTCGCGGATACCGGTCATCAGCCCGACCTGATTGTCGACAAACACGACAGCGGCATTGTCACGGGTCAGCGGTTCTGGGTTGTGCAAATGGGTCATAGTCTTCTCCTTGTTTGGTTGGTTTTCGATGGTGTTGAGTTCAGTCAATTGACCCAAGGCGCCCGGAACGATAGTCCGCCTCCACTGCGTCAAGCTCTGCCGCGTTGCCCATGGCGAAAGGGCCCCGCTGAACAAAGGCCTGACGTAGGGGTTGGCCCCGGAAAAGGACGACATGCGCCCCGTCTTCTGAGGAAAATGAGATGTCCGTGGCATCGGCGAATGCGATGGCTTTACCGGGCTGCAGATCGGCAAACCCTGTGTTCCAGGTTACGCGGGCAGCGCCCTGGATGGCGAGGATCCAGGCGTGGTGGTCCTTGTCCCCCGTATGGATAAACTGGCCACCAGCCTTTATGTCGATATCAAGCAGCGTCAGCGGGTTGTCCGGCGCAATCGCACCCCGAAGGTCGCCCGCTTCACCAAGGATGAGCCGTGCAGCGGCTCGGTCGCCCGCAAGCCGTGGGATGTCCGCCGCCGCCACGTGAAATGCGGACGGGGCGTCATGTCGGTTGCCCTGCGGCAAGTTCACGAAGACCTGCAACGCGTGGGTTCGCGCGCGGGGGCGGGTCGCTTCGTTGTGAAGGGCTCCGCGCGCCGCCTTGAACCAATAAAGATCACCGGGTGCCAGATCGAGGTCATTGCCAAGGGAGTCGCGGTTGTGAAACGCGCCTTGGCTGTCCTCGAACATGACCGTCACGGCTGACAGCCCGGCATGGGCATGTGTCCCGAAGGTGGGCTGCGTCATGGTGAAGTGATCCACCATGACTAGCGGATCCATCAGCCCCCGGAAGTCTGCGTGCTGATAGCTTTGGGCCTGAAAGCCGTCACCAATCTTGAGCTGGTGCCCCTCACTCTGGGCGTAGGTTTCGCAGGGTACGCCTGCGAGCTTGTCGATCTTGTCGATATGTTGCGTATTCATGTCATTCTCTCGCTTTGTGTTGCATCGATAATATGAGCGAGACAATTGATCGAAAATCGGTCAATATCAGAACTTATCGTTCTATTTTTGGGACAGTGAGGGAGGTCAGATTGGATTTCAACGACGCATACTATTTTGTTCAGGTTGTTGAAAAGGGCGGCTTTTCCGCAGCGGCGCGGGTGTTGGACATCCCGAAATCGCGGCTCAGCCGCCGGGTGCGTCACCTTGAGGAGGACCTCGGCGTGCGCCTCTTGCAACGCACATCGCGCATTGTCACAACGACGGAAGTTGGCGAGGAGTACTTTCGCCATGCTAGGGACGCTTTGACCCGGTTCGAGATTGCCGAAACCGCTGTCCGGCGCAAAACCAACACCATTGAAGGGATCGTCACGGTGTCCTGTTCCGTGGGGATGGCGCAGTTCGGCCTTGATCAGATCCTACCGCGCTTTTTGCAGGATAATCCCGGAGTAACCGTGGTGCAGCGGGCCTCAAACCAGATGGAGGATTTGATCAAGGGTGGTATCGACGTCGCAATCCGAGGGCATATGGACACGCTGCCGGACTCAAGCCTGATCCAGATGCGGCTGGCGCGGGTGGAATGGCACCTTTTCTGTTCGCCTGAGCTCCATGACACTTTGGATCAATATGAAGATCCGACCGCGCTGGCCGATCACCCGGCCCTCGTCCTTGGTCGGCCCGGAACAGCACACCAATGGGTGCTAGCGGACGCAGATGGACAAACCGCATCCGTCCCTTGCCAAGTGCGCCTTGCCAGCGATGACATGTCGACGCTCAAAAATGCCGCAGCTTTATCCTTGGGGCTTGTCGCTCTGCCAGCCTACGTTTGTCGATCAGAGGTCGAAGCGGGATCGCTCGTGCGTGTCTTGCCGACTTGGACAGCAGGCCGCCCGCAGATTAGCCTCTTGATGCCATCGCGCCGGGGCTTGCTGCCGGCGTTTGAAGCGTTCCTTGATTGCTTGAAGTTGCAAATGCCAGCTATTTTGGCTGGCGATACGGACTCCGCAAGTGGATAGTGAGACTGTGACGATCAACTACGTGCGAGACCAACTCAAGACTGATCTAAAGCGTTTCCACTTTACATTGAGACATCAAGCATCACTTTTCGCGTTTGACCGAAGGGAAAGGCAGCGAATAAGTGATCCAAGGTTAAGTGGAAACGCTCTAAGACCGTGAAGAAGGTCCGGCTGTGCTACACTTCAATTCAATGACAGCAGGCCGCATAGGCCAAACTCTCCGCAGTTGTGTCGCAAAATTCAACAGGACATCACGGTCTATCGAGCGCAGGTCGAACAGCTGGCTAACAAAAGTTCTGCTACAGATTTGGCTTCCTGTGCAGCGTCTTGCGAATGTGACATCGCTGCGATGACAATGGCACCCTCCTTCAACAGAAGGAATTGCCGGGCCAGGGCATGAGGGTCATCTGCCCCAGCCTGTGCGGCCAGATTCTCGAAATGATCTACAAGCAGACGTTTATGCGCATAGGACTGCGCGTTGATCGCATCATCCGGATTTTGGTACTCGGCGCTTGCCTTGATGAACATGCAGCCTTGGAAGCCGTCTTCGAGAAACCATTCCTCGAGCGCGTCGAACATGGCCAACAGTTGCCCTTGAGGAGTGTCAGCCAGTTCCTCCATTCGCCGGAACAACCAGTTCCGAAAATTCTCGTCCCGTAAGCGGAGAACCGCAAGGATCAGTTCCTGTTTGGTGCGAAAATGCTTGTAGATCGACGTTTTCGACACGCCTGTTTCCTTCGCGACAAGGTCCATACCCGTCGCATGAAACCCATTCCGGTAGAACAGAAGGAGCGCTTTTCGAATCAGCTCTGCGCGCTTGTTTTGACTCATACAGCACCTCAGGTTAACTAATCGGTAAGTATATCGGAGTGTCTCAATGGTCAAGAATATGTCGGTTTATTAGGCTGTTATTCCTCATCAACTCGGCGTGAGCAGAGTTTGTGATGGCATTCATCACAGAGTTTTACTTGATAAGGCTTACTGATCAGTTCATGTTCAGCTTAACATTAACCGATCAGTTCACCTAAGATTCTGCTGCCAAAGCATCACGTCGCCACGCCAGCAAAGCTGAAAACAACACGGTCAATTTGAGATTTGGAGGAACCACATGGCCTATGCCTTCGCTAACATCGCGTTCACCCCTTCTGTCCGGGATCAGCAGGACAAACACGGATCGGGCAGTTACGCCAAGTTCCTGACAGATGACCGGTTCGGCGGTGACATTCTCTCGGACCGCGAACGCGCGTTCATTCAAGAATGCGACGGTTTCTATCAGGCGACCGTTTCAGAGACCGGCTGGCCCTATGTCCAGTTTCGTGGAGGGGCACCCGGGTTTTTGAGGGCAGATGGCGACAACGCGATCACCTATGCCGATCTGCGCGGGAACCGCCAATACATCAGCCTTGGCAATCTGACAGCGGACAACCGCATTGCTCTTATCATCATGAACTACGCCCGTGCGGAGCGATTGAAAATCTGGGGCCGTGTGGCGGCGGAAGAAAGACCATCCTTTCCTGTCGCAGACTGGCCCGATGGTGCCGAAAGGCGCATACACATCACGGTCGAAGCTTTCGACTGGAATTGCCCCCAACACATCCCGCGTCGCCTGACCGAAGAGGAGTTCGGCGGTGAGATGGCGCTATTGCGCGCAGAAAACCAACACCTGCGCAAACAGCTTAAAGAGATTTAAGCGCGTTCCGGCTGAGCGGCCTGCATCCAGCCGTCCGATGGCGGCATTCTTCAAACCCAAAAAGGACTGAACCGATGAAAAACGGTATGATTAGCACTACTTTTGCCACTCTCCTGACTGGCACCAGCCTATTGTCAGGAACCTTGCCCACTGGATCGGAGGCTGCCGAAAGCCCCTTTGCCGTGGCCATGAAAAAGATGGAAATTGACGGTTTGAACATCGCCTACCGTGAAGCGGGCGATCCCAATAACCCTACAGTGCTGTTGCTGCATGGCTTCCCGACGTCGTCGCATATGTTCCGCGAATTGATCCCGGAACTGGCAAGCGATTACCACGTCATCGCACCGGACTACCCCGGCTTTGGTGCGTCCGATATGCCGGATGCGGCGGAATATGACTACAGCTTTGCCAACGCGGCAGAGATCGTGACACAGTTGATCGACGCAAAGGGCGTGGATGACTACGCGGTATACCTGATGGATTACGGCGCACCGGTTGGCTATCGCATGTTTGCTGAACACCCTGACCGTGTGACCGGGTTCATCATCCAGAACGGCAACGCCTACGAAGAAGGCCTGCGCGACTTCTGGGACCCGATCAAAGCCTACTGGGCCGAGCCGTCCAGCGAAAACAGCGATGTGCTGCGTGGATTCCTGACAATGGAAGCGACAGTCTGGCAGTTCACCCACGGTGTCGGTGATGTCTCAAAGATCAGCCCGGACAACTACTGGCATGTCCAGTACTTGCTGGACCGACCTGGCAACCAGGAAGTACAGCTTGAGATGTTCCTCGACTACGGCACCAACGTAGGTGAATACGAGAAATGGCAGGCAATGTTCCGCGAACATCAGCCGCCAGCGCTTATCGTCTGGGGCCAGAACGACCACATTTTCCCGGCAGAGGGCGCACATCTATACCTGAAGGATCTGAAGGACGTGGAATTCCATTTGCTGGATACGGGCCATTTCGCCCTTGAGGAATACGGTGAAGTCATTGCCGCCGAAATCCTCGACTTCCTGCCTCGCACTCACAATTGATTGCCAACCTGCCCGGCTCCGTCCGGGCGGGCTCCTTACAAGAAAAGGAACAGTACGATGAGCCCGACAGATATTACAGATGTACGCCGGATCGCCGCTTTTTCGGAAGATGACGCCGGTGGAAACCCCGCTGGCGTTCTGGTTGGTGAAAGCCTACCCACTGAAGCGGAAATGCAAGCCATCGCAGGTGCGGTCGGATACTCCGAAACCGCCTTTGCAGCCCCTGAAGGGGATCACTGGCGCGTGCGCTACTTTGCACCCGAAAGCGAAGTGGACTTTTGCGGCCACGCCACCATCGCCCTTGGTGCCGTATTGACGGAACTGAACGGCCCCGGCACCTATCCCCTGCGGATCAACGCGGGCGATATCACCGTCGCCGGGCGGGTTGACGATGCCGGGCAGTCGCAGGTCGAACTGTCTTCGCCACCGACCCGCAGCGGTCCTGTCGATGCCGCATTGCTTGAAGAAGCCTTAGCACTGTTTGCCCTGAACGGCGATGACCTTGATCCTCGAATCCCCCCCGCGATTGCAAACGCGGGCAATGATCACCTTGTGCTGGCCCTGCGCCTGCGCGGCCGACTGGCAGCCATGGCGTATGATCTGGACACCGGACGGCACCTGATGGAGCAGCATGGGCTGACCACCATCAACCTGATCTGGCTCGACGGCCCCCGACAGTTTCACTCCCGAAACGCATTTGCGATTGGCGGCGTGTCGGAAGACCCCGCTACGGGAGCCGCCGCAGCGGCGCTTGCGGGATACCTGCGCGATCTTGGCTGGCCGCATGATGGCAGCATCGAGATCACGCAAGGCACGGACATGGATATGCCGTCCAAGCTCAAGGTGACCATTCCCGACGCGGCAGGCTCGCCGGTTCTGGTGTCGGGATCATCGCGCACGATCGACTAGAGAAACCATACGATATCAAGAAATTGCATTGACATGGGAGGGGATCAAAAGTGGCTTCTATCGCATCCATCTTTGCACGCAGGCTCACCCGCGCTGCCGGACTTCAACTGAACGCAACGGGGGAGGTTACGCAAAACGGAACCGCCCTGTACCGTCTGAACCACCCCGCTGCTGACAAGATCCCGGACTGCGCCTATTTCGAATTGCTCGACTGGCTTCGCCTACATACGGGCGACCAGCCCGATCTTGTCTTCCGCTATGCACGCGAAATCCGAAACAACGATCTTGGCGCTTTGGGGCTGGCTGCGAAGTCTGCTCCAACGTTGAGGGACAGCCTGCTGCGCCTTGAACGCTATTTCCGATTGCTGACCGACACTGCCGTCTATTGCCTGAAGGAAGACACCGATCCCGCGCTGTTCATGCTTGAGGCCCGCACCCCGGATCACCCGGCGCTCCAATTTCGGGATGAATGCGCGCTTGCCGGCGTTGCAGACAACATCCGCGAGTTTGGCAGCGACGATATCAAACTCGACCACGTCGCCTTCAAACATGACTGCCGCAGCGATCCTGCTCCGTTCGAAGCCTTCTTCGGATGCAAGGTCCTGTTCGGTGCAAACCACAGCGCAATCGCCATTACGCCGGAAACCCTCGACCAGCCAAACAAGCTAGGGGATCGGGGCATCTCTGATTTTTTCACGCAACATCTCGATAATGAAATCCAACGGCTGCCCGATCTGGCCTCGCTGAAAGATGAGGTTCTGAGCCATCTCGCATCGCGGCTCAGTGACGGGGTGCCGCAAGCCTCGGACGTCGCAACGCGCATGGGGATGAGCGAACGCACCTTCTACCGTCGTCTTGCAGATGAAAACCTGTCCTACCGTGACGTGCTGCGGGATGCGCAATTGTCACTGGCACAGGACCTGCTGACCGACAGCAAATGCTCCATTGCCGAGGTTGCGTTTCTGACCGGCTTTTCCGAGCAAAGCACGTTCAGCAGGGCATTCAAACGCTGGGTGGGTGAGGCTCCCGCGCAGTTTCGGCAGTTGTCGCCGAGACACGGCACCGGCCCCCGCCGGAACTGGCAGACACTGCCAAAACCTTGGCAGAACCGGCCAATACCCGAAGCGCCCCGGCACCTAGATTGAGGTCATCAGCCCCCGAGGGGTGCCAGCACTCAAAGGTCGGAACTTCCCCGACCAAAAGGCGGCAATCCTCAAACCGGAGAAGCAGTAATGATACATCCAGAACAGACTGTCCGTTTCGATTGGCATAGATTGCCAGACGTGGTTCGTCTCCCCGGCCACCGCGACAGCAGCCGTTTGGGGTCCGTTCCTGCTTCTCCTTCTCCTTCGTCTCCAATTCGCCGCACCTGGAGGCCGGGCAAAGCCCTGTCATATGAAAGAACGCTCGCCATGGTGCTGACCTGCGGCGTCTGGTCGGCTCTCGCGATCGTCGCCGCATGCATCAGGCTTGCCGAGACATCGGTGACGGCGTTTTGAGCTGTTCGCATTCCAGCACCCTTGGCCGCTGCAATTCCCACCCGAAGGACAATGACATGACCCGCCCGCCACTGCCGCCATTCACCCGTGACACCGCCATCGAAAAGGTCCGCATGGCCGAAAACGGCTGGAATTCAAAAGACCCTAAAAAGGTCGCGCTTGCCTATACGGTCGACAGTGTCTGGCGGAACCGGGCGACGTTCATCACCGGTCGACCAGCCATCGTGAAATTCCTGACCGAAAAATGGGCGCGCGAACTGGAGTACCGCCTGATCAAGGAACTCTGGGCCTTTACCGACAATCGCATCGCGGTGCGGTTTGCCTACGAATGGCGCAACGACAGCAGCCAGTGGTTTCGGTCCTTCGGAAACGAGAACTGGGAGTTTGCCGAGGACGGCTTGATGCAATTGCGCATCGCCTCGATCAACGATCTGCCAATCGACAAAACACAACGTCTGTTCCACTGGACGGATGCAACGCGACCCCTGCAACACCAGAGTCTAACTGAATTGGGTCTTTAGGCAAACTGAAGACCTGACAAAACCGACGCGCAGTCCTGCGTTGGTATTGCAGGAAAGCGGACATGCGACACCAGCACCGCAGCCCCATCGGCTGCGAACAGGGAAGTCATGTCTAGACGCCTGCGACTTCAATGCAGCGCCATGAGGCCCTGCGCACCCTCAACCAAGGAGACTACAAATGACAAACGATCATGAACATGACCACAACTGCGGCTGCGGACACACACCAGAAAGCGTCGATCTTGCCCGTCGCCGTGTGCTGGCAGGTGTTGCCGCCGCCGGTGCAGCGGGTGCTGCATCCGTCATTGGCAACACGGCGGAGGCTGCAACAGACGCGGCCAAAATGACCTATGCAGATCCCGAAAACCCCGGCCTGCCGCAGATTGATATGATGATTGAGCCCGGACGCACGGCGCTGGTGGTCACCGACCCGCAAATCGACTTCCTGTCAGAGGATGGCGTGACCTGGGGCGTCGTCGGCGAAAGCGTGACCGAACAGGGCACCGTCGACAACATCGAACGGCTGTTCATCGCCGCCAAGGCAGCTGGCATGCCGATTTTCATTTCGCCCCACTATTACTATCCGCACGACCACAAGTGGGAATTTGAAGGCACGCTGGAAAAGACCATGCACAGCATCGGCATGTTCGACCGCCCCGGGCCGCTGAACCTCGACAATTTCGAAGGTTCCGGCGCGGACTGGATGCCACAGTACAAAAAATACATCGAAGACGGCGAAACCATCGTCTGTTCACCTCACAAGGTCTACAGCCCGGCGCAGAACGATCTGAACCTGCAACTGCGCAAACGCGGGATCGACAAGGTGATCCTTGCTGGCATGTCCGCGAACCTTTGCACGCAGGCGCATCTCTATGACCTGCTGGAACTGGGCTACGAGGTCGTAGTGGTGCGCGACGCAACCGCTGGCGCGAAGGTTCCCGAAGGGGACGGTTACCTCGCCGCACTCATCAACTTTCGCATGGTGGCAAACGGCGTCTGGTGGACAGACGACGCGGTCACTCGGATCGCAAACGGGGCCTAATTCCCGATAGTTCTCAACCAACACTTTGGAGAAAAGAAATGACCTTGAATACTATGAAAACCGCCCGCCTCTGGACAATGGCTCTCGTCCTGTCCTCTTTCACCGCGTTGTCCCATGCGACCGCCGCCATGGCCGCGGACGAGTACAACATCACCAACAGCCTGACCCTGACCGGCCAACCGCTCGGCATGCACGGCTTCGACCCGGTGTCGATGTTCAACGGTGGCAAACCCGGACTGGGAAACGCGGAATTCACCTCCGAACATGAGGGCGTGGATTATTACTTTGCGTCCGCAGGCGCCCAGTCAGAATTCGATGCCGACCCCGCAGCCCATCTGCCGCAATTCGGAGGGTTCTGCGCCTTTGGCGTCTTTGTTGGCAAAAAGCTCGACGGTGATGTGCGCTATGCCGATATCGTCGATGGCAAGCTCTATCTCTTCGTGAATGCCGCGATCTTTGAGAAATACCTCGAGGACAAAGCAGCGGTCATCGAAGGGGCCCATGCCAAATGGCCAGACATCGTCAACACGCCCGTCAGCGACCTCTGATCCCGGCCTTTTTCGAACGCGGCGGCCGCGCCATGGCAATGGCCGCCGCGAACCCATCCAAGATAGGAAAACCCATGACGAAATTTGAACTGCACACCATCGAAACGGCGCCCGAAGCCGCCAAACCAATCCTGCAGGCCGCGCTGAAAGGATACGGGTTCGTCCCGAACCTCTATGCCGCTATGGCCACGGCCCCGGCGATCCTCGAAGGCTACATGAGCCTGTCGGCCATCTTCGGAAAATCCGACCTGTCTGAAACCGAGCGGCAGATCATCCTGATGACTAACAACCGTCTCAACGGCTGCAAATACTGCATGGCGGCACATACAACGCTGTCGCAGATGGCGGGCGTGGACGGTGATATTATCGACGCACTGCGCAAGAACACGCCAATCGCTGACGCCAAGCTTGAGGCGCTCCGTCAGTTTGCCATCGCCATCAACGAAAGCCGAGGCTGGCCCAGCGAGGCGCAGCTGGATGTCTTCATGGCAGCAGGCTACTCGCGGCAAACTGTTCTGGAAGTGATCCTGGGCACCGCGCTCAAGGTCCTGTCGAACTACACGAACCACGTCGCCGAAACGGAGCTCGATGACGCGTTCAAGGCAAATGCCTGGGACATCGCGCCGCCGGTCGCCGCAGAATAGGTGCCTTGGCAGGCAGGGGTTGTTTAACCGGAACTGCTTGCCCACGAGCTCCTCAGCTTACGTGCCAACGGCCGATAGTCATTGGGACCGGCCGTTGGTACTGAAGAAGCGAATGCAGGTTTTTTTGCTTCTTTTTTCCGGACTTGATTTCGTCACGCCAAGTTCGAATGGCCGCCTTCATTGCCGCCCTGCGGCGTAGAAATTTGAGCGCCTGCGGAAATTTTCGCACTGCGTGCGCGCGCAGCGCGAACTAGCAATAGCAGAGTGGGCTCACAACCGACTTCGGAGCGTGTGCAGCATCCGTTCTGATCTGTTCAGATCGTGACGTAGTAGCGGCCCATTGCGGTCACTCAACCATCGGTACGGATGCTGCGGTTGCAGCCCGCATTGCCGACATTCGCCTGCCCTACGGAATGGGGGCACACCATAGGCTGGTCTGCGATGAGGGAAGTAGATTTCGTCCAATGGAACACAAGCTGATGATGCACCCACAGTTAAGCTGGACAATTTGATGTGCGCGCCAAGTCTCGAAAAAATTTCGTGTCAAAGGAAGGAATTCGAACGCCAAACTCCGCGGCAAGTCGAATGATTTTGGGACCGAAAAACCTAAGACAGAGAGTTTTTGAGCATGGCCCATTGGTATGATGCGGATGCAAAGGCCATGTTACCAGAGGTAATGCATTCTATGCGCCCTGAAACTTTAATCATCCAAGCAATCGCCAATCGTGATTGTCTTGAACCCATTTTCAAAAGGCGCGGCTGAGTGTAGAGGCGTACGAACTAAACTCTTGGCAATCTCGGAAGAACTATCGCGCCAAAAGGTTTGGCTTTGCGTGGAGGTGGAACACATTCTTGGTAAGAGTTTTAAACAGGGCATCACACTTCGGCACTTGCGTGCACTCGTTGCACTCTCAGATCTGAAATTGGTCGCGCGTGTCTCTGAAGCGCTTGGCGTGACGCAGCCAGCTGTGTCGAAACAGATTGCCGAGTTGGAAAAAATCGTCGGCATGCCTGTTGTCACCCGCGATCGCAACAGGCTTTACCTTACACCAGTTGGCGTCCGTCTTGCAGATCATGCGCGTCTGGCACTTGGCCAACTTGATCGCGCAGCCTTTGACATTGAGGCGATGACAAGTGGGGTGTCAGGCTCTGTCTCTGTCGGCGTGGTTAGTTCAGTCGCTCCAACCCTGTTGCCCGGCACAATTGCACTGTTCAAGCGCAGCACGCCGCAGGCAAACGTATCCATTTCCGAGGGCCATTTTGTTGAACTATTGCCCCAGCTTGAGGCCGGCGCGTTGGATCTTGTCATCGCGAGAATTTGGCAGCCTCAGGAATTGGCCGGGATTGACCAAATGGCCTTGTTCTCGGAACCGATCGTTGTTGTCGCCGGGCGCGATCATCCGCTTTTGCAGGGGGAGGACGTGTCATGGGCGGAAGTCGCGAGCTATCCTTGGATATTGCCGCAACCGAATTCGGTCGCGCGTCAGGCGGTGGATGCCCTTTTTGCGACAAATGGCTTGTCGCCTCCCAACAATACGATCGCATCGCTGTCGATTACTCTGAACCTTGAACTACTCCGGGCGATGCCTGCGCTTGGATTGCTCCCGCAGCGGCTCGCGCAGGCGCAGGCCGCGCGGGGTGAAACCGTGATCCTGCCCCTTGATACACGTGACTTGCTGTCAGAGGCGCGCTGCTTTTGGCGCAAAGACAAGGTTTCGCAGAATGCGACGCTGTCTTTGTTCCTCAAATGCCTGCGGCAAACCACTGAGGACTCCAAAACCATTCCTTTTGGTTAATGTATTTGGCGAAGATTTCATTATTCTCTAAGTGAATCACCCCTTACCATAACCAAACACACAGTTTGGGAGGGCTTGGGTGTCAATTCGAACATTTGCGATAACTGGTATGAGACTTTGAGCAACGACGCGCTTCTCGCGCGATCGGCCTGTGAGGTTCTTGCAGCCTTCAAGGCTCGGGCCTTGACACCAAGTGCGTACTTGGATGCCTGTCTCGCGCAAATCTCGCGCTTCAATCCCAAGATAAACGCCATTGCCGCAATGGATATCGAGGGCGCAATTGCTTGCGCTGCGGCCGCAACACAACGTTGGCGGGACGGATGCCCGCTTGGACCGCTCGACGGGTTGCCGATTGGCGTGAAGGATTTGCAGAACACCAAAGGCTTGTTGACCACCCATGGTAGCATTCGGGCGCGGGGGTATATCCCTGACAGCGACTTGCCGATGGTTGCGCGTCTGCGGGCGGCGGGCGCTATCATTCTGGCAAAGACAAATGTCCCCGAAATGGGGGCTGGTGGAAACAGTCGCAATCGGGTCTGGGGTGCGACAGGTAATCCCTTTGATGCCAATCTCATTGCGGGTGGCTCATCTGGTGGGTCTGCCGCGGCACTTGCGGCCAACTTCTTGCCACTGTGCACGGGTTCGGACACTGGTGGATCGCTTCGAATGCCTGCCGCACTTTGTGCTGTTGTGGGCTACCGGCCCTCTGTTGACGTGATCGCCCATCCCACACGTCCCTTGGGTTGGTCAGGCATTTCGGTACTAGGTCCAATGGCGCGTACGGTAGATGATCTCACGCTGATGCTGGATGTGTGTCAGGGCTATGACGCAGATGATCCGCTGACCGCACCCTCTGTCACGGGCCGTTTCGCCGAGTTGCCGTCCACAGACTTGAAAGACCTGCGCGTTGGTTTCAGCGAAGATTTTGGCAGCGCGCCGGTCGAGCAAAGCATCCGAGAGACGTTCCGCGCGCGCCTTGAGGTGCTTCGTCCGCAGGTCAAGGAATGCCGCGCGGCGGATCTCGACCTTGGTGACATGGACCGCTGTTTCGATATTCTACGGGCCGAGAGTTTTGGCGTGGCCTTCGGCGAGGCCGTGGCACAGGACCCCGACAGCTTTGGTGCGCATATCAAGGATAATGTTGCCCTTGGGCAAACCATGTCACTCGCCGATCGTGGTTGGGCTCATGCCGAACAAACCAAGATCTTGCGTAAATTCAATGCGCTGATGGCAGAATTTGATGTGATCGTTTTGCCAACATCGCCGGTTTCGCCGTTTGCCTGGACAGAACCCTATGCCGAAGTCATCGATGGGCAGAAGATGGACATTTATTACCGCTGGCTTGCGCTCTGCTACCGCGGGTCATTAACGGGCGGCCCTTCGATCACGCTCCCCTGTGGTCGCGATGCCGCAGGCATGCCGTTCGGACTTCAGGTATTAGGGTCGCTTCGCGGAGATGAAAGCCTGCTCAGCGCAGCAAAAGCGATGGAGGGTCTTTTTGAGCTCTCGGAACAGACGACCCGGCCGTTGGCAAATTTGGAAAGGCTCCCTCACTCGGATGTCGATCTGAAGTCCATCGTGACACATCCAGCCGATCTGAGCGCAGGCCTTGCGACCCCAAACGCCGCTCTGCGGACGGCGGTGTAATATGTGGCTGATCCCGATCATCTTTGTTTTACTGCTGATCAGCGGAACGGCCTTTGCCTATCTGATGGGCGCTGTGTCTGTTGTGACCTTTGTCGCGGTCGACAAAAGTCAGTTCCTGTCGATCCTACCCCAACGCATCTTTGCCCAACTGGACGTCTTCGCCTTCATGGCGATGCCGCTCTTTATCCTGACAGCAGAGATAATGAGCCGCGCAGGCGTAACGCGCAGCCTGATCGACTTTGCGATGGCCATTGTTGGTCGGTTTCGCGGCGGTTTGGGGCATGTAAATATTCTCACCAGCGTGTTCTTTGCAGGCATTTCGGGCTCAGCGATTGCCGACAGCGCTGCCTTGTCGCGCACATTTGTGCCGGAAATGAAGGCGCGTGGTTATGATCCCTATTATGCGGGGGCAATCACTGCTGCCTCATCTATGATTGGGCCGATCATCCCGCCGTCGATTATTATGATTATTTATGGCGGGCTGACGGGTGCCTCCGTCGCGGCCCTGTTCATTGCGGGTGTTGTGCCCGGTCTGATGCTTGCAGCGGCACTCATGATTTTGAATGCGGTCATCGCGCAAATCAAAGGGCATCCCGGTGGTTCCTCAGACGATCTACCACGGTTCTTGCCAAGCCTGCTGAACGCGGCACCGGCACTGTGTCTGCCTGTCGTGATCCTTGGCTCACTTGTGTTCGGATTGGCGACGCCGACGGAAGGGTCAGCCATTGCAGTCTTTTTCGCGCTCATGGCGGGCCAATTTTACAAAGGCTTGAACTGGAAGATGATCTTTGACGCGGTTGAGGCCACGGCAAAGATGACAGGCACGATCTTTATCATTCTCGCCGCTATTTCGGTTCTGGGGTATCTGGCGGGCCAACTGGGCTGGTCACAGGCTCTTGCGGCATGGGTCGACTCGTTCGGACTTACAGGGACAAAATACCTGTTTTTCCTCGTTTGCATCTTCCTGATCGCGGGGATGTTCATGGATACACCCGTGGCCCTGACCCTGTTGATCCCGCTATTTGCACCACAAGCCCTGGAGCAAGGCATAAGCCCAATCCAACTGGGCATCGTGTTGTGCTTTAACCTATGCGTCGGTCTGATTACGCCGCCCTTGGGCAAATGCCTGGTGGTTGTGTCGGCGCTGACAAACCTCAACTACTGGCGGCTGGCATCCGCTTCGCTGCCCTTCATTTTCGTACAGGTGCTGTTGTTGCTTGCGTTGGTCTACTGGCCGGCACTTAGCCTCACATTGCCTCGCCTGTTCGGATTTTCTGTGGACTAACCAAAACTTAGGGAGGACGACCAATGAAACTCAAGGCACTTACATTAGCGGCATTGCTCGCAATGGCCACGTCTGCAACTGCAGAGGTCAAAATTGCACTAGACAGCAAACCAGATCTGGAAACATCAGGCTCGTACAACTGGGCATTTGCCTTTGGCAATGCGCTTAAGGAAGCGGGCATGGACGTGCGTGAAATGCCACGCGGCTCTGTCGGCAACGAGGCCGAGAAGTTTGATCAGGTCTCGACTGGCTTGCTTGAAATCTCGCTTTCAGATGTGCGCGCTGTGGCGCAGGTTGACCCGTTCATCTATGGGGTTCGCCTGCCATACATTTTTGAAAACATCGACCATATGGACCGCGCGTTGGCTGCAGGCGATGTTTACACCCGCATCAATGAAAACCTTGCCAAGCAAGATGCGGTTCTTTTGGCTTTGGCCCCGCTTGGCCCTGCTTCCGGCGTGATCACCACCACTCAGGCCGTGCGTTCTCCGGCGGATATGGCGTCGCTGCGGATGCGGGCCTTGGATGATGCACAGATCGCGATGTACGAAGCCTGGGGTTCCAGCGGCACGATCGTACCTTGGGGTGAAGTCCCGGCTGGCCTGCAAACGGGCGTTATTGACGGCTATCTGAATTCGCCCTTCGTGCCAGTGATGTTTGGTCAAACAGACTTCATCAAGAACTTTGCTGATGCAGATGTGATCTGGCCACTACGGGCGGTTATCGCGTCCAAAGACTGGTACGATGGGCTGTCTGACGCGGATCGTGCAAGCGTTGACGCAGCCGTTGAAACCGCCGATGCGGCGGCCCGCGCATGGCTGGCAGAAGCATCCGTCAACGGACTGCTGGCGCTTGAAGAAAAAGGCGTGACAGTACAGCGCCTTACGCCAGAAGAGCGTGCAGTCTTCCGTGAAGCATCTTTGCCGGTCTATGATTCAGACCTGATGACCGCGGAGGATACGGCGCTGTGGAAGAAACTGTCTGACGAGAACCGCTGAGCCAATGGGCGGGTCGAGCCTTGCGGCCCGCCTCCTTTCAGGTCGGAGTAAGAAGATGCGCCACCTCATCATTAGCACAAGCGACGGTTTGCATTTGGTCATGCGCCGCGTTGCTATTTTTGCGGTCTGTCTGATGTTTGTGACGGTCGTTGTGCAGATCATAGCGCGCTATGTCTTCTCCTCGCCGCCTGTCTGGACCGAAGACGTCGCCCGCTACGCGATGGTGTGGACGGGGCTTCTGGGCGCCACGCTGTCGTTCAAGACCCGGTCAGACGCCGTGTTGATGCAAAGTGTCTTCCCAGAGCCACCGCACATTCTAGCGGTCTTCGCAAAAGCGGTCCAAAGCGCCGCCGTTCTGACCTTCATCTTACCTGTAATCTACTTCTGTTTCATTGGCTTGAAGGGTGGATTTGCGAAAGGATATCTTGCGCGGCAATCAGGCCTGACGGCAGATACACTTGGAATACCAATGGTATGGATTTCTGTCGCGGTCCCCCTCTCCATGATCATCATTCTCATCCACCTCGTTGCCCGATGGGCCGGAGACGATGCACCAGAAGATGCGGCTGCTCAACTTGATTGAATTATCCGCCTTTAGGCAGAAGCGTTCAAAGCGATTGCCGATCTCCGTCATATTGATCCAAACGTTCACTCATTGGAGTTTTTGTCTCGATGGCGCAGCAGAGTTTTCTAAGTGAGATTCTTGCCAGAGTGGCAGGGGCGGGGCGCAGCCGAACAGAAGCGCCAGCGGATGTGTCTGACAGGCTGATATCGTTGTGTCATTCGCTGATTCACGACCGCAGCGAGGCCGCGGGACTGATGATATCCCGTCAAATTCTTGATCTATACGCAGCCTCGAAGAGCGATGAGCGCGCAGCCTTCTTTCTTGCCGTCAGCCAGGAATTCGGGCCGGATGAAGATGCGTTGAGTGACGCTATAAGTTCATGGAAACCTGGAAACATAGATGCCGCACGCGCGCTGCATTTTGCGGCAGAGCCACGGACGCAAGAGCTGATACGCACGATCAACCGCGTCCCCGGTGCGACGGCAGAACTGGTCGCGATGCGCGCCGATCTGCTGATCCATGCGAAACAGAACCCACAGCTGCGCGGGCTGGACGCGGATTTTCAGCATCTCTTTGCGTCATGGTTCAACCGTGGATTTCTGGAGATGCGCCAAATCGATTGGTCAACGCCAGCACAGATTCTGGAAAAGATCATCACTTATGAGGCGGTCCACGAGATCGCCGATTGGGATGATTTGCGCCAGCGTGTCGGCGACCCGGACCGTATGCTCTTTGCCTTCTTTCACCCGGCCATGCCGGATGACCCTCTGATCTTTGTCGAGGTCGCCTTGCTCAGCGAGATACCCAATGCAATTGGCCCGATCCTTGCGGCCGATCGTGAACAGACCGATCCCGAGACCGCAACCGTCGCAACCTTCTATTCGATCTCCAATTGCCACGCGGGTCTGCGTGGGGTCTCGTTCGGGAACTTCCTGATCAAACAGGTTGTCGCGGAACTGCAAAAACTGCGTCCGACCCTAAAGACGTTCGTGACACTCTCACCGGTGCCGGGCCTTAGAAAGTGGGTCGCGCAGTCCTTGGAGAGCGGCGATCCATTGTTAAGCGATTCCGACAAGGCGGCACTCAGCTCCCTTGATGAAACCGAACGACCAGACAATGCCCTTGCCGCCAAGCTCACCGCGCGCTTTTTAACCCAGGCAAAAAGGGAGCCTGGAACGGCAGCTGATCCAGTGGCACATTTCCATCTGGGCAATGGCGCGACCCTTTTGGGCGTGCATCCAAGCGCGGATCTAAGTCCTCGCGGCATCGGCAACTCATGGGGGGTGATGGTCAATTACCTCTATGACGGCGACAAGATCGAACAAAATCACCAAGCCTATTCAAGCAATTACGACGTGTCTGTATCGCCCGGCGTGGCCGTATTGGCCAAGACGTAGAGGAAATCGCATGTATCAGGGCAACTATCTGGCCGAAAAGTTGTGCGCCGCAAGCATGATCAGGGAAAACAAGCCGTTCCTTTACAATCATCAGACGGGTGAAAAGACGACATATCGGACATTCCTTTCAAATGCCGAGCGCATGGCAGAGGTTTTGGTTGCGATCGGCGTTCAACCCGGCGACCGCGTGGCCGTGCAGGCCCCAAAGACCATCGCTATGCTGGAACTATATGTTGCGACGGTTTTTGCAGGAGGCGTGTTCTTGCCGCTCAACACGGCCTATACTCCCGCTGAAATCAGCTACTTTCTGTCCGATGCGGAACCACGGGTCTTTGTCTGTGACGCAGAGCGCGAGGAACAGCTTTCGTCCGTAGCAAAAGAAGCCGGTGTTGCAAAAGTGCTGACCATCGGGGCCGATGAAAGCGGATCACTGGCTGAACTGCGCGATGCGGCGTTGCCGGGGTTCAAAGCTGTTTCCAGAGGGCCAGACGATCTCGCAGCAATCTTGTACACGTCAGGAACTACCGGACGATCCAAAGGGGCCATGCTGACGCATCAGGCGCTGGCGTCAAACGCGGAAACCCTGAGGGACACATGGCGCTTCAGCGCTGATGACGTATTGATCCACGCTTTGCCGATCTTTCACACGCATGGGCTGTTTGTTGCGACAAACATCACGCTGATGGCTGGATCGTCTTGTATCTTCATGTCCAATTTCAACGGCGATGACATCCTTGGCTACATGCCGGAAGCCACGGTGCTTATGGGCGTGCCGACGTTCTATGTGCGCCTGCTTAACTCGGAAGGGCTGTCCAAGGCTTCTGCGAACATGCGTCTGTTCGTATCCGGCTCTGCGCCATTGCTGGCCGAAACGCATGATCGCTGGCGCGAGGTGACCGGGCACGCCATTCTGGAACGCTATGGCATGACCGAAACCAATATGAACACCTCTAACCCCTACGACGGCGACAGGCGCGCCAGCACAGTGGGCCTTCCATTGCCGGGGATTGAGGTGTTGGTCACAGACCCTGCAACTGGTGCACCGTTGCCCCAAGGTGAAACGGGCGTGCTCGAGGTGCGTGGCCCTAACGTTTTTGCAGGCTATTGGAACATGCCCGAGAAAACCGCCGAGGAATTGCGCGACAATGGGTTTTTCATCACGGGCGACCTCGGGCGCATCGATAAGGATGGATATGTTCACATCGTCGGGCGCCAAAAGGACCTGATCATCTCGGGCGGCTACAACATCTATCCCAAGGAAATTGAGCTTCTGATTGATGAGCTTGAGGGCATCAACGAAAGCGCCGTAATCGGCGTCCCGCACGCGGATTTCGGCGAAGCGGTGGTGGCGGTCGTTGTTGCCCAGAGCGGAGCTGAAACCTCAGCCGCAGACATCATGACTGGGCTCAAGGATGATCTGGCGCGGTTCAAACAGCCCAAACGCATCGACTTTGTCGACTCTCTGCCCAGAAACGCCATGGGAAAAGTGCAGAAAAACGTGTTGCGCGAGATGTATGCCGGAACCTTCGGGTGATGCTTGTTCAAAGCATAGGTCAGTTCTCGGTGTGCCGAGAGGTCTAACCCGTGGTTACGGGTATTTAGAGTAATTGGAAAGAAAAGTTGGGGGAATGTGACATGACAAATGGCAATGTCGGTGCAGCCATTTCAGCATTGAAAGACGTGTTGGGCGATCGCCTTTCGACAGGCGAAAGCATCCGGGAAATCCATGGTCGTGACGAAGCATATTCCGTACCGGCATTGCCAGATGCGGTCGCTTTTCCCGAAAGCACGCAAGAAGTTTCGCAGATCATGAAGATCTGTTCGCAAAACCAGGTGCCCGTCGTTCCCTTTGGCATTGGCACCTCATTGGAAGGCCACATTATCCCAATCCATGGCGGGATCAGCGTGGATACCAGCCGGATGAACAAAGTGCTCCAAATTCGCGAAAGCGATTTGGACGCCGTTGTGCAGCCGGGGGTTTCGCGCGTGCAGCTAAACGATGAACTTCGCGCGACTGGATTGATGTTCACGGTTGATCCGGGTGCAGACGCCACGATTGGCGGCATGACCGCAACGCGTGCTTCGGGCACCAATACCGTTCGCTATGGCACCATGCGCGAAAATGTACTCGCGCTGGAAGTTGTCTTGCCCGACGGCACGATTATCAACACCGGCTCGCGCGCCAGGAAATCCTCGGCTGGATATGATCTGACTCATCTTTTTGTTGGCTCAGAAGGAACACTTGGCATCATCACTGAAATTACCGTGCGCCTGTTTGGTCAGCCTGACGCTATTCTGGCCGCGACATGTGCCTATGAAACGGTCGATGACGCCGTAAATAGTGTGATCATGGCCATTCAAATGGGCCTGCCGTTGGCGCGGGTCGAACTGCTGGACGAGATGCAGATGAAGGGCATGAACCTTTTCAATCCCGACCTGAATCTGCCCGAAAAACCCCACCTCTTCTTAGAATTCCACGGGTCAGACGCCAGCGTAAAGGAACAGGTTGAGCTGTTTGAAAGCATCGCAGAGGAGTTTGGAGTTTCGGGGTTTGAATGGGCGACCAAAGTCGAAGACCACAATCGTTTGTGGACTGCCCGGCACAACGCCTATTACGCCGGAAAATCATTGCGGAAAGGCTGCGACAGTGTCGTAACAGACTGTTGTGTCCCGATCTCGGCATTGGCTGACTGCATTGCGCGCTCCAAGGAGTTGATTGAGCAGGCGGGGCTGATCGCGCCCATCGTCGGGCATGTTGGTGACGGCAATTTTCACATGCTGATCCTGTTCGATCCGGACGATCCGGGCGAATTGGTGCGCGCCAAGTCGCTTGCGTCGAACGTGAACCGCGTTGCTCTGTCTTTCGGCGGGACAGTCACCGGAGAACATGGCGTTGGCACTGGAAAAAAGGAATACATGTTGGAAGAGCATGGCGATGCTTATGCGCTGATGGCGACGCTCAAGCGTGCGATTGATCCGGAGAACATCATGAACCCGGGCAAGATAGTCGAAATCAACTGACAGTTCTTTTATGAAAGCCGTGGCACTGCCAAGTCGTTTTGATGGGAACGGCGGACGTCGGTGGCATCTGATGTCGCCCCGCTGCCAACGAATGTACCGCCCCTTAAGAAAGACGGCACCAGCCTGTCCAATCGCCCCCTCAAGGTGAAGAAAAGTCACGTAGGGCCGAGGTGATGCCATTCGGCCCAGACAAGAAATCCAAAAAGCTGCGTGTTTTGGCTGGCAGATAGCTGCGGTCTGCATAGATCGCCTGCAATTGCAGTTTTGGCCAATCGACTTTGGGCAGAACGGCTTCCAACCGATTTTCGTTCAGATCGCTTTGTGCAGACCAGCTTGGCACCATTGCAAAACCCATTCCGGCCATTGCCGCCTGATGAAGAATGCTTTCGTTGCCGCTGACCAATACGGGTCTGAGTTTGACATCTAACCCTTTCGCCCCTCCGAATTTGATCCTCCCGTCTCCGGCAACTTGAGAATAGGCAAGCATCGGCGCGTCATTCAAATCGCCCGGTGATTGTGGGCGCCCAAAGCCGTCCAGAAAGGCTGGGGCCGCAACCATTTGAAAGGTCACCTCTCCCAATTTGCGGGCAATGAGCCCCTCATCCAACTTGAAAGCAACGCGCAGCGCTAAATCAACGCCTTCTTCGACCATGTTGATTTTGCGACCGCTCAGGTCGACGTCAAAAGTCACATGCGGGTTCTGCTGATGGTAGGCAGCCAGAATTCTCGCAAAGGCTGGGTTGGACATCCACACAGGCATCGACATTCTGAGGGTGCCTCGCGGCGACAAGCTGTCTGTGGTCAATTGCGCTTCGGCTTCGGCCAGCCCGTCAAGCAAGGGACGGATTGTTTGCAAGTACTGCGCCCCTGCCTCTGTCAGGCTGACGTTGCGGCTATTGCGATTGAGCAGGCGGGCGCCCACGCGCGCCTCGACGTGTTTGACGTGTTTGCTGGTCATCGCAGGCGAGATATTCAGGCGCTCTGCCACGGCAGAGAAGTTCTTGTGTTCTGCAACTTCGGCAAAAACACGCAGGCTCAATAGTGTGTCCATTATCAACCCAGAGTAAATGGTAGATAAACAAATAGCTCAATGATGTCGCTAGGGGAATGATTTATTCCTGTTCTCATCACAACACCCTGCAGAAGCGATCTTTGAGAAAGAGAACAACATGACAACGATTGACACAAACCCCGTACAGACCAGCAAGGGCTGGAATATTGGCCTGTGGGTCGCCCAAGCCTTGTTGGCTGCGATGTTCCTGATGGCAGGTTCAACCAAGCTAATGTCCGGATCGGCCGAATTGGTCGCCATGGGCATGGGCTGGGCCGAAAACGCGCCCTTCTTGCTGATCAAGTTTATTGGTCTCGCCGAAGTTGCCGGCGGCCTGGGTCTGATCCTGCCATCTGCGACACGCATCATGCCGCACCTGACGAAATGGGCCGCAGCTGGTCTGTGTATCGTCATGGTTTTGGCCGCTGGCGTCCACATCGTACGCGGTGAATTCGAAGTGGTACCGATGAACGTGATCCTGTTCGCACTGGCCGCCTTGGTGATCTGGGGGCGCACGAACAAAGCGCCGATCGGACCGCGCGCCTGATCCACCCTGACGCGCCCCGGTTTCTCCCGCCGGGGCGCTCCTTCTTTTGCAATAGGTTGCTTTCCCATGCTCAATACCGTGCCTGTCGCCGACACGAACCTTTCCCCGCAAACTGACCGCCTATCTTGGGGGCAGGTCGAACTTCGGGTGACCGACCTTGATCGCGCGATTGCATTCTGGACCTCGGCCTTGGGGCTGATCCAACGCGATTACACAGCGCCGGGGACCGCACTTGGAACAAGGGATCGCACGCTGATCGTGCTTCATCCTGAAGCGGAAACCCCTGTCAAAGCGCCTTTTACCGGCATGTATCACGTCGCAATCGGCGTGCGCAGTCAGGCCGAATTTTCCCGCATGCTTGCCCGTCTGATCCACCTGAACATTCAGGTCGGGCCAACGGATCACTTGATGGCGAAATCACTATATTTCCATGATCCCGACGGTCTGGAGATTGAGATTACCTATGAGACACCAGAACGGTTCAGTCATTTTGGCGATATGTCTAAGGGCCTGACTTTGTACGATGTTAACGGCAACACCCATTCAGGACGCGGACCGCTGGATGTGAAGGCCGAGCTGGCCCATGCGGCAGGCGCAGACCCGATGGCACCGATGGCCGATGACAGCTACCTCGCGCATCTGCATTTCAAAGTGCCAGCACTCGAGCCTGCCCTGGACTGGTTCGAGACCCTTGGCTTTGAGCGCCACCTGACGCTGGACGCTTGGGGTTTTGCTGATATGGGCGCGGGTGCCCCCAACACGCACCGTTTGGCCATGAACATCTGGACCGGCGCCAATAACCCGCCTATGCCGAAAGATATGGCTGGGTTGGTGCACTACGAATTGCTCACCCATGGTGAGATTATCGCCTCACCACATCTGCACCAAGACGGCGACGTTTTGCGCGGAACTGATCCTGCAGGCGTAGAAGTTACCCTTCGCACGGGTAAATAGGAGAACCCCATGACCACTAGCCCCACAGCCTACCGCCCCGCACAGATCATTTTGCACTGGGTCGTTTTTGCGGCCATCTGGGTGCAATGGCTTTTCAACGAGCCGATGAAACGCACCATTGAGGCGATGCAGACCGGCGCTACGCCGGCTGAAGGTGACATGACCATGGCGTTGGTCCATGTCGGATTTGGATCAACGATTTTTCTTGCAGTGTTGGCACGGCTTTATCTGCGCTACCGTTACGGCGCGCCCGGTCACGCCCCTGGCACATCCCCGGCGCAAGCCAAGATTGCTACAATTGTTCACTGGGCACTTTATTCCACGCTAATTGGCATGGTGATAACGGGTGGCATGACATGGAACGGTGTCGCTGATTTGGGCTATGTGCATTGGCTTTTGAATATAGTGCTTTTTGGCCTGATCACGGCTCACGCTGCTGCGGCCATTTTCAACCAGTTCGTCCATAAGGACGGCACGCTGCGGCGGATGATCCCTGCACGCGCCAAATAACACTAACCGCCCAAGCCGCGACGGAAACTCATGGCTCGGGCGTAACAGTTCAACGAACACATTTACTTGGACAAAACATGCAACGTTTCTTCGCCGCGACTTCACCTTACCTCACATGGGCAGTGCTTGCTTCACTCGGGATCATGATGACCTTCACCGCACTGACATCCGATGATCCCCGGATTTTCCACCAGCTTGTCCACCCTTCCGGTGAAACCTCTGCAAGGTTGTTGATCGTTCTTATGATGGCGACTCCTTTGGCGATGCTGCT
>Ga0160419_100280_pt1 | contig 35310 bp, 32 predicted proteins | sample CelAP2metagpilot_2_FD_108196 | JGI IMG/M metagenome (GOLD analysis project Ga0160419, IMG submission 108196) | Phycosphere-associated microbial communities from Cellana algal ponds in Kailua-Kona, Hawaii, USA - Cellana AP2-4-25 metagenome pilot ... | reverse complement strand
CCCTTCATCCCTTCCCTCCCCTCTCTCCACGGCCCGTATCAACCCCTCCAGATCGAAAACTCGCATTCAAAATTTGACGACTTGTCGCTCTCTGTGCCGAAGCCGCTTTCTTCTTCGCCCCTGCCTCCCCCCCCAAATTTTTCTCCGCCTCCTTTTCCACCAACACCAGCTTGTCAAATTCGGAAGTATCAACCTCTCGCTCCTTCACCTCCCCGAACAGCTCGACATTCCTCTTCTTTTGCTCCACAAGCTCCGCCTGGTACTCCAAGTAGCTCTTCGTAGGGATCTCAGGCTCAGGCTCGGGCTCAGGGGCCTTCTCCCTCTCCTCCCTCGTCTTCTTCATCCCCCTCCCCTCTACCTCCTCTCCTTCTCCCTCCACGTCTTCGACAGGCGCCAACTCCTCCTCCTCGTCGCCTCCCACGGGATCAATGGCTTCGACAACCCCATCATTCTCTCCATCCTCCCCCCAATTATACTTCCCGCTGCCATTACGGTGCTGTTTCTTCGCCCCCCGCCCCGTCCCATCCTGTCGATCACGCTGGCGGTGCTCATCACGCGCATGTGCCTTAGGCTCACGGGGCTCCACCTTGCCGTTCGCATGCACACGACCACCACGTTGCCCACCCTTGGCACCACTACGAGCGACAGTGTCCTCGATTTTCTTAGAGGCCGAGATGGCAACCGCGACAGGCTTTTGAGGGGGGCCTCCATCGTCATCATCGTCAGCGAGGAGCGCGAAGCGGTTGGACTGTGTTGGTTGGTGGGGTTGGGGAATGATAGGGGTCAGGGCGTAGGATAAAGGGGACTTGCAAGGGACCAAGCTACGTGGCGGCGTAAAAAGAGGGCATTAACTTAGCATGCTCAGTCAATAGGCTTCCTGACAAGAAATGGAACTTTTTCTGAACGGTCATGGCTATGGTGATGCCCCTTACGTACATCGAGCAGATGTCTATCAGCGTTTTGCAGACCTATTGTCCGCCGACTCCGTCTGCCGAAGGACGCAATGCAGCTATCAGACAATTTATACACGGACAGATTTCTCTGTATTTTGCCTTAACCAATGTACTTACCATCGTTGAGCGGTGGAGGTGGGGTAAATGTGAGGTCGGACGAGCTCACGCCGGCTTCTTTGGCTGAGTTGGCTTGGTCGTGGCGACAGCACAAATGCGCGCCTCCTTTCTATTTCAGGCTTGCTTATATATTAACTGTCTTTGTAAGTGCGGGAGAGAGCGTCAGAGGGAGGGTAAGTATCTGATAAGGGGTTGGGTTGCTTGTTGAGGTCGGCCGATGAAGAAAGTTGATTCTTCCAACTTGGCAACCAGGAAGAGAGCACCTTGGCGGGCGGGCTGCTGGCTTGTCAAGGGTGCCAAACCGAGCCAAGGGTTGCTGCCTGTCCACGACCACGGCAGGTTTATGATCAAGACACACGTGGTGCTGTCCGGCACAGTTGAGAGTCTAGCAAGCATGGGAAGAGAATTGCCAAGACCACACTGACCACCGCACAAGACTCACAATCCCCCTCTATCTCCCTCCCCCCTGCAAATTCTCGCCAACAAAATGCCCCCCAAAATCGCAATTCATTCCATCGAAACGCCTCACAGTTCACACGATTACTCCCAAATGACACACAGTGAGATGACTCTCAAGGGTCCTCAAGAACCTCATGTTGGTATGGCCCCGAGGTATGAGCAGGCGGTCAACCTAACCGGAGCAACAACACCAACAACAACGACGAGAAGAACCTCGTCCACGGGCTCTCCCCAGCTCGACGGCCCGCCCCAGACTCACTGCCGGGACCATCGTAGACGGGCTTCCTGCGCCCAATGCCAACACCAACGACATCCCCAGCAAATCCACGAGCCGCGAGCGCCGCCACGCAACGCTTCGGACATGTACGAGCAGCTCTTGCTAGGAATCATCCGCCCTCCACGGCTGGGTTATGAATTCCCTCATGCCTTGGGACCTGTCACGCTCTCCTTCTCTGATGGCACAGTGTGTCACAGAACCGACTTTGATGTGGAGAATGGTCGAAATCAAAAATTGGGATGTAGTTTGTGGCAACCGGCAGGGGCGGAGACGCAGGACGGATGGCCCTGCGTCATTTTTTTGCACGGAAATTCGAGCAGTCGCGTGGAGGCGGTGAAAACAAATGTGTTGAAATCCGTGATGGCAAGCGGCTCAGCCCTCGTTGGCTTTGACTTTACTGGGTGTGGCAACGCCGACGGAGAATATATCTCCTTAGGTTGGTTCGAGGTACACGACACACGCCAGGTGATAGACGAGCTCCGACGAAGAGGCTGTGGCCGCATAGTCCTCCATGGGCGTTCCATGGGCGCTGTGACGGCTTTACAGTACACCATTCAAGCATGTACTGTTTCTTCCCCCCCTTCCCATTCTTCCTCCTCTTCCTCCTGCTCTTTTTCTTCCGCCTCCTGCTATTCTTCTTCCTCATCTATGGTGATTCCCGCAGGCTTAGTCCTCGACTCGCCATTTTCAGGGTTCAAAAAGCTTGCCTACGATCTCACCAGCAAGGGCATGGTCCACATCCCTCATTTCGCCACCGCCGCCGTCCTGTCCCTCCTGCGTCGCTCCGTCCGTTCTCGTGCCGGCTTTGATTTATCTAAGCTCAAGCCTATTAAGCATGTACACCACTGCACAACTGTCCCAGCTCTTTTCCTAGTAGCAGAAGACGATGAGTTAATTCCTCCCTGGCACGCCGAGGGTCTGCGAAGTAAGTATGGTGGTCCGTCGTTGGGGATTCGGTTTGCGGGCTCGCATAACAGTCCGAGGCCTGCTGTTGTGTACGCTCTGGCGAGTGTGTTTGTCAAGGCAGTAAATGAAAGGGAATCGAGGTTTGGCTCGGTGGCTGTGGATTTAGCTTTACATCTCATAGAAACAACGGCGGTGGTGACCAGTCAAAAAGAGGAGGAGGAGGAGGAGGAGGATCAAGAGCACGGCGAGGAGATTATGGAGGATATAGAAGATGACATGTACAAGGGTACTCATGTTTCTCCTCGCCGCCATTTGCAGCAGCATTGCCAGCAACAGCAACAGCAGCAGAGGCGACGACGATTGCGCCGACAGAGGTATCGTGGGCCTTACAGTTACTACTACGAACACGCCAGCAGCAGCAGCCGTGGGACACAAGCATTACGTGCCAACCACAACGACAGAGCAGGACGTCTCAAACGCATCATAAACAAAATCGAGACCGACGGAAAGCAAGTCAGTACAAGGAAGGGTAGAATGTGCGAGGGAGGGGTGGCAGGAGGGCCGCACTTCATCCACGCTGGTAGTCGGCCTGTGGGCAACATCTTCCTGACTTCCAAGAGGTTGATTGGCGCGTTGGATGTCAATCTAGCGACGAGGGCGGTAGAGGAGTATTTATTGGAGGAACTTGTGGGGGTTGCGGTCGCCATTGTACAAATGCAGGTGCAGGCTGTGATAAAAGCGGAGAAGCAGCAGCAGCAGCAGCAGCAGCAGCGGCAGCAGTCACAACAGGGGAAAGATGATGCGATGCTGTCGAAATCAGCGCCGGTGCCACTTTTAAGCAAGACTTTGATGTTGGATGTGGTAGCTCAGACGCAGCGGAGACTGGCAGAACGTGCGTCTTGGGCATTGCCAAGCTCTAGTGCCAGCACCAGCACCAGCACCAGCACCAGCAGCACCAGCACGATAAAGAAGGAAGGCACCCCATTCTCACTCTCCGAAGCGTCGGGGCCCTCTCTTACTAGCTGGGAGTCTGTTATTTATGCGGAAGGACAAGAGCAATGGAATGAGATCCGTCGTATTGTCAGTTGTCTGAAGCGACTCTTTTTGAAGGACACGCAGGTGGTGGTACAAGACTCCTACTCCTCAATTTTACCTGCTCCTGCGCCTGCCGTGGCACCACCCTCGCCGGCAGCAGCAGCAGCGACAGGAACAGCAATTGCGAATCCAGTCATGAGGCCACAGATGGCATGGGCTACATCATTCGGAACCAAGCTATGTTGTTTTGATACCCGCGACGCTTACCTTTCGGAGGGGCAGGAGAAGGGTGCTGGGATAGCTCGCGTGGCCGAGGCCGTGTTACGATAAATGGGATAGAGTTTTCAATCATATCGTTGTTTTTGCGTTGGCTTTTGTTACCTTAAATGTGGTCATTCGGGCAGGCATGTGAAAATTGTAATACTTGATGCAAACGTGTGAGTCATATGACAAATAAGAAATGTACAAAACACAAGAATAAAGCAAAATATTATGTTGTATCGGGAAACCCCGATTCTTTTTACTCGTGTACTCACTCTTCTTTGACATTCTCCTCTTCCTTTTCCTCCAACCTTCACCAGGAATACAATCTTTCTAGCCTCGTACATGCGCTTTGCCAGTCTTGCATCTGCCGCCGCCGCAACCGCTGCCAGCAGCAGCCGCCTGCCCATGAACCCTCTCGTCGCAGTGGGGCAACTCACCTCCACGGAAGACCGAGACCAGAACATCCGACTCTGTAGAGACCTAGCTGTTCGCGCAAAAAAAGCGGGGGCCGCCTTGCTCTGCTTGCCGGAATGCTTCTCACTTGTAGGCTCCTCCTGGCGAGAAACTGTCGCGGCGGGACAGCCCATTGAAGGACCCATGGTGAGTGAAATGCGTACTTTGGCCAAGGAGCAAGGTCTGTGGCTTTCTCTCGGAGGGTTTCCTGAGAAGATGCCATCACCTCAGAATTCGAAAATAGAAGACAGCGGGGATGAGAACGAGAGAGTGTATAACACCCACATTGTCCTCGACGACAAAGGAGATATCAAAGCACTCTACCGTAAAATCCACCTGTTTGACGTCAACTTTCCAAATGGCCCAGTGTTGCAAGAAAGCAAATATACCGCTCCCGGCGCCGAGGTGGTAGTCATTGATTCCCCCATCGGCCGACTGGGTCTCTCCACCTGCTACGACCTCCGTTTTCCCGAATTGTACCAGGCATTGGTCAAAAGAGGCGCAGAGGTCCTTCTTGTCCCATCAGCATTTACAGTCTTGACAGGACAAGCCCATTGGGAGATCTTACTTCGGGCCAGAGCTATTGAAACGCAATGCTACGTCTTGGCGTCCGCACAAGCAGGACAGCACAACGAAAAACGGGCGTCGTACGGGCACTCTTTAATAGTAGACCCGTGGGGGAAAGTGATGGAAGATGCGGGGGGCGACGCATCACCGGCACTGGTGATGGCGGAGATTGATTTAAAGAGACTACATGAGATAAGGGCAAAGATTCCCGTACAGTTGCATCGACGGCGGGATGTGTTTTTCGGGGTAAGCGGTGTTGGTCATAGTAAAGGAGGAGGAGGAGAAGGAGGAGGAGGAATTGGGACTGCGCCATCGGTGTGATTATAGGAAGATCTGTATAGAAACGACGCGACGATGTTCGTTGTGAGTAAAAATAAATGATGTGTAATTATCTTTCAGTTCATTTGTTGTTTTTAGTTCCCTGTAAAAATGCTGACCTTTTACTTATCTACACTCGTCAAAACATGTCTCTTCCTCTTTCTCATTATCAAAACTCTGCCCTTACGCATTCACTAAACCACGATCAATCCTCTTCCGCTTTGCTTCACGTACCATTCAACCCCCATTATGTATCCATTTATCTCGATGGCGGCGTGCTGGCAACCTTCCCGGCAGCCGCAGCCGTCGTCGCTGCCGCTCCGGCCGTCGTGCCCGATGTGTGGATGACCCTCCCAGACTTATCCTTTCGCTCCAAAACAGTGATTGCCTGCGTGTAGACCTGATACGCTGGCACGAGAATCATCGCATCCTCGTCCGTGAGTAAACGGACATAGCGCGAGTCGACCGACAGGACAGTGCCTTGGTAGGAACCGACCTTGATTTTCCACCCTGTGCGAAAGGGCCGTTGGAAGACAAGCAGGATCCCAGAAAGGACATTGGTGGCAATCTCTTTGAGAGCAAAACCGACTGTTTGTGAGAGAAAGGACGGATGTAGGAGGGTAGAAAGAAGAGAAACTAAGCTTGTGGGAAAATATTAAAAATCCATGGGCCTAACTCAACAATGCGAAGCGTACCGATAAATCCCGAAACTCCCAGACCAGCAATGATGGGCTTCGTGTCGAGACCCAGCGTGCCCAAAATAGAGGTGATAATCATGGTAAAAGCCACCAAGGCAATGGCACGAGCAATAAAGCGACTCAAATCCCTATCGTGAATCGTGCCCGTGCGCAAGAGAAAAGTTTCAAGGGGCCGCGCGATAAAAATCAGATCCCGCACACCACAACAGTAAAGCTTGAAGGATGTCCAGCTTCGAAGCGATTGAAAGAAGCTTTTCATATGTTGGTGTGGGTAATGCTTGTCGTTGGTGGTTTTTGATTCATGCGGCTCACCATGGCTGCTGTGCCCCTGGCTGGCATCCCTCTCCGCCGGCGAGGAAAGGACACTTCCAGCAACACTGACATTTTTGACCCTCGTACCAGATTGCGGTCTCAAAAAGTCGTGGACCGAGGCACCCGCAGCGTGGCTGGGAGGCGGGGCGTTGACCGAGTTGCCATGAGCGCCACCTAGATGGCGGAATGGGCTAAAAACGAAACCACCCTTGGGGATCTGCAAGTGTGGTGCATGCATGTGCGGAAGGTGCAAATTGGCACGAAGGCCCCGCTTGACGGTGGTGGTGGTCGTTGAGGTGGTTGAGGCAGCTGCTGCGGGGCTGGTGGATGCCGGGGACGCTGCTCCGGCTTCCTTGCTTGAGGCCGCTGTCCTGGTAGTCAAGTGGACCAGGAGAGCCAGCACGGCAATGAAACGAGGGCATCGAAGCATTGTGGCGGGCGTGAGTTTAAAGTGGGTCGCCACGGGATGCAAGGCAGGACGGTTTTGCTGTGTGCTTACAGTAGTGGGAAGAGAAAGTAGAGCGGACGTGATGAAACAACGGGACCTGGAATCGACTTCAGGAGATGGCATGTCGCAGACAGCCGACTGCGTGCCAGCGGACTGCACCATAGCCTCAAAAAACATGCCGCCCAAGACCTAAGCATTTCAGTGTAATCACGCAAGCGAAACAAGGCAGACAAGAAGAGGGACGAGAAAAGAACAACGGAGGAAGCACACGGACCTGGGCGTGACTCACGTTCCGGCCCATCTGTGTATGTCTCTAAAATGAGACGCGAGGATCCCGAAGAGGGAGGGAAAACCGATGAGGTATTAAGTATTGAGTTGAGAATTTTTTCTTTGCATTGATTTATTTGTCACACAGTCATTGTTTTAGCAAGCTACATGTTGTATCACTACCACTGCAACCCTGTACATAGCTGCATTAAGCAGGCTCCTTCGCCTTCAAAACTACAATTCCTCTTTCTCCGTTTCATGTCCCTCCATTGCTGTCGTCCCGATTCCTCTGTCCTTTTCTCTTCGGAAGCTTTCTGCCAGGAGAAGTGCGCAGTTTTTTGCACCTATAGCAGAGATTTCCATCGCACTCACACCTGTTTCCAGTGCGTTTACATAGCAGATTCTTTCCCCCGGCTGTATCAGAAAGGGGGTCATTTTTTCAGGAGGTTGATAAGAGGGATAGGCCTGCCACTTGCGGTGGTGGAGCTCTTCCCATCCAGAAAAGAAGACTGTGTCGATAAAAGAGGACTCGAGCAAACCTGAGCTAAACAATTTATATATGCCCGTACCATCCGTGGCATTAAGCGTGATGTGAAGTGAAAGGGATGAGATGGGTACGCTCGCGTCCTCCTTGATGTAAACTGAGGTGGGTATGCGATCTTGTTCAAGAGTGGAGAAACCGAAGATGTCCGGGCGGATACGGCCTTGAATGAAGGTGGCATGAGTCGTCGTGTATTTAGTCGGCGGCAGGTCAGTGATAACGGGTTGGTCGATCTCCAACCCTACGACAGCAAGCTTCGAAAAAACAAATGGAGTGGCAATAATTACAGCATCGAACTCCTCCTCCTCCTCCTCCTCCTCCTCCTCCTTCTTCTTCTCTCCTTTATGCCTTACCATTACAGGCTGCCCGTTTTCCCGTAGCAACCTATAGCTCTTCTTTTCCCTCCCGCCACCACCCATAACCTGTACAGTCCCCACTGTGACATTTAATTTCAAAACTGCTTTCGCATCCTGGATCATTGCAACGGCCATGGCAACGTTCCCTTCCTCCACACTCACCACCTCACCAGTCACGGCCGGACAAAGGGAGACAAGTCCCGCTAAGGCATTGATGTCGTTATTCGCATTGTAGTTGACTCTTTGAATAGAACCGACAAACTCAGTTATAAGTTTTGAATTGGGGGCTCCCACACCCTGCGCCGCCAAATAATCTCGAAGACTGATTTGTGTCAGGTCGAAGAGGCCCAAGGCCTCCCATAGCGCTTCCGGCGTCTCGAAAGCAAGCCCGCCGCTGCGGCTGCCACTCACCGTACCATTTTGTAGGGCATATATTTTCATAAAATTGCTCAAGATTGTTGTGACTATACGTCGTAGCTTGAAGACGCCCCACCCATAGCGCCACAGCACCCGGAAGGCAGTGACGAAGTTCCAAGGCGAGCTTTGGAACAAGAGACAGTGTCCATCCCATATGCCCGTCGTGCCGTCGTCAATGTCAAAGATGGGCGGTCCCGCATGCAGTTTAAGGTTGCCGATAGCCGTCATCAGATTCCGGTTGCCGCTGTAAAGGATAGATGCCCCGATTTCCAGCGGGGATGTTGCTCCCGTGGCATTGGTGTATATGACATTTTCAACCCGACCTCCTACTCGCAAGCTCTTCTCAATGATGACTACGCTTGCGCGCTCACCCAACACCTCCCGCATATAATACGCCGAGGCCGCACCGCCAATACCGGCTCCGACAATGGCGACCCTTTGTCCCAAACCCATGGTTGAGGCGGCAAACAGGAAAAGAAGAGCCCTGAAGAACATGGCTCTTAGCGAGGGTTGCAGTGCAGCCGGCGGCCGCCCTTGTATCTATTTTGGAATGCCACACTCTTCCCCTGTGGCTGCGGATATCTGAAGTTGAGAGCAGAATGAAGAGAAGTGTGCGGAAAAGCACCGGCTGATAGCTTGTGAGCTTGGCTTACGCAATGCATCATGAGTCATTATTCGGTCCGACCTTCCCCCTGCCACCTATTCCTCACTCCGCCACCTCGCACGACGTTATATACACACGACACAGGACACGCACATCTCCACGACGCCGAAACATGCGGATGGCTTCCTGTGTATTCGTGGTAGTAGCTGTGGCGGTTCTGCTGCCCTCGGCGTCCCAAGCCTTCCTTGTCCGCCCAATCTCCTCCACTGCACCATCAGCCCCTACTACAACTACAAGGCGGCACGCCGCAACGGTGGACCCACCCTCAAACCCAGCCGCGGCCGTGGATAAACTCCAATTGGCATTTTCGGCTGATGAGGAAGAGGCGGTGTTTTCCTTTGAGCGTCGTCTCAAGGACTCGGGCGTGGTCGCGGAGGGGTTGGAGCACGCCCTCTTCTGGCCTGTGGATGACGCAGCCCCATGCCGCGGTCTCAAGACTCAAGTCGACGCCCCCCCAAATAAAGCGCTGATTGAGCTACCAAAAGGCCAAGCTATCTGTCTAGATGAAGGAGAGGGCACGCCATTTCCCCAATGGGTCCCGGCCAAGCAATGGAAAAAAATGCCTTGGTACGCTCAACTCGGGCTCAAGCTTGTGTACGAACGCAAGACCTCCACCAGTGCCCTCAAGACTGGCTACGCACAGCTTTTGCCACCCCCAAAGGCCTTGCCAACCCCCTTTCATTGGTCTGACTTGGATCTCAATGCGCTCCGAAGTGTTTACCCCGCACTTGCCAACAAAGTGGACAGACAACGAACAGTTTGGGCCGGGCTTTATGACACCCTGGGGAAGACCCGGGCGGTCCGCGAGGATATGGACGAAGACACCTTTGTGTGGGCCATGGAAAGTGTGCTTTCTCGCGCGTTCAAGGGGACGTTCGGTACGGGTTTTAATAGCTTAGCGCCTTCCTTATTGTTGATGGGCATCTTTGCCGGGATTTATTATATTGACCAAGAAACGATTCAACTCGTCAGCTACGCCTTGGAAGAATATCCGTATCTCGCAGCGATTCCAGCGGGGTTGACGCTGTTGCCTTCTGTATTGGAGTTCTTCAAGTCTAAAGGCACGTATGTACTGGCGCCCATGATAGATAGTTTGAATCATCGGTCAACTGTCCCCACGGACTTGGACTACGATTCGATTCGGCAGCGGTTCAGGTTGAGTCTGGGGGTGGGGTATCGGGCGGGGGATCAGGTGTTCATGTCATACGGGAGTAAGACTAATGATGACTTACTGTTGCATTATGGCTTTGTTGAAGTGGACGCCCCAAGCGACGTGTTTGAGTTCGGGGATCTGTTGACTTGGTTGGTGGAGAAGAGGGCGGGGATCGTGAACGATGACAGGGTTCAGACATTGTTTTCAAAGGGACTACAGGATAATGTGCGGGGGTGTAAGGTAGGCAGAAAAGGGAAGATTGTGGATGAGAAGGCCTTGGAGGGGTTGCGGATACTACTGGCTTCGGATGATGAATTAAGGGCAGAAAATGCGATTACGGAGAGTATCATTCAAACGCCAATGTTCCTGACCATGGACGAATTTCAGGACTCTGTATTTAAAAGGGAACTGCAAAGTCCGACGGAGTTGGCGGTGTATGAAGCGTTATTGGAGGCCTGTCTGGAGCAGCGGCAGTTGTTGTCGTTGACAAGGGAGGAGGAGGAGGAGATGAGAGTGGCGAAGGCGAATCGAACCCATGTTGGGGGAGGGAAGGAAAATACGGAGAAAGCGCCTCGATTGCTGACACTGATGTTTAGATTGGAGAAGTTACGGCTGTTGGATGAGGCGATAACGAGGTTTCGAAAGTTAACGGGGAATGAGAAACAGCTGCTGTTACCTTCGCCCACGAGTAGCAACAGTAGTAGTGTGAGTGGTGATACTGCAGCATCAACAGTAAGAGCAGTGGCAGCATCGAAAGAGGCATAGATAGGAGAGAGAGAAAGAGAGGACGCGGAGGATTGGGAGTATGACAAGCGCATGCATCGGATACAGCGAAGATAAAAATGTAACAAATCTACCTTAAGCGACCGAGACGAGTAAGACTGTCCATGACTGCTCTGCATGGCTTTGATTGCTCCTCTGGGTGTATTTTATTTCATTTGTGTTGCATCATCAACTTATCTCTCTTTTCCCTTTTGACCCACAAATACATGCACACACACACGCACACACACGCGTACACCATTGGTTACCCAAACGGTTTAAATTTCCTTGCGGCTTTCATCTTTTCTATTCGCGCCTTGTCCTCCTCAAAACGAGTCCGAAGACGGGCAAGCTGCTCCCGCTTCGCTTCTCGCATCTGGTGCGCGTAAAAATTCTTCAGTTCCGTCTCCTTCTTTTTCTTCTTGTGACTTCCCGACCTACTCCTTTTCTTCCCCCCATTTGCCTCGTTCTTTGCTCCTCCTGCACCTCCCCGCCGACGTTTCTTGCCGTACGACACGGTGACAAATCCATCGGCATCCGGTGTTGTCGCTGCTGCGAACCTTTTTCTCTTCTCCTCTGCCTCGGCGGCCTCGAATGAGGCCATGTAGCCATCCACCTCCTCTTGCAAGACCTTGCCCTGTGGCAATCTCGCTCTGAAGCGCCGTATCAGTTTTTGCACTTCATCGTCGATAATTTCCTTGTCATCCTCTTTTCTTCTCTCTTGCTGCTGCTCTTGCTGCTGCTGCTGCTGCTTCTTGAGTTGTCGTTTGGAAGGTTTGTACCCAGGCAAAAGCACGCTCCTCGACGGCGGTGATAGACGGGAAGCATCGCCGCTGGCGCTCATCACGGCCTTAAGACCTTTGCTGGTTCGAAACACGATAAATCCAATGGCACATTTGCTTGTTAAAGAGACGGCGATTTCGTCGTCAGGGTGGTCCTTGACACGAACCTCTTCAACTTCCCCGTACCGGGCAAACGCCTCTCTCAAGTAGGTCCCGATGTCCACGCCCGTCCGCGCGGGGACGTTGGCCAGAAAAAGTGTCCTTCCTTGGGGTAAGTCTTCGCCGCTATGCGATGTTTGGGTATGGTTGGAGTTGGAGTCGGTGGGAGTCGATGGATGGTTGAGCGTGGGGCAATGGCGTGAGGAAATCAAAAGATACTTCGGGAAATCAGCGGGATCAGAATTTACCTTTTGCTCGAATGCTGACGGACGTAGAGGAAGGAAGAGAAGGGGCTAGACGTATCCTCACCCAAGGGCACTGCTAAGACATTGTAGCCCTTGACTAGCATAGTCGTGGCTTATAAAGCAAGTAGTGTTTTAGTGAGCGCTTGGGAGCGAGTGGCGAGGGAGGATAAATGCGAGACTGCTGGGGGTTGGCGGTGCTTTCAGCTCCACAAGCAATCTGAAAGGAAACCCAAAAAAGATCTCACGTGCTGTGTGTGACGGTGGTTCGTAAATGACAGGGATCAGTGGGGGGTCTGGACCAGGCAAAGGGGGCGATGCAAGAGCTGCCGCGTGCAACGGCCTTCGTCATTCGTCGACCTCCCCCCTCCCCCCCCACAAGCTACACCACACCACGAGGTTCTTCGAATGAAAGTTTGATTCTTTATTACAAATGGACCGCCTTGAATATATGGACAAGTCGAGGGACTTATTGTCACTTTGTATTTCAACTGTCGTCCAAGTACATTCCCTCTCTGGGTCTCTCGCCCTTAAAACGCCATCTCCACATCCACCTACACACAAGTCATGAAAATCAATAAAATGCCAACAACGTCATGCCCAACACCGATGAGACCAAGAGCATTCGCGTCGTCGTCAACAGATACTTCCCCGGGAAGGGCCGATCCAGTTGCGACTCCAGCACCCGTGCCGTCGCCGCGTTCACAGGCGGCCTTGGCATGTTCTGTGCTTTCTCCATAAACCTCGCGAGCGCAACTCGAAGAATATAAGCTATGGAAGTCCCCACGGTTCTAAATGCAATCCCTTTCATCAGCTCCCAGCTCCTTCCTATCGAAAGCATTCCCAAGGCCAAGCACAAAAAACCAACCCCTCTCAATTTCGCTCCTGGTCTGTCCGTGTACCTCTTCATCAGCCTTGTCCTCCCCTCAGCCAACGCCTCCAAAATCACGGACCCACACATAAAAAAAAATGCTCGATTTAGAAAGGATTCTAAAATAATTGATGCGGCCAAGGCGCGCCATTCCACCAAGTACATGCACAACCCCAACACTATACCCTGCACAACGGGCTTCTCCAATTTACACCGTGGAGCTACCATTTGCAACGCCGTTGCTGGAATCAAACTCAAAAACAAGGAGCCGTACCGCACTAGTGCCGAGCCTCGCAGGAAGGGAGGAAGGGAGAGAAGGGAGGAGGGGTGGGAATAACCACCCCCCAGGGAGTAGCAGCCCCATGCGGCAGCGACTTGGAGGAGGTACTCGCCGTAGTACAAGGAAATGGGCAGCTCGGTAGGAAAGGAGAGGGGGAAAGAAGGGGAGGACGAGGCGCTGACGGTGGTGGTGCCAGTTGCTGCTTGCGGGGGGGAGGAGGAGAAGGAAGAAGGAGATGAAGAGGGAGGAAGAGGAGGAGCTGGACCGCTTGTTGAATCGGCGGAAGTGGAAGGAGAGGTGGAGGAAGGGGAGGAGAGTAGGGGGGGGGAAGGCCAAAGACGGATGCGATCCTCTTTCCGAAAGACCCAATGCGCTTCATCTTGCATTTCGAAAACTGCAATGAAAACGACAAGAATGAAGAACAGCCAGGTCCATTCAGGAGAAACACCTCCAGCACACACTACCTCCACCTGCTGATGCCGCTGCCCTTGCTGCTCCTGCGATGCTTCGAAGAAGGAGGTGAAGAAGGATACAATAGAGGAAAAGAGGGTGGAGAAGACAAAAGAGGAGAAGGAAGAGGAGACGGAGGAGGAGGAGGAGGAGGAGGAGGAAGAGGAAAGGAGGGAGGAAGAGTAATCGGCCATCTTGGGAGGAGGGAAGCAGTCAATACCAATTATTGGTGCGGGGTAGCCAGCTGCGGGGGGATAGAATAGGTACCATCCCTCTTCTCTCCCTCTCTCAGCCGAGGAGTAATCAGGGCTGCCACGAGCAGAGACCTTAAGGAGGACGAGGAGGAGCGGGGCAAGGTACATGGCCATTACAGTCAGGCGGGGCGAAAAGCCAGTACGGGTCCACCGGTCAAGTTGCGGGAGCCACAGGAAAGGTTTCCAAAAAAAGAGGGCGAGGAGCTGCAGGTGGTGCAAGGGGTTGGAAGGGGATCGACGATCGAGCATACGTATGGAAGCGGTGTGGGAGGCGAGCATCTGCTGTTGGGAAAGGAAAGCGTTCTCCCATCCCCGCATGGCGGCAGTGACATGTTCGTTGGATTGGCGGATCTTGGGGTACAGCCCCTTAATTTGCTCGTAGGGGCATATAGTCAAGTGGGCTCGGAGGTCTTTCCGAGCGGTACGGAAGCTGCACCCGTGGGGCTGGTGGGGGCATTGAACGTTGCTGTACAGGCACTCGTCCTGGTGACGCTTGCTCTCAAGGGGGGACAAAACGGTACCACAACGGACGTTGGGGCAACGGATACGGGCAACGGCCATCTCGAGGAGGAGGGCATCGTGACGTCGCACTTCTGAGGGGACAAATTCTGAACGACACAGGGGGCAGTGACAATGCTGGGCGAGTTGAGGGACAGGCGACTGCTGCTGCTCCTGCTGCTGCTGCTGAGCGGTGAGGATGTTGCGAACGATACCTTGAATGCAGGTTTTGCAGAAGACATGCGCGCAGGAGGGAAGTCGACATGGTTCGTCGAAGTTCTGGAGGCAAACGGGGCAGACCCAGATGTCTATTGGAACGTCTTCTACTTGTGCGACTTGACCCTGTAAATCTTGAGGGGTAGGAGGAGGACGGGCTGGCGATTGTTTGCCTCCAGCTCCTTCTCCTGCTGCTGCTGCTGTTGCTGCTGCTGCTGCTGCTGCTGTGGCTGTAATTGCTGCTACTGGTGCTGCTGATGGGGAGGATGATCGAGGAGGAGGAGGACGGAAGCCAGTCGCTGCTTGGAAGGCTCTGTGTCGCCCTTGATGCTGATTCTGGGGTCGGCGCATGCGTAGGGTATTATTGTTGGTGATGGCATAGCCTCTGCCTCCTACCAAGGGCATGTCTCTCATCATGACCAGGCCTGGTAGTGGTATTGGTGGCGCGATTGCATGATCAATATCTAGGCTCCCAACTGTCGCGGCCATAAGGCCTTCGATTGCGGGGGAATGGTAGTGGTGATGATGTAGATGCCCACTGGACTGGACGGTCGGCGATGCCGCCGCGGTTGTCGCTGATGACAAAACTTCCTCGCCTCTCTCGAGCTCGATCTCATCCTTCCCCTCCTCCTCGTCCACCTCTTCCTCCCCCCTGACCTCTTCATCTTCCTCCTCATCTTCCTCCTCCTCATCATCTTCCTCCTCTTCTTCTTCCTCCTGTCCCATTTCACTCTCGTTGATCTCATCATCGTCGCCGTCTTCTTCCCCTTCCTCGTTGTCATGGTCATTTCGAGAAGATTTCACCTCTTCCTCCCGTCCTTCTCCCTCCTCCTCCTCCTCCTCCTCCTCCTCCTCCATCTCTTTGTCCTCTTCGTCCTCCACTTCCGCCTCGCCTTCTGTGCTCTTGTCTTCTGCCGCTCGTGACTCCACACTTTCCGTTATGTGCTCCGCTGGATCCTCTGGAGGAAGCACGAGCTGAGGCAAGAGCTCGCGATCTTCGCCGTCACCATCAGCATTGCCGGCGCCGAGGCTACCAAGGGATGGAGTATGATTTAGATGCACCACGTTGGACGAGGCCAACGGGGAGGATGCAGGGGTGAAGGGTGATGAGCCTAGCCCGGTCATCAAGCGCTGCGAGACGTGCGGAGTGTTATTTGTACTGTTGGGGCGGCTGCCGAGACGTGGCCTTGTCACAGGTGGGGGTGATGGACTGTGTGACGGCTGCATGCTTCTTATTTGACCTCCTGCCCTTTGAGTCCCCTCGCCATTTCCGGCACCACAGCTTGGGGTGTCGCCCTTGTCCAACATCGGGGCGTCGTCCTAGCCTCTGCACATATGTGTGCGGGTGGGGAGTTTTGGTTGGATGGGTATTCTGTAATAACGTATCACGGTGCATAAGAAATGCTGGCTGGCATCAACAACGGGTTGCTGATAATTTGCATCATCCCACCGCACACTGAAACTTCTCTCTCGCATTTTTTTCTCTCTCACAATACACAAACAGCATTTATGGACGACGAAAATGGAAATGTGGTGGTGGCGGCTAGCCAGCACCATGGCCGTGGCTTGTTTGGAACGCGAGCATTCACGCCTAACGAGGTAAGCGATGCGGGGTGGTGAAGGAGAGGATGTCGGAGGGTGAGGTTACGAACGCAGTTTGTCCTGTCCTTGCAAATAATTGTGGCTTTGATGCAGTATTACCAGAATCTTTGAGTAAGATGTGTGTCGATATCAAGGGATGTGCTTGAAAAGGCGCATTTTAACCAAGGAGAATGGGAGCGGAGGAGGGAGGAAGGACGGGTAGAGCCCCGATTCAAGTAAAGGTGTCTACTCACTTCCCACTGTTCGATCAACACCTTCACCCTCGTGGCCCCTAGATCATCCTGCATGAGCGGCCACTGGTCGCCTTGCAAAGTTTGGAGAACCGGCAGTACTTTCCGACGTGCGGATCGTGTTTGCACGTTATTGGCACATGCCGGCAGCATCTTGTGCTGCTGGCCGAGCAAGGAGATCGCAGTCAGCTGGTTCGGGAGGACGAGGCAAGACACCTGCAGGAAGAGGCCACAATCTTTCCGGCAGCTGTGATGGCGTCGCTTGTGCCGTGCGCGATGGGCTGTGGTGAGTTGTATTGCACGCCTGAGTGCCGAGAAGAGCATTGGAATCGAGGGCATCGGTTGTTGTGCGTGGGACACATCTCGGAGAGCGAGGCAGCTACGCACCCCCTGGTGCTGTACAAAATGCACGCTTTGCGAACCAATGAGATATTTTTGCTCGTTGCCGATGTCGTAGCATTGGTGCTCACGCGCTTTGATGCTAATGGCGGAGATATAGCCGCGGCCTTGTTGCCGTTCCGTGATTTTGTGCAGCTCCCGTGGTGGGAAGTAGCGACAAACCCCGACTCGAGTAGTGATCCCGTTGCATTTCAAGATATGCTTCGGAGCCTCGTCCAAGAAGCGGCTGATCTGTTGGCGAAAGCGTTATTAACCAGACCTGGGGCGCCGCTTGCGGCATATCGGGGTGTGGTAGATGGGCTGTTCACGTCTGAATTCATGGCGTCGGTGATTGGAATGTTTGAACAAAATAATGTAGGTATCCGTCGGCAGTCACCCTTGCCTTCTTTTTTGGCCGAGCAGCTTGTACCGCGTTGTCACGAGCCCTCGGTGCTGGTTTATTTGCAGTTGCTGGGAAAGATTTTGGAGGATTGGACGGATGCAGCGGAGGAGGAGGAGGATGAAGAGGATGAAGAGGAGGCCAAAAACGAGGAGGGTGCCATGCAGGTGGACAATGCAGAGGATGTAGGGGGTTCGTGTCGCGGCGGAGATGATCATGTCCATGACCATCAGCACAAAAGGATAGCCTCATCTTATTCGTCTGCGGTGTCGTCATTGTCACCACCAGAGCTACTGGAGGCCTGTTTGACAAAGAGCAAGACGTCAGGTATCTTCTCTGCGCTGGACGGTACGGCATTGCTCTCCCTCATATGTTGCATGAATCATTCATGCCAACCCAATTGTGAAGTGCGGTGGGTAGGGGGTTTAGAGCCTAATTCGCCTTTGGTCGCAGAGTTGGTGGCCCTGGAATCTATTCCAGCAGGAGGTGAGCTGTTTCAAAGTTACGTAACAGTGGAAAATACGACGGTGGAGGAAAGGAGGAAGAAATTAAAGGAATATGGCTTTTTGTGTCAGTGCCCGTTGTGTGCGAATGGGGACAAGCACTAGGAATATTTGATGCGAACCGTTCTTTTGGCGGAAAGAAGAAGACGTCAGAAAGTACGAGAACGCATGTGTGTCCTCTGTGTCTGTTTCGACTTCTCTACTCCTCTTCTTCTTCTTTTCTGGTGGCCCTCGAGACATCACAACTACTTTCCTTACAGGGAATTTCTTCGCTCACGAAAATTATGAAGGAGGATTGCTTCGTCTACGAAAAAATTATCTCAATACGCTCTAATTAGCAGAGTCACACCAAGAGCCAGGGCTTGTGGAAACTCGGTATGTGTACCTACCTGCCTATCTGTACTGAGGAGTGGCCCATGAAACCAAATACTGGCCGTAATATGAAGAGGCCATCGAGTGCCTCGTACAGCCAATGGAAGTATGGTATTATTCAAAATTATAAATTTTCTTATGACTAGTGTTGAGTGAAGGAGGGGATGACCTTACTTGGCCACATATCGAGTGATTTCACGCTCTTGCAGAGAAAGAAGGAAAAGGAGAGTCAGTCGTGCCGTTGAGAGTGAGTTCCGCCGGGGCGCGAGCGAGTCAGGGAACGAATTTCAGCTTCTGCTGACATCCCCAAAAAAAATCGCATCACACAAGGCTGGTACGTAAGGATTGCCAGGCTTGTGTGAAATACTTGGTGTGAAAGATGGACGATAAGCGCTTTGTTTGGGGACGGCATCCGTCCCGATGATCCTCGCTCGCATCTTCCGATGTTCCAAGTGGGCAGCAACGTTGTAACTTTGGATCATCATTTATTTTTCTTTGTCGGAAGATGCTGGTCCCCCAGGCCACCACGCGCTCTGAGCCTCCGTCCATTTGTCACTACACTTACGCACACAGGAAGCTTCGGGTTCTGACGGCCAGAGGAACTGGGTCATGGCGGCAAAGACAAGCCAATAGCGGTAGCAAGGAAGACGGGACTCGGACAAGCAAGCACACGTAGGCGTCGTGAATAGCTTGGGCACGCCGCGCACACCACTCGAGCCCTTAAGGAAAGCAGGAATATTATACTCAGCAGCAACAGCAAGCCGGGAGCGGGCCGCAGGCAAAGGAAGAATTTGCTATAGGGTAGAAAGGCGGATAGATCGGGAACTGGAAATCATGCCATGCGGCGACCATGCCCCACGACTGCCGAATGAGGTAAGCGAAGCAAATTGGTGGAGATATGGCAAGATTGGGCAGTGTTTTTTGGTCCATATGTATGTGAGGATGAAGGGGGGAGAGAAACATGATCGCATCTGCCGACCGAAACTGGAGTCTGACGCGTGGTCATCGGGACCTGAGGAACGGGGCTGTACGGAACCCTCAAAAGCAGCCCAGCCCGGCATTGCGGTCACACGTGCAAATATTGATGCCCTCGCAACTGGCTCGCGAATCTCTTTGTCGTGCGACTCGTCCACTCACTTGCCTATCTTCCCGTTCCTACCTTCCCCCTCCCTCTCCCCTCCAAAAGGACCTAGAGGAGGCAGCCGGTCACTACTCGGAGGAATCTTACGACGCCCGTCGGGACAAGCACCATCACTACCTTACCCAATACCAGCTACAACAACAACTCCCCCAGCAAGGGTCCACTAGCAGCCGTACCAGCAGTGTTAGCAGTTGCTCCACAGCGCTTCTCGCCGACACGGACCACATCTGTCTTGAAGCAGAAGCAAGCGAGGAGGAAGGATCCAGCGGTGGGGACAGGTTTGAGAGCGGAGCGGCACCGCGGGTGGTGATTTTTACCGCTGCTTATTACGTGTGTGATGGCGTGAGTCTCACAATACGGAAACTCCGGGGGCACCTTCAATCGAAAGGGATCGCATCTCGCGTCGTATCGTGTGGGCCTGCGGGCTGGAGCGAACCAGATGTATTTACGGTCCCTTCAATTCCGTTGCCGATTATTAATGCAGATGATAACTTTGGGTATTCTCTAGGGCTCAAACTGACGGAACGTTGCAAGGCGCAGATCAAGAGTTTTAAGCCTTCTGTAATTCACTTCACTGTGCCGGATTTTTTGGCTTTGGATGCCCTGAGGTGGGCGAAGGCGGAGCATATCCCAGTGATGGGCACATGGCACAGCAATTATTCCGATTATCTGAAGTTTTATCATTTGAATATAATTCGATTGCCCGTGGAGAGGTACATTAGGTCGTTTTACGTTAACATGCCCATCTACGTTCCCACGCCGTTTATTCGCAAGCGGTTGTTGGATAGTGGGTTTCCGACAGAACGAGTGGGGATATGGGGGAGGGGGGTCGATTTCAATATGTTCAAGCCGTCGAATCGATCGATGGCATTCAGGCGGGAGAGGGGGATTGAGGATGATGAGGTCGTCATATTGTGGGTGGGGCGTCTGGTTAAGGAAAAGAGTCCTGATATATGGGCGGAGGTAATACGGAGATTGGAAAGAGAGGGGTTAAGATTTCGAGCTCTGGTGGTGGGGAGCGGGAGTTGGGAGGAGAATATGAAAAAATTGCCAAGGACAGAGCATTTGGGGTGGTTGAGTGGGGAGGCGTTGGCGCGGGTGTATGCGAGTGTGGATGTGTTTTTATTCCCGAGCGAGGTGGAGACGTTTGGTAATGTCACGTTGGAGGCCTTGGCAAGCGGCGTGCCGTGTGTGGCGTCAGCGGGATGCAGTGGACATCTGGTAAGTCATGGGATCAATGGTTTTGTGGTGGGAAAGGCGGATGTGGAGGAGTATTATATGTTGACGAGGCGTTTGGTGGTGGACAAGGGATTGAGGGAGCGATTTGCGGCGAAAGCAAGGGGCAGCATCAAGGAACTGGAGCATGATAGAGTGATGGATATGATGGTCACGAATTATGAGGGGGTCATGCATGCTTATCATCAGGTTGGGGGGGACGGCTGCGCGAGTCGGAGTAATGGCTGGGGGGATGTCTGGATAGCGATGATATTTCACTTTTTTTCGTTTTTACTTTGGTTGGGGACACCGTTGATGAAGGGATATGTGGCTGTCGCGAGTGGGGTGGGGGCATGCTGGAGGCGGCCGTTTTGGGGGGGATTGCCGGATCGGATGCTGATGGGCTTTGCACGGTGTTTTTCTTGTTTGATACGACGGCAGCAGCTGCAGCTGCCTCGAGTAGGGGGGGGAAGGGGAGGTAGAGAAAGTGAAGGAGGGAGGCCGGTGTTTCGAGAGCGGGTGAAGATGTTGGCGATCTGTGTGTGGTTGTCTGCAATTGTGATAGTATATCACACGTATACGAGCATGGACTGGAAAGCAACGGTTGGAGGTTGGGGAGGGGAGGAGAGGTAGGAGGAGGGGGAGGGGGGGAAGTGGAGGTAAAAGCAGAAGATGGGATTGGCACGATGGGTTATCATAAAGGGGACGGCGCGGAAAGTATGCTCAAAGATATAAACAAAGACTTGTGTGTTGTGTGTGTGAGAGAGAGAATTCGTGTTTTTCTGTGGAAGGGTGATAAAACTGCATTAGCATTCCACGGGCAGGAGGGTGCAGTAATTCCAGCAACAACACAAGCGGCAGCAGCAGCAGCACGCAGAGGAGGCGGAGGCGGAGGAGGAGGAGGAGGAGGAGGAAGAGGAGGAAGTGGGGAGTCCCTCGACGAAACTCGTCAACATAAAAGTAGTTTTTGATTGGTCCAAAATGAAACAGTAGAGAAGTCGCTATTTGAAATAGTAGAGACGGCTAAGGAGTAGAAAAAGATTAAGGCAATGAAGAGGACAACGAGGAAAATGAGGAAGGAGAGGGGAAAAGAGCGAGAGATGTGATTGCCGTGTTTCTGTACACTCTGAGACGGACAAGGAAGGCGAGGACGGTGACGATGCTACAAAACGAAATACGACCGTGCGGAGATGTATGTGTGTGCGGAAGATGGAATGAGAGCGTGCGGTTGCAAACCTCTTCCTCCCCCACACACGTGACTCGACACCGAACACTGACAACAAAGAAGCACAAGCAGAAATGAGTTAATCGTCAGTCTGCGTCACTGTTTTTATTTGTCGTCCATATTGTATTATCTCTTCGATTTTCTACCAATAATTCATCTCCAAAATATTGTATATCTTCTTATTCATATTTATGTACACACGAAATTTACTATCAGAGGAATCTCCGAAGACAATCTTTCAATAGTTATCCAACAAAGTCAACCCTAAAAAGCCCTTAAAAGCCAACCCCGCCGATCTTCATTCACACGATGTCACCGCCACATCAACAACCGGCAAGTTACATGCACATACATATGCTCCCACAACCCCCCACTTCCACACGCCTGTATCAACAGACGCAAGTGCGCGTCCGGGGTCTTCGCCATTCCACGAAACGAATCCTCGTCCTCCAACACATCCTGGCTAAGGACCTCCCCCCAGAAATCCGTCCACGCACCCCCCACCTCTTTCACCACCCTTCTTCCCACCTCCTGCGAGGCCATCGAATGAAAATACAGATATGGCGCGCACACATGCCGAGCCCGCAGCTTCCACCACGGGATATGCTTGGGATCTACATCGAAAAATGCCGTCAGAGGCTTCAGGTGCAAGCTTGCTGCAAATGAGAGGAGAGACGTCTGGTACTGTTCAAACACCACGTCCTCCTCCTGAGCCAAAGCTGTGATTTCTTCCTTCAGAACACTGGCGAGGGAACGCCAGCCAAGATAGCTTTTGGGTTCCAAAGTGAAGAAGGCATCGAGGAGGGCAATGCGAGAGGGGAGCATGGAGGAGGCTTGGAGTGTGGTGGGAGGGGAGGGGGACGACGACGACGAGGAGCAGGCAGGATTACTGCTGCTGGTGCTAGAGATAAAGTCAACCGCCATGGAATTGTCTTGCGCAGAATTGCCATCAATCTCACTCCCTTTTATCTCTTCAGCCGTTCCGTATTTCTCCAGTCCCTTCCGCTTTGCCTGCGCCAACAACGTTGCCGTGTGAATTACCACTTGCGCCCCTAAACTATGCCCAACCAACCGGTAACTCGCTGTACCTGGCGAAAATCTCCGCTGTAACACTGCTGCCAGCTGTTCAGACGCGCAGGGAACTGATGAAGAGACGTAACGCCACTTAACCCTCGTGCCACATTGAGTCAACAGACGATAGCGCATTCCAACTCGGGTGGCATTCGACCAAATCTTTGCTTCTGCATCATGCACATAGTCCTCATCTGCATAACTTGCCCAATAAAATACGCCTACGTTCCAACCAGCCTTCAGCCAGTGATCTGCAGCGTTCATGTCCAAGCCGTACTCGTCATCATTGTCGTTCCAATTGAGTGACTCACGAAAGTTTCTTATTATCGTCCTTGGTTGATATCCATGCACATAAATTACGGTCGGCTTGCTGGAGTCAAAGAGTGATGAAGATAACACGTGGTCGTCGCGTTCGCACACATCCCCCAACCCGCACCAATACAGGCCGGCCTTGCTGTTTGCGCCGATAGAGGTCTCACGCGGCAGAAATGGCGGGAGCTCCAGACCATCCTGGTTGCTAGAAAAAGCCAAGACACGAAAGGCCTGCCACCAGGAAAGAAGATGGCTTGTAAAATGTCTGATATGCCGCCGACAGGCGACAAACCAGTGGCTGTACGTGCCGAGAAATAGGAGCACGACCGAGTAGAGGACGCCGACGGGTAAAACCAACAGCCCTGCAAACCATGCCGAATAAATCTCGTCCGAACGGTCGTCGTCGTCATCATCATACTCCTGCCCATCATTTCTTGCCTGCTGACCTCGTTTTTTCGAAATGAGCGGCGTCAGGAGGCGGCCGAGCAACGCGTCCATGTTTCTGTCCTCGGCGGCAGCGGCAGCGTAGGCGACGGTGGACCCGGTGGGCGTCTGGGAGAGGAAGCCTGATACCATGGCTAGCACTCTGTAGTGTGTGTTGGAGTTGGGAGCGGGAAGGGTGTGAGGATAGAAAGCGCTTTGGTTAATGTTTGGGAGGCCAGCATACTACATTCCACACTAAGATCGAGGAGAGAGTGTGCCTGCGTAAATGTCGTGTGCAATCACGACTTCATGCCCGACCAAGGCCATCAGTGTCAAAATACTAGCCTTTACGCCAGCACTCTGACGAGCTGGTAAGCAAGACCACCCACCAAGAAATACAAGCAGCGCAAATATGAGCCCAACGAGTACAAACTGCAGCAGACGCCGCCATGCGAAGAACGTTCCTGAGTTCTCGCGTGTACGAGAAACATCCCGACTCGACTTTAATTTGAAAAAAGCGGATCATCGCCCGCTCCGAGGAAGAGGCCGACGTAGGAGGACCGTTCTGCTTGCCCGCAGACGCCGCGTGCATGCGAAGCGAAGTCAATCAGGCACCTCATTTCCCAGACAGGGGCGATCACACTCTCCTTGGTAGTATCAGAGAGTAAACCACTCTCACCAAACCACTATTATTTCCCCCCCGCTACCAACGCACCAGCAGGAGAGAAAACCGAGCCAAGAAAAAAGACGTATACGTACGAAGGTACGCAACATACACACAATGATCGGACACGAGGAGCATAACTCGGCCCCCACGGCGACCAAGCGCGTCTTGATTACAGGGGGGGCAGGCCAGATTGCCTATGCGTTGCTCCCCCATCTCATTAGCGGGCGCGTTTTCGGTTGCCAAACCCGCTTGATCGTGCACTTGCTCGACATCCCTGGGACGGAGAACGCCCTGCGCGGCGTGCAAATGGAGATTGAGGACGCAGCCTCACCCGTCGTCGTGGGCTTGGTGACGACAACAGATTTACGCACGGCCTTTACCGGGGTGGACTACGCGATTTTGTTGGGTGGGTTCCCTCGCTTGCCAGGAATGGAACGCAAAGAACTCCTCGCCAAGAACGTGGAGATCATAACCACGCACGCCGCCGCCCTGGACGATCACGCTAGCCGGGATGTCAAGGTTGTGGTGGTGGCCAATCCAGCCAACACTCTAGCACTAGTAGCGAAGAAGCGGGCCTCAAGCTTGCCTGCGGAGAACTTCTCGTGTTTGACCCGCCTTGATCACGATCGCCTCCGTGGCATGGTGGCCAAGAAACTCACCTCCCTCCGCATCTCTTCTTCTATCCCGGAGTGCAGCGCCGCCATCACAGCCACCCAGGTTCGCAATGTTGCTATTTGGGGCAATCACTCCAGCACGCAAGTCCCGTCTGCCGGCCAAGCCCAGGTGGAGCTTGGGGGAAAATGGGTTTCTATCCACGAAGTGTTGCAAGAAAAAGACGCGGCGTGGCTACATGGTCAGTTGGTCACGAGCGTACAGCAGCGGGGGGCGGAGATTTTGGCTGCCCGGAAACTGAGCTCGGCCTTGAGTGCTGCCAGCGCGATTTCGAAACACGTTAGGGACTGGGTGCATGGGACGCCTGAGGGGGAGTTTGTGAGTATGGGTGTGTTTGTGAGTAAGGACTGTACATATGACATCCCAGAGGACATATTCTTTTCGTTTCCTGTGAAATGCAAGGGTGGGCAGTGGAAGGTTGTGGAGGGGTTGAGCTTGTCGGAGGAGACGAGGCGCAGGGTTTTGTCGACCGTTACCGAGTTGGTGGAAGAGAGGGATTTGGCGCTGTCCCTTGTAGGGGGGGCATCGCACTTGTAGAGAGGAGGAAAGTGCAATATGAGGAAAGGGAGGTCTAGGGTCTTGTAGCTGATGAGGAAGACGAGGGGCATGCAAGCGAGGGAAGGAGGGGAAGAAGAAAGACACATGCACATACATACACGGTATGTCAGTTTTGTGGAAGATTAAAGGGAAACAAGGAGAGGGAAAGCGAGAGGGACAACGCGAGCAGTGGAGGGAAAATACGAAATACGTCATTAAAAATTACAATGTCTTTCTCCCTTCTCTCTCTCCATCTCTCTCTGGTTGTGTTTATAGTATAGCTAGAATGAGTGAAAATGTGGATTATAGAGGAAAGGAAGGAATGCTGAGATAGGTGACAATTGACAGCGGCAGCAGCAGCAGGAACGCTCATGGGTCGTCTTGGGGATACACAGAAAGCGAGCGACAAAGCATGACGATGGGGTCGGTAGGCCAAGGGGGTATTGAGGCCTTAATAGAGTGAAAAGAACAACAGAACACCGAATGGACGTGAGAAAAGAAGTGGATGTACGCGTCGCCAGTCAAGCATTTCCTATTCCAGTATTCTACCTCTTGTTAAGACACCCACCCCTCTCAGTGCCCCTCTCCTCCCTCCCTCCCTCTCTCCCTCCCTCCTTCCTCCCCACTACTCCTCAATTTCCAAAACCCTCAAAATGGTCACCTCCCTTCTAAACCCCTGCTTCCGCCTATAGTTTTTCCTCCGCTTTTTCTTAAAAACGATGATTTTGGCATCCTTCGCTTGCTCCTCCACCTGTAGTCTTACACGCGCATTCTGCACATACGGCCGACCAACAATTGTGTACTCTGGCGTCCCCACCAAATGCACTTCCGCACACTCAAAAATATAACCCGGCTCCAACCCCTCGATCTTATCGGAGACAATTACGTCATCTTTTGTCACCTTGTACTGCTTGCCTTTCAGGTCAATCACCACAAACCTAGCTTCTAGCCCCTCCGCTGCCAGCGCTTCAACGTCGACAGGGAGACGACCATATGCCTCGCCTTCCCCTTTGCCCGTCGGATGAAGAACGCGGGTGTGAACAGGCTGTGAAAAGAGATCGATGGAGAGAGTGTTTTGTGATAAATATCTGAGAGGGAGGATGGAGAGAACATAAAAAGGCAGTTTCAGTACATAATGCACTCATTTGCCCTTCATCACACATACCCCTGCCGGCGGTGCCTGGTCCATGGACGCGGGAGGAGAGGTTCTTGGCATGCTGGTTGCAGCGGTGGCAGTGGAGTCGGCGACAGAGAAGGAAAAGGAACGGCGGGGCACGGATCGTGATTGTTGTGGTTGTGGTGGCGGGGATGATGCCGTGGTGATGCTTCGCCAGCCGCAAGAAGATAGCGCGAGGGCTGAAGTCGACATAGCGGCCCTTGTGCTAGACGAGGACGACGAGACAGCACTCGTCCCTCGTTGAACAAGCCGTCTCAAGAGCATGACGACCTACGGCCTGTGTTGGTCATGGATGGGTTCGGTCAAACAAAGAGCAAAAGACGACAGAATCGGGCATCAGCAAGCCTCCTCCCCTGGGCGATGACCGAAGGAGGATGCAACGGCGGACGAGCTTCCATGCCTTGGCATGCGTATCGTGCGCGCGTTCCTTGACCCATGGGGTACAATCTCGCCAGGCACACCTTTTTGTAGCTCAGTCCATGGTGATGACGCGGGGTTATGTGGTTTCCAGGCCTTGGGTGTCCGTTGATCACTCCCCTCCCTCCTCCCCTACCCTCTCGCCTCCCCCTTCCCATCCCACAAAACCTCAGGACGCACAGGACAAAACCCTTCGCTCCATACCGCCTTGTTGCAGCACCAGACGCTTAACCCTTCTCTGAGCAGGTAAGTCACTTGGTGGATGGCACAGCTAGGTGGCTGAGATGTTGTGTCTCGTGTTTCCCCCGTCCTGCTAGTCACAAGCGATGCGCGTCGTGGACTGTGGCCATCCCTCCCTCACTCTCTCACCGCTTTCTCCACCCTATCCTTATAATCATACAGTCGGGAATTTCAAAAACAATACCAGCAGCACCTATATCAGACAGCAGCCATGCCCAAGAACAAGGGAAAGGGCGGCAAAAATCGGCGTCGAGGGAAGAACGAGAATGAGGAGACAAAGCGCGACCTGCTCTTCAAGGAGGAAGGCCAAGGTCCGTGGGAGCGCGCAGTGCTCGCAGACAACAGAGGGGAGACGAAAGGAAAAGGAAAGGGGAGATAGTGATCACGTGAAAGTAGAATCTGGTTCTGCCCTTGGAATTGTGACAGACCCTTCCCGTCCTCTTCCCTCCCCTTCCTTCTCCTCCTTCTCCCGAAAATAGAGTACGGACAAGTACTACGTATGTTAGGCAATGGGCGATGCGAGGTGTATTGCTTTGATGGGAAGAATCGCCTGGCGCACATTCGAGGGAAGATGCGCAAGAAGGTGTGGGTATCAGCGGTGAGTATTTGGCGGCGTCCTGTTTGGTTGGAAGGGGTGGAGTGATTGAGGTAGATGGGGGGGAAAGTCAGGGATGTTATTGTCAACTCTGCCGGAAGATTTTTTTCTCTCAATATGTCCCTCCGCCTTTCTGTTGTACTCCTTTGCTGTATCACAGGGTGATATTGTACTGCTGGGCATGCGGGACTACCAGGAGGACAAGGTGGACATCATTCACAAGTACAACGCGGACGAGGCCCGGAACCTCAAGGCATTCGGTGAACTCCCAGAGACAGGTACGTGTCTTTTATTTTTAATGTCTGGATTGGATTTCTGTGTGTTATCTTTAGGTGATGGGCAAAGGAAGGCGTGGTTTCAGGCACTCATTACCAGTACTCGTCCTCCTTCCTTCCTCCCTCCCTCCCCCCTTCTGCTCCTCTAACAGCCAAGATCAATGAGACGGCAATAGACTTGACAATGGAAGGCGGCTCCGACTCGGAGGACGAGATTGGCGTGGACTTTGACGAGGTTCGTTCCATGTCCTTTTCCCATCCTGTTGAGTTTTTCCCCTACTCTCTTGTTATTGTGGTGACGAAACTGGATAAATTTGATTTCGAGAATTTCTCGTTCTTACTGGCTCCATTCTTTTGTATGAAACGCACAGATCTAAGCCAACGAATAGAACAAGGACGACAACAGCAGGAGCAGCAACAACGGCAACAACGGCAACCACCAGACGGAGACGGCGCCCCTGTGGATGGAGTGAGATGGAGAAAGACAGGGAGGAGCCAGAGCAACATCACGCGAAAAAAACACATGGTGGAAGAAATCAAAGGCAGAAGAGGGGGAGAAAAATGAAATTTCTCGTGGCGCTGGGGCTTCACAGTAATATAAGGAGAAGTGAGGCGAGGCGAAGGACGATAGGGTGGGATATGTGTACGTACGTGCGTCTGGGTTGGAGCTTACAAGCGAAGAAAAGAATTGGAAGAAACGCTCTAACATTACAGAGAAGTCAATTTGCCAGGTCTTGTTGTTACTTCTCTCCATCCGTTTGCTTTTGGGCATTGATACAAAATGGAGGCGGGCGTTCAGCGAAGGAGTTTAGGCGATATGCGGTCAAACGAGTCAAAGTCAGTCAGTCAGGGTGCTTCCTATCTAGTCCAAGAAGTCCATGCGACACCAAAATCCATGGAAAGATCCTTCTTTCCTTGTGCATGCGCGTTTTGACCTCTCCTTGCTGGTGGTCTAGTCTCGATCGTGTCCCGGTTTTGGTAAATAGTCAGGCATCATCAAGCGAGCACGAAAGTAAGCTCAACTTCCACAGGCACTTGCTTGCCAAGGCCTCACACACTTCCCCCCTCTTTACACAGACAATTCACAGGGCTTTGCTAAATCTGCCGCGAGTTTTATTTTGTCGTGGTCAGAATGCTAAGCTGTGGACGCTCCGCCTCGCGGCTGGTGATATTGCGGAAGGTACGCATGCACTCATGGATCAAAGCTGGCATTTCCCCCCTCCCGTGCTTCTCCCACACCCTTCCTATCTCTTCTGTATGCCTATGTGAGCCTTATCAAACAATTTATTTACTCCCTCGATATATACTTACAGCCTACCAGCACCTTGGTCTTCAGTCGGGCATGGATCTCGAAAAATTTGTCCTGCGACAGCAGCAGCAGCGGCATGGCTAGGCCGACCATCAGGAGTCGCTCCCCAACCTCTGCTGCTGTGGCTGTACAATCTCATGCTTCCGAGGAGCTTGTCAGGCCACAGCGTTCCTGCTTTCAGCCCCATCCTCGTCATGACGATGGCGGGTATACCGTAGCCGCGGCGACTGCCACATCCGCACCGGCATCAGAGCATGTATCTGGGGAGTGCTTTCGATGTCCCAAGTGCTCTAATTATTTAGCTCAAGCCGCTGATGCCACGGGATCCACCGACGGGACTTTCTTCTGTTCCTCCTGCTCCATCTGGGTGTCCTCCACCGGTCAACGCGCTTGTCCTTCCTCGCCGTCACAGCACCACTACCAGGATTCGGTGCCGCAGTACACGAAAATCCCCACCCCACCCTCCTCCCCTTCTTCCACTCCTCCCTCCGGCCCTCCTCCGACCCATCCCGGCGGACCCCTTTTTCCGGCCGCCAAGCCTGGCACGCCCTCCCCAGGCAGCATCTATCCTCCCGGCGCCCCAGACGACCCATTCATGACGCAGCATAGCAGCAGCAACAGCAGCAACATCGTCGGGGTACCTGCACCTGATACCAACGTGCCTCCTCAGGTGCGGGACTCACCCCCACCGACGTTCCGTCTCTTGACACCGAAACAGATCTTTCAAGGTCTAGACGAGTACGTCATTGGACAATCCAGTGTCAAAATCGCCCTGGCCGTCGGAGTCCACAACCATTATAAGCGTCTCGCTGTCAGCCGCCCCTCCTCCACCGCCCTCCAGCAACAGCAACAGCAACAGCAAGCAGCCGCCTTCTCTTCCTTGCAGCAAGATCTAGCTGGAGACATTGATCCCCCTCTACTCGCCCCCCCCGACATGCATATCCCCCCCCCCCCCCTCCTGTGCAGCAGCAGCAGCAGCAGCGGCATCAGCAGCATCCTCACGTCGCCCCCCCCTCTCCCCTCCGTCGGCGAGGGCCCCGGCAGCTAGAGGGCGAGGGTAACGTTAAAAGTATGGATCCTGTCGAGCTTGATAAGACTAACATTCTTCTAATTGGTCCAACGGGGAGTGGGAAAACACTTCTTGCGAAAACACTTGCGCGGCTTGTAGACGTTCCCATCATCATTGCTGACTCAACGGCGCTAACGCAGGCAGGCTATGTGGGGGAAGACGTGGAAAGCATTCTCTACAAGCTCTATTTGGAGGCAGGGCAGGATCTGGAAAGGGCACAGAGGGGGATTGTGTATATAGATGAGATTGATAAGGTAGGGCTCCAGAGATAGAGGGAGAGAAGTAGCAAGGTGTTAATAGGGGAGTTTGATTTCTTCTTGTCTTTTGGTTACCATTGCACTGGCTCCACTTGTGATTTCAAGTGGATGTGCGACGTGTGTCTAGGCCTTGGAAACAAGAAATAATAAGTAGGTGGCCTCATCCTCCCCTCCTCCCTCCCTCCCTCCCTACCTCCCTTGATCCTTTCTAGATAAGTCGCAAGGGCGAGAACGTCAGCATCACCCGTGACGTCTCCGGCGAGGGCGTGCAGCAAGCCCTGCTCAAGCTTGTCGAAGGATCTGTTGTGAATGTCCCGAAGGAAGGCGGGCGGAAGAATCCCCGAGGAGATTTTATTCCGTTCGACACGAACGACGTGTTGTTCATCTGTGGGGGGGCTTTTGCCGGGTTGGAGCACACGATCACTAATCGGTTGAGTGCGGCGAGCATTGGGTTTGGGGCGACCGTCAGGCATAAGGCTGCCCTGGAAGGACAGACGGCACAGAGCGAAGCGTATGATAAGGTATGCATAAGGTGGATGTGTGTGAGACAGAGGGATTGTGTATATAGATGTGTGATAACCCTCACAGAATGTGTGATTGTGGGAAGCGCAAACTTTAAGAGGGCTCGCTCCTTCTTCCCCCTCTCTTTTTCTCGCCCCCCTTCCCCAGTTCTTTCTTCTCACTAATATTCTTATTTTTCCACAACAGGTCGAGCCTTGTGATTTGGTGCAGTACGGCATCCTCCCTGAATTTGTCGGTCGCTTTCCAGTGGTTGTTTCCACCTCTGGCCTCTCCCTCGAGCAGCTGGTCCGCGTGCTGACCGAACCCAAGAATGCGTTGATCAAACAATATCGGTATCTCTTCGCTTTGCATCACGTTGACTTCCACGTGACTACTGAGGCCTTGGAAGAGATTGCGGCGTTGGCCCTGGCGAAAAATACCGGCGCCCGTGGCTTGAGGAGCATTCTTGAGAGGGTAAGTACAGAAAGGCAAAAAAGGAGGGGAGGGGAGAGGAAGGGAGTGAGAGAGGGGAGGACGGGAGTGTTGTTACCGCATGTGGAGTTTAACGTGACCTGGGAGGCCTTAGATTAGGCCTGATCGTAATCGCTCCGTGTGTCCCTCCTTCCTTCCTTAGGTTCTTATGCAAGCCATGTTCGACATTCCCGACGATCCAAATGTCACCGCCATTGTGGTCGACCGTGAATCCGTTCACTCTCGTCATGTTCACCTCTTACACGAGCCTATGACCTTGGAAAAATACCTCGCGGAGATGCAGGGGGAGCACCCGCATCACTCGATGGCGCCGGTGGAAGAGGAGCATCATCAGCACCAGCCTATGCTAGGTGGGGTGTAGCGGGTTACGGGAATAGGAAGCAGGGAAGAAATTAAGTATGTGTATAGCTAAAAAAGGACGGCGAAGAAGAAGGATAGTGAAGAACATGCAATGATGAGGAGGAAAGCAGCAGAGTTTCTCTTAGTGTGTGGTTGTCAAAGTGACAACGAGAAAGCAAACTCGGGGGGGCAGACATAATTTGAGAGAAGGCAGAGGTAGATAGCTCTTGGCTCAATATATTAAAACAAAGATCATTTATCTCTGAATTAATTCTATTTTTTTTGAGGATGTGCATGCGTCGGGTTTTTGCGTCGGGTTTGGGAATGTCAGAGCAGGAGCAGCAGAACCAGCGGTAGCAAAAGCAGCAGCAGCAGTAGCAGCTGTAGCAGAGAGATGGGAAAAAGAAATCAGAGAGGGAGAGAGAACTAAATAGATGAATTGATGGCTGGTGATGTATAGAGAGTAGAGGATTGGAGAAGACCGAAGCAGCAAAAAAGACTGTGAAGAAAAGTGGGAAAAGGAAGGGATTGGAAGACAGTATACAACAGGGTAGCTTGCCAATCAACCGGACGATCGCATAGCCTTTATTTTTGATGAATGTACTCCCATTTGAAAACCCAATCACACCAAATTTTGCTTCCACCTGATTGCCTCCCTCTCTTCCTCCTTCCATGCCTGTACTCAAACGCTTCCTCCCGGTTGTCGTGGATCGCGGCGTTGCACACTGACGCCATCATGGACGAACTGGCACCGGTCACCGAATCGACAACTTCCCGCTTTGTTGGGACTGAAATATTTGCAAGGCTTCCAGTAGCGAGGCACGTGTTCCTGTAACTGTTTCTGCCGCTGCCGCTGTTGCTTCTGCTGCTGCTGTTGATGGTTGTGTTGGGCTTGGTAATAGTGCTTTCCTGGTGCTGGTGCGCCATGAGGAAGAGGTCGGGAAGGAAGAGAAGGAGAAAGGGGAGGGTAGTTGGGCTCGAGTGGCGGGGGTTCAAACATTGACGGATTTACCCCTCCTCGTCCTCCCACTCCTCCTCTCCCACCATAACGAGGAGGTTCGCCACCCCACTGCTGCTGCTGCTGCTGCTGCTGCTGCTTCTCCTCATCCGCAAACGCCCGTGCCATCAACCCCATGTCCAAGCTCCCATCCAGCCGGAGACACGGTAGAAACTTCGATACATCCCTACACAATCTTATCTGCACATGTACCTCCAGCCCAGCTCCAGCAGCCGCCATTAGAAGGCGTGTGATGTCTCGTACCCTCCCCTCGTCTAGCCCTCTTCCCCCTCCAGGGTAATAACAAAGCTGCAACAGCTCATTCCCATTCGCTGCCAGACGATCCTGAACCCACTGAGGAAGCGCACTCAGTACGCCACTACCATTCGTACTGCTGCCCATCGCGCTTGAAATGGGCGATATCGACATACTCTCTCCTGCATCCATCACTGGGAACAAAAACGCGCTCGTGGTGATCACCACGAAGTCTTCCTGTGGTTCCCTCACTGACCCTCCCTCCATCGGTGTTGGAGGTATATCCCCCTCCCGTATGTAATGCATCTCCAGCCTACCCTTTTGCTCCGCTTCCAAACGCACCGTCTCCGGGGTCGTTGTCGACTTCGCCTTTCCCCCTTCTCTCCCTTCTCCACCTCGGTCGTCGTCGTCCTCTCGTCGGATGACTAGCCGCGGAGGAGCTCGCCAAGCCGTCGTCGGTGCCAACACCGCTTGACTCGCCTTCCCTTCTGCCCTCCTTCCTGACTTTCCTCCTAGCAAGCCCCTTTTCCCCCATCCCCCTGGAGCGAGCTCCCCCCTTTGCCCCCCCCCCCCCCCTCCCTTCTTGAAGAGCTCCATTTCCTTCTGCCTCTCCAGCATAGCCAAGGCCCGAATACGATCATGACGATTTTCCCCCTCCTCCTCCCCTCCCCCTCCAACCACTCCTAAATCCCTTGCCACCTCTTCCTTCTCCTCTACTTCATACAATCGAATCTGGGTCAACTCGGCGCCTTTTTGGTCACTCCACGATACCCGCCGCTTGCCCTTCTCCTCCTCGTCCTTCTTTTTTCCTCCAGCTGATGCTGTTCCTTTTGCTGCTGCCGCTTCTACCGTTGTTGGCAATGTGAAAGTGGGAGTAGTCCTGCCCTTTTTCTGCTGCTGCTGCTGCTCTAGAATTGCCGGGGAGCGCTTCTTCTCGACCACTAAAGGCACCGCTAAAGCTCCAGCAGCAGCAGTAGCAGCCGTTGTAGTAGTAGTAGTAGTAGTAGTGGTGGTGGTAGTAGTAGTAGTGGGCGACTTTCGCTTGTTGCTAACGTGAGCATCTATCGTCGTCTTGACTGGCTTGACGCTTAGTGCCGCTCCCGTTGATACTGCATTTGCTGTTACTGTAGCAGATACTGCTTCTGCTGAATCTACTGCTTCTCCTTTTCTTTCTCCTATTTCTACTTCTTTACCTTCTCCTCTGTTGACGCCTTTGGCATTTTTAACGCCAGCATATAATGACGATGGGATCGGAAGTGATGGGGGCGGCAAGGGCGCATTAGACTCCTCAACCATCTTTTCCAACCTCAGCTTCCACCTCGTCTTTACGGACTCGGAAAGCTTGCCCAACGCCTCCAGTTCCTTCTCGACCTTACCCCCTGCTCCCTTGCTGCTGCCTCCTTTAATTTTTTCTTTCCTAATTTTATTGATCACTTTCGCGAGACCACTGGCCTTCAAGCTGTCGTAGGTGACTGGCAAGTCTCTCAGGGTCTCGAGCAGCAACCGGAGTATCTCGTGATCTGCCACGTCTTTATTATAAGACAACACCCAATGCTTTAATACTCGCAACCCACCGTTGTGTATTAATCGAGCGAGCACCCCGGGGTCTGCGGCGCTCCGAAGCACTTCCACCAACAAAACCTTGCTCTCGTCCCGTGTGGCTTGCAACATGAGGTCCAAAAGCGTGTCAGCATCTTTCTCTCGACTCACCCTTCCACGGGTGTCCAGGCACTGCAACAACTGCGCCTCCAACTCATCGATAATGGGCGCCTGTTGTACACGTGCCTTGGGCCGGCGCCGGTACAGAAACTCGGCAGAAGGTGGGTCAGCAGCGCTCGTGCGCCCCCCCCCCCCCCTGCCCCAATTAAAACTAATCTAATGACCTCACCCCTCTTCCTGCAAACACCCGCGGAGGCTATT
>Ga0160419_100277_pt1 | contig 35479 bp, 40 predicted proteins | sample CelAP2metagpilot_2_FD_108196 | JGI IMG/M metagenome (GOLD analysis project Ga0160419, IMG submission 108196) | Phycosphere-associated microbial communities from Cellana algal ponds in Kailua-Kona, Hawaii, USA - Cellana AP2-4-25 metagenome pilot ... | reverse complement strand
TGTCTCGTTATGTAAATTCACAAAGGCCTCTGCACCCTCCACCCAATAATATCGATTAAGCAACTCACGGTACAACCGTGAATACATCCCCTTCCCCGGCCCTCCAGCCGAGAAGGAATCTCCACCTCCCAACAAAATCTGCATCACGCACATGGCCACCAAGTCCTTGTCGTGCCATCTCGCTACTTCAACACTTCGTCTTCACGAAGGACTTCGCGGGAGATCGTGAGGTATATGTCCCTTTGTTCCGGGAAGACAGCGAAAGAGCGGAGCGAAGTTGCCTGGCGACGTAGGCAGGCATAAGGCTTATTTTGGGGGTGGCTTTGTGTCATACACGTTCAGTGGTCCAGCAGGTTGAGCAGCAGCATGGCGCCTTCGGCTGTATCGAGGACGCCATCCCAAGCGGTAATTTGCACACCTCCATAGACGTCTTGACGCTCCATGATGCACTGGATGCCGTGAGCCAAGTGCTGCTTCCATGTCTCCTCAATCACTCCATCCTCCCGTTTCAGCAGAGGCATCCTCTCCTCTTATCGCATGTACTTCAAAAAATTCCTTTGCTGGGGTGCACGCCGACCGATAAACTTGGTGTTCCTAGGAGACATGATGTTCTGAAGAGGAGGGCCTAGGGTACAGAGTGGGGGGCGATGATAGTTCATTGTTTTGAAAATGTGCCGGTGTGTGTGTATGAGGGGGAAAGTGATGAGGAAGATCATCCAAAGAAAATCAAATTCGAAAGCAAGTCTTAGTCTCATCTACTGACAAATCTAAGCCGTGGAAAGCGTTCGCGGCATGATCACGAGGGGTGACGGGGGAGGTTTGCGGCAATGAAATGAAGCCGCGAAATCATTTCGCGGACTCAAACTGCCTCAATTGACGGCGCAGTGTAAACACGGATCCTACTTGTCCCATCTACTGACAAACCTACGAGACAGGCCGTGAAATGAAGCCGTGGAAAGCGTTCGGGGCCTCAACACACGGGGGGAATGGGGAGGTTTAAGGCCGTGAAATGAGGCCGTAAAATGAGGCCGCGAAATGTTTTTGTGGCCTCAACTGACGGTGCAGTGTAAAGGGGGTGGTTTAGGTTAATGAGGCCGCGAAAAATTTTTGCGGCCTCAACTGACGGCGCAGTGTATTTGAAGGAGAGAGTTCCTCTCATATTAGATCATACTTATCCATCATCTAGCGATCTCCCTAGTCTTGTCCATGCTTGTACTTGTAAATCTATAGCTTACTGGGAGTATCGGACTGATACTAAAGAAGCTATGATATACTGTAGTATGAAGATATAAGCCTGACCACCTTTGGCTAGGTTTAGACGCTAATTACAGTATTTACTCGCACAGCTCTCTCAAATGATCTACAGCTCGGATCGAAGCACCTTCTTAAATTCTGCACTAAGTCATCCTCCTCCTGTCATCAAGGACCCCACGCTGTAGATAAAAGGAATTGCTTTCTTAAGCATTGGTCGGGCATCATGATGCATTTCCCACACATTTCGAAATCGAAAAGGTAGGAGCAGTAATACGGTTCGCCACCTAATATGTCCCGTGGACACGTGATTTCACATCACGTGAATGTTCCCCGCAAGAGGACATTCTGTGGTGCTTGCCTCCATTGAACCTGCGGACAGGCGTCGTGTTGTACTGGGACGCTCGGAAAGAGCGTCCTCTTTTTCACAATGCCGTGCCGTGCAGGTTTCGTTTTTTTGGGTCCAAAGATGCACCATTTACCACTTCCCCATTCCTCCTTCAAGATACCCAGGCCCAGAGTGTCAGCGGCAGGAGCAGGAGCAGCCAGGCAAGATGGGCGACAACAACGACGACGAGAGGGGCAGGAGAGGGTACGTGTGATAGGCACGATGGCTGGGAGGGGTGGATTGACCGACTACACGAGTGAGGCACGACGTAGTGGGCAAATGCGGATCGATTTCCTTTAGCGTGAGCCCCTGTCAATCATACACCAGCACCACACTTTCCCATTCCTTATCTTCCAAGTAGCATCCGATGGGATGAGGAAACGATTGCGGAGCACGATAAGCTTCGTGGGACCCGACAAAAGGTATGTTGTCCTGCCCTCTTCAGATTCCTGTCGATGTGTCTTGATGTTGACGCTATACACCCATGTCCTCTATTTGTGCTGTATCGACGCGTATGCGTGATCGCACTCTTACCTTTTTCGTCTTTCTGTACTCCACGCGCTCATTTAAACTACTCCAATTCATGGACACCATCATCTCAACCTCCCTACCAACCTCCCCACCTACCCCCACCACAGATCGATGAACCCCCTACGCCGTACCACGTGTCCTACGAGCCAGCCGACGCCGAAGACAGCAATATGGACATTGGTATTCCTGATGGAGGAGGAAGAGGGGGACGTCAAGGGAGCTACGGCACCGAAAGCATCAGCAGCAGCTACGGTGGCAACGACGTTGGGGGCCCTTTCGACCAACACCGAGTGTCCCGCTCGGGGTCTGTGTGTTCGGGTCCCGACACGCCGGGCGATGCTGCGAAGAAAACACAACCTAGTTATCTTGCTGAGAACTGGCAAGCCCTTACAACAGCCCTAGAGCAAGCGGCCCGGAACCGCGAAGCCTTAATCTCCCGCTCTTCCTCCTCCTCCTCTGCCTCTGGAAGTGGAGGGGGGGAGTCGTTCTCGCCATCTATGTCCAGGAGTGGCAGCTCAAGCAATAGCAGTAGGAGGGAGAGGGCAACCAGTTTTTCGTCTGACTCGGACATCGAGAGATTGGCAGAGGAGAAAAGGATAAAGTGTCCCGAGCATAAGGCATTTGCCCAGAAGAGGTTGAGTCATTATGATGAGTATAAGAGGCTGCAGGAGTGGAGGCAGGCGCATGAGAAAGAGGAGGAGGAGGAGGAGGAGGAGGAGGAAGAAGAAGAGGGAAGGGAGGAGGGACGGGATGCATAGGAGAAGGGACCGAGGGAGGGAGATGAGTGATGAAAAGGCAGAGGATGGAGGGGAAGGGAGCAGCGGTGGCAGGGGTGTGAAATGTAGAGGAAAGAAGATAAAGCAAGCCAACAAAATCAATGATGAACATAGGAAGGAATTCGTTAAGGAGAAGAGAGAGGCGATATGTTTGCAAATGATCTCACTGGCTCCCTCGTGAAATGTTTGCCCTGGATCGAGATGCCCAATCTCTCTCTCACTCTCTCACCCACACACCCACCCACCCTCCCACCCTCCAACCCATACAGACACACGCATACGCACACACACACAGGCATAAACACAGGAATACACACACATAAGCATACATGCACATACGCACGCACACACACACAGAGGAAAGAACGATATCAAGTCCAACACGGTTCGACCCTCGCGTTTCCTTTCCTTAAATGCTGAGTCCATTTGCCGACCCTTTTCCCTTTCCTGTCTTCCCCCCACCCACACAAGACAGGAGACGTTGATGCGGCCCCTACAAGAGAAAAGATCAAGAGGGACACTCAGCCTCGCGGGCCAAAAACTTCCGCTTTCCTCCGTTCTCCATCTTCTCATCCTAGCCCTCGTGCACCATACACTCGCCTTCACTACTTCGCCTCCCATGACGAGAACAAGGATGTCTGCTGCTGCTGCTGCTGCGGGTGATCCCTCCGACCCAAGCCGCCTCCGCCTCGTGACCAACAAAAAATGCCCCTTTGCACAAAAAGCATGGATTGCCCTCGACGCTTACTATCACAGCAACGGCAAGAGTATCCAGACTGGTAACGGCGACATCAGCGGATCCACAGCCACAGCTGCAAGCTCAGGGGGCTACGAATTGCTGGAAGTGGGGTTATATGGAGGGAATGGCAAGCCAGGCTGGTTCAGAGAGATAAGCCCCAAAGGACAGGTACCTGTTTTGTGGTTGCCCAGCGGTCGTATTATCATTGAGAGTGACGTTATTTTAGACCACCTCACCACCCTCCCGGAGCCCAACCCTCTGATCCCTCCTTCCCACGAGGCCTACAGACAATGGCAGGCCATCTTAGTACCATTTCTTAAGACAGCTCGTACGGCTATCGAGCATGGGGATGATGCCTCCCTTTTCTCCGCCTTGTCGCTACTCGAGGAACAAATTCCCACCCCTGGTCCTTTTTTGGCCGGCGCGACATTTTCTGTGGCAGACTGCAGTGTCCTACCATTCATGCAGCGGTTAAATGATAAATACCAGGAGGTGGTGGAGAAGGCAGCGCCGAGTCTGAATGCATGGTATGCGCTCGCTCAAAAAGAGCGGTGTTTTCAGGCGACGCGTGTGGGGGAATACTGGATGTGGTGGTGAGAGGTGGTTGAAAGATAAGAGGGGAGAGTTTTCCCCCTTGCCCTTCCACCGATTGCTTTTGCGAAAGGAACGAGAAAGAGTAAGAATGAAAAACCAACTTTATACAACAATCATTAAAAGAATCAAAAGACATCACAGGCCAAACAAGTTCGTGTCCCGGGACGGCAATGGGGCACGTAACATCCTACGGGTGTACCGCGGCAAGATATGCGGACACTCTATGTGTAGCGTTCCCGCTGACCTCCTCTTTTATCCTCCTTCCCCTTCTCCTCCTGGCCCTGTGTGGGCCGTCCGGGGACTTTGCCTGGTCGAAAAACCTGTCAAAGTCGCTAGAAAAACTGGGACAAGGAAATAAGGGGTGAATATGCAACAATTTCTTGTTGGAAGGCTCCCCCTCGTATGCAAGACCTCGAAGACGCAGGTAGCATGCGATAGTTCTAGAGGGATGTAGGAACGCCAAAAGAACTAGAAATACATGTTGTTTGTCTTTTGTTTGTTCCCTTCTTTTCCTCGTCCTCCATTTCGTCCTCGCCGTCCTCCGCTCTCTCACGCCATCGGCTTTTGCCGCCACACGAATTCCTCTACATAACTTCCCTCTTCCTCTCCCCCTCCCTCCCCTCCACCACCCCCACAGCTCTTCATACACGTATACACGGCCAATGTTCCCCAATCCATCGCCCCCAACCTGAACCCTTCACCAGGCTTACTCGGAAAAATCGCCTGTGAATCCACTCTCAAATAATGCAACAGTTGGGGCATCACCTGAAATTCAAATGCTCTTCTACCTCCACACCTCTCACAAGCGGGCACATCAATATCTATGGAAGGCTGGTCTTCTTCGGAGACCCATAAAGGGGCTTTATCATTCCACCTCGCATACCTCAATATCTGCTCTGGTTCCCTCCCTATCACAGCCAGAAAACGCAAGCTTTGCCGATCTTTTAATGCAGACTTTGCCCCCGTTGCTTCGTCCAGATGTCGTTGACCAACACGGGCGTCGTCGTCTGTCTCGTTTACTACCACATCTCGGTACTTTTTCAGGAGAGCCGCGTTACCGTCATCCTCCTTGTTCTTCCCCTGCCCTTCTCCCTCTTCTCGCTTCTCTTCCTCAATCACGATTTCAAACTCAGGAAAGACAGACAAAGAGGGGGGTGGGGAATCTCGTGGTTCTGGTGCTGCTGGTGCTGCTGGTGCTGCTGGTGCTGCTGGTGCTGCTGGTGCTGCTGCTCCTTCCCCTCTTCCTTCTCCTTCTGCTGGTGCTGATCCGTTCGTCGCCGTCGCATCATCAGTCCCACACTCCATTTCGTGGCACTGCCCTTCCGCATCCCCTTTCCCGTTCCATAGTCCTTTACACACGTGTTTATGTCCCGCTTTCCATCCCTCCTTCTGATGGGTCCGGGTGCAGTAATTCACACCCTTGCAACCCGCACATACCTTATCCGCGCCCTGCCCACACAAGTCACAGGTCTTCGCCGCCAGACTCTCCCTCGCCTCCCTCATCTCTTTCAACTCCACCTTCTTACTTTTCCCGCTGTCCCCAACATAAGCGTAGAATGCATTCTTTCTCGAAAGCTGACACCGTAGGACCTTGATACAACCTTTCCCGTAACACCGAGGCTTGCGACACGCAAACACATATAACACACGATGAAATGCCTCCATAGGTTCGTCCAATGGGCAATATATCTGCAAAATAAAAACGAGTGGGTCCTGACATGATGCACAATCCAACATAGCGCGTGAGGGAAGATCGCGTGGGTTGAGCCAGATGGGTTTCCCTCCCACCTTTCCCCCATCCCATTCATGCCAGTCTGGATCTTGAAAGAGCAACTTGCCTTTTAGCTCTGAGGTAATGGACTCCACAAAGCCAAGCTGCACGCCATCGTCGTCCTTTCCGCTCGAAGACTCATCGTCACTGTCGTCGTCATCCTCCTTTTGGCAGCCTTTCGTGGCGGAGGGCGGGGCCGAGGCGGAGGATGGAGAGGATGGTTTGCTTCCCTCCGTGGGCTTCTTGTCTTCGGACAAGCCCTTGCTGATACCCACCGTTTCCCAACTCACCTCCTCTTCCTTCACGGCTTCGCCCTCATCATGACCTTGCGGTGGTGTTGAGGGCACTCCGGGTTCCGCCTCCGCCAAGCCCGCTTGAGCTGCCTCGGCCGCCATCACAATCTAGCAGGATGCTTTGCTCTGCGGAAAGCGACTTGCAAAGACCACCGCTGCAATTTTGTGCCTGAATGTAAGATTTAGCGGTAACGTCCGAGGTTAGTGCAAGCAACGATGCCGCAAAATGCGCAGCCACAAGGATTCCCTTGATCCACCTCCCCTGGAAACGGCTTTCGCCGCGTTTGTGCTGCTCCTGCCGTGTGTGCTCGCGAAGCCTGGCCCTCTCGGCTCCCCGCATGTGCTGAATTTGGCGGCAAAATGGAGTAACAAGCGCCTCACACGCTACAACCATCAACATGCTTATGTGCCCTGCGATGGCATACGATCATAAAAGTCATGCTTTCCTCCTAGCTCGGCCCACATGCCCCCTTTCAATCGAGCCCCTCACGACACTGTCAACCGATTCGATGCGCATTAACCACAGCACAATAAAAGCACCACCAGCCGAGAGGACTGGCAAAAAAATGCGTCCGATAATGGCAGCCATCCACATACTTGTGGCGATGCTTCTCGTTGTCTCCAGGTAAGTCCACATCACGCTCCTCATGCTTTCGATCCTTCCACCAGCTGCCTATTCTGGCCTCGCTCACTGTCGGCCACACGCATCCACACCACAACACCATAGCGCGAACAAGAAGGCAGCTCTCTATCATGCCAAAAAACTCCGTGAAAAGGGGGCAGCTGTTGCCATTGAGGCTTCGGGATACGCCGAGGATGTGCATACATTCAAGGAGCTCGAGTCCAAGCTGTCCGGATGCCACCTCAAGGGGCCCTGCGCCTGGCAGTTCAGCTTCACGCCCACTGACGTCAGTGTCATCGCACCGGAGCCCCATGTCATTTACCACTACTCCTTGCACACCATGTTTGAGCATGACACGACCGTCTATCGCATCCGGGGCCAATTTCCCAAGGTACGCTATTTCTCCGTGCAGACCTACACCTTCTTGCGGCAGCCCATCGACGGCATAGCCGACTACCACATGACGCCTTCCACTGGCATCAATCCCTTTCTTAATCGTGTGAATTCTTCAGATGATAACGGGCACTACGAGGTTTACTTCACAGCCAACGGCGACCACGGTTACCCTAACGAGCTCCGCGCCTACCAACCAGACCGCGGCCTGACGACGCTGCGCGGCGGGAAAAACACGTCCTTCAACCTCTTCACCATGGCTATCCGTTTTTATGCCTCCGATCCAAGCAATGACCAGAGCGTGATCTGGGGCCGGGGCCCGTCGCTGTTTGGGTTCGTGGATCCGCCCACAGTGGAGTGGCGCAAGCACGACAACGGCGCATGGCAGGTTATTCCTCAGTGCTCCCCTACAGAACAGCAGTGCAACACTGCCATCTTGGACAGCTTCATGAGCTTTCCACAATTTCTTTTACCCCTTCGTGACATCCCTGGCTTCATTTGCCCCGTGGCAGAGAAGGACAAGATTAACTCCGACTTTTACCTGTGGCGAGCGAAGCTCCCCCAAATTCTTGATTTGTATATTGGCTTCAAAAATTCAGACGTCACTTACCTTTACTGGTGTGACATTGCCGCACGGATGGGCAAAGACTTTGTGCTCAAGATCACCGGTACTCTGGGAAGCACGCCCAAGGGTTTGTATGACGAGCCGTTGGTGTCGCACCCGTGGGAGTACGACTCCCGCTACATCTCCTTTCACGCCGTGGACCTGCGCCCACCCATCCCTTCCTACTCGGCTATCTACGACGGAGACCTGTGGGCGAAACATGGCCCGGGCTGGAATCGGCAGTACACCATAATCTCGGCAGAGGATGAGTCCGTGGCGGAAGCATGCGGACTTCTGGACCGTAGCAAGGATTCGTTCCTCGCTTTCAGTCGCGCCGATGGGAATATGAGCTCTCGGCATGTGGCGACTCCTGGCATTATCTACCGAGAAATTTTGCCGCGCATCACACGTTTGAAAGAAGGCGGCAAGTCTCCCACGGACGTGGCCCAGCAGTGTGGCATGGAGACTGACCTCCCCGATGCCGTGTCGAGCGAAGACATTGCTAGCTCTTCCATGGGCATGGGTGGCCACGCTCTGAAGAAGCCTCACAACCCCCAGTGCGACGATCCCAACTTCTCCCGTCTCGTGATGCAAGAGCGCTATCCCGAGATAGCCGTCTACCACTGCGATGTGAATTCTGGCGTTGCTACGCTACTCGCGTAATTGCAGAGAAAATGTGTACTATAGGAAAAGACAAAAAGAATGGCAAGAGAGTAAAAGCAACCGAGCATCCTACCACTTGAGTCAAACAATATCAAAATATATTGCAATAACAAAGCCAAAGGTGAACATCTATCCCAGCAACTAATCGTTTTTGTTTTTCCCCTCTGATCTCTGCTTTCACGCGCAGCCTGCCACCGTATGAATGCGTAGAAAAGGTCAAGATTTACATTAACAAGAGTTTGGTAATTGCCATGTCTTATCAAAGAAAGTGAAGGGGCAGGTGGCTAAAAAATAAACAGGCATCTACCTTCGACTACACAGGTATGCCTATCACCAAAGCAAGGGGGTAGGAGGTTAATTGCGATGTTGCGACAGATGGCAAGGTAACTTTGCGTTTGCTGCTTCCTTTGGCCCTGTCTTAACTGGTAGAAGTGAATTTCTCGGGGAGAACGAGAGAATCATCAAGAAGGGCGGGTATTGCAAGAGACAAACAAGTCCCGAAGAGCACGGCCCACCTGCTGCCTACAACTTCGCATGCTACACCAAAATTTCCCTCATACCCGGTCAATTCATGTACACATAGCTCTTACACTCCACTTGACACCCTCTTCTTCCACTCAGGTCGCTTCCCGTGGCAGAGGGCCCGTGGTTTGCTGAGTTCCCTTACCCAGTACCATTAATTGTTCTTCCAGGCGACATCCGCATCTTCCCCCCCTCATGTCAATCATCGCCACCAGCAGCGCCATCTCTACAGCACCCACAAGCGCAAAAACATGTTCAGGCACATCCCCAAAGAGAAAGAGCAACAATCGCCCCCGCTCCTTCGTTGGCGTCCTCTCTCTCCTCCTCTTCATCCTCGCCCTCCAACTTCGCAGCGTCCACGCAGAATCCTGCGCCTCGTTCACCGACTGCTTCACGTGCAGCAATAGCAGCTTCTCCTGTCATTGGTGTGGAGCAGACAACAAATGTCACACCATCGGCTCTCCTTACGGCTGCTTGACAGGCGTCAACTGCTATACAAGCAAAGCATGCGTCCGCTCTGAGCCTCAACCCATGCCCCATCCTACCCCTTCTGGCTCGGTGTTGGTGGGGTTAGGCGTCTTCCTCCTATCCTCACTCCTTTGCACAAGTGCTTGTTTTTTTGTGGCAAATGAGTACGTGCATCACGCTACGGTGGTCCGCGTGGAGAAAGATCCAAATTACCAGGAATTGCGGGCGTTTGATGACGAGGAGGAGGAGGGAGGGAGTGAAGGAGCATGGGGCGGAGCTCGACGAGGGCCTGGAAGGGGCAGCAGCCCCATCGATAGCGTCTATGTACGAGGAGGAGGCATCGAGAGCGATATATGGGACCCTATCCCGAGAATAACAGTGATTGAACGCTCTCGGTTTTTGATAATATTTTCAAAGCTCATTCGAGCCATGCTTGTTCTGGCCGTGGGGTGGCTAGTGCTGGTGGCAGTGGCTGTGTTGCTGTATACTCCACAGATGCCCGATGTGAATGTGTGTAATACGGCCTTGGATTGGGGCTCGATCTTCTCGGGCTTCGAAAAGTTGAAACTGGAGGCCGACTATCAATTATTGCTGTCCGTGTAAGTATTTTTTTTATTGATTATCAACTAACTAACGAATTAACAAATTGATTGCCCTAGTTGATCATTAGTTCATTCATGTCTGAACTGATTGTTCCTCTATTCCTCTCTCTCGCCCTCAGTTACAACCCTAACAGGCTCGACGTCGCCATCACTTCAGGGCAAGGCGTCTTTAAGCACGACCATGAGCCAATCGGGCAAGTCGAAATCTCCCCCTTTGTAATCAAAGGTGGGGCAATCACCGATGTTCTTGTCACTTTAGTCTTCACCCCTTCCGTGTGGAAAAGCCTCCAATTAGACTTGGCCTTTCAAACAGGCTCGTTAATGGTTATGGTGGATGTAAATGTTGCCGGTAGAGTGATATGGAAGAAGAGAAGGTTGTTTCCATTCGCCTACAATCTACAGAACTATTTTATTCATGTGGGTACGGAGACGACGAGTGGTCCCAGACATTTGTGTAATTGTACGGCTTGGTAGCACGTAAGCGTGGGTTGGAAGGGAGGAGGGGAGGAGGGGATGTGATATATTTCGACATGTACAGAAGGAAAAGAAGACATACATAAAGCAACAATAGAAATGGTGTGAAGAGAGGCGCTCAAATTCTGGCTAGGATTTTTTTAAAGTAAGACGAAAAATCGGTGAACAGAAACACAAAGACAAATCAGTCTTCATCGTCGTGGTAAAACAGGTTGACTTTTTCGTTTCCCTCGTAGGACACCTGCCTGTTTTATCTTTTATTTGTGAATGGAGGATTGTCGCGGCAGCGTCAAGCCACCACTATTTCCTCAGTATATGTGGGTGATCGCGGGGACTGGGGGACGCATATGTCATTTCCCGGGTATTGTATTTACCTCTCGTTTCTTCTATCTAGTCCCTCTTTTCCTTTGCTATCCTCCGCAATCGCCCGTCAAGTATCATTACATCTCCACGCATTAACCGCTCGCTTCCCATGCTTATTCTTCTTGTCCCTTGTTTTTATAACCACAGGACTGACTTACATACACTCAAACACTCTCTCAATTTCCCTCTCACATAAGCTTACACAACGACTGACACAGACACGACGCACAAGCTTTCCCTGAGCTCCGATTACCATTTCCCCTAGATTCTGTCTCTTCAATCCCTTCGCGCCTATAGGTCCTCTCTCTTTACATTAGCACCACCGGTACATGCCTTCCTCCTCGCCTTTGCCTCTTACGCCTTGCCCGTTATAGCAGGCCTTGTCGCACCTAGATCTACACCCCTTCTCACGATTAGTCCCTCCCACCTCTATCGCTCGATTCACTCACCACATACGTACCTATCCTTGCGCCAAGCCCATCGCCATCTCTTCTTCCCTCACATCCTGCCCCTCCTGCTCATCATGCGCCTTCCCTCCTCCATGACCACCGTGGCCCCCTCCTCCCTTCCCCGCCGGAATCCCCAAAACCTGCCGAATTACAAACATGGTCACCGGCACGGCCAAGAATACCCCCTGCAACCCCGCCAAATGCTCCATCACATACAAAGCACTCACGATCAACACCGGATGTAATTTGACCGTGGCCGAGTAGATCAAGGGACTGAGGCAATAAGCCTCCACGACGTGAATCCCAATCACCATCAGGATCACATCAATCATCTTCCCCACACCGTACTCACTCACCGCCACCAATGCCATTGGAAACGTACTGAGGAAGACCCCAAACACGGGGATAAAGCTCGTAATCAATACCACCAAGCTCATAAACCCGTACCCAGGAATCTTCAACAAAATCAACCCTAAAGTCGTCAACAGCGTATTTACCAAGGCAATCACACTTTGTACCTCAAAACTCTGGCCAACCAGCCGCCCGAAAGCCGCCACTTGAGGCGCTAGCACGTTGTACGCAAAGCCAAATCGACTCTTTCCCAATCTTTGCGTCCCCTTTGCAAGGCGTGGCAGGTCCCATATAATCATGAAGGAGAACAAAAGAGACAAGACGCCTTTGTAGACCAGTTTCGTGCTACTTGTCAACAGCTTTTGGATGACGTAGTAGGCCTGTTTAATATATCCCTTCAAGGAATACTCCATCAACTTGGCAAACCTCCCCTTCCTCACAGCTGTCCATGCTCCAGATGACAACTCGCCCGCCTGCTGCCCCAAACCCTTCCTCGCCATGGTCGCCGCCGCCGCTGCCGACAACGACCCCGATCCTCCCAAACCACCAGCACTCGAAGATGAGGACGAAGCCGATAACACCCCACTCGCAAACGCCCGTCCTTCCTCCCCTGTCACAGACAGCAAGAAAGCCTCCAATTTCCCTGACACGTCGGGGCCTAGAAACCCTCTGATTCCATCTGCCACGAAAAAATACGGATTCTCACTCTCAACCAGCAGGGCCAAGTAGTTCGTCTCCCCCACCACCCGCGGCACCGTCACTACCGTTAAACTTACAAAGCTGCTCAACACCAACACAATGTACGCGCAGGCCCAGAATCGTCTCGGGAGTGCGGGGAGTTTCAAACGTTTTATTATCTCATTCCCTTTCTTCTCACTCCACCTCACCGCCGACGACCCAATGTAAGACAAAACGAATGTCCCTAAAATTATACCGTAGAAGGACCGCAGCTTCCATCCGAGCCCTAAGAAGGAAAACCAAACCAATAATCGCTTGAATTCGTCCGAAGCCATCAGGTTTATGAGCACTTGCATATTGGTATCAGAATTCTGGGGCTGTTGGCTAGCAGCAACGAGAGAATTGTCCATGACGTCCGTGCCACTACTGCTCCTTGCGCTGCTGGTGGTGCCGGAGACCGTCGCAGCGTTTCGGAGGGTAGTGAGGAAGGAGGAGGTGGTGGTCGATGGAGAGGAGGAGGAGGAGGACGAGGAGGCGGACGCGCTGGCCACTACAGTCATGCCCATTGACCGGGTATTACTTGTGCTGGGGTTACAAGGTCGGAGGCTGCTGCTACCGACTCTACTGGACTTGCTCTTGCCGAAGAAGCCAGGGTGGGTCCTTCGGTGACAGCCCTCGGTCCCTCCCCCACTGATGGCTTTGAAGACATTGAAACCCCTGTTTTTATTCTTGTTGTTCACTGCGTTTTTTTCGCCAGACTCCTCGTTCGTCGATACCGCCTCCACTACCATATCCTCGGTCGCTTGGCTTGCCTCTGCGCGTGCTATGCCTTCGTGGAGCGGGGCGGCTCCACCGATCGAACGGCCTTTCCAGTCCTCCTCCTTCAAGGCCTCAACTTGATCCTCCTTTTTGTCATTTCCCCGTATGTTTTGCATTGCGGATGGAATGCCGGGATGCTCCTCCGTAATGCACCATTCCTCTAACGGCGTCGTCCTGGTGGGGTCCAGCCAGAATGAGGAAAAGCGGAGCTGCTGCCGCTGTAGCTGTTTGTGCTGCTGCTGATGCTGTTGCTGCTGGAAAAGGGGTGATTCCACGGGTACAGACGTGGAAACGGCCTTGGAGGAGAAATGAGGCAAGGGTGAGAGGACAAAGGCCTGCATGAACGTCAGGGAGTGGCAGCAGAGTAGGACCATGGCGATGGCGGCATACGTGGGAGGTCCCATGATACTCTTTCGTTGGCGCTTGGTCTATCGGGCAAACAAGGGGCACGAGAACGGAGCAGGACACACTGGCGATGACAAAGTGACCTCGCGCTTGTAATGGCTGCGCAAGCAGTGCCTGTTTCGGTTTGTTTGTGCAGAGGGACAGGGCAATATCAACGTCAATGTACGTGCTTTCGCTGGGAGGCATCGGATAGATAGCAAACGTCGACGCACACCCCTGAGCGAGAAAACGCAGAGTAAAGCTGGAAGAATGAAACCTGTGGGCGGGTAAGACGGTGGTCCAGCGGCCGCGGTTGGGGAGGAAGCAGCATGCACATCGCATGAGAAACGATAGGAAGCGAAGCTGAGGCAGACAGGGAGGAGGACGAGTTGAAGGGGCTGCTGTCTGCTCTTTTCTCCTTGCCGCTTGTCGGCAGTTGGGAAGCAGGCGTTCCTATGCCAGTGATCTACCTCCACGTTTTGCACAGTTTTTCCTACCTCACACATCAAACCATGTACACAATAGTTCGCTTACTAAAGTCCCTTCTTTTCTTCCTACACAGGACGTGACCTGGTCGTCCGTCTGCCGCCAAAGCCAGGCATAGGATTGGAGTCTCTCAGAAAACTGGCCCATAGCCTGCTTTGGAAAAACGACGGGTACGACCTATCAGCGGGCAATCACGCATGTATTCGGGCGCGATGAAGGGCGAAGACATATATGACGACATTCTGTACGTGGATGAAGGGGAGGGAGTGGCGGCAGGGATGGACGAGTCCAGGTTGCCTGTGGCACCAAGACCGTTTCGAGTCGATGACCGGGGCGGAGGTGGGGAGAGCAGTGACGAGGATGGGAGCAGCGAGGGCTATCCCGATGAGGAAGAAGATGACGATGACGAAGAACTGGACGATGATGCGTATGACTCAGATGTGGACGACATGGATGAGGATGATTCGTTGATCTCCGCCTGGGACCGTGAGTTGGGGATGACAAGAGGAGGACAAGGGATCCGAGGAGGCTTTGGCGGCGCGCGCCAAGATTTTCTAGAGCTCTCACATAGCTGCATCAAGGAGGGGGGGGAGTTGACCACAGAGTTTTCGTTTGATGTCACCCCGGGTCGGCGGCGGAGCACATTGCACCAGACGTTTACACAGAGCCTGTTGGAGGAGACCAAGCAACGACAACGACAACGAGACAACTTTGAGAGGGAGCGTCTCCGTCGTGCCGTCTTCATCCTGCAACGCGGCTCCAGCCTGAAGAAGAAGACGGAGCACGAAAAGACGTACAAAGATCGTTTTCTTTTCTTGAGCAATGATCTTAAATCCCTGTCTCTGGCCAAGTCCAGTCAGACGAGACATAAAGCCAAAGTAAGTAGACGGGCGATTTTCCTTCCTTCATTCTCTCCTCTCTCCCTTCCTCCCTTTCTCCATTCCTCCCTTTCTCTCCCTTCCCATACTGTCCGTTTCATTGTAAAAAGCAAGCTCATATCCATAGCTTTCCCCTGGACTAACGTGTGTCTTCTTTTCTTCCCCTTTCCCCTCTCACCTCCTCCTCTGTAACCACAAGGTTTTGGTCTCTATCAAGGGCGGTCTACACGCCACGCGCGGTGGTCCTACCCTCCGCCATCGAAAAGATGCTGAGCATGTCACTTTCCACAACACTACCTTTTCGTTGCATATTCCCAAGGGGAAGGACGTGGGGAGCGTCAGTAGTTACAGTGGTGGACCAGCATCAGCTCCAGCAGTAGCAGCAACAGCAGCAGCAACAGCAGCAGCAGCGGGAAGTGAAAAGATTTTAGACATTTGGTGTAGGTCGGATGGAGAGTGTGAGGAGTGGTTGAAGTACTTACCGTTAATCGTGGAAGCGATGACCAATCCCTCGGTCGGACCCCGGGAATTGATCTGGAGTGAGGAGGTGGAAGAGGGGGAGGAAGGAGGGGAGGGAGGAGGAAAAGGCGGAGGAGGAGGAGGAGGAGGAGGAGGAGGAGGATGGGTTGAAGGACCGAGGCATTACTTGGAGGGATTAGTGGAGGATTTGGGGAGGGGGAGCGTAGTTTGGTACATGGATCAGATACAGAAGAGGGCGAGGAGGAGAACGAGGAGGAGTGTTCAGAGGGGGGGGGGAAGGAGGGGAGGAGGGGGAGAGATGGGAGCGGCGGTGCTGGCGGCGACCGCGGCGACGGCGCCAGCGACAACGACAACGACAAGTAGTAGCAGCAGCAGTAGCAGCAGCAACAGTAGCCACCTACAGAATGCGATGAGAAAAATGCATATGGAGCACTTACTTCCTTCTGCTGCCGCTGTAACTACTGCTCGCGGAGCCAAGGGCGGCAGCACTACCGGTGGTCTCGGAGGTAGGGAGGGAGGGTACCACAATGCCGTTGCTAGCCCTGCTGTCCTCCTTCTACACCCTCGTTCCTTGCACGAACTTTTGTCTTTTCACGCGCATCCAATCAAGCGCCCTTTCCATCCGGAGATGTCTGAGGGAGCGGCAGCAGCAGCCGTGAAAGCTTTCCGTTTAGTAATGCAATATATGGGGGACATTGACGCGGTCGTTCAGGAGGAGGAACAGGACGTGGCGGGGGAGGAAGGGAGGGAGGGGGGGAGGGGAAGGGTTTCCCCGCGAAAACACTGGAGTGGTACTGCTGCAGGGGGAGGGGGAGGTGGAGGGAGTAACAGTAACAGCAGAAGCAACAGCAGGAGTAGCAGTAATGCGGAAAAATACCGCCACCATTCCTCTTCTACCACCACAGCTAGCACTATTTCCGCTGCATTCTCCTCCTTAGGCATTCACACGTCCATCTCGCCCCCTCCTTCATCTCCTTCTACCTCCATCTCCACTACCACCTGCACTACCATCTCTCCTCGCAGCAATCCCGCTTCAGCTGCGGCTTATGCTGCTACTTCCGGTGGATTCAACGAAGACACCCTGCAACACTCACTCTTACTTCAGCTCTGTGCCTTGGGACAAGAAGGGGCTCAGAGAGGGAGGGAGGCCGATTTGCGCAATGAACTGTACGTGGCGTTGATTGCTCAAACCACCTACAATCCCGACCCTCGCTCTCGTTTGAGAGGATGGAGACTGCTTGTGGCGTTCGCACATTCCTTCATGCCCGCTGATGACGACTTGAGGGAGTGTCTGGTGTGGCATGCGGATCGAGCGTGTCATCAGTACAGTAATGCTGCTGATGCTGTTGTTGCTGCTGCTGCTGGTGATGGTGTTGGAGCGTCTGGGGGTTCGCTATCATCGTTGTCGTTGGCAAGTACGGAGGGGGGAGGGAATGTAGGAGGGGGCAAGGAGGGAGGAAAGGGTGGAGGAGGAGGAGGAAGTTGGAATGTGAGCGGTTTGGCGTATCATGCACTTGCTTTGTTTAGGGACATAGACTGGGAGCCACATGGAAGGGAGGGAGAGGGAGAGGAAGGGGGAGGTGCTGGGTGTATCACGCTTGCGGAACTGGCGGCGATTCAATGTTTGGTAGTGCCTCCTTCTGTGTTTGGCTGTACATTGGAAGAAGTATTACGGAAAGAGTTAATTGTTGCCCGAGGTGGTGGGGGAGGAGAAAGAGTGGAAGAAAGCGAGGGAGGAACAGGGGTAGATACACCCGCGAGCGGGTTGTTGTTGGAATCGGGGAATGTGCCTTTGATTTTACAGGTGTTGATCAAGAAGTTTCAGCAGCTGGATGGATATCAGGTGGAGGGAATCTTTCGACGGGCGGCTCATACGGACGTGGTGAGTGGGATAAAGAAGAGGTTGGAGGATGGGAGCTACGTCGTGTACGGAGCTGAGGTGATTGAGACGGGGGACGCAATGGTCGTTGCGGATTTACTGAAAATCTGGTTAAGGCATCTAAGTGAGCCGTTAATACCGATGCGGTTGTACCGGGCAGCACTGGATGCAGGGCAGGCGAAAGACATTAAGCCAGTGGTGACTTTACTCAATGAAATGCTACCGCCCGCGAATGCGGCGACATTGGTATATCTTATGCATTTTTTGAATCACTGCGCGGAGCTGAGTCAATTCAATCAGATGACGTTAACCAACCTTGCGATTGTGTTTTCGCCGAATTTGCTCAGGCATCCAAGTAATGACCCGATGTTGATGGTCCAGAATGCGGAAAATGAACGGAAATTTGTAATTCAGTTAATGCAGGCCGTTGCAAGTCCTATGTCTCCTTCTCATGCTCTTCCAAGAGAGGAGGGACGCGGCCGCGGAGAAAGTGGCCAAGGGCAATTAGTGTGAAGAAAGATGGAGGGAGAGAGGAGGAGAGGATGGGGGAAAAGTGAAGTAATTGTATTTTTGATGAAAACAGCGCACACGAAAAAGATCATGCGATCTTGCGTCTTGGACAGAGAGCGGTAGTTTTCAATGTAGCACAGATAATGAATGGGTTATAAACTAAGGCAGTAAAGACGAGGGAGAAAAAGAGACATAAGCCCGTGGGCGGGAAAAGATAAGGAAACGACTGAACGATGATTTCGTGTCCCTGTACGTGTACATTCTTCTCATGAGTATAGTTTATGCACATGAGTGGGCATGTACCATGTAACTACTCGCTAAGGATGTTTCTCTGCCCACCAATCGTCTACATTCTGCTCGTTAGGAAGCATTTTGGCAACAGCTTACCCCCCTCCTCCCCCCCGTCCGGTACAACCACGACATCAGCTCAGCTCTCTCATTCCAGTGGGGAGACCCTTCTTTTAGCTTTTGGTCAGTCCTTCCCACCTCCCTACTCTCCAGAAAACATTTTGACAATCCCCTCATATGCCACGAGCAACACTCCACTCCCCGGCCCCGCTCGATACAATCGTGCATTTAATCCTTTGAAACAAGCCCGAAGGCCTTCTTCCTGGTACAGCTGGCGCAAGAACGGCAGCACCCAAGGGAGAGACATTTTTGTATTCACATTTGTAGCCATGGCTGTTGCTCCTCCTCCTCTTCTTCCTCCTCCCCCTACAATCTCTCTCCCTCCTCCTCTTCCCCTTCCCCCTTCTCCTCCAGTCACCAATCCTCCTCCCCCTTCGCTGCGATACCCACCACCCGTACGGAAACCAATGGCATCATCAGCACCAGCTACACTACTCATACACTGCAAGCGTGTCTTACACACATCAAACGGAGTGTTGACCACGGTAGCTACACACCCAGCAACTAGACCAGTGGAAAAGTCATAGACACGACGACGACTGCTGCTGCTGCTGCTGCTGCTGCTAGAGAAGAAGGAGGATCCAGAATTAGTGAGAGGTGATGTTGGAGGGCAGTACTCACGAATAGACGCAACACCCCCAAAAAATAAGCCATTCCATAATCCCTGCCTCCACAAATATGCTTCCCATCCTTGGTAGAAGGCACGTAGCCGCCCTCCTCCTTCCCCCCATCCTAATCCCTGTCTTGCCTCCCTTGCTCCTCTAGCTCCTCCTGCCGATGCTGCTGCTGCTGCTGCTTCTTTTCCCCATATTTCCAAGGCACATGCGTAGGTGTTAGAACAGTGCGCGAATTCTCGGGTTTGAAGTCGAACCTTCACGAGCTCGAAAGGCGTATGAAAAAAGGTTTCAGTCAGGCCGGTGAGCATACCGGCGAGGGTCGCCTGCGTAATGGAGACTATGGGTGAAAGAAAGGAAGGAGATAAGTAATCATGGTCAGAATATCGATCACTCAACCCATGAAATACACGCGCCCCATACACAACAACTATAGAGTTATAAACGCGAAAAATAAAGCATAGAAAAAGGGTAAAAATTGTCTGGAAGGTACCAGGGCCCCGTCTCATAGGAAAAGTCGGCGGCCCAACTAAAAACCTGTACCAATCGAAATGTTATATTTGATTTTTTTGAAAAAAGAATCAAAAATTAAAAAAAACAGTTCGAAACATTTCTATCGCACACAACTTTGACCGCAACAGCCCATGGAAGGAAAACGCTGTCGGGAGATACCAGGTGCTGCTATCTTGAGAAAAAGAGAGGGGGGGCAAGTGATGGAAGGGAGAAACAAGGGACGGGACGAAAGCACATGCTTTCTGGAAAAAAAATATTAAGAGAAAATAAATGGACACATTTCACTCCAAAAAATATAAAACCAGGAGGAAGGTGAAAGAATTGTCCTCATCCACACACGAGAAATTGAACTTACGCTTGTTATTGGGGGAAGGACCCGATTGTGACGAAGGCGGTTGCAGTAGGTCTATGAAGAAATCATTCGCACTGAATTTGAGAGCTCGCCTCGGCACTTCCGACAGCAAGGGCGGCAGAAGACCACGATACAGATGGAAGAAACCTTCGTCTCTACAAATTTGCATGAGCATGCCGGCGACGGTTGGAGAAAAGCGTGGTGGGCGACCGAGCGCATCCGGTTTGGTGATGATGCTGCTGTTGCTGCTACTAGTAAGGTCAGCGTTCCGCGCCATTTGAAACCGTGTTCGCACCAAGTCCAAGGGATACGTGAGTATGGTCTCTATTATACCGGCTCCACCACCGGCCATGAGGTTGAGGGTAAAAGAAGAGTAGGGAGGCGGGGATAGGAAGGCCGGCGGTCGAGGAGGCTGGGGATTCTGCGGTTGGCGTACTGGCTCGCCACGTGCGGATGTAGGTAGGACAAGAGGAAGGGCATACTGCAGCTGCTTAAGGTGTAGGGCAGTGACTGATGGAGCCATGGCAGAATTGTCATTTTCTATGGGCGTGCTGCGCATGAAGGATGATGAGGAGGCAAGGGGCGACGGGAGGAGGTCGTCGTCTTGATGTCTTGTTCCTTCCGCCGCCGATTCTGATACAACGTCGTCATCGCTACCCCCTCCTCCACCCCGTCGTAGCGGCATGCATACGCCGCTGCGAATGTAGGGTACGCGTGTATAATATCGGTAGTAGTGTCAGATGCAGGCGCAGATGGAGTTACTTGACGGGACTTGTTTCTTTTGAGTGCACTCTCGACAAGGGCTTTTGATGGCGCATGCCATAGCAGGCCGCACGTGCATAGCTTGACGTGGCAATTGTGTTTTCTTGGAAGTGCACCGTCCGGGAGGGTTTTCCGTAATGCGTGCCGAAGCAGGCCGACAAGAGCCATCCAGTACCCTTCCAACCTCCCCTTATCCCCTCGTGGCCCATAAACAAACTACAAGTCATGGCTTTTCATTTTTACTTCTCGCTCGCATTGTTTCTTTGGTATACTACCAATAGTTCGCTCGAGATGCTGCGCCCTGGCTGGCCTAAATCAAAAATTGTACATGCTAGGACAAACGGAAGCGCTCCCCGCCCGCTCTTCCTCCCTCCCTTCCTCTACTTCTACCGAACCTTCACCGTCTTTCGTTTCCCCTAATGTCTTTTGTCATTTACATTCCCCTCTTCGGGTTGTTAAGTGGGTTCAAGGTGTTCGGTGAGGTGATGCCTAAGTCCCCCCCGACCTTTTGCATCTCCGCCATGGTCATGAAATGCTCGCGTTCATCGTTGCGGATGTTGACAAAAACATCGTACAACGTGTCGATTTTGGGCCGACGCCGCTCGGCAGGGGTGGTGGTGTGGAACTCATCAAACATATAGAGGTCGCCTGTGGTCGGAAGAAGGGAAGGGGGGAGGGAAGGAAAGGGGGTAAGTAGACCGATGGAGGAGGAGTTAGGCGTTGGCAGCTTCTGATTTCCTTGCGAGCACAGGCTCACAAACTGATCAGGTACATTCCCTTAGCCCACACGCAAATACCTGTCTGATAGTACTCCTTAGCCACCTTGGGCGGGGGCAGGCTCTTCAATTCCTCCTCGTGCGTCTCGAGAAACTTGTCGTACGTATCGAAAGCATGCCTCTCCACCTACAACGAGCGAGGGAAAGAGGGAGGAAAGACAGGGGTAATAAAGAAAAGGCGTGTTAGTAAAAGTGGATCATAATATGTCAATGCATAGCCATGCCTTCTTATCCTCAACGTCATCCCTCCCTTCCCCTATCCGTACCTGCTCGTTCAGGTTGTACGCCGTCTCGGGCGAGGCCATATACAATGCAATCGCCACCCAATAATAAAAGAAGGCCAGATGCACCGCAACCACTCTGTCCCCCCATTCCTTATTCCCACCCAGCTCTTCCATAATCAGCAAGTGATGCAACTCGTTCCAGGACTCGGCGAAGTGGACCTTCATTAAATCCGACCGCCTCCTCCACCCCAATGTCTCATACAGATGCAACACTGAGGTGTAAGCAAAATACGGAACACGTGCAATGGTCTCCAAGGCATGAAAACGAGCATAATGCCTCTCACCATACAAAGCGAACAAAGCACCTTTAATCGTATCAACGATAGCCTTGTTGGCATCTGCGACATAGCCAGGGACCTTTCCACCGGAGACGTAGGAGGAGGCAGCGGTATTCTTGCTGCTGGGAGAAGGAATTGGGATGTTCTTGATCAGGTTGCTACTACTCCTGTCGCTGCTGCTACCGGTACTGACGTGAGGAGGTGTGATATTGTTGTTGGTGGCGGTGGTGGAACGGGCCTCGACTTGGTTAGTGACGCTGCTCTTGAAAATGGGGAGCTGGTTGAAGCGGCCACTGGTTTTGTTGTGATTGGCCTTCTTATTTTTGTCGTTCTTGTTGCCGCTGCTGGCGGACATGACGATGCTGCTGCTACTGCTGCTGCTGCCACTTTGAGTGCCGGTGCGTGCACAAGGATTGGTAAGTGGTGGAGGCCGTAGGAAGGCAGCCACGGAGGAGGAGGAGGAGGAGGAGGAGGAGGAGGAGGAGGACGGCACTACAAATCGTCCCGCGGCCGCGGAGGCCAGGAGAAGGTGAACGAGGATACGGCAGAGAGTTGACGCACTAGCAGCTCGCCGCTGCTGCTGGTGGTGGTTGTGGTTGTGCATGGTTTGTGGGAAACAGGTGTGGCGACGAGGGTGTTGTAGTTGAGCTCACAGCAAGTCGACAGGAGGAGAATAGCCTAGAACAGGTCCCTGAATTTACTTGGTGATATGAACAAAGGTAAGAGCGAGGTGTTTGCGTCGTTGGTAGAATGAGACAGACAGCAGTACAGCAGGACAGCAGCACATGCGTTTGCAATTTGTTCCTACTCCCCAACGCCGCGCTCTTCAAACAAAACATGGGATGTGACGAACGCCATGTGTGGACCCCCTCGCCTTCGGTGGTAGACGAGTCAAAGCCTTTGAAATTTGAGTCGTTCAAAAGTCAAAAGATGAGGACTCAGTTTACCGGGGGTACCAGATCATAATCATTGCCTTCCCCGCGGCAGATAGTCCCACCTGCGTTCTAAAAAGGCAGAGATGGAACGGATGCGTGTCTTCTAGGTGTGGGATCGTTGCGTCCATGGAGCGTTTTTTGTACGAGCTCTGGCTTTTCCCTCCTTTCCAGCATCACCAGGCCGCCAAAAACTTGTTCTTATCCCATCCACCGCCCTGCGACCACCATTGCCACGAACGCATGTCCCGCAGACCCTATTGATCACGCTCCTTGCTATCTCCATTCATCATCAAACAGGACAATTGACATCGCGTTTTCCTTTTTGGTGCCGACCCCAGGGAAAAATCCAAGCCCCAAATCATCACCAGCATCACATCCTACGATTGAAAACCAAAAGCTAAGCCACGACAAACATGTCGGAGGTCGAGACCATGCCCATGTCGTCCAGCACAATAGAGGGACAAGATCAGCAACAACAGTGCGAGCACATGAAAGGTAGTGCTGGCTCCGAGCCGGAGCCGTCGTCGACAGCCACCGATGGCGCGGATGCTGCTGCTTCTCCTGCTGCTGCCGATGTTGCGACGGGCGAGGGAAAGCAAGTCGAGGAGGCGGAGGCCCCCGTCGCCACGGAGCGTGATAATCTGTCACTGAAAATCAAGGAGGAAGTGGCCGAGGCAGACGGCAAGGAGCGCAAAGAGGAAGGAAAGGGCGATGTAGAGCAACCACCACAACAGACACCGCAGCCACCCTCTTCTTCCCCCCAACGCGACGAGAACGAAGTCGAGGACCCAGAAGTAGCCAGCGCCACGAAGAAGGAAGAAGAAGAGAAGCAGGGCCCTCTAAACAACAACGCTCCCTCCGCGGCTATCCCTTCGACAGCAGGCGCCAGCGTGGGGGCCTTGCCGCAACCTCCTCACTCAATCAGCACGTCGGTCAGCAGCAACAGGGTGGTGGATATAAAACAAAATTGGGAAGACCAACAAGCCCACGCAATAACTATGGCCACCTCTACCACCGCTAATGCGGTCCAAGCCACGAGTGCGGGCCCTCTCTCCGATGACCGAGGAGGGGGAGGAGGAGGCGGGGAAGGGGGAGGAGAAGCGTCTCCTGCCTCCTCCGCTGGCCTGCAGCAAGCCGCTCAACCATCCTTGCCTCCCGCCCTGGCCATGCCCTACCTTCCTCAGTTTACCGAGATGGATGGGATGGCCCCTGGGTGTAATTGCAAGCGAAGCCGATGCCTTAAGCTCTACTGTCAATGTTTCGCCGCCCAAGCCTGTTGTATCTCGGCGTGCAACTGCCAAGGCTGCCTGAACCTGCCAGCACACAACCACATCCGCGCGGAGGCCATCCGCCAAATCGTGGAACGGAATCCCAATGCCTTTCAGACCAAGTTTCGCCCCGATGGCGAAGACGCCGTCCACAAGCTCGGCTGCAAATGTCGGAAATCCGCGTGTCTGAAAAAGTACTGCGAATGCTTCAATGCGGGCGCCCGCTGCTCCGACAAGTGCTCCTGTATCAACTGCCAGAATGTAGCTGGCATTGGTCGTCCCTACGAAGAAGCAGTGATGGCTGCCCGTCGGGGAGCAACAGCGGCAAGACAAGCAGCCCAAGTGGCAGGACAGAACCCGGCCTTGGCTACACCGCAACCGCACATGATGGCCTCCATGGTAGCGGCGGCCCTGCGGCAGCAGCAGCCATACCACCAGCTGATTGGAGGTGGAGCGATAAAAGAGGAAGTGGTTGGGGGAAGAGGCTTGGGGGGGGGGTCGCCGGCGCACAAGAGAAAGAGGAGCGGGAGTAGTGGGGAGGTAGGGGTGGGAGGAGATGGAGGAGGAGAAGGCGGAGGGGATGAGCAACACCAGCTCCATCGTCCCCCCATTATGTCCCCTATCTCCACAGGACTACGTGCTTCTCCTTCGCAGCAACAGCAGCAACAAACACCAGCAGCCGCGGCTGCCGCAGCAGCGGCGGCGGCTGCTGCGGCGCAAGCACAGGAGTTTGCGAGTCAGGGCTTGTTCGGGATTCCTGGGCACCCTGGCTTCCTTCCCTTCCTCCCCCCCGGCCAACCAGCGGCTTTCTACGAACAACAGGCCGCGCTTATGGCATCGCAAACATTGCAGCAGCAGCAGCAGCAGCAGCTGGAGTTCATCCAGCGGCAGCAGCAAGCTCAATTTCAGTTGTTCCAGCAGCAGTACCAGCAGCAGCAGCAGCAGAACCAGCGGCAGCACCACCAGCAGGCTATGCAGCAGTCTTTGTCCCCTACCCAGCTCCTACTCCTCCAGGCACAGCAACAACACCAATATTTCCAGCAGCAGCAGTTGCATCAGCAGCATCAACAGCAAATGCAGCAGCAGCAGCAGCAGCAGCAGCAGCAGCAGCAGCAACAACGGCAACAGGCAGGAAGGGGAGGAGGGAGGGGGGGAGGGAAAAAGTCCGCCGAGGCATCAGGAGGGGACGACCTTGAAGAGATGGTGCAAGCAGCGGAAGACTTGGCATTCTTGAAAGGGTCGAGTGGTCCGGGAAGTAAAGGCCATGCAGAAGTGGAGGCACAACTCAACCAAGCCAACCACCAGCAGCAGCAACAGGCAGCGCTGCAGCAACAACAACTCATGGCCGCAGCGGTCGCGCTGGCCTCGGCGCAAGGCGGTGGCGGAGGGGGAGGAGAAGGAGGAGGAGGAGGAGGGGGAGGAGGAAGGCCGGAACAGCAACTTTATGCGCAGCAGTTCATGGGACATCCGGCTTTTGCTGCTATGGCCATGCAGCAACAGCTGGATCCCGCTCAGGCGGCGGCAGTTTATGCACAAATGCAGCAGCAGATGCAGGAACAGCAGAAACAGCAGCAACAGCAACAACAACAACAAGTTGGTGGTGGAAGAGGAGGAGGAGGAGGAGGAGAGGGAGGGGAGGGAGGATTAGGACAGCATGAGTCGGTGTGACGGAGGAGGGATGAAAGGATGTAGAGAGGGATGGAGAGCAAGAATGAATGACGAGTATTGTTTTCAAAGAGGTAGGTCGGAGACATAGAGCAAAGCTCAGTCCCACAGAAGGCGAAACGGGAGGGAGGAAAGTTTAAAGAGGGCTCGGCGGCGTCGGTCGTGCAGGGAGGGGATAAGGAGTCAAAATGGAAAGCCTGGAGAAACGCCAAGAAATAAAGTCCTTTGAGACGATGAGGACGAGAAAGGCAGAGGCGAGTCGTTTAAACTGACATGAAGACTTTTTAAAGAGCAAAAGAGAAGAATTTTTCATGAGTAGCGATTGTAGCAGCAGCAGGATGCAGCGGCAGCAGCAGCATTAATACAAAGGAATACATACGAGCTTTATACCTTGAAATTAGCGCTGTAATCTCCTTCCTTCCCCCACATGCGGCCGTCCTTTTTTCCTTTCTTTAACTTAAGGGGCTCAAGCGCAGGCAAGAAATGTGTCGGCGGTGAGTGCATCGAGGAAAAAAAAAAGTAAGAAGGGGAAATGGTAGGCAAGGAAAGCACCACGAGACGATCCCCTACACCCACATCCATCTGTCTCAAAATAAAAGAACGCCAGGCACCGAATGAAGAAGAGACAATTTCGAGTCGAAAGGCAAGTGCGTTGCTTTATCGATCGTACAAGGTGACCATGAACTGCGGCTTCCATTTTCCCCCCTTTTTTTCTTCTTCGTTTTCTCTCGTTTCTCCTGTCTTCTCACTTCCGTCTCTGATCCCGATGCAACTGTTTCCTACCCCCTCCTCCCTTCCGTGAGATTCCTTGCACACGTCCTTCCCTATCTCCAGACCTACTATCTAGACACAACCACCTACCACCTTACCTCCCTCTCTCCCTCTCTTCCTCCTTACAAAGCCATCGTCTCCTGGTAGGCCTTCGACCAGACATCTTTCGTTGCAGTGACCTTGCGGGTGATGGTGTTGTCGATCAGGGTGCTCTTGTACCGAATGCGCAGGCCGGCTACTAGGTCCTTGTCCACGTCTGTCTGGAAATTCACCTGGGGGAGAATCGAATGGGGAGGGATGGAGGGAGGGGTGTAAGTGATGTTTGTAGCCCGGGGTAATCGTGGTCTATGCATGTCTTCTCTTTGCAGGTGCTGCAAGGCCTTGTCGTGCACACCGCCATTTCATCACAATCCTCCTTCCCTTTCCCTTCCGCCCTCCTTCCCTTCCTTTCCGCTCCCTCACCTTGCTCGCCGCCGACGACCCAATCTGCTTGATGATAAGCCCCTCCAACTGCTTCAACGTGGCCGCATCCAGCGGGTCCGCACTCGTCACAAACACATCAATCTCCCCGCGCTTCTCCTTGACGAGCTTGAAAAACAAATCCTTGATCTCAGGCAAATGCTTCAACATCTTCTGCTCCACAAAGTAAGGTAGCAACTCCTTGGTAAAGCTAGACAAAGAACCGGCCTTTGCCACGAATTTATTCACCAACTCCAGCTTCTGCGTTGTCGTCCATCCATTAGAGTTCAACCATTCTTTTGTCCCAATCAAGTCTTTTTCAATCAACTTGAAGTCCTTCTCCACGGCGTCCAGTACGCCGTTCATGGACGCGTAGAAGTACAGATTGCTTGTGATCTTCCCCACGGGCCCCGCGAGCTTCATAGGGGGGGTATGCTCAGGAGGGGGCTCGACCTTAATGCGCTCGAAGATCTTTTGCGTCTTCCCGTCGCCAAGATCTAGCGTTTGGGCGACCTGGGGGGAGAAGGGAGGGAGGGAGGGAGGGAGGGGTCCGTGAGTTGATGGAATGAGACGAAATGCTTGGCAGAAAAGGGAGGGTTTATTTGATCGTCAGACAAACACACGGAGACATAGCTTGAGCGAGTGTCTTTCTCGTACAGAGCATCGGAAGGAACAGTATCACAGCATGGCCAAAGGCTGTAGTCAGGAAAAGCGGACTCGACAAGGCTCGCACGAATGATAGATGACGAATAGGGAGCAGCCAGACAACCACAACAAAAGCCAAAGCATCCGCCGTTCGATATCTACCCCATCACTATTATTATCCCTCTCTCTTGCCTACCTTCTTGGTATTGAGTCGGTCCAAGGAGTGGGTGAAGGGATTATACTCTCCGCCCGCAGAGGACAGGCAACGCACGGGCATGCCCACGGAGGCGGGCGAGGCACCCGAGCGGGCAAGGACGTTGCGGGCCGCCCTAGAGGCAGCCACACGGAGCGCGGCAGCCATCTCTTCTGTATGATCATGATGTGTTGGTGGGATAGGTGGACTGTTAAAGGTGGTGATATGATAACGAGAAGCTTTTCTTGATGGCAGCGCCAAAGGATTGTTGGCTCTCTTGCTTGTGGTCGTCTTGCATGCAACATCCATCCACCGTGACTGCGACCAACACATCCCCGCGCCACAACATTCAAAGAGCTGTAGGCAGCCAGACTGTGCGAGCTGAACAAAAAGAAGTGGAGGAATGCTTTGTCGGACACTGGCAAATAACATGCATACAAGGGCGAGGCATGTCGTCTCCTCTTGGGCAATTGATGGTGGTATGATGACCGAAAAGACGCCTCCGTTTGCTTGTTCCTCATCCTTCGTGCTTCCAATTTTGGTCGCTTTGGTACAATTGCTATTCAATCTCCACCGTTTATCAGGAGTACCTTCACCAAGTCCCAAACATAGGGAGAAACTAGGCCAAGCAGGAGGAGGTGCCAGCGGAAGAATCGCGTCTCTTGACATAAGGGATCCTCGAGAACATCTCTCAAGGGCATTGTTGAAAAGAAAAACAAGCAAAAAACCCTCAGCGACACTCTCTCACACACACAAGCGGCAAGACTGAAGTAATGGGCTGCATAAATACCAAGGTACGTGTGTCTGTCGTCGCATCGGTCCGGAAGGCTGACCAGGTTTTGAGTTTGCCCCCCTTGCTTGCAGTTCTAGGTCGTCGTGATCACATTGTTCCATTTCAATATGCCCCGCGTGCAATAGAGACTACAGCCCTGGCATTTGGCAACGCGTCAACACCAACGATGTGTGAGCAACGTTATGATCTTGTTTTCAATCTCTCCGCCAGCTTTCCTTACTTTGGAACCCGCATAAAAGTAGCGCACGCAGCCTGCCGCTTGCCAGAGGCCGACAACGCCGGCGCTGACAGAGTTACATGCTGCCGAGGGCCTTGCTTTCTCATCGCCCCGGTCGTCCTTACACTTTTTATCTATCCCTCCTGTCCCCGAATTTATCTATTTTAAACGTCCCCCTTATCCCCCCGCCTTTTCCGACGACCTCACCTACCGACAGCCTCCAGGGAGCGGAAGCGGCGACCCACTGCCTGGGACGACAAACGCGCACAACTCCTCCAAGTTTGAAAACGACTACGCCTTGGGAAAGGATTTGGGGTCCGGAGCCTATGCCGTTGTGTACGAATGCCACCATAAAGCGACGGGCCGAAAGGCTGCGGTCAAGGTTGTGGAACGCTCGAAGCTAACGGTGGAGGACGACGAGGCCTTGAAGGAGGAAGTCGCTATTTTGCGGAGCTTGAAGCATGACCACATCGTGGGCCTGTTCGATTTCTACCAGGACAAACAGAAGTACTACTTGGTGTTGGAGATTTGTTTGGGCGGGGAGCTCTTTGACCGGATCGTGGAGAAGAAGAGCTACAACGAGAAGGAAGCCCGGGACCTCGTGCGCATTCTGTTCGATGCGCTGCATTACTGCCACCGTGCATCCGTGGTCCACCGCGACTTGAAGCCGGAGAATTTGTTGTTGGAGGATGAAAGGGATAATGCGAATATCAAGCTGGCTGACTTTGGGTTTGCACAACGGATATGCGCGCCGAATTCACTGACTACGCAGTGCGGGACTCCAGGGTAGGTGCCTACTCCTCCTCCTCCTCCTTTCCCCCTCCTTCTTTATCTTCTTTATCTTCTTCGTCTCCTTGCACATCAACTGTGTCGTATCTCACCTAACCTCCCCCTCTCTCCCTCCCTTCCTTAGCTACGTCGCCCCGGAAATACTCAAAGGCATTCCATACGGAGAGAAAGTTGACGTCTGGAGCGCGGGCGTCATAACGTACATTCTTTTGGGTGGCTACCCCCCTTTCTACGACGAAAACCAAGGGCGAATGTTCCGGTACGTGCTCTTTTCCTTCCTTCCCTCCCTCCCTCCCTCCCTCTTTCCCCCCCTCCGAGCATCTTTTTTCCAGTAAGATGTAATAAACAGTTCACTCGAAGCCTGACTGATCCGATTCTTCTTCTCCCTCCCTCCCTTCTATCATGACACACGCCAGGAAAATCAAGCGCGGGGAGTTCAAATTTCACTCGCCCATGTGGGACAACGTCAGTGCCGAAGCCAAAGACCTCATCAAGAAGCTGTTGGTGGTTGACCCGTCGCAGAGGCTGACGGCCGAGCAGGCATTAAAGCACGCCTGGGTATTAACGAAAGATGACGTGCTGGTGAAGCGCGACCTGACTGGCACAGTGGAAGAGATGAAAAAGTACGTCTCCCCCTTTCTCTCCTCCTCTTCCTCCCCCGCCTCCTCCTCCTTTCTTGGTTGTATTTCCTCGCTGAGTTGCATGTCAACGGCGAGTACATGACATATATTTACACATATACTTTTTAACTGAACGTTCTTTGTTTCCTCTTCTCTCCCTTTTCTACCCCTCCTTCAGGTTCAATGCCAAGCGGAAGTTCCGTGGCGCCGTCGCGGCCGTTAAGCTCATGAATCGCCTCAAAGCCTCAGGGAGCGCGCGACTCGACGACTCTACTGATGACGGGGCCGATCTTGATGCGAGTGACAGTGCTGCGCCTGTCGTGTTCAAACCAGCGACGGGCAACATCTTGGCCACGAACGTTGCGGGAACGGCTTGAGGCGGAGGAAGGGAGGGAATGTAGGAGGGTGGGACAGGATGAGAATGGGCTGTACATCGGCCATCAGATTGAGGAAGCATGGATGAGTATGTGTGTGTGTGTGAGGGAGAAAATAGTGTATGAATGTTATGTGTGTATGTTAGATCATATGGCGGAGAAGAGGTGCGGTTAGTCTGAGTGCGGATGGACGAAAGCAGGCACTATGGAGAAAATGAGGAACAACATAGCAGGCAAGTATCGAAATAACATTTGTGAGGAGATTCAGCTTTGCAGAATGAAAAAAAATAATGATAAGATAGGAAAAACATAATGGCGTGGAAGTCAGAGAAAAAGAAAGCGGTCACTTGGTTTGGAAGAAGAAAGAGAAGTCAAAAACGAAAGACAAAAAGGAGGCTCTTGAATTTTCTTTAGCCAATTTCCTTGTCCACCACACAAGCCTTCCTTCCGTCGATAAGAACTCATGCCTAATTGGTGCCCAGTGGCCGCGTGAAAATCACCCTACGAGTGCATTTACTCACTACATGGGGCTGCTTTTTGGTTTGTGGGCCATGACGACTCTGTACGGCATTTTGCGGCCAAGGTGCTGGTCATCTATCACGGCCCAGCAGCACTCGCAAATGTATTGAAGAGCGGAAGCGCTCAAATGCTCCGTGAAAGCTTCGTTCCGACATCGATGGGGAGATTTAGCTGCACAGAACCAAAAGAGATGGGAGATGATGGCATCCTCCGTCATCGAAATGATCCCCGGATCACTCGGTGCACCAGACTAGAGCCCCGATATGCTTCTGTCCGGTGACTACATGAGACATGTACATGTAGACTACCGCATTCAAAGCCTCCTCCATCCACATCCATAGACAACCCAAGGCCTCTCTAAGGCCGCTTCCTTCCGTCGCCCCACCTCGCAATAGCCATAATCAACGTAATCAGCATCATCACGCCCCCACTTCTGAAGCCATGGCCTACAGCACGGGCAGCGGCAAGAACAACAAAAGAACGGGAATGCAGGTGTATATGGACATTAAGATTGGGCCTCGATTTGCCGGGCGGATGATCTTTGATGTGAGTCTGGAACCCTTCCCTCCTTCCTCTCTCCCTCAACTCTCCCCTCCCTCGTCCACCTCCCAGCTGTTGTCCACCCGCCGGCAAAGTTTAGAAGCCTGGCACGCTTCTATGCAGCAGATTTCCTGCATGATTGCCCCCTCCCCCCCTTCCCCCCCCTGCTACAACATGCACTCACCCCTCCATCGTCCCTCTCACCCACCCACCTACCCAGCTCTTCACCGACCAGACCCCGCGGACAGCTGAGAACTTTCGTGCCCTCTGCACCGGCGAGCGGGGCGTCAGCCCGTTGTCAGGCCACCCACTACACTACAAGGGCTCGACCTTTCACCGTGTCATAAAAGGCTTCATGGCGCAAGGAGGGGATTTTACTGCGGGTGATGGGACGGGGGGGGAGTCCGTGTACGGGTAGGTGGCGAAAAGATGGGGGGCACCGAAGGGAGGAGTGGACCAGAAAGGATGTGCTGTCACACGAAGCTATGGCTTCATCACTTATCGCTCATCTTCATCCCCTCCCTCCTTCCCCTCCCTCCCTAACTCCCTCAGCGCCAAGTTCGCCGACGAGAATTTCCATTGCCTGCACACGGAGCGGGGCATGCTCTCCATGGCTAATGCAGGACCCAACACCAACGGCAGTCAGTTTTTCCTGACATTTCGGGATACACCCCACTTGGACGGGAAACACGTTGTCTTTGGCCAGTTGGTGGAGGAAGGAGGAGGAATGGATGTGTTGCGGATGATCGAGGCCGTGGCGACGGATGGAAGGGATAAGCCACGCATGCCTGTTGTGGTGGTGGAGTGTGGCCAGGTGGGGGAGAGGGTGCGGGATGAGGAGGAGGAAGAGGAAGCAGAGGAGGTGAAGGTAGGTGTGCCTGGGAAGGAAAAGGGGAAGAAGAAGGGTCAGCAGGAAGAGAACGAGGGAGACGAGGATGATTTCGCGGAGGAGGAAGGGAAAGGACAGCGAGGACGGGCTACGGTACAGGTGGAAGAGGAGGAGGTGGAGGAGGAGGAAGAGGTGGAAGAGCAGGAAGAAGATATTAGCGGGATGACGGACGCGCAACGTCGTTTGTTCCAACTTAAGTTAAGATTAAACCAAGGACGCAAATTGAACCGACTGGCCGTTAAGGAAGAGCACGCCCGAAAATCAACGCCTAATTATGAAGCTAAGCTCAGGGCTGAGGAACGGAAAGACTCCAACGAACGGTGGAGAAGGGAGTTGCTCTCTCGGGGGGTGAAGCCTGAAGAGGCGTACCTCTTTGAGACGGCCGAGGCGGCGGGGAAGAAGATGGCCGCAGCGGCAAGAAAGGAGAAGGGCAAGGCGGCGTTTGGATGGGACGTGTTCAACCAGGATGCCCTGTATAAAGCTTACAAGAAGAGGCTGGCAAAATTGCCGTCGGAAGGAGGGGAAGGGAAGAAGAGGGGGGAGGAACCGGATCCCTTGGCTTATGGGACGGCAGGGAAGGGGGATGAGGAGGGCCTTGAGAGATTGGCGGATGAGTTGGGGGAGAGGGAGAAGGCACGGAAGAATTTCAGTCGGCGACGGGCTGAGTACGAGGGGGCGGATGTGACCAGCATTAATGAGAGGAATAAGATGTTCAACAAGAAATTGAAGAGGGCATATGATAAGTACACAGTGGAAACGCGGCAGAATTTGGAGAGGGGGACGGCCTTGTAGGCTTGTAGGGTGGGTTAGAAGAGAAAAAGAAGAAAGTAAGAGCAGCAACAGGATGATGTTCTGGATCCCCTACTTCCTTCTTGTTTTCACAGCTGTTTTTCATATCTTTGATGTGCCTTATACTCACGCGCAAAGGAACTCATGAAGTATCTTGACTTGTTTCCTCATACAGCCTGCCCCACTTTGGGAAACTTTGGGAAACTTGATACCCGGACATACCCCATGTTTGTTTGGACCTTTAACCCGCGCAGGCGCAGCGCAGCTACACAAACCCTGGCGGCGGTACCGCGACAACACGCACATCTGTTCGATTCTATGGTTTTGCGGTAGCTGTCCCCCTTAGCCACTCTCGATGAGGCAAGCAAGGACTCACGCTCGATACGATCACTCGTGCACACGTACGTATGCCCTTCCATCACATTCGGTTCGCACAGACAAAGCAAAATTATGGCCTCAGAGCTCTACAAAGCCCTCGAAGGGCACGAGATGGTGATCGCTGCTGTATTGGCCTTACTAGCGACGGTCTTCATGATTTTCAAGGACAAGAAAGTGACCATGCACGTCAACCCTTGTAAGATTAAAAGGAGAGGTTTCGACTGATGTGTGCGCAGTTAAGTGCGGGGTCTCATGCTTGTCTTTCACGTATTTCTCACCTTTACAACAGCTATAAAGAAGGATCAGCCCAAGGTAGTAGATGCATTTACCGTGAAGGGTACGTTGCGAAAAGGACGGATGCGGCGGGAAGTGTGCATGGATGTGTCTTCCCTGGGTGCTTGCTTGATTTGTGCAGCAGAGCATGCCTTGGACTACATGTTTGAGGCTGGTGAACCTTCGCTTCACCCGTTGGTAACTTTCCCAGCCCACCTTGTAGGAGTGAATCACAGTCTTTGTGTCCCATTCACACTTGTCGTCCTTCAACCTTTTCAACACAATCAGACATTGAAGACATGATGAAGAAAGATAAGAACGGGGTGGTAGCCATGTGCCGGTGCTGGCGCAGCAAGACCTTCCCGTTGTGTGATGGCTCACACACCGAACACAACAAGAGATGTGGCGATAAGTAAGTTGTTATGGCAGGCCGTTCCCTCCTTCCTCTCTTCCTCCTTCCTTCCCCTTCTCCATTAATCACTACACATCTTCATTCCCTCCCTTCAACTTCCGCCCCTCCCCCCTTCCATCCTCCCTACCCTAGCGTTGGGCCCGTGGTGCTCAAAAAGTAGGGGAAGAGGGTGTAACTGCCTGAATGAACGAACAGAAAAAAGACGGTGGAGATGGGTAAAGGGAATCCCCCCCCAAAAAAGTGGCAAAAAGAGCAGATGAAGAACGGAGAGAAAGTCCGCGGTGGGTGGAAAACGAATGCATGATAAAGTCTGATGAGTCTCGTAGACCCTCGATCAAGAAAGCTACAAGGCCAAGAATGAAAATAAAAAAAGAAAGAAAGAGAAAGAATGAAGAAGAAGAATCATCAACCAAAGACAAGCAAAGTTTCTCGAAGTTGTCGGCGTTCGCACGTTCTTTCATACCTCGAATATGTTCGCTTCATTGGCATAATTGTACTTTGATTTGTGAAGAAGGGGTTTTTACCTGCCTGACTTTTTCTTGGTCTTGGTCATCCCGAAGCTCATCGAGAGCTTGACAGGTGCTCGATCCTGGGTTGGAGGGAGGGTGATGGCTTGTGCGGCAGGTGATAGAGGAGGAGGTAGGGAGGGGGGGATAGGTGGTGGCGGTGGTTGAAGGTGAGATGGTGGTGGTGGAGGAGGAGCGGGAGAAGGAGCCGCAGATGGATGATGGTCTTGTGGTGGGCCTTGGTAGTAATGTTGATTTGTGTAGGGGTTGGCGTGCATGTGTGGCTGCTGCAGGTGCTTGTGCTGCTGCTGGTGAGGGTGATGATGGGGGTGGTGGTATGAAGGTTGAAGAGATTGGTGGCTATATTGTTGGTGTTGGTGGAAGCCCGAACCAGAAAAAGCGTGCGGGCCGCCGTGGTGGGAATGGTGGTCGTGCAGAGGAGGAGGAGGAGGAGGAGGAGGAGGAGAAGGAGAGTAGGAATTATGCTGG
>Ga0160419_100274_pt1 | contig 35683 bp, 50 predicted proteins | sample CelAP2metagpilot_2_FD_108196 | JGI IMG/M metagenome (GOLD analysis project Ga0160419, IMG submission 108196) | Phycosphere-associated microbial communities from Cellana algal ponds in Kailua-Kona, Hawaii, USA - Cellana AP2-4-25 metagenome pilot ... | reverse complement strand
CCACCGTCCCCCAGGAGACCAACACGCCCACCAACACCCCCACCCGCGCCCCCCCACCATGCCCCCCCCCCCAACGCCTCCCTCCCCCCCTTCCCCCTCCCCCAGGCCCATGGCCGTGAAGAGGCCGAGGAGCTCGGCACTCACCTTCTCGGGCGGCAGGGTGGTGAGGAAAGGCCCGAGCTGCTGCAGCGCGGCCTGGCGCACAAAGTGGCTGCTGTCGGTGGAGAGGCGGGAAAACACTTCGAGGAGGACGCCTCCCCGTAAGTCGGTGGACACGGCATTGGAGAGGTCCACGAGGGCCTCGGCACAAGCCTTGCGCACGCGGTAGATGTCGTCCTTGCTCAGCCTAGGGGGGGGCGGAGGGGGAGTGAAACTTATGGCGGGATTTCTTCGGGGGTGAAGTGGGAGGAGAGGCATTTAAGAGAGAGGGGGGGGAGAGGGAGAAAGGGAGGGAGGAAGGGAGGGAGAATATTATTACCTGATGAAGGCAGGAAGGAGGCGGTCGGTGGTGTCGGGTTCGCCAGCAGTCGCACAGGCGGCGTGGAGGGAGAGGGCAGCAGCTTTTCGTACCCGAAAGACGGGGTCCTCCGCAAGGGAGACGAGCTCGGGGGAGATAAATTGGTGGCAAAGATCAGGACCTGAAGGAGGGGGATAGGGAGGGAGGAGGGAGGGAGGGCAATCGTGAGACGTCACGTTCAGAGGGGATTGGGATGGAAGGACGGAGGGAGGGAGGGAGGGAAGGAGGGAGGGAAGCCACACACCTAGAGACTCCACCATATCATTCAAGAGCTTGGCAGCTGTCATTCTCAGCTCCTCCTGCTCGTCGTCATGCGCCAGCTGCAACACTAGGGTCAGGGCGTGCTTCCCCCGGTCCTCCTGCTTCAGCAAGGCACAAATCTCGCACAACGAGACCCCCGTGCTCAGCCTCACTTCCTCCTGGTTATCGTTCAATAATTTATGTACTAGAGGGAGTAGCAACTCCAATACTCCTCTGTACCCGGGCCCCTCCCTCCCCCCCTCCCCTCCCACAGGTCCCTGCCCTCCTCGACCCTCAGGCCCTTCCTCCAGCCTGCCCTCTCCCTGCGGCTTCACACACGCCCGTGCCACCCCACCCAGCTGCTCGCCCAGGTGCTGCCTGACAACCCACTCGTTGTCGGTGGCCAGGATGCGGAGGAGGGGAAGGAGACGGTCGTGAAGCGCGTCGTATGGAACCGAATCAGCGGCTTCCGTGAGCATTTTGACCTGTTTGGGGAGGGAAGGGGGGTGGGGAGGACAGGAGGGGGGGAGGAGGGGTCAACCTGGAAATCTCTTCCCCCTTTTGGAAGGAGAGAAAGAAAGAATGAATCTTACTTACATGCACGAGACGTTGGAGGGCGATGTTGCTGGTGCCGTACTGTTGGACGCGGGAGAGTAGGTCGAGAGAGTCATCGATGGAGAGGTCCTCGAAGGTGGCCATTTGCGGTTCCTCTCTCATGTTGACGACGATTTATGTAAATTTCTACAGACAGTGTGGTGATGGCTCGGTATTTTGAAGTGCTAGCTCGAGCTCGGTGGTTGTGTAGCGGTGGCGTGGATGGGGGATGATGGTGTGTCCTTGCGCTTGGTGCCTTAGCTGCTGCCTGCCGGAGTCCCTTCCTAGCTTTGAGAAATAAGCTAATAATCTTCCTCCTTACGACAGAGAAGGCGGTATTGTAGTGGGAGTGGTAGAAGCAGACAGCCTTGTCTTCCGTGCTACTATGGCGTGTCTCCAGGACACCAGCCAGAGCAGCCCAAGCTGCGCACGCCTGAAGAGGCGGCGGCGAGCCCTTGGGGTCTCTACCGCCGCTGCCGCCGGCGAGAGAGTTGACAAGGCGAGCTTTCTGTACGGTGTCGATAGATGTAGAGTATGATGCTGGTTGTAAAAAAAATGAGGGTCTCGAAGAGAGGACATGTGACTTGAGGAAGACTAATAGTCCGTGGATTCTAAAGAGCCTGTACAGGATGCTGGCTTCTAGCAAGCTATCTACAGGTATGATGGGCTTCGGGCAAGGGTGCTGACAAGGCAACAGAGGCGATTCAGAGCAACGAGGCAGCAGAGGGCAAGGGGGGTTGCGTGGGGCGGCGAATGATGACGAGTACAACTTTCTGAGCTTCTGCCAAAAAGTGGGATTTTGAACCTCGACTAGAGGCCGTCGTTCTTTTTTTGCCTTGGTATTTTCAGAATGGAAAATACAACAAAGAAATACCTTTCATTCCAGTCGATCGCATTCTTTACAAATGTCTTTTTTGTTTCTTTGTCTTGATTATCCTCCTGCTCCGGTTACTCCTGCTCCTCCAGCTCCTCCTTCTTCTCCCCTCCTACCCTCCCTCTCTCCCTCTCTCTAGAAAACCTAAAGCTCCCCTCCATCTTCATCATCATCATCCGCCAGATTATCCAGATCGTCACTCGCGTCTTCATCGGGGCTCTTGGCCAGCCCTTCGAACATTGACATGTCCAAGCCACTGAAAGCCGAGCCGTCCACGTCCGGGTCAGGCATCTTCATGTAGAAATCCACCACTTTTTGAATTTCCTGTAGGGGAGTAGAAAAAAATTTGCAAGGGAAAAAGAAGAGAAGGAGAAAATGTGGGGTCAGAAAGTCGGAAGAACGTGTGTGCCTGTATTCGTATGTGTGTGCGCCTGTGCGCCTCTGTCATAGGAACACAGGTATTTCATTGCTTTGAGTCTCCTTTCCTCCCCCTCTCCCTTCCTTCCTCCCTCCCTCCCTACCTCTCTGAATTTCTGGGTGTCCTCCATCATGGCCCTGAAGTCATCGTTCAAGAAGGGAGCCATCTGGGCCGCCACCTTGGGGTCCTGCGACACATTCTCGAAGCTCTCCTTCAGCTTCAATCGGAGCATCTCCATGTCCTCTTCAGAAGAAAGGTAACGCGCCACAATGGGGGAACGGACAAGCTTCCAGATGAAGGCTTGGTACATCTTCGCCACCTTACCCATGTCCATCCCCTGGAACATCTTCGCGGCGTCCTCGGGGGACCCAGCGCCCGCTAGCCCGCCTGATGTGGGAGGGGGAAAGGAGGGAGGAGGAAGAGGTTATTCAAGGAGGCGGCAAGGGGGGATAAAGAGGAAATCGCTTACCAAGACCGCTGTTTCCAAGCATGCCGTTGAGCATCGACAGAAGCTCATCAGGTGTAGACGGGCCCGCAGCAGCAGAAGCAGCAGGGGCAGCAGGAGCAGCTGGGGCGGACTCGGACAGGTCCGTGTCCGTAGGAAGGGGAGGGCGAGGACGGGAGGGAGGAGGGGCGCGGGGGGCATCACCTTTGGTGGGGACTATGTTGAGGGTGTCTCCCTCCGTGACACCGGCGGCCAGGAGCTCCTCGGTGGAAGAGAGCTGCTTGCCTTTGAAAAGGATGGCTTGCTGGGTAGGCTTGAGCCCGCTTTTGCCCTCCATTTGAGACTGGATATCTTGCACGCTGCTGGCAGTCAGGTCATACTTCTTGCCGCGTAGGGTGACGACAATGTTGACAGGGGCCTAAGGTGATGAAAGAAGGAGGAAAGGGCGAGGTCAAAGTGAATCATGCTTCGCCTCATATTGTACTGGGACCAACACCTTCGCTTGCATTGCCTCCGATTACACACATGGACACGGATTAAATCGTGCCCTACAAGTAGCAGAACAACGAACAGTACATAAGGATGAAGATAACAGGAAATGAACACCGAGTCACTGATAAAGGAGCACCATCCCCATCTCTACAGCAACTGCAGGACGAGGACCCCTTCCCTGGTTCCTATCTTCACAGACGAACAGCTCCCCGAAGAAAACGTACCGCAGCGCCAAACACATAGGAAAAACAATAGCAGAAGAGGGTCAAGACAAACAGGAATGTGGTCGTGGTGATATTCTTCTTGGCCGCCATCGTTTTGAGATTGCTTTTGCTTGCTGCTGCTAGATGCTGAATAGGGAGGTGATGATCCTTGTGTGCCTGTGTTGGGGGTGGGAGGCAGGATGAGAGGACAATAAAAGAGGATGTGAGGGTGCACGCACTAGTAAAACTAGCTTGGGCTCGTTGTCCTTGTACTATTGGGATCTGCAAGTAAGTTTGTTGAGTGCAGTCACAGCACAAAGAGACGGCAAAGAGGAAGTTCCTATCATGCGGTTCTCAGCCCACTTCAACAGGTCGTTGCTTCGCTGATGCATGCAATAATGTGGACGTGCCTTCCATACTATGCCAAATGACACGCGCATCAACACGCGGCGGCCGTCTCCACCCTGAAATAACGACGCTCGAGTTTGCTTTGTCACATACACAAAATCACAGGGCATCTCAGCGTAAGCAGGTCGCAGACAGCACCAGTCACGTCATCAGAACCGCACATCAGCAAGCGGCCGCGGCGGCGCAGCAGCAACAACAGCATCAACAGCAGCAATAACCCTACTACGGAAATATCAACTTGTCTAGCCTCTCAATCAGGTGTGTGATGCATCCGCACAGGACGAAAAGAACAGAGTCCATTCATTTCCCCCGCCTAAATGCCCTAACCGTCGGCGTCCCCTCATTAGATAAAAATTACCTCCTTCCTCATTCATCAGAATAAATGGTGTGCGATACGTGCGAAAAGAAACTCGGCAAGCTCTGCGTGCCCGACAAATGGAAAGAAGGCAGCCGGAATGTGACGGGGGCTAGTGCTGCCAGAAGTGGTGGTGGTCCGCCCGGTTCGATCAACAAGCTTTCTGAGAAGCGCAAGGCCCGGCTGGCAGAAGCAGGAGGAGGTGGAGGGGTGGGAGGAAGGCAGTGTCGTATCTGTAAAGTGAGGGTGATGGATGTACAGCGGCATTACTGCAATGGATGTGCGTACAAGGTGAGGTTAAGGAAAGGAGAGAGGGAGGAAGGGGAGTAGTTTACCACTATTGCCCCCCCAAATGCTCGCATTATAACACCTGGATGCAAATACCCACCTTCTCCCTTCCCGACGAACAGAAAGCAATTTGTGCCATGTGCGGGAAGAAGGTGGGAAACACGAAGCTGTACAAGATGAGCAGCAAGTGAACATAAAGTAGATCCGTGCGGCCATGGGTGTAAAAAGCGATTAAGAGAAGCGCATGAATCAAGAAGGGAAGAAAGATAGAATGTACAGTACCCCAAAAGAAGTCTTCGAATGACCCGGCCGCGGGCAAAAACAGAACACGGACCAGGGGTTACACCAAAACGTCAAGTAAATGCTAAGGGGGCGTGGTTCAAAACCCATTGATGCATTGCTCTATTTCCTCCTCGCTGGCGTGCGATTCTTTGTACTTACACACAAAACCCTGCTGCTGGTTCATTCTCTACTCCTCTACACAATAACAGTCTACCCTTCGACCCATCCTCTCGCCGACGCGAATGAAAAGCTCGGCCGTTGCGCTGCTCCACATTCTATCGCTACCTTCCCCTCCTCCACTCTCAACGAACAACACTGCAACACCAGCCGTCACTTCCTTATTATCCCCGAATTAGGATGATTCCTTTTGGAACGCTGCTTCTGCCCCTCCAGTGTATAGCCCTTGATTCTTCCGCACCCTCGTCTATTCCTCCTTGCTTCATGACCCGTCGCTTCTCGCACGCACACGTTTCTGTCCGTGCTCCCAGTTATCTCTTTTCTATACACTTCTCTAATACACCCTTTGCCTGTATTTATTTCCATTCATCAGTTTCCCTCCCCGGCAACCTACACTTATAGTGGCATCCACGAAGTCTTGCCTTGCGACGTCACCACCTGTAGATTTAAAAGAATAAGAAAAACAATTTAAACGTAGACCCCAATTAGAGACGCTTGAGCTCACTGGTTCTGTCCATGTGAGACGGGGGGATGGAGAGGGAGGGGGACGCACATTCCCTACCTTCAAAGCTTACCTTGACCAAGGAGCCCGAGGGCGGCCGTTGCGTCGCATCCTCCACCCATGTCGCCAGCTTGTCCGCGATCTCCTCCGGCTGTTATTGTATTGGTGTTTGGTGCATACATCTTTTTGCGGTTATCATGAGCCATAGTCATCTCTTTCCTCTCCTCTTTCTCCTCTACCCTCACACCTTCCGCTCCTCCCTCCCTTGTCTTCGAAGCGGATTAATGCAACCAAGGGGGAACGCTCACAAGAAAAACCATAATGCTTCATAAGGGAAAAGACTCACCTTCGTCCATGCCCCAAATTCCGCGTCTGGCATGGCCATCCTATTCGCAGTCGTGTCGATCGTGCTCGGCAACAGGGACAGCGCCGTCACCCCTCCCTCCCTCAATCCCGGGTCCACCGCCATCGTCTTAACCATGAAGTGTGTTGCACTCTTACTTAAACCATAACCCACCATACCCGTGCAAGTGCTTGGGTCAAGCGCAGCCCCTGCTCCTGTCAAGACGACCAAGCCACCTACTGTCCCATTGCTGCCGCTGCTTCTCATTTCATTTGGCACCGTCGGCGGCAACATCGAAGGAGTCATAAAGACCTCCGCCATATGCGCTGCCAATGCCGCACTTTGCACATTAAATCTCCACATCCTATCCACGCTCTCCAGGAAGCCCGCATCGCTCATTCCACCCCCACACCACCCCCCTGCCACGTGTAAGACTGCCCGACATTGAAGGGCAGGTCCGCTGTCCAAACGCAACAGTGCCCGAACTTCCGTCAAGGCATGCGCAGCAGCCTCATGCCAGGCCATGGTAGCGGTCGCAGACATCAGGGGGACGGAGTGGGTGGCGTGTGGATTGGGTAGGTAATCGATGTTGATGACATTGAATGGATTATTGTTCGAAAGGAGGCGTTGAACCACGCTTTTGCCCAAGGCTCCCGAACCGCCCACGACAATGACAGCTTGCTTTGCGGCAATGGCTGCAGCGGCCATAATTCTTGCTTGTGTGACCTGTGCGCTAGTATGTGAGGCGTGTAGAATGGTATCAATTGGACAGAAGGGAGGGCGGCGAATTTAAGCGATTTTGCTCGAGACGGAGCGAGCTCTAAACCTCCAGGGGAGGAGGGCAAGATGATGCACCAGACAAAGAAAGCGAACCAGGCCACTAATGATGTCATCTATACCCGCTACATCGTACTGTAACGTCCACAGTCCCCTTGCTGCTGCTGCCAAAGGTCAAGAACAGCCAATCTCCCCAGAATCTCCCCCCAGCCAAAACCTCCCCTACCTCGCCCGCACAAGCCAAGCCGCAAGTCGCCTCAAGCCTGTGCACCTAATCGTCTCCAGAGGGGTTGTTTTATCCCAACCTCACCTTCACGCCGTCCTTTCTAATCCACCTATTGCATAAGCAAGTAATGACCTCTCCCACCACACCCGCCCATGCTCTCGACAACGACGACAACGACGAGGCCGCATACACATACATATACTACGAAAAACAAGAATCCTCCCTCTGTGGGCAACACGCATTGAATGCCTTGCTAATCGGGCCGTATTTTACACCGGGTGACCTCGCTGAGATTGCCGCGGAGCTGGACGCGAAAGAGAGAGAGTTGATGCTTGCCGCGGGGGAGACTGAGGAGGCTCTGAAGTTCCTGGCGGAGGACAGTGGGAATGTAAACGCCAGGTACATCTAGGTGACTGTATCCAGCTTCAGTTGCACTCTCCCCTAACATTTTGCCCTCTAGCATTCTTCATCAAACTGACTGACTTCTTCTCTCCCTCCCTCTCCTCCTTTTATTACGCAACCCAGCGGCTTCTTCTCGGTGGATGTGTTGCGTCTTGCCCTTTCCCGCTTCGGGAGCATTGAGCTTGTTCCTTTCAATGCCAGAAAGGGTGGGGGAACGGAGGGTGAGGAGAAAGAGGATGACCTGACGCAAGAAGAGGGATTCATCGTGAATAAGGCAGAGCACTGGTTTACATTGAGGAGGATAGGGGAGAGATGGTGGAATCTGAATTCAACTTTGGAAGGGGGAAAGCCGGAGGAGGTGGGAGGGTTCTACTTAAGTGCGTTTATAGGGCAGTTGATGATGGACGGATACAGTGTGTTCGTGGTGACCGGGGAGGGCTTGCCTCGAATGGGAACTCCTGATGATGGTGGTGAGGGAGGAGGAGGAGGATTACGAGGACGAGGGGGGGGGGAGTGGTTTCGAGTGAGTGAATTGATAAAAGGGAAGGGGGAGAAGAAAGAAGTCGTTGGAGAAGGAACAGCAAGGCGAAAAGGCGAGAAGAGGAATTTTTGGTCCACGTTGATGGATGCGGGTCAGACGTTGGCAGGAGGAGGGGGTGGTGGAGGGAGAGGAGGAATGACAGAAGATGAGGAAATGGCGCGGGCGATTGCCATAAGCTTGAAGGAAAGATAGGGGGAAGGAGGGAGAGAGATAGGGGGGATTGTGCGTCGAAAGATATATATATGTGGAGACAAACAAGTAGGGAAGAAGAAACGGTAGTTTTCGAGAGTATGGCATGAACAGTAGGTAAGTAAAGGAAGAATCAGGTATAGAAGGGATTATGACATCACCTTTTGCTTGCTTAATTATTATGCTGAGTACTGGATATTTTGAGTGGGAGGGGCAGGAGGTGGTGTGGTTATGGAAGGAATGGGCCGAGCTACAGAGGTGGTATTAGAGGGGTGTTTCGATTTTGTACACAAGAAAACAAGAAGGAATCTCACTTACAAAAAAGAGATGAGAGGAAAACTCTAATTATGTAGCGACTGCTGGGCCCTGTGGCTGTAAGATTGCCCTGTAAAAGCCACAGAAAAAAAAAAACAACTTTGGTGGTAATGCATTAAACCGCGGTACTTTCCAAAGAATGCGGTAAGAACGATGAGAATAATGTGGCGGACCGTGAGTGTATTTGGCTGCGCATGATAGGGCGTTTGGTTTTGGTGCTAACGTTTGCGCGTCGCGTGTTCGTCGTTGGCGAGTTCACCACCCGTCTTTTCTAAGGCAACATACCCTCTCGGTTGCCGAGCCCTCCCATTGCACCTCTCGCTCAGCTCGTACCAACACCCAGCCACACTTACTTGCACCTATGTTCACATACACACAAGGACCAGTAACCTCTCCTCCTGACCTGCCGTCCGCTAGCCTCGGCCTCCTACCCATCCAAAGCAAGCGAGCAGATACTACTTCCCATACTGCCACTCCACTTTACATCTACCCGTAAATCACCATGTCCGTCATCAAACAAGGCGAGGACATGAGCCTCAATGAACGTGCCTTCATACTCACCGCCTTAAAGGATTCCGAATTCAGAGCTGACGGCCGCACGCCCCTCGACACTCGCCCCCTTCGAGTCACCTATGCACGAGCTGAGGGTCAAGCCAGCGCCGAGATTCAATTAGGCAAGACAAGGGTTCTGACGGTCGTGACTAGCGAGCTGACCCCTCCTTATCCTGACAGACCAACTGAAGGTTTTTTGAACTTAAGTATTGAGTATTCACCTATGGCGACATTGGGGATTGATAACGCCAGGAGTAATCCTACGTTAGTAGAGGTCGATCGTGTTATTGAGAGATGTTTGAGGCAAAGTAGGGCGTTGGACACGGAGGCTTTGTGTGTGATTGCTGGGAACAAGGTTTGGAGTTTGAGGTGTGATGTGAGGATCTTGGATGATTGTGGGAATGTGGTCGATGCTGCCTGTCTAGCCACTATTGCCGCCCTCCTCCACTTCCGCCTGCCTGAAGTGACTGTCTTAACTGGTGACAGTATCAACAGCATTAGTAGTAGTAGTAGCAGCAGCAAAGGCGAAACAGGCATGGCCAGTGCTAGCGTGATCGTGCATCATTCTTTTGAGAAGGAGCCGTCGGCCCTACCTATCCATCATGTCCCCATTTGCGTGACCTTCGGTTTGTTCTCTGACTCTCCGGTGCTAGCCGCAGTAGACCCTACCCATCGCGAAGAAGCCGTCATGGGTGGTAGGCTCACCTATTCCATAAATGTACACAAGGAATTGTGTGCCTTGCAGAAAATTGGGGGGTTGCCTCTTCCGCCCTCCAGCCTAGTGGAGTGGGCGGAGGTCGCGTCGGAGAAGGTGAGTGAGTGGCATGCGCTGTTGCAAAACTCGCTGGAGGCAGCAGACAGACAGGCGAAGGAGGAGAGATTGAAGTTTGTAAGGGGGACGGCGTCCGTGGACGTATTACCTGCAAGAGCAGAGGCGGAAATCGTAGCGGGAGGAGGAGGAGAGGGAGGAAGAGGAGGAGGGGAAGGAGGGCCGATGCCTGCGGGGATTGATCATTTGGCTTTTGCGGAGTTGCACGTGCCAATCAAAGTGCGGGAGGGGTCAGAGAAGCCACCTGTGAACGTGGAGGAAGAGACAAGAAGTTTGTCTCTGTTGGAGCAGGCGGCGATGGAAGCGGAGAGGTATAGGAAGGAGCAGGAGGAAGAGAAAGTAGCTGCAGCGGCAGTAGCAGCAGCAGCAGCAACAGCAGCAGAAGGAGGTGCGGCGACAGTAGCGGCAGATAACGGAGGAATGGACGTGGACGTTGAAGAGGATGGAGTGGTGGGTGAAAAGAAGGAAGGAGGATTCAAGTCTAGTAGCCCGTTAGGCAAGGCTGAGCAGGGTGGGGAACGAGGAGCCACTGTAGCGTCAAGACGAGCACCCGAGAGGAAGATGAGGAAGCAAGGGGGAAAGAAGAGAGAGGATAGTGACGGTGAAGACGAGGAGGAGGAGGAGGAGACGGCCGTGGTGATGATGTCTGAATTTGCAGAGGGAGACGACGACTCTGCAGCGGGAAAAGGAGAAGGAGTAGGAGTAGGAGCAGCATCTCCAGGACAAGCAGCGGCATCTAAAGGCAGTGCATCCCTCGCTAGCCGACGAGCCAAGGTGACGCTCGAAGATATGGAGAATGAGGAGGACGAGGATGACGGGGTAGGGGATGACTTGCGGGCGGCTGTCAAGAAGCCCCGCATGAACAGAGGTGGTGAGAAGGCCCGTAGTGCAATCAGCAAGGGCAAGGGCAAACAAGGAGGGAAGAGGTGAAGCCGATGACTTCGAAAGTAGTGAGGATAAGAAGACATAACAGCTGAATGGAAATTTCTTGCCCTCCTCGTTACTCTTTCCTCTCCTTCCCGTCTTGGGATTACTCATTAGAAATCGAGAACCATGTATGTCGACATGAACGTGCGTGCCTCATCACCGAAGCAAGACCGAATCACTAGCACTCGATTTGGGCATCATTTAATGTGCCATACAGTCACTTATGAATGCAATTTTCCTCCGCTTAAAGCCCAGGCACTGATTGTAGATGTATGCTTAAGATCACCCCAATTTATCTTGTCGTTATGGACTTTGCCCTTGTCGGCCGAAGATGCGTGAGGTGGCGCGGGCGACGCGCACGGAGACGTACGACCGCACACACCGCAAAACCAACATGAGGGACTAAGGCCAAGAAACAGATGCACGACGCTTCTGAATAATCCCTGCTGGATTTGGGACTATGTTTGCGTATGAACACGGCTGGCTGTAGGTGTATGTCCCGGCTACTGCTTACGGAAGAGCCGAAAGAGCACACGCACGCGTCATCTCATACGCCAGGCGGCCTGTGGCGCTCCCCTTTCACCTCTCTCTCTCTTTCTCTCTCTCGCAACAAACCATCCCTCACGATCGGCACAGGTACTCAAAGCATGGTGCTCGGGGCCTTGTTGCGGCGTCGACGGCGGGCTCAAACAACACGCACCAGCAGTACCTGCTGCACGTCGCCGCCTATCGCTTCGCCACGCAGCAGCAGCAGCAGCAGCGGTGGCGGATCTGGTGTACAGCAACAGAAGGAGGACTTGGAGATGGTACGGACTGTGATATCAGGATTGCCAAAGGAGTTCGAGGAGCTCTCGAAAATCCCAGCAGCAGCAGCAGCAGCAGCAGGTGCGGAGCTCAGCAACGGTAGCATAGTAGGAAGGATCCAACCATCCCCCTCCTCCTCCTCTGCCGCCGCAGCCGCCGCAGCAGCTGAAGAGGAGGCCTTGGTGGCTCGGTTGAGGGAGTTGACGGTGGGCACAGATCGGTGGACGGCACTTTTGGCGGCGTTGTGGGCTCTGCTGTTCTTGGCGCTCGTCGTGAACAAGCAGGAGCTCTGGGTGGTGCTAGCGGGACTGGTCGCCTACGCCTGTTTCTGCTTCATGCTGGACGTGGTGGCCATCCCCCCGTATTGGAACGGACCGCTCAAGGCCAATCAGACCGCCCGCTTGTCGAATGGCCTGGTGTGCATCGCGCATTCTTTGGCCATGGGCCTCGCGGCCCTCTTCGGGGCTTCTGCCATCCTGAAACTTACCATGACATGCGGCTTCCTCCTCTTCGACCTCTGGGACAAGACCTGGAAACGCCTTTACACCTCTCCCCCCTACCGATACACCCGCGGGATCCCCTACGCCCTCCAGGGGGCCACCACCCTTGTACTCTCCATCACTGCCATCTGCAAGGGCTTCCCTCTCAACGCCGACCTCCTCGTAGTCCTTCCAGCCTTTCACCTCCTCTCTGAATCCATCCATGACCTCGTTGGTCTCTTCGCTCTTGAGTGCTCTGGTATTCTCTTCACCGCCCAAATGCTCGAGACGGTCCTCATCTTCCCCGCCCGCCTCCTCCCTCACGCCGCCCTCCTCACCTGGCACCTCCTGTCCATCTACTCCTCCGCCCCTTCCTCCCTCAACGCCTCCCTCCCCCCGTCCTCCCCGTCGGGAGAAGTGCTGGCTAGCTGGTGGGCAACAAGGGTGATGACTACCCTGCTGCTCATGTTGAATGCTTCGAATGTCACGTCTCTTTTTTGGCCCGCCTTCCTCCGTGCGTGGATCCTGACACACCATCAACAGCAACAACAAAAACAGCAGCAGCAGCAGCAGCAGCAGCAGCAGCAGCAATATCAAGAACAACAGCAGCAACAGCAGCAGCAACAACAACAACAACAACAACAACAGCCACAACGAAAAATACTCTCCTCCATTCCATCCTCCTCCTCCATCACAACCATCCCTCCCTCCGTCCCTCCCTCCCTCCTTTGGTACGTCCATGGGAGGGCCTACGACCTCGAAGCTTTCCTCCCCCTCCATCCAGGTGGAGCTCACGCTTTAAGCCTGGGACAAGGGAGGGATTGCACGGCATTGTTCGAGAGCTACCATCCCTTTACCCGAAAGCATAAACTGGTGCTGGGGAAATACCGGGTGGAGGTGGAGGAAGAGGTGCTTGATCAGTATTGCGTGGCCAGGAAGGAGGGAGGGAAAGGGGGGGGGGGCTCGAGGAAGGAAGGAGTGGGAGAAGGAGTGAAAAAGGAGAAAGAGGAGGGGAAGGAGGAGGAGGAGGAAGAAGAAGAAGAAGATGTGTTTTACGAGGTTTTAAAGGAGAGGGTAAAGGCAGTGATGGAGGGGGTGGACGTAGTGGCGTCGTGGAAGCGGCGTTTCTACTACTGCCTCACCCTCCTCGTCGTCCTCCTTTCATACCGTGGCTTCCTCTCGGGGAGTGTCCCTGCCCTCCTCATCTTCTCTCTCTCCTCTTGGCTCCTGGGCGCCATGGGACACGACGGCTCCCACTTCGCCTGCTCCCACCTTCCCTGGGTGAACCGGCTGTGCGGTCTGGGCATCTCCCTCATCGCCTCCCCCTTCCTCTGGTATCACCAGCACACGTTCGCGCACCACTCCTTCACAAATAACTTCGACCACGACCCGGACCTCCACCATTTCGTCCTAACGCGCCCTCACGCCAGACAGGCCAAGATCGAGAAGTTGCACTTCTGGCAGCAATTCCGCCTTTATGTCCTCCTGCAGTACTCGCTGGTGGCCTTCGGGGAGTGCGTGTGGATCCCGCTCAAATTGCTATGCTTCCGGACGCTGCACGGCGTCATGTCCTTTCCCAACCTGGGGTGGAGGGGGGCGGGGAGGGCGATGACGCACTTCCTGTTGTACGTGCTGTTGGTGTTTTGGGTGCCGGGCTGTAAGCTGGGGAGGGAGGGAGGGAGCAAGTGGTGGATGTTCCCCGTGGTGTACGTCTCGATATGTGGGATGTTGTTCGGGATATTTTCGCAGATCAACCACCTAAATGAAAAGAGTATCGCCAGTGCCTGGGGGGGAGGGGGGGAGGCAATGAAGGAGTACGGGAAGGAGGGAGGTAGGCAGGGAGAGAGTTTTCGTCCAGTTTCTAACATGGGAGGGAGGTCGTGGGCGAAGGAGCAGGTGGAGACAAGCAGTAACTTCGCGACTCATTCGTGGGTGTGGTTTGTGTTGTCAAACGGGTTAAACTATCAAATTGAGCATCATTTGTTTCCCGGGATTAACCACGAGCATTTGTGGAGGGTCCAGCCGGTGGTTAAAGCGGCCTGCGAGGAGTTTGGGGTAAACTACAAGAGCTACCATAGTATGAGTGAGATAGCGTTGGAGACCGCCAAGTACTACAGGTCTCTGGCCTAGGGGAGGGAGGGAGAGAATTAAAGAGGGTTGGAGAGAGTTAAACTGAATGACTGAGAGGGTGCTTTATGTGTGTTTATAATTGATTGTGTGTGTGGGGGGGGGGCATTGTTGCCCTTTATGAATTTTCATAAATGGGCGTGTCCTGTGTGTTGTTTTTGGTCAGAGGCTGCAGATAGAGAGAAAGAAAGAGGGCCACAATAAGACAGATAGAAAAAAGAGGGGGGAGATGAGTTCAGAGAGCGAAACAGAAAAGACTGGACAAGAGGCAGCAGCCACAAGTAACATCACCAAGAGGAAAGGAGAGGGTTGAAAAGCATCTCTATGTCTTCTTCATCTCTAGCGGTAGTAGTTATATTTGGGTGCGAGCCTTGACATGATGGCTTTTTTGATACATAAATATATATATCGTAGGAGAACGAAGAAGAAATAAGAAAAGAACTGGAAAACAATAGAGGTTTGGAGAGGAGAGAAAGATCGTGAAGGGGCATCGGGGCCCTCGTAGCCAAGCAGTGTACAAGGAAAACCGATACTGCACGCGAGAGCAGCGACGACAAGCGGCGACCAAGAAATAGGACTGAGAGAAAAAGAAGAAGGCAAAAACACCACAAAATATAGTCTCCGCTTAGTTTGATGAAGTCTTTTTGGGAGCTTGAGTTGTCACATTATAAGGGTGAAGTACAAGAAGAAAACAGGGATATAAAAAAGGGAAAAGGCCGGGCCATACCCTCTCCAAGGTATTTCGACGCACATGTGCCCCTCGCCCACACAGTCACCTCCGGTCCATCCGAGACATATCCTCATGATCGCATCCCCGTCCTTTTGATGTTTTGTTTCCTGTGTCTATTTTTCTCGCTCTCGCTTACTTTTGGTTCGCTTGTGTCTTGTGTCCTTTGTTTTGTTCCACGCGGGGTTGGAGTCCAGGGTCCTGTGGCTATTTTGCTACTTGGCTTGCTTGCTGCTCGCCGCGCCTTGTGGTTCTGGAAAGCCAACCATTGTCTCTGTTGTTATGTCCTGGTCTTTTCCGACATCATCTGGCAATGTAGCCCCCACCCTTGACTTAGAACTGGACAAGCCGCGAGTAATTCCATCCGGCCACCCTGGCCCATGGGGATGAAGACCCAAGCCAGCCAACAAGCGACCGCTTGACAAACGCAGCACGGAAACCTCAACATTCCATCCTTCTCGACCTTTGCTTCCCAAACTCTTAGCGGTAACCCAACCCTACTCTCGCACGCACAGACACTTCGTTCTCGAGAAAATCAGGAAGCCATGGCTGTAACCAGCCTCACGGACTTGTGTTTTTGCGGTAAGTCTCAAGTCAAATGCTCTCACTCCATCAATGAGCTGCTGTGTGAGGGAGGGATTGAAGTTTGCATGGCAGCTACTGCAGCAACAGCCGCACCAGCACTGCTGCCTGCACGCTTGGTGGATGTGTTGGTATGCTGGAGCCTGATGTGGCTGGAGCCTGTTGCAAGCCAGGGTTTGAAAGCATGCAGCGATGGTTGTGCGTGGGCATAGCTGGTGGTTGGGATCGGGGACAAAAGTCGTGGTGGTTGGGGACGGCCGGGCTGCTGGACTGCTGCGGAGGCCACGACACGCGGACATGCACACATTTACCAACACACCCTCTCTACCACACAAACAAGGCCTTAAAGGCCATATGATTGGATCTCCCTCATCCTCACCCGGACTTGCGGGTATTTTCTCCCTCCGTCTGGGAAAAACATTTGTGATTTTTTGGATTACGACAACTCTCACGCTCTCTCCGACACCATCCAACATAACCCGACAAATGAAAGGTCCCAAGATCCTCCTTCCTTTCCTAGGAGGGGCGATGGTGGCCCTGGTGGCTGTCTACGCGGACTGGGCCTTGTACAAACGGGCCAATAAATGCCTAGGCGGGAAGGACGGGAAGAAAGTAGCAGGATTCAGCCTTGAGGCCCTGCCGAGCGAGCTCAAGCTCCTGATTTGTGCCGGGGGGATTTACGCGTCTTATTTGACGTTTGGGGTGTTGCAGGAGCAAATTTTTAAATACCGGGGGCCGCAGGGGGAGCGATTCACGGCGACTTTATTTTTGCTGTGGGTTCAGTGTTTGGTGAATGCCTTGTTTGCACTTTGCTTTATGGTGGGCGGCTCGAGGAGCAAGCAGAAAATCCCCCTCTTCAATTTCGGATTGACTGGCACGAGTTATATTCTGGCCATGCTCTTTTCCAATGAGGCGCTGAAGTATGTATCGTATCCGACACAGGCCCTGGGCAAGAGCTGCAAGATGGTGCCGGTCATGCTGTTTGGGGTGCTGATTCGCGGAAAGAAATACCGGCCGGTGGAGTATTTCTGTGTGTTTTTGGTGACGCTAGGTATCACGATGTTTCAGATGTATGGCGGGAAGAAGAAGGCTGCTCCTGCCGTGGGGGGTCACGGAGGGAAGGAGGAGGGAGGGGACTCGATTTACGGGGTGCTGCTGCTGTTGCTGTCGCTAGTGATGGATGGGGTGACGGGCGCGGTCCAAGACAAGCTCAAGACGCTGTGCAAGCCCACGGTGCATGAGTTCATGTTCTACACCAACACGGCGGGTGTGCTGGTCTGTTCGGTCCTGGTGGTGGCCACGGGGCAGTTCTCCGAGGGGCTATCTTTTTGCATGGATCACCCCGCCCTGTTCAGCACCATGTGCTGGTTCTCTCTCACCTCGGCGCTGGGCCAAAACTTCATCTTTTTGACAATCAAATTTTTTGATGCTTTGGTCCTGACGACGGTGACGACGACAAGGAAATTCTTCACAATCTTGGTGAGTGTGGTCATGTACGGCCATAGCCTGAACAATAAACAGTGGCTGGCGGTGCTGCTCGTCTTCTTCGGCTTGTCGGGAGAGGTCTACGACAAATACGAAAAGAAGAGGAAGGCCCAGCACGCCAAGGCACTTGCGGGGGGGGGTAAGAAGGATTAGATGAAGATATGGAAGGAGAGAGGAGAAAGACGTCCAATGCAACCATCTCTTCTATTCGCCTACATACATTCGGGCGTCACGTTTCAACACCTTTGCCTGTCCTGTGAAGCTAATTGAGGAATTTCAATCTTTTTCGATATACTCTAAGACACTTTTTGAGAAAGAACGAGGGATGCAAGTGGAGGAAAAAGAGAGAGCAAGGGCGCATAATCAGGATTGCCAAAGCAAACTTTGTGCGTTTCTAAACAAATAAAGGGGCAGGCATTTTTGTGAGGGCTTCAAGAAATCAAAGCCAGAAGGAAAATAAGTGAATTAGCTTGCTTGAGAGTTTTTTAGACTTGTTATTTTCCCTTTCTATGAATGTATTGGACTTATACCAAGGGAAGGATGAAAGAAGCCAAAGCACAATCAGCAACTGCAAAGGAAGAACAATTAATTACAGGCACTCCTCTACCAAAAGCAAGTATGTCTGATCACCATTCTATCGTATAACAATTTAAACCCCGGTTTGTGCGTGGTGTGAGGGGTGTGTACGTGTGTATACGTGTCCAGCTTTGTTGTAAAATAATGCTCTATACACGCTTCTTTCCTGTCCTCTCACAACCCACTTCGTTTCATTTTTACTCGGAGCGAGAGGCGAGGTAGAGGGAATGGAGGGTCGCTGATGTGCACAGAAGAATGCTAAGGGTGCTCCCCACTAGCACCATATGACAGGAGGTTTTATTGAGCACGTGCTGCTTGCGATGCCGGATCTTGGGAGGGAGGAGAGGAGGGAGGGAAGGAGGATGGATGGATGGTGTAAGTGTTCTCTCCTCCCTCATGCTAAAATGATAACTCGTGCTCCTTTCGCTCCGTCCCCCCGCCGATTTAGCCCGTGCCTCGAGGTAGAAGGCAGGAGGCAAGGCCCTTCTATCTCATTCTCCTCCTCGTCTCCCTCGCACTCCCCTTACCCCTTCCGATCTGCCCCCCCACTTCCCATTCGTACCTTGAGATAGAAGGCGCACGGCAGGGTCAGGCAAAGCAGAAATCCCATACTCGAGCCGCACAGGCTCCAAATAAACTGTTTAATGGATTCGTTCGCGGCGGAAGCGCACGCGTTGTATAAATAAAAGGTGGGCGAATGAGTGGGTGAGCAACTGCACACATGTCGCCGTCGTGCCGGGATAATGAGAGAAAAGTGAGAGACGCGAGACCGACCAAATCGGGGGAAATCACTTCACAGACAATAAACCAATCAATCGAATCAAGCCCGGTTTGCCCCCTTCTTCTCCTGTCTGTCCGTTTGGTCTTACCCCCCCCTTACCGAGATCCCGGGCGCGGACATGGCGGCCCGATATCCGCCTATGAGGAGGAAGAGCGTCACCAGAAAGTGCTGGAGGGCCTGGGAAGGGAGCGACGGAGGGAGAGGGCGAGGAAGCATCAACAAATGTGTGTTACGTCATTTTCCTCTATTGCTCTTGTCATCCCTCCTTCTTCTCCTTTCCCCCTTCCTCTTTCCCTACCTGCAGCGCCTCCGCCCTTTCGATCGATGCCGAGCTCAATTCATAATCATCCATTGCAGGGAAGGAAGGCAGTAGGGAAGGAGGTTGGGAGGATGGAGCGGAGAAAAGGGGTTGGCCGTCCGTCTGCCTCTCGGCGATGGCGGTTGAGGGAGGGAGGGAGGGAGGGAGGAAGGAATGGGGGGGGGAGAGGGTGCAGGCGTTACGGGCATCGTAGAAGACAGGATCTTTCCTGTCTTGACTGCAGGGAGGAAAGAAGGAAGGGAGTTTGGAAGGACAGCTCGAAGTGAGTGCTCATTGCTTACACACTTCTATGTCCCTCCCTCTCCTCCTCCCTCCCTCCAATCGCACTCACCCATTATTCAACAATGGCTGCCTCTCTCCCTCCTCCTCCTCCTTCCTCCCTCCCTCCTTCTCCCCACTTTCATTCCCCACGGCGACGACCACCGGACGAGGTGTGCTGCCCGCCTTCCCTCCCTCCCTTCCTCCACTTCCACCTCCTATTTGATTGCTGGTGCTGCTGTTGCTGCTGCTGTTGCTGCTGTTGGCGCTTCTCCGTTTCTTGCCTTGCGTCCAACGGTACAGCTTCCCAAGTAGCTCGATCGTGACCTGGCAGGGAGGAAGGGAGGGAGGGAGGGGGGGAGGGAGAGGGATCATAGAGACAGGAACATTAAGACGATGTAGATACAGTCCCACTTCTGATTGAGAGGCTGGCGCTCTCTCTCTCTCTCTCTCTCTCACGCGCGCGCGCCTCCCCTCCCTCTCTCCCTCCCCGCCCAACCTCTCGCATGGGCAGCAGCAAGATGGGCAAGGAGAAAAAGAGCGTGGCCCCCAGCCCGAGGCGGCCCAGGAAGATCAGCCCGTCCGAGGAGGGGAAGTTGTTGAGAATATCGTCCTGAGGGAGGGAGGGAGGGAGGGAGGGAAAGAAGGATGGAAAGTGAGTGAGGTTCCTCGCCCGAAGGCGGACCAGAGGGGCAGCACAGTACACCAGGAGGGAGGGAGGGAGGGAGGGCAGGAAGGTTACACCTGCCTTCGTCTCTTCGAGCGCGTACATGTACCCGCTCAGTCCGAGCGCGAGGTAGAGGAGGAAGGTGCAGGCCGCCGAGGTCCCGATGACCTTTTGGGGGGGGGAGGGAAGGAGGGCGGGAGGGGAGGAAAAGATGGCATTTCTCCCTTTTTTCCACCCTTCTCTTCCTCCCTACCTCCCGGCCTTACCTTCTTAAGTCTCGCTCGGGTGGGGTCCACCAGAGAGGCATGAACAGGGAGAATATTGAACGTGCTAGGAGAGGGAGGGAGGGAGGGAGGGGGGGAGGGAGGGAGGAGTCAGAATTACGAAAGCAAAGAGAGTCCAGCTGAAGCCCCAAGTGGCGACAGTGCCACACTCCGATCCCTCTCTCCCTCCCTCCCTCCCTCCCTCCCTACCACATGTTCGCCAGAACGAAGATGGGCCACGCCGTGAGGGCGTCGGTCCAGTGCAGGGGTAAGGCCCGCAGGGAGGAGAGGCGGGAGGGGGAGAAGGAGGGGGAGGAAGGGGAGGAGGAGGGATTGATCTGGAGAGAACGGGCGATGACGAAGAAGGTGAGGAGGAGGACTAGGGCGGGGGGAAGGGAGGGAGGGAAGAGGGGGGAGAGGAGTGGGTCTCTAATGTTGCAGAAAATGGATGCAGAGGGTGAGAAGAGGGAGGGAGGGAGGGAGGGAGGATGGGAGAAAGAGAGGTGGGAGTTTATGGACAGGCACATCACCAGAAAGGAGGGAGAAAAAAGGGAGGTGGGAGGAAAGGAGGGAGGGAGGGAGGAAGGAAGGGAGAGAGGGAGAGAGGGAAGGTTCCTTTCTGCCTTCCATAGGGTGTACCTGAAGCCAGCTGCAGGTAGCAGCTGTGGCGGAGAGCGTGCAGGGAGCGGCACAAGCAGAGGGGGAATACGAGCCAGAGGGTGGCCGCCAGGATGTAGTGGGAGTGGATCGCGGAGAGACGCGCGCCTGTAAGGAACTCGACTGGGGGGAAGGGAGGGGGGGAGGAAGGGAAGGAGGGATGGAATAACTGAGATTATCCTCGTCTTTTTTTCTTCCTTACCTCCCTCCCTTTCTCCCTAGTCTATGGCTGTATCGCAAACGAGCAGCATGGAGGCCATGAGGACGAGGACAAATACGAGAACGAGGGAGGAGGGGAGGACGGGAGGGAGGGAGCGGTTCAAGAAGGGCCTACCTAGATCAGTGGCGGTGTCTCGGACAAGCAGCATGAAGGCCATAAGGACGAGGAAGAGGAAGAGGATGAGGAGGCCAAGGATGGCCATCTCTACCTTGGGGCCTGACGGAGGAGGGGAAGTAGAAGGGGAGGAGATGAACATTTCAAAGAAAAGGAGAAACGAGCAAGCACGACGGAGGAAGGGAGGGAGGGAGGAAGGGAGGGAGGGAATGAGGACGCACCAAAGCAGTGGCGAGCAATGGCTTGGTAGCTCCTCTTTCCCGTCCTCCTCGAGCAGGAGACAAGGATGTAGAGCGTGAAATTGCAAGAAAGGCAGGCGGTCAAGAGGAGGAAGGTGCCCAGCGCCCAGCCGCACTGCATGAAGGCGTAGGGGATGGACAGAGTGCCGCCACCTGAAGGGGAGGGGGGGGAATGTCGACATCATGTCACGTACTGTCATCTTTACGACTACTAAGCTCTTTCCCTTCCCCCCCTCTCTCCTCTCCCCTTACCAACGACAGTCGCGATCACGTTTACCACCGCAACAGATAACGAACTCTTCCTCGATAAATCATGAAAGTCAGGCTCAAGCATCTCAAAGCTCACACCCCGCCCTTTTGTGGTCACTAAACGAGTGCTATTCCCCTGGTGAGAGAAGAGAGGGGGAGGGACTACGCTGCTGTTGCCGCTGCTGCTAGTGAGGGGGAAGCCCCTTCCCATCCCTCCTCCTCTACCTCCCCTTCCCCGACCTCGCAGATTACTTCCAATACAGCCGTCCAGGAAGCGCCCTCGGGATGAAGGGACTGTGGGAGAAATCAGGCAACCTGCCCTCTTCCCTTCCTCATTCCCCTCGTCATCCTCATCCTCCTCCTCCCTTTCTTCCTCCAGGGCATCCTCAAAATCACTGGCGCTGTCTACTTCCTCCTCGCCCTCTTCCTCCTGACCTTGCAATTCTTGAATCTGCCGTGGCAAGGGCAGCGGGATGTGGACGATGTGTTGCCACGACATTCGCCTTTTTGTTGGGAGCAAGCAAGGGCAGAGGCAGGGGATCTACATTGATGCGGAAAGGGTGGGAGCAACGGTTGGAATGCATGTAGTAAGATGATCCTTGCATCCTTTCCCTTGCATACGGACGCAGTTCTCATTGACGTAATGCTGCTGGAGTTTTTGCGGGGCGTTGACCACGCGTTTGTTCGGTCACACATGCGGCAAATTTATAGTTAAGATAAATCGCAAGCGTTGGGCATCGCCAACTCATCGACTGCACTTCAAGCAGTACCTTACAGCAGCTGTCATGAATGCTTCCATTTGCCCACCGCTGTATCACCACAACGCATTACTACACAGCTGAAGGCCCGGCTCATTTCAGCCATTTCTCTATCTGTCCACAGCCCACCAAGTCTTCATCGGGTACGCTCCTCACCGAAGGACACGAACAAGGCACCCCGGCATTACCAACATCGGGTGGTGGCAACTACGTTGGTGCGAAGCGCGTGCATCAAAGAGGTCTCACCATACTAGATCGCGAATTTCGCTGAATTGCGCCTCATGCTTTACCTTTCCCCACCTCAGGTCCCCCAGCACACAGCTCTCGACTCCACGTCTTATGTCCCCATGAGTGATGTGTCGCCAGACAGAAAATCCAACGATCTCGATATCGAAATGCATCAAAAGCCCCGGCAGCTATCTCTCCACCTCGCAGCTTTGAAAGACAATATTAAGGCAGTGGTTTATTTCGTCCAGAGGCGCAGCATGCTCGTCGACGCCTTCGCCACCGAGCTGGTTATCACTTCGCTACCGGCCGCTTGCATTAGTGCGTTGGACGAATTTGCGGCGGGCGTAACGTGGTGTATTGAATTATATGGTGAACCGAAAAAGCATCGATGTGAATCCCTGCAAGTGGTTATAAATAATGAAACTGATACTGCCCTGAAGCCGGGAAGATAACAAATGTTCTACATTTTGACTACAAACGAAAGTGAGGCAAGAGAGAGGCAGTCCAATATCGGGCTGAGCCAACAGTGATCGATAAAATTCATCTCGAGGACGTCATGGACAATGTAGGATGCAAGACGGCTAATGCCAAGAGAAAACGGGGACCAGCTATTGGAAAAGGAAACGACGAGAAATTCAGAGGAGGTTGTGATGGGACTGATGTTGCTACCGCTGCTTCTACGGTGGCTGACGCCACGACCCTTGTGGCGTCCTCTACGGCGGCCGTCAACAAGCTTGAGATGGGACAGAATGAGAAAAAAGAGCAGAAGGAGAAGGAGGGAGTGGCAGCCTTGTGGAGGAAACATCGCTGCCCGCTCCAGTACGGACCTCGGCGCGCATACCCGATTCCTCCTCAGCCCACGAGGAGGAGGATCATCAGAGTTGGACAGCGGGAAGGAGTGGTGACGAAAGCGAACAAAAGCGCATGTTACAACAGTTATAAGGGAGCTGGAATAGCATATCATCAAAGAAGGGTTACACTGCGACAAATTTGGAAATGCCCAGGTAGGGAAGGTATGACACTGGCTGAGATAATGAGCAAGAACAAAATATTTCATTCGAAGAATAGAAACACGTCAAGACCTAGCAAAAGTCGAGACCATTATTGATTGCATCTTTCCTGGTGTATGTTTCGGTGTGTGTCTTTTGTTCTTGTCTCCTATTGCTTTGTCCGCGCAGGGAAACGTGTGGTGAGGTGGGGAGGTTGTCGGGTTTGAAATTAAAATATGTACAAATATCCATACTTGGGATCATTGCGCATCAAAATATCCCACGATCAATTTTTTTGAATGGTTAGTAGTGGATGCTTTCCGTTGATCCAACCGTGTTTAATGTCATAACTGCGCTTTTCAGGAATTCTCTCACTGCCTTTTTCGCAAGGTGTACGTACGTATGTCCCCACGCAAAAAACGTTACGTCTGGCGCCTTACCACCACAACATCCACATCGTCATGATGCTGCTTGATATCCTTTTCATATTCTCTCAATCTCACCACACTTGCCATCCACATGCATAGATGAAGAGCGCCATGGGAAGCAGCGGCACCCCAGACCCGCGCAAGCCCAAGATTTCTCTTGCCAGCGGCTTCCTTCCCCCACCACGAAGCACAGCCAAATGGACCGTAGAGAGCATGGGTGTCAGTGCTGCTGTATCGCCCTCTCCCTCCAATTCCTCCTTCCCCTGCAGCCCTCAATCCTTTATTTTGATCTTGGAATTCGTAGACAAGGAAAATATGACTCAGGTCTTGGGGCGGATCAGTGCCTTCAGTGAAGGCAAGGTTGGGAAGGGCAAGAAAAGTGAAGCAGCTGCAGGGGAGACCAGCAAAGGATATTTCGGACACAATTTTCCCCTGACCATCCTGGAGGATTTTGTTCAAGTGCACGGAGGAGGAAGGGAAGGAGGAAAGGAGAGAGGGTGTGGAGATGGGTTGACGGACGGTGAGCGGGACCTGCTAGGGATATGTCGGAAGCAGGGATTGATGGGCAAAGGAGAGGGAAAAGGGGGAGGAGGCGGAGGAGGGAGCAAGAAAGGCGGCGGTGGAAGAGGGAGATGTATAGCGGCCTCTGCCTACTTGATCGCATATTTAAAGAACGACTACGCCACCAAGCAGCATGAGCTGCGGCATGCACGCTTTTTCCTGGACGAGGGCTACCGGTCGGCGTGTCTAGAGGCTTGGGCTCAGCTGTCGGAGAAGCAAAAAAAGTACGTGTCCTCCTTTCTATCGCGGCTCGGGTACCATGAAGATGTGCACGTGGATGAGTTCCAGGCGTTTCATTTAACGGAGAAGGCGAATTTTTGGGGGATCAAGGTGGACGTGGCCTGGCCGGCGTCGGTGGTGGAGGGGGAGTGATGGGAGGGGGATGGGAAGAATTGGGAACTGGGAGACGTATTGTATGTGGATATGGAGGGAGAGATTGGATTGGGGGGATCATGGGAGGGCCACTATGAATGTACAGGACACCCCGTACAAGTCGGTGTGCAGGAAGTCGGTGAAATGATGCAATCAACACAAGAAACCACCTGAACACAATAATGGCTCAACACATTCTTTCTTTCTGTGGCTCTTGTCGTCATAATTTAAAATAATATAAGTTCATATCTCTTACCCTCTCACTTTCTCTCTCTTCGTCGTCACCTTATTTACTGTCTTTCACTTGCTTTCATCCTCCTCCCCTTCTGCTTGTCAGCGCATCCGCCATTTCACCCGCACCTACTTACATAATAGAGACTTCAATACCTCCTGCCCACTCACCCTTCCTTTGTTCCTTGTCCTTCTCCCCTCATCCTTCCACCTCCTCGATGTACGTCACTTCGCCCTCACCACCATGCTGTCGATGGCCTGCCCTCCTTCCCCTCCCTCGACCTCCCCCTCCCTCCCTTTCTCCTCCCCTTCCTCCTCCCCTTCCTCCTCCTGCTCTTACCCCTCCTCCCCTTAAACCTCCATTCACAGTCTGGAATAGACTCCTCCCCGCCCCTCCTTGCTGCAGCCTTTCAAAGAACTTAACCGCATCCAATGCCGGCCCTTCATCCCTCCCGCCAACCCCTCCTCCCTCCCTCCCTCCCTCCCTCCCTCCCTCCATCTTCTCTGCCAAAGCCGCTGCTGCCACCGCTGCCGCTGCTGCCATATCCATCAACCCGTCCTTCCCCCCCCCTTCCCCCCCTCCCTCCCTCCCTTCTTCTGACCGCGGCAAGAATGAGGGGGTCGAGGCAGCGGGGGAGGAAGGGATAGCATCCGATACCACGCCCTCCAAGAACAGGTCGATCGCTTGACTTAATCTGTCGTCTGTTCCCTCCCTCCCTCCCCCCCTCCCTCCCAGCAGACCGATTCCTCCGCCTTGGCTCCACTGCCTGCGAATGCGGGAGTACAGGATGAGGTAGACGCCCGGGTGGGGGTTGGCAACCAGCGACACGATAGTTTCCCTCGTGGCCTTCTCCGAGTGCTCCACGCTAGGGGAAGGGGAGGGAGGGGAATAAAAGGAGGGAGGGGTGGGTGACTGAGTGAGTGGCTTGTCTGGTTGGGCGGGGTGGACACAGTAGAGACGATTCCGCCCCTGGGAGTCTCTCGTAGTGCTCGAGTGTGAGGGACAAGGGGAGGGAGGGAGGGAGGGCGTTCCTTACCGTTGCCGCAAGTCCTCGAATTGCCCGCACATTCTCTCGATGCCCGCCTCTAGACTCGAGATTTTACTGGCCGTCAAGCTGGCGTGCTCTACCGCTGCCTCCGCCTGATGCTGCGCTTGGGCCTGCCTGAGCGGCCGCACGAGACAGCCGTGCGGGGCAAACACACAGGGCACCGGCTGGAACGGACACTCTGCGTCGTAGTGGGCGCCACTCCCCGCCCGTACAAAAGAGGCCGGGCACCCCTTATTCTGACAAAACAGGATGACGCGTGGGCAGCTTGTGCCCTGGTGACGAGCTTCCTCCATCTTCTTTCCCGTCCACCCGCAGGCAAGGGAGCAGGAGATGGGGCGATGGGGGCACTGGGAGACGTGTTCCTTTTCGATACGCGAGCGCCAAGCCTGATAGGAGCAGCCATTTTCACTGCTGTTGCAGTTTCTAGCGGTGGTGGTAGCGGTGGAGATGGCACAGGTCTTCTTCGCCTCGGACGTCTGACGCTTGCTGTCCTTCCTCGTGCTGCTGCTGTTGCTGCTGCTCTGGCTGTTGCTACTGTAGCTCTCTTCCTTTTCCCCTTCCTCTACTTGCTCCGCTCGCTCCTCTCGAGGCGCCTGCTGCTGCTGCTGCTGATGATGATGATGATGATACGGACACGCAATGACCTCATACGCACAATCTGATCGTCGATGCCTCTCAAGCTCTTCCAACCTCCCCACCCACTCACATGCCGGCCCCTCCCTCTCTCCCTCCCTCCCTCCCTCCCCTCCTTCCTCCTCGTATTTCCCCCCCTTCCTCATCATACCCTGCTCGCCCTCCCTTCTGTTGCTGTTGCTGCAGCGGACCCGGAGCTTGGCCACCATGGCTTCGGCGACAATGTTCCTGACTTTTGGGCCCAGAGGCAGCATGCAGCCGGGACAGTGAGCAGCTTTCTTTTTCGTCTTGGAGGAGGAAGGACCGGCTTTAGATGGTGGGGGATGATTCAACCCTAGAAGGATGAAGGTTGGAGGAGGAAGAGGAATGTTGACGGGGGCTGTGAGTAAGAGTCTCTCCCTCTTTCAAGATCACGCACCTCTCTCGACTCTCCCCTTTTTTCTCCTCCCAAGATACGTACAGGCTTGAATGCAGGTCTGACAAAAAGTGTGCCCTTGACTACAGTGAGAGACTGGCTTATCCAATACCAGATGGCAGATAGGACATTGCAACTCGTCCTCTACTGGGTCGACGAAAATTGCTTGAATGCCCATCTTGGCCTCGGGTAGCTATGTCGGTCGGGGCTGTGGAGATAAGGAGAAGATGGGAATTAGCGGGAAACTTTTATCAGTTAATTAAACCGCAGGCACTGCGGAAGCAAGTGGCATGGTCTCGTCGTCTGCCGGAAGGTGGTCACACACGGTCAAAGATACGCACATGTCTAAAGAGGTGCGGCCGTTTCTTCTGCTTCAACTATCATCATTATTATATATAACGAAGCGGGAAGGTGAGGAGCGAAGATGAAGTCATGGGAAAGGAGACGAATAGAGAGAAACGGAGAAGGTTGGGGGAAGGAAGGGAGAGAGGGGCAGGGAGGCGGAGACGTTGACAGAATGTATGTTGCCAAAGCGGGACGCGTGGGCGTATGTTGCCAAAGCCGGACGCGTGGACGGGGAAGGGGGAGGAGGTTGAGCTCTGGGCTTAATCAGGGTCAATATCATGAATTGTGGCCTTAAGTTCCTTCTCCCGCCATAAATATGGCACAGTTTCCCATACCTGACTCGTTAGTGGTTAATGATGACTCATTAGATGTTTCAATAAATAAAGAGGTCTAAGAGTAATCCTTCACTTTCTACCACCTGATCAGAAAAGGGGTGCACGCAACTAACTTAGAAATCGATTAGGCACCTAAAACTCAAGAATCAGATAGATCTCAAAGAACAAAGGTATATTTTGGGCCTTGTTGCGAAAATATTTTTTGGACCATATTTTGGGGTCAGGAAGAATGCCCCCCCCCAAAGGGGTGGGCAGAAATCGCTCAAATTCGAATTCTGCCACCTCTTCCGGGCAGCCTCTAGCGGCATACCGAGATTCAAATCACCCTCATACACCCACCACACGACCCTAAGACCGTTGTGTCTCCTATGGGTGTTATGATGCCATGTGCTGGGATGATAATCAAGTCGTCTGACGCTCCTTTTCCTCCCTCTCAACACCGAACAGGTTCAAATGGTGGCGAAACCTAAGCGCCGTGGACTCAAACCCCAGGGCAAATTAAAGAGCGAGAAGCAGTGGGATGCATCCAATCCGCGCAAGCGCAGGAAGAAGAAGGGCGCGCACAGCTACCAGGAGTACCGTAAGGCATGGTGGGATGGGGAGATGGAGCGTCGGGCGGTGCGGGACGAGGTCACCGCAGCAGCAGCAGTGGCGTGGGGCGATGATAATGGGCCCGTTCCGATCCCTCTCGACGCGGCTGGGGCCAAGGTCAGGCGGACTCATGATGCTATTAATTGGGGCAGGCTGCTCCCGGCGGTGTACGACTCTCTGCTTTCTGGTGCTACCTCTCCCTCTGCTCCTCCTAGCTCTTCTTCATCCTCGTCGTCCTCCCCCTCCGCGACCTCTGCCAAGTGGACGTCCCAGCAGCCGCCCTACTTAGTCTAAGGAATAAGCAAGGGCCGGCAACTACGATTGGAAAGCGTGCCACTACTGGCGCTGTCAATCCCGCCAAGAGGAAGGCGAATATGCTGGCGGTGGTGAGCAAGGTGTTATGGCGAGCAAAGGAAGGGCTCACTGTCAACCGGAGTTGCATCGCCAGTCAGCATGGCATCCCCGTCTCCTTCCTTCGTGCGTAGCTCGGGAAGTCGGATCCATGTCAAGTCAATGCCCGCGGACCCAAGCTCATCCTCCACGCCATCGAAGAACTCATCGTCCAGTACCTCATCTACCGGCACGACCACGGATTTGCTGTCCCCCTAAACTAATTGAGCTGCTTAGCGACGGGAATAGCGATCCGACTGAAAGGAGATTATTGTGGGTGGCTTTCGTGAGCGTGGTCTTTATCCGCCTGAACCTAAATGGGCAGATCAGAACACCCACCTTTTCCCCCGCGCAGTCGCATTCGACAGGCGCGGGGAGGCGCCCGGAAAGCCGGCCATCTCTTTCCCCCCGTTGCCCGAGGCCGATGACGTGGATGTTTTTCTCCTCCAGCCCTTGGATCCTCCCCCGGGCGGAGCCCTCTCCTCTCAGGTTGCAGGCCGGGGCAGCCTGTTCCCCAAATCCTTCCTGTTTCATAGCACGGACGTGTCTTCGATGGGCTGCCGGGTGGTGTTCGTTAAGTCTATAGTAGAGGCTCTGCGCTCTATGGTGCAATCGACGTATCCGGACAGTAATGTCGGTAGCGAGTTGAATTCTTTGCCTGGTCGGTGGAAGGCGTTGAGGGGAAGGGAGGAATGGTGGCTTGGTCGGGGTCCTTGTTGGTGATACATGAGAATTGAGAGGAGTTGAACCAGCAGACTGTCAGCAATGGGAAGCGCCATGCGTTGGTGGACACGGAGGCGGGGGGGTCCACGAGGCAGCAGCGCCGCCTTGCAGATTGCTTTGTCGGGAGATGGCACAAATCGAAGGTGGCAGGAACTGAAGGGTTACTCTTAATCAAGGTCATTATCGATCTCACAAAAGAATCAGTCAATCAATCAATAAAGGAAGAATTAGGAGGAGGAGGGGAGGAGAATGGGGGGGGGATGTTGCCGATGGAAGTCGATTGATATTTTCGCGGGACTATGACGCCATCCCGCTCTGAAAAAGCCACTCCTTTGGCTGCCGGTCATCCCGCGCCAACGAGTGGGACTGATGTCGGCAGCTTCTCCATCACGCGGGGCGGGCTTATTTTGGTGCTCACATTAAGATAGAAGCATTGCCATCATGTCGGTGGCAATGCTCGTAATGGTGATTAAAAAAGTAAAAAGAGCAAAAAATACCGTATAGTCCGTCCGGATTATGTTATTTGTGATGTTTTACGCGCTTCGCGCTATTGGTTGATTAGGGAATCTAAGAGTGCTGTATGATGATGTTCGTGAGTTAAATATGCTCTTCAAAGTTCTTCATCTCGGGGGTCAAAATCTGGGCGCGAGGATTCTATGCCCACAGATCGGGAGGCCGGACTTTGACGTCCTGAAGTAAATTATGATATTCCTTCTCCATTGATAGTATTTCTCTCGAATGCAATCCATGGTTCACTTTGCAAATACTTCTTGTTGCTCAAATTGACTGATGGATGCTGGAGTTGTTTTTGTCGAGAATCAGGTTTGTGTGGTGAAAACGAAGAGGCTCCTGAAGGAGCTGCTGCAGGCGGGAGGAGCGAACGCTGGGTTCGCGCCACACGTTGAACGACTACCGGCATTACATAGTTTGACTAGATTATAGTCATTATGATTGTCTATTTTATATTATAATGACTTAGTCGTACGGACCCTGTCCTTCGATTATGCACGAGTTATAGTGGTTGGAGTCGTCCCCAATGGAAATCATGCACGACTATTAGTCGTCGTTGTCGTTCTCAATGGAAATCATGCAAGACTACGACTAATCACATGACTATCGACGACTATTGACGACTATCGTAATGATCAGTCGTACAGAACATTTTTGCAGACTTGTCGTCCAACGTGTGGTTCGCGCCAAGAGATCATCGCTCGGCTCTGTCCGTTACAACTCGTTTAAAGACCTGCGGCCTAAAACGACGAGTTGGCTGCGGTTACATGTTCTGGTCTTTTAATGAGGACTTGAATTTATAGTTGTCTTCCACTACATGATTAAACTTTGTTTGATGTGTAACAATTAACACGAGTACCCACACCTTTAGGTGATTAGTAGAGATCCACTCAGTGCTCAAGCGCTTCGCCCAACCCCGCGTTTCTCAGGAGTATTGCCTGCACATCTTTAGAAGAGGTCGGCCAACGGCTACATCAAAGGGGCCCATAATGCCCTCGAAGGCTATTTATAATAGCCTGTATTGTATTGTATACAATACAGAAGACTTTGACGTGAAGATGTTATCTTCGTCAAGCACCCTTCGACCCCTCGGGCCAACAGTACACACACAGATTGACTTGGGCCGTGTTTCAATGCCTTGGTATTTGAGCACGTCAAAGCCCCTTCGCCGTTAGTAACATAACGTATGAAATACTATCATATCTATGACCCAACATCCAGCCCCTCCCTCCCCCTAAAACGCAGTTTCTCGTGACCGACCAATACAACCTTGTCACCACCTAAGACATCCAAATTCTTGGAACAAAAAAAGAGTAATATGGGATCAGTTATGTCGTGCTACCCTTCTTCGGGTTGCAACGGCATTCCAACTAACAGCTCACTCCAGTCTAATTTTTCCAGCTGTGTGGAGTTTTGTGAAGGATTCTCATTGGATTATTTCACCCTTGATCGTGTCACCGGGTCCTGTGCCTGTTTTGAAAGCGACGAATGTACGGAGGCCGTCTACTTGGAGGACCAAGTTACTTCCGTCCTCTACACTTTGAACGATTCAGTAAGTTTTATGCTAAACGCATACTTTAAGTTTCTTAGAGGGATGCTTAGATGAGCGTGAATATCCCATCGCTTTTACTCATCAACACCAACTTCATGGGCAGAATCATCCTTGCCCGTCCATACCCTTCACGTCTTGCACTTCCAGTAACCTTACGTGCGATTTAAGTTCTGCGACCTTTAATAAGGGTGCGGTCAGTGGGATGCAAGAGTGTGTCGACTCGGCCGTCGGCACCAACCCGCGCATTTTGCACGCATTTTACAACCCCACCGCAGAATTTTGCAACGGATTCACGGCTGCAGATTGCTCCGATGGGCTGGTAACTAATACGGGCTACGAGAGCGCGATAGTTCAGTACACGGACTCTAACGCCACCTGTCTTGAACCTTGCAAGGATATCGACCCTGATAATTACTTCAAGAGGATCACTGCCAGAGCTGGGAACAGCAAGACTGGCCATCTGCCGGGCAAGTCCATGCGCTACACACTCACCCTCGTCCCCCACAAGATGCAGCCTTCTCCCCCGCTTCAAAGCTCCCTGGACTTACGCGTCAACCTCTCGTCGTTCTTGAAGGTCACCAAGACTCATGTGAAGGGGGATACCAGAAACAGCAAAGTGCTTCCGGCCGTCATCGACCACGTCGCGGACACGGTGACCTGGGAGGGTATAGGGGCCGCGCTACTGGGTGTGGGTTCTAAGCGATCAATGCCCAATAAGCTCACCTTTAACATCGTTGCCACCCTCGCAAGTGACATCCCCAAAGGTGCTGACTTAGAGATTGAGGCTTACCTTTTCGATGAAGGCAATGTCTGCAATGTTTTAGTTGCGGAGACAAGCCTCCTAGTGCGGGACCCCATCAAAGGTTAGCATCTCGCATCTATTGCGCGAGAAACCTATAAAAGATTCATAAGCTGGTAATGAATCCGATGCCCGCGAGCAATTCGCGGAATCGAGTAACAGCAAATGTGTGAAATGCAAATAATATTGGAATTAAAACACGTGAAGCCTACCAGGGTATCACGGACGTGCATCCCCTGCCCATCATCTGGAGAGGATAAAAAAAGCGCGACCGTCAAGTACGGCGACCTCATCAACACGATACTCTAGACCAATGTTGAGGAGCAATTTTAATAGTGGACCGCAACAGAAATCTAAGTGTGGAGGTGATAAGTGTTGACATAAATCCAATAATAAATAATGAACGCGATCTTTCTGATCGATGATGCAAAAACGAGTAGCCACTCTATCGGTCATCGCTAACTCTCGGAAGTGGGGAAAAAGAGACTTGGGGCCGGCTTAACCATGCGAAGATATTTCTGTACTTATTTCTTATTTTGTGGTTCGCATGTGCATCCTACCTTTGCATAGTTTCTTCTCCTTCCGTATATATAGTGTATCCTGCCTTACAAAGGTGGCGGGGCCGTAAATGCCGACGAGGAAAAGACTCCTCCTCCTTCGCCACCTCTCCCTCCTCCTCTTTCCCTCCCCTCTTCCTTGGGCCGCTGCAGCAAGCGAATAACAGGACGACCCTTCACTCCTCTTTCGCCGCCTAGACCAATGGCAGATGAAGAGGATAAAGGAAAAGGGCTAATGTCAGCAGCAGAGGAAGACGGAAGAGGGACAAGCCCTCGCACACTGTTACTGCCTCCCCCTCCTCCTTTTCCTCCTCCTCTTTTTTCTCCTCCTCCTCCTTCTCCTCTTTTTCCTCCTCCTCTACCGCCGCCGCCGCCGCTTTTTGCTTCTGCTTCCCCCCTCTTTACCACTCCTTCTCCTTCGCCTGTTTTTCCCCTTACACAACCTCCTTTTATCTTTTCTCCTTTGAGCTGCTCCTCTCCTTTTCTCACTCCTCCTTCTCCTCTTTGCCCTCCTCTGTTCGCCCTTGCTACACCACTACCACCACCTCCTCCTCCTCCTCCTCCCCCACCACCACCACCGTCACCACTTTGTCCACTACCAGCAGCTCTCCTCTCTCTGCCGTCCTTCCCTCCCTTCCCTCTTTCCTTGCCCCCCCCTTCTCCTCCTCCTCCTCCGCCATCTCGTCTCAATTCTCCCCTCGGTGGCAGCTGTTGCTGCTGCCGCCGAGCAACGGTTGTTAATGGAAGAGCAGCTGGAAGGGACACTCTGCCTTCTTCCGCCCCTCCTTTTCCTCCTCTCGGTCTCGACAGCTGCTGTGGCAGCTGTTGCTGTTGAGGAAGAAGAGATGGAGGGAGTGGAGCGGGAGGAGAGGAAGGAGGAGCAGCAGCAAAGGACAGGGTTGGAAACACGTCACTGCTGCTGCTGATGCTGCTGCTGCTGGTGCCGCCCAGAGGAGGAAAGAAAGCAGTTGCAAGGAGGGAAACCTGCTGCTGCTGCTCCCGCTCCTCCAGTCGCTTCTTTCTCTTGAGTGCTGCGTCTTTAGATGTTTGCTTTTTCTCACCTTTCTTCTTCCTCTCCTTCTCCTTCTCACCCCCCTCCTTTCTTCCATCCTTACCCTCTTTTCCCTTCTTTTTCCCCTTCCCCTCTGCCTTCTCCTTCCCGGTCCGGTCCCTGTCCCGCCCTCCCGCCCGCCCTCCTTCCCTCCCTCCTTTCCCCTTTTTGGCAGTCCGTTGCTGGAGCATGAAATCGAGCAAGGCTGAAGACTTGACCTCTGAGTGGGTGCATAAGGGAGGGAAGGAGGGAGGGAGGGGATGAGAGACGGCGCGATAGAGATGAAGCTCGCTCCAACCCCCCCGTTCCCTCCATCCTTGCCTTTCGCCCCCTCCTCAACATCTGCCAGCTGCTGGTCGAGGGGGGTGGGCTTCGAGGGGCCTGCCTTGAGCTGCTCCAGGAAGCGCTGGTAGTCCCCGTCCTGAGGAAGGTAGAAAGGGAGAGAGAGAGAGAGGGAGGGAGGGGAGGAGCGAAAGAAGGGTGAGTTAAAAACCAGACGGTGGATAGGAAACGCTGTCCCTTCCTCTCTTCCTCCTTCTCTCCCTCCTCTCTCAATCTCTCAAACAAAAGCATTCATTGGGGGTCGGGTCTCTCTTCCCTTCAATGTCTAGGAAATAAAGACAGGCCAAGGAGGAGGCGATGAGGGCTGAGGGAGAGGTGGAGGATGGGAAAAGGAATGGAAGACAGGGAGGGAGTGGAGGCGGACCTCTTCTATCGTGTCCTCGAGCGGGTCCTGGCGCTCCTTCCTTTTGGGCGTCTTTTTGAAGGGAGCGGGGAGGCAGAGAGGGGTGAGGTAGGGGCTGCTGCTGTCGAACTGGGGGTGGGAGGTGTAGATCCTGGGAAGAAAGTAGCGGGAGGAAGAGGGGCAGGGAGGGAGAGAGGGAGGGAAGAAGGAAGTGAGGGTCATACGTTGCTGCTGGGACGGGTTGATGGGGGGGGTAACTTCGCTTCCTCCCTCGCCTCCACCCTCCCTCTCCCCTTACCGGAGGGCCGCCTGTCCATTTAGCGCTCGGAGCAAAGCATCGGCCGAGACCTGGTCGGGAGCAAGGAGGAAAGCAGCACCTGCAGAAGGGGGGGGATGAATAAAGGGGGAGGATAAATTAGATAGCACAGCAAAAGATGGAAGGCTCAAGGGGGCAGGCAGGGGGGGAGGGAGGGAGGGAGGGACGTACCCGGGACTTTGCTGGCCCGGCCTTGAGACTTGACAATCTGGCCGCCGGAAATGCGGTGGAAGATGGTGTAGGGGAGGGAGGGAGGGAGGGAGGGAGGGAAAGAGGAGGAAGGAGCGCCGACCTCCACGGTCGTCGCTCCTTCTCTTCCTTCCATTGGTGCTGGTGTGCTTGCCTCCCTTCCGTTCTCCTCAAACTCAGATTGCTGTTCCTGTTGTTGTTGCTGTTGTACTGCTGCCCCGTCTTTCTGCATGTATGTGGCCAACGACGCAGGCAGGAGGCCATGCTGTGCATGATGAGATGCAGGTAAGGCGACGACCGCGGCTAAACAAAATCTGTTCAATAAAAACCCGCCTTTCCCTCCTTCCCTCCCTCTGTCTCCTCCCTTCCTACAAACCTCGACCAACACCTCGTTCAAGAGCGCAACTAGCTCCGCCCTTGTCAATCCCCCAGGCAAGCGCCGCATCACCAACTTCACCCGCCGTGGCCCCACCTCCCTCCCTCCTCCCCCTCCTCCTCCCCCCCCACCTCCCCCCCTTCTTGTCCCCTTTCGT